>Ga0187804_10000054_pt1 | contig 23708 bp, 15 predicted proteins | sample NC_wetland_sal_i_3_FD_132961 | JGI IMG/M metagenome (GOLD analysis project Ga0187804, IMG submission 132961) | Wetland sediment microbial communities from Neuse River Estuary, North Carolina, USA - Control_4 | ecosystem: Environmental > Aquatic > Freshwater > Wetlands > Sediment | place: USA...
AGGAAGAAGACGCCATCGTACAGACGTACAACAAGCTCTCCGCCAACTTCGACCGCATCCCACCAGGCGTCTCACAGCCGATTATCAAGGTCCGCTCGATCAATGACGTCCCCATCATGGCGCTCACGTTATGGGGCAAGAACTATGACTCCTACCACCTGCGGCGCATCGCGGGCGAGCTGGAAAACTCGCTCAAGCAGCTTGACGATGTTTCTGAGACCACGATCATCGGAGGACAGCCCCATCAGATACGAGTGGTTTTGGATACACAGCGGCTGGCCGCATATGGCCTGACGCCGACGGCGGTCGCGGGTCAACTCCAGAGCGCGAACAGCCGTGGTGAGGTGGGCAGCTTCGCCCGCGATAACCGCGAGTTCAAGGTCGAGGCGGGGAAATTCTTCACGCGTCCCGAAGATTTGCAGCAAGTCGTAGTCGGAGTCCACTCGGGCCGCCCGGTTTACTTGCGCGATGTGGTGGAAAAGCTGGAAGACGGCCCCGCCGAGCCGGACAGCTATGTGATGTTCGCGAATGCTAAGGGAGGCACCGGCAAAGAGGCCGGCGCCGAATATCCGGCGGTGACCATTACCCTCGCCAAGCGCAAAGGCACCAACGCGACCATCATTTCCGAACGAGTTCTGGAGAAGGTCAACTCCCTGCGCGGGTATCTACTGCCCAATGACTTAGACATCACCGTAACGCGTAACTATGGCGAGACCGCGAAGGACAAATCGGATGAACTACTGAAGCACCTGCTGCTCGCGACGCTGTCGGTTACCTTGTTGATTGCTTTGGCGCTGGGTTGGCGCGAATCGGGTGTAGTGCTGCTGGCGGTACCCGTCACCCTGGCGCTCACGTTGGCCGTCTTTTATTTCTATGGATACACGCTCAACCGAGTCACTCTGTTTGCGCTGATTTTCTCCATTGGCATTCTCGTGGACGACGCCATCGTGGTGGTGGAGAACATCGTTCGCCATTTCCGATTGCCGGGAAGTCGCGGGCGGCCCCTCGCGGAAGTGGCAGCTGAGGCTGTAGACGAAGTCGGCAATCCGACGATTCTTGCGACGTTCGCCGTCATCGGAGCCATCCTGCCCATGGCCTTTGTGCGCGGCCTGATAGGCCCCTACATGCGTCCGATCCCGGTCGGCGCCTCGGCGGCCATGCTGTTCTCCTTGATCGTGGCTTTCGTGGTCTCGCCCTGGGCAGCGCTGCGTTTGCTGCGCCATTACGCGGGTGAAGGTGCCCGCGCCACGCACGAGGTCGAAGGTTGGACGACCCGCCTGTACCGCCGCTTGATGAACCCGCTTATTCTGAACGCCCGTCGCCGCTGGATGTTTCTGGGCGGAGTGGTGGTGCTGTGGCTGGCGGCCGCTGCCTTTGTCCCGTTGAAATGGGTGCGGGTGAAGATGCTCCCCTTCGACAACAAGAGCGAGTTCCAGGTCATCATCGACATGCCGGACGGAACTCCGCTGGAGCAAACGACCCGCGTCGCGCAGGCGCTCGGCGGTTATCTCGGCCAGCAGCCCGAAGTCACGAACTACCAGATTTACGCCGGTACCGCCGGTCCCTACAACTTCAACGGGCTGGTGCGGCATTACTTCTTGCGCCGTCAATCCAACCAGGCCGACATCCAGGTGAACCTCTTGTCACGGCATGATCGATCAGCGCAGAGCCACGAAATTGCGCGGCGGTTGCGTCCGGAACTGGACAAGATTGCCCAGCCGTTCGGGGCACGTATCAAAGTGGCTGAGGTTCCACCTGGGCCGCCAGTACTCCAGACGCTGGTCGCGGAAGTTTACGGGCCTGACTACAAAAGCCAAATCGAATTGGCGGCGCAGATCAAGAAAATCTTCCAGCAGACACCGGGAGTCGTGGATGTGGACTGGTACGTTCAGGATCCGCAGACCAAGTACGACCTGAAAGTGGATCTTGATAAGGCGGCGCTGCACGGAATCTCGCCCGCCGATGTCACGCGCACGCTGCAGGTGGGACTGAGCGGTGCGAACGCCGGGCTTTTGCACGATCCCAACTCGCGCGAAGATGTTCCGATCGAGGTCCGGCTGGCGCGTTCCGATCGCTCGGGAATTGAGAACCTCGAAAGCATAAAGCTACCAACCCCTTCCGGGGGACAAATCGCATTGCAGGAGGTCACAGACCTCCAGCAGACCACGATTGACACCAGCGTCTATCGCAAAAATCTGCAGCCGGTCGTTTACGTTACCGGTGACGTGGCGGGCGGAGAAGAGAGCCCGGTGTACGCCATCATGAAGATGAGCGATGCCATCGACAAGATCAGGCTGCCCGAGGGGTACGCAGTGAAGCAGTACAAGGGCACGACTATGCCCGAGCGCACCGACCGCTTATCCATGAAGTGGGATGGCGAGTGGCACATCACGGTGGAAGTGTTTCGTGATTTGGGGCTGGCGTTTGCGGCTGTGCTGGTGCTGATCTATGTGCTGGTGGTGGGCTGGTTCCGGTCTTTCGTAACGCCGCTCGTCATCATGGCGCCCATCCCGCTCACGCTGGTTGGCATTCTGCCCGCACATGCCTTGATGGGCGCATTCTTTACCGCGACTTCCATGATCGGTTTCATTGCGGGAGCCGGGATCATCGTTCGTAATTCCATCATCCTGGTGGATTTTATCGAACTGCGACGCTCTCAGGGGATGTCGCTCGAGGACGCCGTTGTGGATGCGGGCGCGGTGCGCTTCCGGCCAATGCTGTTGACCGCGGCTGCGGTGGTTGTGGGCGCGAGCGTGATCCTGTTCGATCCGATCTTCCAGGGCTTGGCTCTGTCGTTGATGGCGGGCGAAGTGGCCTCGACTGTGCTCTCGCGCATGGCCGTCCCAGTGCTCTACTATCTGAGCCAACGCGGTCACAGCTCGAAGCCATCGCTGGTCGAACACTTGGCAACGACCGGAGGGTAGGGATTTCACCAGGGGGTGACACTATGACACTGGAACGTTACTTGAGACTCATTGCTGGGGCCTTCATTCTGGCGTCCCTGGCCCTTGGGCACTGGGTGAGCGCGTACTGGTATCTTTTCACCGCTTTCGTCGGTCTGAATTTATTCCAGTCGGCATTTACCAACTGGTGCCCCATGATGACGTTCCTGCGCAAGCTCGGCGTGCGCGCGAGTGTGTGAATACGTCAATTTCTCCGGCGTGTTCGCACTCTGGCGTTGTCACCGGCCTACATGACGCAAATCACAGCACGCAGAGCAGGACTGGGCACATGCTGTACGAGGGAAACTATATCCCCGCTCGGATTGGATGGCGCTTGAGTCGCGCCGCGCGGTCCGATGTCGTGATATCCCTCGATGCTTCGCCGACTCCATAAGCTATCGCGCTGCCGGGTCTTCATCGTCCCGCTGTGCGCGCTTGTGTTTGTTCTGGCGTTGTATACGAGGCTCCCGTTTAAGCCCGAGAAGGCCTCGATCAAGGCGTTTGCCGATGATTATGACCGGCTGAAGGCGAAAGAAACTCGAGTTCGCTCCGCGATCGCCAGGGTCTCGTTGAGGCCCGCAACGCACTTCATCGCTTCCCTTCTGCTTTCCCCTCGTCCTGACTTGGATCTTCACGCGGCCGACGCTGTCCTAGACGGTGCAACCCCGCAGGTCTGCTTTGTGGAGTTGCTGGAATCCATCCGGCCGCCGCCTCCTCTGCAATAACCTTTCGATTCCCCATGCCCGGTCAGTCAGGATCGGGAAAGCCCTATCCGCCAGCTGCCATCACAGGAACTGCGGTTGGCCGTTCAGGCCCGTGCAACCAAACGCACGGAGAAAGGGGATTGCGTATGTGCGTGATCACGGCAAGTTAACGAGGAGCGTTACGAACATGGCTCTAATACTCATTTCGAGAGGATCTTTCTCGGGCGGTCAGGTGATTGCCGAGTGCTTGGGGAAGTCGGCCGGCGTCAAGGCGGTCACACGCGAGGACTTGATCGCCTCCGTGAACCGTCACGGGGAAATCGCCAATAAGGTGACTGCCTCGATCGCCAAAGCGACGCAGAATTATGCCGAATTCAGCGCGCTCCGGCGGCCGTATCAGATCCTGATGCGTCTGGCGCTGCTGGAGTACGCGCGGGCGGGGCCGATCGCCTATTTCGGCTATTCGGGACATCTGCTCTTGCCGGAGATCGATCACGCCGTACGGGTGCGGATTATTGCGCCGGTCTACTTGCGGGTGAAGCTGATGATGAGCAAGGAGAAACTGACCGAGCAGGAGGCCCAAGACCGCATCCGGGAATACGACGAGGACCGGACGCGCTGGACCCGTTTCATGTATGGGAAAACCCTGCGCGATCCGGAACAGTTCGATCTGTGCATCAATCTCGATCGTGTGTCGTTCTCCACCGCTTGCTCCATGATTCAGCGCCTGGGAGAAGAGAGCGATTTTAAGACCACACCCGAGTCGATGGCGGTCGTGGAAAATCACTACCTGGCCACCCAGGTCATGGCAGCCTTGCTCACCGATGGCCGCACGTTCGAGCTGGAGATTGGGGTGACCGCGCAGAACGGGCATGTCTCTCTGGAAGGGCCGTACCTGGAGCCGTCCGAACAGGCCACGGTTCTGGAAATCGCCGGGGCGCTTCCGGGAGTCATCGATGCGCAGTACGTGGAGGGTTACGCCCCGCCGTTTGGTGTCTTATCTCTAGAGGCCGCAGGAGGCCACCATGAGTGACATATTAGTGCCCGCAAATGCGCCGATCCTGGAAGAAATCAAGGGAGCGTTGCACGAGGCTGCCCGCTGCGCAGAAGAGCAGCTCAACCTGGCCAAAGAGCAGAATGACCTGGCCAAGGACCGCACCGCTAACACCGTCAGCCTGTTACGCTATTCGTCCGAGACCGCGAAACACACGGAAAATCAGACGGCGATGGCCCGCGAAAGGACAGCGCTGACGCGGACGCAGACCCACCTCTCCACGCGTTCGACGGAGTTGGCCAATATCCGTACCGAACTGGGCCGCGAGCGCACGACCATGGCGGGCCAGAGAACCGAAATGGCGGTCCATCGAACGGAACTGGCGCGCGATCGTTCACGCTTGGCGAGTATCCGCACCCAACTGGCTCGCTTCCGGAACGCGCTGGCCGAGCAGCGCACGCAACTTTCGCAGCTCAGGACCGACCTGGCGCAGCAACGCAACGACTTGGCGACGAACCGCACCCTGCGAGCGATGGCGCGCACCCGGTTGTCATTGCAAAGGACGCACCTGGCGCGCGGCAGAACTTACCTGGCAATGATCCGGACGGGGCTGGCGTTCTTCGTCCTCGGGCTCACTCTGTTCCGGTACTTCGGCCTGTCCCCTTGGACGATCTTCGACGCGGTTCTAGTGGTGGTCAGCGGACTGCTGATTGGGTATGGCATCAAGGGCTATCGCAATTCAGTCATTGGCGACCGCCGTTGCGCGGAGAATCTGGCCTCCGACACTGGTTTGTTAGACTTGCTGTGACACAGTGGTGCGCGAGACCAGCATGCGCTTGTGATCGGCTTGTGTGTACGAACGTGCTGATTTGACCGCCCCTGGGCCAACTACGCGATTTTTCTTGTAACAAATTGCCGGCGAATGCGTTTCTTCGAGGGGAAGCGATTCCTAACCATGATCTCCTAGCAATGATCTCCCCAGAATGACGCGTTTCACCAGCGCGCCCAACAATCACGGCCCCCACGAATGAACGACCACAATGACCGCCCGACGATGACGACCAAGGGCGCTCCCCGAAGGCTGCATTCGGTTTCGTTATTTCGCAATTTTGACTACTAAACATCGTGTGGTGATGGTGGTCACAGCGTTGATGTTCGCACGTGACCGAACATGGCTGGTGGACGTGCCCTTTTAGCCGGAAGAGCGCACGGTCACGCTCCACCGAACGGTGAGTGAGCAGTTCGCGGCGCGAATGCGAACATTGGCGTCAGGACTGGTCGCATGTTCGCGGGGAGAATCGCTGGCCGATAGGCCTCCCGGTGAGTCCATAAATGAAAACCGACTTGCTGGAAGCGGAAGCGTTACCGGTAAGTGAGACCGCCGAAGTCGAGCGGCACCCGGACCCCAGAATGCAGATGGAGAAGCTGATCGGCGTTACGCTGCTAGTGGGAGTACTGGCCTCAACTTTCGTCGTGCTTTTGGGGGGGGTGATTTACGTTTCGCGGCATGCGAGTATGACCACTGACTACCGCGTGTTTCGAGGCGAGCCTTCGGATCTTCGCTCCTTAACGGGCATTGGGAAGAACGTCAAAGCACTCTCGGGCCGAGGCATGATTCAGTTCGGGCTCATTCTGCTGGTCGGCTTACAGGTGGTGCGAGTCGCATTGACGGGAGTGCTGTTCCTGATTGGGCGCGATCGGGTATTTGTCGCTATCACGACCATCGTCCTGGCTCTTCTGGCGTACGGCCTGATCTTCGAATCCGCGGGCGCCCATTAGCCGGCGCAATTTCCAAGGGAGGCGCTGTGGCCATCATTACTGTGTCGCGTGGGTCTATGAGCGGTGGGGCGGCGCTCGCTCAGTGCCTGGCAACAAAACTCGGCTATTCCTGCCTGACCCGCGAGGTGATCGTGGGGGAAGCGGAAAGATTGATGTCCCCGAAACACGACCGCCCCATGAGTGCGAAGATAGCCATCGGCGCCTGGGAGAGATTGACGATCGACCGCTGCCTGTATTTTGCGGCGGTACAGTCGGCCCTGGCCAGTGCTTGTCTCTCTGGGAACCTGGTGTATCACGGTCACTCGGGCCACTTGCTCCTGAAGGAAGTGCCGGCCGTGCTCAAGATCCGGTTGATCGCGCCCTTACCGATGCGCATTCGCACCGTCATGGAGCGCCAGGGTTTGGACTACGAAACGGCCCGTGATTACATCAGCAACATAGACCGCGAGCGCGCCCGCTGGACGAAATTCGTTTACGGCGTGGACTGGATGGATCCTCTCAACTACGACCTGGTCATCAACCTGGCTGACATTGACGTTGAGACGGCCTGCGAAATGGTGGCGACTGTCGTGCAGCGCCAGCCGTGGGCGAATACCGAGCTGCTGAAGAAGCAGCTAGCCGATTTCGCCCTGGCATGCCGGGTCAAGCTGGCGCTGGCCGAAAGTCCCGAATGCCGGGCGATGTGCCTTAACACCACCGCCCACGACGGAAAGGTCGAGATCCTTGGGGAAGTGGGGGGCAGCGGTTCGCTGCTGAGACGATCCGGCCCATCCGAGGAGAAGTTGCGCGCCGTGGCCGAGAAGATCGAGGGCGTGAAGGAGGTCAAAGTGAACTTGCGCTGGTTCGCGGGCACCGAGGTCTGAGACGAAGCGGCCAGGTTTGCCGCGATCTGCATAACACGGCCTTTTCGGGAGGCTGGCCAAATTTCGATGAGCGTACTGGCATTAACGGCGTTTTTGTTGATTGGTTCGGCCCTGGCCGGACTGGTGGGAGCACTTACGGGCTTGGGCGGAGGAGTGCTGCTGGTACCCATGCTGGTCCTGTTGTTCCATGTTGATGTCCATTATGCGGTCGGGGCGTCTCTGATTTCCGTGATTGCGACTTCCTCCGGCGCCAGCGCGGCCTATCTTCGGGAAGGCTATACGAACTTGCGGATTGCCACTTTTCTTCTCGTGGCAACCGTCGGTGGAGCTCTGCTGGGCGCGTTTCTGGCGGAACATCTGCATGGCCGCATCATCGCGATCATCTTTGGCTTTGTGTTGATTTTTTCCGCCTATCTGTCTTTCCGACGCCAAGAGGTTCAGGACGAAAACCGGCCGTCCAGCCTCCTCGCCATGCGGCTGGGCATGGAAGGAAGCTTGCCCACAGTGGAGGGATGGCAACCCTACCCCGTGTACAACGTGATGGGCGGCTTCAGTCTGATGCTGGTTGCCGGCACCCTCTCCGGACTACTGGGCATCGGATCGGGAGCGGTCAAGGTGCTGGCTATGGACCAGGTAATGCGATTGCCTTACAAGGTCTCAACTACCACCAGCAACTTCATGATCGGAGTGACGGCCGCCGCCAGTGCCGGCGTCTACTTCAGCCACGGATTCATTGATCCGGGCCTGACCATGCCGGTTATGATCGGAGTTTTTCTGGGGGCGGTAGTGGGCGCTAAGTTTCTTATGGTTGCCAAGACCGAATTGCTGCGAATTTTCTTCAGCCTAATCGTCTTCCTGCTTGCGGTGGAGATGATTTACAGCGGCTTGACCGGCAAAATCTAAGACTGGGTTTTCAAGAACCAGTTTGGAGACAGGGCAAGCTTTACAGGCTGCGGCAATCGGCCAACGTTAGTTAACTTGCCATGATTCGCGGGCTCCGACGCCCAATGCGTGCCGGCACCCCGTGGGACGCCGCGGCTCGTGGTGAGGCTGGGATGGACTTCGATGAGCGTGCTGGCATTTACGAAACCGCTAGGGCTTTCGGCTGGCATCCGGCGCCCCAGTCTTCTCCGCGGCGAGGCGCAGCACCAACTCGCGAAGCTTGCTCATCTTGAACGGCTTGGGGATGAAGTCGACGGCGCCTCCCTTAAGCACTTCGCGCGCAGTCTCCACAGTCGCGAAGCCCGTGATGACGATCACCTTAGTAGATGGGTGATTCTCTCTGACGAAGTTCATCACTTCGATTCCGTTGGGTCCGCGCATCTTGATATCGGTGATCACCAGATCAAAATGCTGCGACGCCATTCGCTGTAGCGCCTGTTCACTCTCGGTATAGGCCTCTACCTCGAACCCCTCCCGCTCCAACTCCATACTGAGCCGATCACAGACAATCTTTTCGTCATCGATGACGAGAATGCGGAAGTTTGGTTTCATTCGCGGTCCTCCGAGGTTGGCGAAGCCGGTCGAGTCATCGAGGCTTGCATCATGTTTCACTCCTGCTTCTTGCTTTTTTGACAGCCTTCTTCACCAAGTCACGCAGCTGCTCCAAGTGAAACGGTTTATCGAGGAACGCAAAGGCCCCCACGCACTCCGCCGCGCGCGTGGCATCCATGGTGCGGTACCCAGTAATCACGATGACCTCGGTGGGAAGGTTCTGGCGCTTGACCTCGACCAGGACATCGATGCCAGTGGGCCCCTTCATTTTCAGGTCCGTGACCACGACGTGAAATCGCCGATGTGCCAGCCGCTCGACCGCCGCGCTGCTTTCCGTGAAAGTTTCCACCTTCATTCCGTTCTTCTCCAGAAAGTCCTTGAGCCGTTCACACACGGTGGGCTCGTCGTCAAGGACCAGCACTTCAATGTCGGTCGGCATGGTCGCGCTCCTTCAAAAGAGTATCGAGGGTCATGTGAAATCTGCTCTCGAGAAATGCGTTCACTAGCTTATCCACGGTGCGGTCATCGCGCAGCAGGATATCGAGCTGCCGCGAGAACCCGATCAGGCGTCCCACCATCCGCAGTTGCTCCTCGCAGATGGGCGGCGGCACACCTTGTAGCCGCCCGACGATCAGTTCGCCGCTGAGGTCGGTCTTGAATCCCTGCTGGGAGAGGATGGTCGCCAGCAGGCGCGCTCGCCGCGTGCGCCGCATGACATCGGTCACGCCTCCCACGAAGCGAAAGAAGATGTAGCTGTCCTCAGGATTCTCGCCGAGGTAGCAGTCGACCACGTTGAAATGGTATCCGACACGGAGATTGAGATTGAGATAGTCGGCGGAAACAATCGCCACATTGCGCCGGACTACGTCGCCACCGGGCACCGTCAAGGGGCCGGCCCGGGTCGCGCTGGCCATGAATCCCTCGAGGTCCATCTCGGCTGGATTGGTCGCCCACACGCCGGGAGCGAGCAAGCCTTGCAGAAGAATCGCCAGTGGACGGGAAGCAACCTCGGCCGGAGACAAGGTCTTTCCTCGCGCACCGGGGGCGATGCCTCCGCCTAGATCGACCAGAACGAGGTCCAGAGGGATATCAAGCTCGAGCGGCCGTGCGCTGCTGTGGCTGCCCTCGAGTTGAATGTCATCGAGACGACCCAGCTCGGCGAGCGCGCGTTCGTGAGCGAAGCGGATGATGTCGTGGTAGGTCCGGCAGTACTCGGGCGCAAAGTCGGTGGCGCTGGGGTCCTTTTGATTGAGGGGTGACACATGCTTCAGCATGCGGCGTAACATCCGGAACTCGTGGGTCTCCTCGTAGGGCTGACTCCGCAGCAGCTGATAGTGGAGCAACTCCTCCACGCTCCCCTCGTAAAGGGCGCTCTCATCGGCATCGACCGTGATCACCATTCCCGCCGGGAGGAGCTGCGTGGCGTCCCCAGTGCCCACGATGGCCGGAACACGATATTCGCGGGCCACGGTAGCCAGGTGCCCGGTCACCGATCCCACATCGCTCACCAGGGCGCTGGCGCTGGCCACGAGCGTAGCGAGGCGGGGAGACGCAAACCGGGTCACCAGTACATCGCCGGGCTGGAAGCCTTCGGTGGCTTCGTCCGGTCCCACCAGGAACACCCGTCCCGCGCCAACTCCGCGACACGCGACTTCGCCGAGACCTTGCATGAGGACGTGGTGGCGGGTGCGGGCCGCCAGGAGCTCGTCGGCCGGAGGCGGCGCGGCGGGTGCGAGGCGCAAGGGCCGTGCTTGCAGCACGACCAGACTGCTGTCGTGGCCAACCGCCCACTCGATATCCTGCGGGCATCGCATGTGCCGTTCGATTCTGAGAGCAGCCTCGGCAACAGCGGCGAGCGTGTCGTCGGTAATCGCAGGTGCGCGGCGCAGTTCGGCAGGTACTGGCGCGATGCGGGTTCCTTCGTCGATCGCCGGTACGCACATCTCCTGCTTGTCTGCGATCTCTCGTGCGAGAACCTGATGGGGCGCGGCACGCGAGACCTTGAACTCATCCACCGAGCCTCGTCCCTCGACGATCAGGACGCCGAGGCCGTGCGCCGCGGAAACGATCATCGCGCCACTGTGCGGCGCATTCGGATCCACAGAATAGATCACGCCGCTGGCGCGAGCCGGCACCATGAGAAGGCATCCCACTCCCATTTCGCCCGCGGCGGACGGCAGGCCGTGCCCGCGCCGGTAGCCACTCGCCGGCGCGGAGAACAGGCTCGCGACCACCTTCAGCCAGGCCGCAGGTACCTGCTTGCGCGCCACGTTCAGGATGGTTGTGTGCTGTCCTGCAAAGCTGAGATCGGCATCTTCTCCGAGCGCACTGCTGCGAACTGCGAACCTGGCATCTCGGCTGAACCGGCTCAGAGCCTCCTTGATGGCTCTCGCCACTTCTGCGGGTGGTTCAGACGCGAGGATCGCTGCCTGTAGCCTGGCGGGGGCGCCTTCGCTGCCTTGGCGATACTTCTCGAACTCGTCGGCGACTTCCGGACGCGCTAGCACCAGCTCACACGCTCGCGCGGTGATGACGAATCCGTCCGGCACCGGGAGCGCGAGCCGGCGACGAATCTCCCCCAGCCGCGCCATCTTCTCTCCAACAACATCCGCGAGCTCGGTCCCGAGTTCATCAATGGTGAGGGTGAGCGGCAAGTCCCGGTCGATCTGATGCGGCTTGAGGCTGGCCCGTATAGCCGCCCGCGCACGTTCGAACTGGGTAGCTAGACTTGGGTAGCGATTGTCGGACATCTCGGCCAGGTCTCGGACGACAGTGGCGACAGCCTCGCCCAACTCGGTCTCCAGGAACTGGAGATACTGGGTGTCGAAGAGGTATTCGCCCCCAAGCTTTTCGTTGGCATCGGCGATGAGCCAGAGCACGCGATTGTTCTTTTCCAGCAGGCTGCGGAATCTGGCAAAGCGCGCACGCAACACCTCCACGTCATTGCGACGCCCGCTGCGGAATAGATCCGCGAATCTCACCATCGCCCCCTCAGTGTCCTTCGTGCGATCTCGACCGGAACAGCCGGCCGGTCAGCAGGCCGACGATAATCGCGATCAAACATGCCCCGCTACCATAGGTCAAACCATGGTCGATTGCCAGATGTCTCACGATTCTCACCGCTCCGCCATGTTCGAGATGCAGAGTGGCACTGGCAAGGCGAACTGCGTGCTGGCCCTTAAAACCAATCAGATCGACGGAGTAGTCGCCGGGAGGTGCAGACGCAGGTAAGCGGAAGGTACCGCGCCACAACTGCCGGGACTGGACAAGAGGAGCGGCGGACGTCAACTTGCCCACTTCGGCCGCGTCCGTTACGAGCGTATCCACGGGCGGAACACTCTGCCCGGCCCGCGCCAGCGCTCCCTCGCGCAGCGCGAAAAGACCCTCGTGTTCCTTCAGTCCAACCAGGTCTCCGCGCAAGGCAGCCTCAGGAGCATGGTCGGGAATCAGCGAATCGTAGCCCAGCATCCACTGTGCGCGCAATGCCGGCGGGCCCAAATCCGCCAGCGGCGCCGAAGTGAGCACCTGGTAGACGACCGGTATGTTCTCAAAGGTGGCGTTGCCCGCACCCATCCAAAGCACTCCCGCCCTCTTCCCGAGTTTTTTCAACTCCAGCCGCTCGGGGCGCGCCATGAGTCTGACCGCCGCCTCGTAACCAGCTGGCATTTCAGCGCCCACCTCTATGTTAGCTCCGTTGTAGAAAAGGTTGATTTCGACGCGCTCCGGAACGACGAAGATGACACCCGTCGCTCCCCCAGGCTGGCCGGGGGCGGGACGAGGCAAGCTTAGGAAAATTGCCAGGGCGGCGGACGCGAGCCGGGTATGTCGCATCGCTAGTGCCCTCCCTTGTAGGTCACCAGGAAAGCCGGCCGCAACAGCAAGCCGAGCAGCATCTTCACCATCACGCTCAGCACCAGTACCGCCATGAGGATCTTGAGTTGGTCGGCTTTGAGTCTTCTTCCAATGCGGATGCCGATCTGCGCGCCCACTACCGAACCCAGCAGCAGTAACAGCGCGAGCACAAAGTCCACCGTGTGATTCAGGTACGACTGAAGCACGGTGACATTGATGCAGGTAAACAGGATTTGGAAAAGGCTGGTGCCGACCACGACGTGCATCGGCATGCGCAGAAGGTAGATCATAATGGGCACCATGATGAATCCGCCGCCCACTCCCATGATGGCCGCGAGCGTGCCCACCAGCGTCCCGAGCAGGAGCGGCATAAGCGCCGAGATCGTCACCTTGGACCGTGGAAAAAAGACCTTGAAGGGAAGAGCCTCGACCGCGTGCCGGTAGATCGACGGCCGGTGGACGGCAGCGGTGGAGCGGTGTCCCCGGAGCGCGGTCAAGCTCTCGAAGAACATGTAGGAGCCGATGCCACCGAGCATCAGCACATAGACCACGGTGATGGCGAAATCGGCCTCCCCCAGGCGGCGCAGAACCTTGATGAGTTGAACCCCCAGCGTCCCGCCGGCGACTCCGCCCACCAGCATGAGCACGCCCATGCGGACATCGATGGTTTTGGCGCGAAAATGCGTGTAGCAGCCGGACGCGGAGGCGGCTACGATCTGGTTCGAGTCCGAGGCCGCCGCCACTGTGGCCGGAATGCCGTACATCATCAGCAACGGCGTCATAAGAAAGCCGCCGCCCACGCCAAACAGGCCGGACAGGAATCCCACTAATCCGCCCAGTCCGATCATCAACAGCACGTTGACGCTATTGCCGGCGATGGGGAGATAGAGATGCACCTACGCCTCCTGCCGGGCAGAAGAGAACGGGAGGCGCACCACGAAGGTTGTGCCTTCCCCGACCTTGCTACGCACCGTGATCGTCCCGTTGTGCTTTTCGATGATCCCGTAGCTCACGGCCAAGCCAAGCCCGCTTCCGACGCCCACTTCCTTGGTCGTAAAAAAGGGATCAAAGATCGAACTGAGGTTCTCTTCGGGGATGCCGACGCCGGTGTCCGTCACCTCAACCTCGATGGTCCGATCATCGGTTGTGCCTCGAACCGCGAGCAGGCCCCCGCTGGGCATCGCCTGGATCGCGTTCAGAAAGAGGTTCAGAAACACCTGCTGCAGGTCGCGCGGATTCCCCTGCACCCGAGGCAGATCCGGCGGGAGCGCGATGCTAAACTCCACGCGGTTGATCTCCGCTTCGTTGGCCACGAGTCTCCGCGCCTCGCGGACGACATCTTCAACCGACAATGTAATCAGCACCGGTTTCTCGACGCGCGTGAAATCCAACAGATTCCTTACGGTTGCGCTGGCCCGCTCCACTTGGCTGACGACGTCCGCCAGCATTTTCAGCTTTTGGTCGTCGGTGTAGTTGCTCAGACCTTCGTGGAGTGCCTCGGCGTTGAGGCTAATGTTGTTCAGGGGATTGTTCAGTTCATGGGCAATGCCGGCAGTCAGGGTCCCAACCGCGGCCATGCGGCTCGTCCGGGCGAGCTGCGCTTCGCGATCTTTCAGCCGGAACAGCATTTGATTGATGGCCACCGCGAGCCGGGAGAATTCGTCACGATAGCGACGCACCGGCAGGATCGGCGAGAAGTCGCCGTCCGCAATGCGTTCCGTGTAGCCCACGAAACGGCGCAAGGGATTGGACACCTGGCGGGTCAGCGTGTAAGTGACGACGACCATTTCGAGCATGATGAACAGGAGCGAGCTGGCGGCTACGATCCACGAGGTGCGAATCGCGGTGCGGAGACGGAGCCGTTCTCGCTCCAGGAGATCGGTAGCATCGGCGATGAGCTGCGCGCCATGCCGCCTGAGTTCCTTTTCAACTTCGGCGCGCTCGTTCTGTGCCTCGGCGCCGGGTTGTCTCGCCAAAGCAGCCAAGTGCTCGAGCAGGCGGCCGTATTGCTCGAGGTTCTCCTCCATGCGCTCAAACACCTGTGGGCCGGTGAGATCGACCATGCTCGCCTTCATGCTGTGCAACTGATTTTGGGCCGCTTGCACTTGGGTGAGCGCGTCGTCCAGGCCAGTCCCGTAGAGGAGGTAGTTCTTCTCATACCGTCGGGTATTCTCCACCTCCAGAGCATAGGTGCTCACCTTGTCGAGGAACTCCTGTAGCGTGCCGACTTTGGAGACGAGGACCATCGAGGCGACCACGACTCCGACCACCAGCAGAAAGCACAGCAGCATGCTCATGCTGATGCGCAGGCTCATGCTGATACTCGGCCGATCGGCGAGCGCCCGCTCTGCGTCGTCGAGAAGCCGCCGGTCTTCGTCGGCTAGGCTCGCCCCGCGGGTGACCTGCTGGGACGCGGAATTCGGGTTTCGGGGTGCCACAGCTTGGGAGGTCGGCACGGTCATCCCGGGACTCCGAAGTCCACGATTTGGTTCATCTTCCCAACGCCCTCAAGCCCCAGGACCGTGATGGCCGCCTTGATTGAATTACCGAAAGCGGCGGGGGACGGGGTCGTCCGATCCCGTCGTGCGCGCCGTGGTCTTCGTCCCGCGCAAGACTCACCACAGTTGTCAGGAGGCCTCGTACTGTTGGACTGCTCGCCGTGGATATTCATCGCTCCGCAACCCTGTGGCAGATCGCTCCAACCACGCACTTCGACACGTCGGCAGGTTTATCACATGGCCGGACCAGCTTCCGTGACCTGCGTCACCGCGCTCTGAGCGCTGTGCCCGGCTTGAGCAGAAAAGCACCGGCGCACCCTCACGATCCAGGCGTGCTTCTTTCCGCTTATCTTGCAGACATGGTTCTGACAGAATCTTTCTCATTGCGGAGATGTCGAAATCTGAACAAAAAAAGCCCATTTCGAGCAAAGCGCAAAACCAGTTCCTGGTTACTGGCCCGCACTTTGGGACGTAGCGGCTCCCACGGACTGGAGTGGGTGGGCCTTTAATCTAGCACCTCGGAGCGAGTACTAAGGGCGAAGGCGACGGGGGCCGTTTGGACGGCTGGAACCGCGAAATACGCACATCCAAAGCGGTTCGAACCCTCATTTCCCATTCCCGATTACTGAAGAAAGTGTGGTGGTGTACGTTCCTGCGACCGAACTCGAGTCTGAGCGACGGCTAAACAAAGATTCCGTCACCGCCGATGTAGCTGGTGACAACCATGGTGCCTCCAGTAGAACATCCGGTCCCTGAACCGTTGACCGCGAGCGCGAGAGAACTTCAATCGCCACGCGTGGCTTTGGGGGGGATCGCTCTGGTCCTTCTTCCCAATAGCAAGGGCTCTCACTGCCACGATCACTTTCCCGTGGAGATCATCGAGAACCCGCGCCTTTTTCCGGTGGCTCCCTGCTCCAGGGTCAGACCCGGGTTTCATTCCGGAGAGATATCCCTTCGCCAGCACGCCAGGTTGGAACGAAGGGACAATTCAATCAAGAAGGGGAAGTCTATGAGTAGGAGAAGTTCCTCTTTCATCGGGGTCCTGACGACAGTGCTCCTGCTCTGCTTCTGTGCTTACGGGCAAGGCGGTGCGACCGGCGCAATTGGTGGTGCGGTGCTTGACAGCAAGGGCACGCCAATCGCCAAGGCGCAAGTAGAGCTTCGGGTGGCGGGAAGTTCCGTCGCGGTGCGGACCGTATTCGCGGATGGTAGCGGGAACTTCACCGTGGCATCGCTACCGGTGAATGCCTATGACATGGTGGTTTCGGCTCCCGGATTCTCGAGCAGCAAGTACAACAGCGTGATCGTGCGTTTAACGGAGACCACACGACTCAATCCTTTGCTGAGCAGCGCGCAGAGCCAGGCGTCCGGAGAGGCGGCGGAAGCAGGGCAACAAGAGGAAACGGTGATGGTGGTGAGCGCTCCGCCGGTGGTCACAGTGGAAACGAGCAGTCCGGCCACGGGGCGGACTGTGGAGCCCGATCTAATCCTGAGCCTGCCACTCGCGACCCAGAATTTTCACCAGCTGCTGAATCTTTCGGCGGGTGCGCTGTCGAACCTGAACGCGTCGGCGGAACTGGGCCGGGGCGACGTCGGCATCAACGTCAACGGGCAGCGCCAGAACAACAACAACTACCTGCTGGATGGAATCAGCGTCACCGATCTCAGAAATTCGGAGTTGCTGAACACTCCACTGCCGAGTCCCGAGGCGGTGCAGGAGTTCAAGGTTCAAACCAGCTTGTATGACGCAACCGAGGGGCGCAACGGCGGAGGCAACATCAACGCGGCGCTCAAGAGCGGAACTTCGCTTTGGCACGGGTCGGCGTTCGAGTTCTTTCGCAATGACGCTCTTAATGCCAACGAGTTTTTCCAAAAGAGAGAAGCACAACCGCGCCCGGAGGTGCGGCAAAATCTCTTCGGAGGCAGCCTGGGTGGACCCCTGGGGCATGAGGCCAAGGGCGGGTCGCTGTTCCTGAATTATCAGGGGACGCGGCAGATCAGCGGGCTTTCTCATGGAGCGATCATCAGCACGGTGATTCCGGCGCTGCCGAGCGACCGTTCGGCGGTTGCGCTCTCCATGGCGGGGTTCGGAAACACCACCACGCCGATTGATCCGGTGGTACTGGCTCTGCTCAATGTTAAGAGCAACCAGTTTGGCGGGGCCGGCGGAGGCTGGCTGATTCCGTCACTGCCGCCGGCAGATCCTGCCAATCCCAGCGCCGGGGCCGAGTTCAATCTGAGCCACCCGGGGCGATTTAACGACGACCAAGCGACCGCGAATTACGATCGCCAGTTCAAAGAGGGGAGAGACAAAATTGCGGGACATTTCTTCTTCTCCAATTTCCATTCTTATCTGCCCTTTGGCGCGGGAGACGTGCCGAGTACGCCGGGAGAGTCGCTAACCTACGGCGGCCTGAATTTTCCGCTGGAATTGCCGGTGCGCGACCGGTTCCTGAGCCTAACCGAGACTCATGTTTTTGGACCGCGGGTGGTGAATGAATTCCGCTTTGGATTTCTAGACATCCGCAGCCAGACGTCGCCTGGGGACACGGTAACAGCCAGCCAGTTGGGCATCGTGCGGCCAAGCAACAACGTGACCGACGACATTTATCGGTTCAACGTGTCGGGGCTGGGAATTGGTCCGAATGCCAGCACGGACATGAGCCAGGCGCAGCACAACTACACGTGGGCAGATACGGTCAGCTACTCGCTGGGCAAGCACTTCCTGCGCTTCGGCGGACTGTACATGCACACCGGCATGGATCGGACTTTTCCGCAGGACTTCAACGGGTTGCTGTACTTCAGCAGCCTCCAGACGTTTCTCTTAGGGGCTCCGTCGTATGCTTTCGATGCGAGTGGTGTATCCAATCACCGGTTCCTGCTCAATGACTATGCAACGTACTTTCAGGATGATTACAAGGTCGCACGAAATCTGACTTTGAATCTTGGACTGCGGTGGGATTTGATGAGCGCTCCCCAGGACGCTCTGCACCATATGGCCAATGTGATTCCCGGCCGGATGGCGGGTGAGAATCCATTTGTGTATCCAAAGTCGGTCAATGCTTTCAACATCCCGGGGCTGGTGGGGACAACCAGCGAGACGGGCCGCGCCAACAGCTGCGCGTCCAATTGGGGGCCGCGCATCGGGTTTGCCTACGATGTGCTGGGCCGGCACACGACTTCGTTGCGTGCGGGCTATGGAATTTATTACGAGCGGGAGAGCCTGGCAGTGGCCGAGCAATTAGGCGGTCAGGCACCGTTCATGCCGAACGTTACGGCGTTTGGCGCACCGGGCCAGCTGGCGACCTTGTTCAATGGCCTGTTGCCGCCAGGCGGCGTGATCGATCCGAACTTCGTGCCTCAGCCGTCGCACCTGGTGGGGTTCATCGATCCGGCGAACGGGCAACCGACGTCGGATCCCAACATGTACCCAGTCTTCAGCGGGAGTACCTATAGCGAGACCGCGATGTCGGCGCCTCAGCACTACGTTTCTCCGAACACCCAGCAGTGGAACCTGAGTCTGCAGAGAAGTCTGCCCGGGGAATGGGTGATGGATATCGGGTACGTGGGAACCAAAGGCACGCATCTCTCGGCGCTGCTCGACCCCATGCAGGCGCAACTGGCGAGCCCGCAGAATCCGATCGTTGTGCAAGACGTTTTTGGCAACACCTACACCATCACCCAGAACACGCAACTGAACGTGGGCGCCCGCTCTCCGGTGCTGGGGCTGAATCCGAGGGGATACTTCCTGTTCAACAATGCGGCGACATCGCGGTTCAACTCGCTGCAGGCCACGCTGGCGCACCGGTTTGCCAAGGGGCTTCATTTTCAGGGAGCTTACACATTTTCGAAGGCGATCGATCCGGTTTTGACCACGGGCGCCGGGGTTTTCCAGTATCCGATGAACGACCAGACCCGGCTGGTGCCAGGGCTGTCGGATTTCGACCGAACCCACCGGCTCGTGCTCAGTTACCGATATGATGCGCCGCTTTTCTCGCACGCGCGAGGATGGCAGGGCGCAGTACTGGCGCACTGGTCGGTGAGTGGCATTACGGTATTTCAATCGGGGTTGCCTTTCAACGTGACCGATTCGGCGGGCGCTTCCGCTTATGGCGCGACGATTCCAGACACCGCGACTCCCAGCCTGGCGCCGGGGTACACGATCGCCAGCGCTCAGACCTCAGGAAGCATCGAGCAACGGATTGCCGGATACCTGAAGCCAGCGGCTTTTGTTGCGGCGCCGGTGGTGGGGATCGATGGTTCGACGGGCTTCGGCACGCTGGGGCGCAATGTTTTCCGCGGGCCGTTTCAGCAGAACTGGGACATGTCGCTGGCCAAGAGCTGGACGGTGCGGGAGGGGCAGAGTGTCAGGTTCTCGGCTGACCTGTTCAACCTGTGGAACCATCCGGTGTTCGATAAGCCGTCGATCACGGACATCGAGGATCCATCATTCGGGCAAATTACCACCACGGCGGGGACGCCCAGACTGATCCAGTTCTCTCTGCGTTACGCTTTTTAGGAGCGCCGGTGAGGGGGCCTATGTTGGCGCGGGAAAGATACGATCGGATGCGGTGGGGCCACGGATGGCCGTCCCGCTGCGCGGCATTCTGGTTACTCCTGTTGAGCTTGGTTTTTGGCAGGGTTGTTTTGGGGCAGGAGCTCAACCGGAAAGTGATTGCGCGAACGGCTCCGAGCTACCCGGAGTTGGCCAAACGGATGCACGTATGTGGCAAGGTGAGGCTGGAAGTGGTGATCGCTGCCGAGGGATCGGTCAAGTCAGCACAGATGTTGGGCGGCAGCCCCGTGTTTGAGAAGAGCGCCGTAGAAGCAGTGAAGCAGTGGCGATTCGAAGCGGCGGCGAAGGAAACGAAGGCCGTGATTTTGCTGGAGTTTGCGGAGCCGTCGGACTGACCAAGACGAGGAATCGCAAAGCCATGATAGGCCGAACGCACCTCCCCAGTAACTACCACTCAAGGCGAAAATCCAAGTACATCTGATATCAGGCAATACGCAGGTTGCAGAGACTCGCGTGCAATTCGGAAATGTCGGCTGGCCCTTCGGTATCCACGTCTTTGGTCCCAGGCGTTGCAAACGGCAACTTACGTGCTTTCCACTCCCTTCCATGTCTGTGCGCAAGCTCGTCCTGATTCTGGCCATGGCCCTTCTGTCGGCCACCGCTGTTGCCCAGATTTCGCCCGGGCCCCTGTCCCGTGCCCATCAAGAACTCGACGGGGCTACGCACTGTGCCACTTGTCACAAGCTGGGTGGAGGCGAAGCCACCTTCAAGTGCCTCGAGTGCCACACCGAGATCGCGTCCGGTCTGGCCGCGCACAAGGGCCTGCACTTTTCTTATGGCATTCGGCCCGGCTCCAGCCAGGAATGCGCCAAGTGCCACTCCGACCACAACGGTCTGGACTTCCCCATCATCAAGTGGGACACGAAGAATTTCGATCATAAACAGACAGGCTACGTCCTCGAGGGAAAGCACGCCGGGTTGGAGTGCAAAAAGTGCCATACTCCCGAGCACATTTCCCCCAGCGTGCGACCCCTCATCAAGATGAAGGATCTCAACCGGTCGTTCATCGGGGTTGCCGAAACCTGCGCCACCTGCCACAAGGACCAGCACAGCGGACGCCTGGGCCCGGACTGCGCGCATTGCCACAATTTCAATGACTGGGAGAATGTCGCCGGCACCTTTGATCACTCCAAGACCCGCTATCCGCTGACCGGCCTGCACGCGCCGGTGAAGTGCGACAAGTGCCACACTTCCGGCCCCGACCATCAACCGCGTTATCTTGGGATTCCTTTCTCGAAGTGCGACGACTGCCACTCCGATCCCCACAAGGGCAGCTTCGCTAACAAGTCTTGCCAGACTTGCCACACCACCAGCGGTTGGAAGCGCGTCATCGGCGCCGAACTGAACCAGAACTTCGATCACTCCAAAACCAAGTACCCGCTGCTGGGCAAACACCAGACTGTGGAATGCATCGCCTGCCACGCCAAAGGCGATTTCAAGAAGCCGCTCGTGTTCGCCAAGTGCATGAACTGCCACCAGGACGCTCACAATGGCCAGTTCGTGAAGCGCACCGACGGCGGCGAGTGTGCCTCCTGTCACGACGTCAACGGTTGGAAGCCATCCAAGTTCGACGTGAAGGCGCACGCCTCCTCCAAATACCCGCTCGAAGGCAAGCACGCGAAACTCGAGTGCGCGCAGTGCCACATCGCGAAGGGAAAGGACACGCTTTACAAAGTCAAGTTCTCCCGCTGCCTGGATTGCCACCATGACGAGCACCAGACGCAGTTCGCCGCTTCGCCCTGGCTGAATCAGTGCGAGAAGTGCCACACCCTCGATGTATTCAAACCGCCGCCGTTCGCGCCCGCCAAGCACAAACAGACTCGCTTCCCGCTCAACAATGGCCATCTGGCCGTCCTGTGCAGCGATTGCCACAAGCCGGCATCAGCCTTCGCCAGTGCGTCGTTGCTGCCCGCTTCCGTGGCCGCGCAAGCTGAGCCCTTTGCCGAACCGGCCAGCTACAGGACCACTGCGGTTTATCACTTCCAGGACCTCTCTTGCACCACCTGTCACAAGGACCCGCACCGGGGCCAGTTCTCTGAGCGCATGAAAGCCCTCCGCGGCGACGGCACTCCGGCCGGCTGCGAAGCCTGCCATTCCACCAAGAGCTGGACCGACCTCACCCGCTTCGATCACGACCGGACCAAGTTCGCTCTCCTCGGCGCCCATCGCGCCGTGGCTTGCATCGACTGCCACAAGCCGCCGAACCTGGAAACAAAGCTCATCGACGTGGACTTCACCCAGGCTCCGACGAAGTGCGAAGAATGCCATTCGGACATTCATGGCCGTCAATTCGCCAGAGCCGAGGGCATCACCCCCTGCGCCGATTGCCACAATACCGCCAAGTGGAAGCCTTCGCTTTTTGACCACGACAAGCGCACCCAGTTTGCCTTGGCGGGTGCGCACAAAAACGTCCGCTGCGCCAGTTGCCACAAACTCTTCCGCGATGTCGAAGGCAAGCAGGTGCTGTTCTACAAACCCACCCCCAAGGACTGTAAGGACTGCCACGGGGCTGATCCGAAGTTTCAGCCGAAGTCCTAGATCCTGCGCCGGTGGCTGTTCTCGGAATGCCGCTCCTGGAGCCGCTTTTCGCTCCGATGAGCGGGTCCCAACCCCACCACCCCTCCAGCTCTCTTTGTGGAGAGATTAGGCCGGATGTCAAGAAAACCTGCCGATTTTTGTACGGCCGTCCACTTTTCTGAACCGTAATTTCTTCGCGTTCCCTGGAAGAACTTACGTTTTGCTTCTGCGGAGCGAATCGGGATACCGAGAACAGATTTTTGAACGGGATGCGGATTGTACGCTTGAACATTCACTGGCGTAACTTGGGACTTACGAGTCTTACAGCTACTCTTCTTGGACATTCGATTGCTTCGTTGTCTGCAAATTGCCCTTCGTCAAAGGTCTGCGGTAGGAATTCTTAGCAGCGGGGCTGGGGCGTCGTGTTTCCAAGTCTGATTGCAAAATGGATGGTCTGGTGGCTCCTGTTGCCGGCGCCCATTCCTGCCGGCCAGGCACAAGCGGCGCCCAGCACGCGCAGCCCCCACGGCAATCTGAATCTTCCCTGCCAGAACTGCCACACCGTCTACGGCTGGAAGCCGATTCGCGCCGTGCCCGAGTTTGATCACAACCAGACGCGCTTTCCGCTGCGCGGCATGCACGAAGGCGTCACCTGCGCCGGCTGCCATACCAAGATGGTGTTCAGCAATGTGGGCAACAAGTGCGCCGATTGCCACGCTGACATCCACCGGGGCCGCATGAGCGCCGCCTGCGAGAACTGCCATACCGTCCGCGGGTGGAAGGTCTCCGTCGCGCAGATCAATCAGCACATGAACCGGTTCCCGCTCACGGGCGCGCACGCCGCGGCTTCCTGCGACGCCTGCCACAAGAGCGGAGCGCTCAGCCAGTTCAACACCATGTCGACGGCCTGCTACAGCTGCCACACGAAGGACTACCAGGGTGCTCAGAGCCCAAACCACGTCCAGATGGGACTCGCCACGACGTGCGAGTCGTGCCATTCGACTGACACCTGGCTCAATGCCAAGTTCGATCACTCTCTGACCAACTTCCCCCTGACTGGCATGCACACGGTGCCCCCGCGGGCCTGCACCGACTGTCACGTCAACAATAATTACAACCTGACCCAGACCGCATGCGTTTCATGCCATCTGAAGGATTACAACGGGGCGGGTAACCCGAACCACGTGCAACTGGGATTTGCCCAGACCTGCGAGTCCTGTCATACAACTGCGGGTTGGTCACCGGCGCAGTTCGATCACTCCAAGTCAGGATTCCCGCTCACCGGTATGCACACCGTGCCGCCGCGCCAGTGCACCGATTGCCACATCAACAACAACTACAACCTGAATCAGACGGCGTGCGTCTCGTGCCACTTGAAGGATTACCAGAACACCAACAATCCAAATCACGTGCAGCAGGGAATCCCGCAGACCTGCGAAGTCTGTCACAGCACCTCGGGCTGGTCGCCGGCGCAGTTCGATCACTCCAA
>Ga0187804_10000055_pt1 | contig 23466 bp, 16 predicted proteins | sample NC_wetland_sal_i_3_FD_132961 | JGI IMG/M metagenome (GOLD analysis project Ga0187804, IMG submission 132961) | Wetland sediment microbial communities from Neuse River Estuary, North Carolina, USA - Control_4 | ecosystem: Environmental > Aquatic > Freshwater > Wetlands > Sediment | place: USA...
CTGAATCGTGCAGTTGACGCCGTATTGCATACCCACAAAAAGAAAATCTCGCTTCTAGGCCTGAGCTTCAAAGCCGGCACAGATGACCTGCGGGAGAGCCCACAAGTCGAACTCGTTAAGCGGCTCCTCGGAGAGGGTTGCCAGGTGCGCATCTGGGATCAGGATGTATCGCTGGGACATCTCGCGGGCTCCAACCGTCAATACATCGAGGAAGTCATCCCCCACATTGGCTCTCTGCTTTCCACCGACCTGGAGCAAGTGATTCGGAGCGCCGAGGTCGTGATTATCGGCAACAAGTCAGCGACAAGAGAAGAACTGTCTCAGTACTTGGAACCGGGCCAGATGGTTCTGGATCTGGTAAATCTAGACCACTCTCATCGTCCCAACGCACTCGCGGAATATCAAGGTATCTGTTGGTGAGCGCATGGCGATGAAGCCGGCAGCACACTGTTGTACCCAGCTTGCGATACTTCACCGCCGCCGGAGCGGATGAAAGCGAATGTCGATTAATCTAGCGGAAGCGCACGTCAAGGCGCTGCAGCACCTGCAGGCGGGAGATCCTTCTTTTGAATTGGGTACTGGAGACAGTTCTTCGGTGAAGGAAGTGATTGTGACGGTGGAAGAAGTGACCGGAAGGAAAGTTCTGAGGAAGATTGTCCCGCCGCGTCCAGGCGATCCGCCAACAGTGGCGGATCCGACCCGCGCGCAGCAGCTCTTGCATGGAAGACTAAGCGCTCGCTGCGGGACAGCGTCACCACAGCATGGAAATGGATGCAGCAACAGGTTAAATAGCGGCAGGCTTTTCACCCTGCCAGTGCGTGAAGCGCGTGCGAGTTCAGGAAACACTAATCGGGATCGGGGACGCAGCCGCATTCTTCCTGGACCGTTCCTCGAGGTATCTAAGCAAAGCGTCCTTCCAGGATGGAATCGACACGCCCACTGCACGAAGTTTGGCCTTCGAGAGCACTGAATTCGCCGGACGGCGGACGGGACTGGCAAACTCAGAGGACTTGACAGGCGATAGTTTTGCGTCAAGGCCGGCAGTTTCGAAAATGTAGCGGGTAAAGTCGTACCAGGAGCATTGGCCTTCTGAACTGACGTGATACAGCCCGTAGCGTCCGGTCAAGATCAAGTCACGCGTGGCCTGCGCGAGATCGGCCGTATAGGTGGGTGTGAGAATCTGGTCATCGACCACCCGAATGGCATCTCCGGCCATCGCTTTCTTCAGCATGGTCTCGACGAAATTGCCGCCCTTCCCGCTGCTTCCAGCCACTCCGTATAGGCCGCAAGTCCGGATCGTGAAATAGCGCTCGGCATACGCCGCAATCAGGTGTTCGCCCACAACTTTGGAAGTGCCGTAAACATTCACAGGCGCTGGCAAGTCGGTCTCCTCATACGGAGAGCCCTTTTCATATCCTCCGAAGACGTAGTCGGTGCTGTAGTGCACCAGCGTTGCGCCGGCAGCTTTGGAGGCCTGTGCCAGATACATCACAGCCGTGCCATTGACCTGAAAGGCGAGCGCGGACTTGTGCTCACACTCGTCCACCCGGTGGTAAGCGGCTGTGTTCAACACCACGTCGGGTTTGGCTTTCGCCATGGCTTCGGCAATTTGCGCTTCCGAACATACATCGAGCTGAGCATGGGTGAACGGCACCACAGTGTCGCCCGCAGCTTGAAATACTTTTAAAAGATCAGTGCCCAGTTGCCCGTTGGCGCCGATTAGCAAGACTTTCATCGAGCCACCTCGGCCAGCGAGCGCAAGCTGTTGCTCGCAGACAGCAGCTTCAAGGTTTCGATGTTGTAGTACTGCGGATTATCCCAATCTTTGAAATCGTCCATGTGCTCGATCAAATTCTTCACAATGGCTTTGACATTGTGGTTGGGATGGAAGCTGAGAACATTCTCCGCCTTCTCGATGCTGACTTTGTAATTGCGGAAGTCAGTCTTGTGGTTGATGGTCAGGTGAACCCGAATGCCGAGCTGTTCCTCGATCGCCATTTTCACCAGGTCGCCCACTTCGCCGACGGTGTAGTTTCCCGAGGCGATATTGAAGATGCCCGAGATCTTCTGGCTGGCCTCAATGGCGCGAACATAGGCGTTGGTGGCGTCTTCGATGCTCATGATGGGACGCCAAATCGACGGGTTGTTGACCGTAATTTCGCGGTTGCGCACGCCGTTCTTGAACATGGTGTTGACGATCAGGTCGAGGCGCATGCGCGGGCTGTAACCGGAAATGGTTCCCTTGCGGAGAGAAATCACGGAGAAATTCTCGTCCACCAGGTTCATAGCCGCTTGTTCGCCCTGGAGCTTGGAGATTCCGTAGGGATAAAACGACGAAACCGGCCGGGTTTCGTCGAACAGTTCGTTGACGGTGTAGCCGTACACCGAGCAAGAACAGGCGTAAATGTAGCGTTTCACCTTGGCTTTTTTCGCGACATACGCCAGGTAGGCCGGTGCGGCGGCATTGAAAATGAAATTCTCGCTGGGCGAGTATTCGGCCATGGGATCGTTCGACAGCCCTGCCAGGAACACTACCTGCTGGTACTGCTCGAGATCGGGTACGGCGATGTCGAAAATGTCTTTGTGAATGATTCCGGTTTCGGACGGCAGATGATTGCCGAACCAGAAAAGATCGAGCACATCGACCTCGTAGCCGCGATCCAGCAGCTTTGGCACCAATACCGAACCGACATAGCCTGCCCCGCCCGCAATTAAAATCTTCATTCGCTGTTACCTCCCTACTAAGGATTGATCTTCGGAAAATTTGAAGTGCTCTGACTCCGGCCGCGCCAGCCACTCCTTCAGAGTCTGAGCTTTACGATCTTTCTCGGAGAGCTGAACGTCACGGATAGGCCACTGAATGCCGATCTCAGGATCGTCCCACCGTATCCCCGACTCCGCTTTGCTGTTGTAGATTCCGGTACATTTGTATTGAATCTCAGCGTAATCGGAAAGCACACAAAATCCGCGCGCGAAACTGGCCGGAGCCCAAATCTGTTTGCGGCTTTCTGCGGAAACCTCCGCGCCATACCACTTCCCAAGTGTGGGCGAGCCCTTGCGTATGTCCACTGCTACCAGGAAGGCCGTGCCGCGAGTTACCCGCATGAGTTTTCCCATCGGCGGATCCCACTGAAAATGCAATCCGCGAAGCACCCCGCGCACCGAACCGGAATGGTTGTCCTGGCCGAACTGAGTCGGCAGACCGAGTTCTTTGAACTGATCCGCCCGGAAAACCTCGGTAAAAAATCCGCGCTCATCCTGGAACACTTGCGGCGCCAGCACACAAACATCACCCAACTGTCTCGATTCAATACGTATTTCCATGATTCCTCATTTTAGAGAATGGCATTCGCCGTCCACCGCACCGAACCACATCTTGCCACCGGCTGATTGTAACAAGCTTTGTTGAACAACCAGGGGCTATCGATGGTGATCCCACCTTCGTTTGTAACCTGGGCCCAGAACTTTGAGATTGACTCAGAAGATGAGACTACGCTTGCGTGGAGCTTAGGATCGAGCGATGCGTCCAAGAGGGGAACAAAAGCTCTGAGAGTAGGCTTTTGTCATCCCTATGAAGAAAAAACCCCCTTTGGGGGGCTTTTCTCATCGAAACTGTCCTGTGACCGACTACTTGTGCTTGGCGTTGTGGATCTGTTTGGAGAGATGATTCTGCTGGCGGTTAATTTTAGCCCTCTCTTGCGGGGTCAGCTTACCACCATTCGCGGCGCGATCCGCGTTGGCTTCCTTGTTGATTGCTGCCTCTTGGCTTTCCAGATGGCTAGCCTGACCAGCAGACAACGTACCGTTGTTAACGCCTTGGGCGATGCGGTCCTGTTGACGCTCAGCGCGCTGGTCGACCTCTCCGCTGCCATAGTGCTGGGCCGCGGCGTTATGCTTGTCCTGGTAGATCTCATTTGAGAGTTGGTTCTGCTGCTGGTGCAGCGCGGCGCGGTCGGCCTGGGTCAGATGACCGTTGTCCTCCGCTTTCATGTCGCGCTCTTCCTGGTTAAGTTGTGACTCCTGCTTTTCCAGGCTAGAACTTTCCTTGGCCGTCAAAGATCCGTTGGCGATGCCATTGGCGATGCGGTCCTGCTGGCTCACTTTGCGTTGCTGAATCGTCTCAGGCCGGCTCGTAGCCGGAGTATTGGCAGCGGCAGGGCTAGAAGCCGTGGCAGGAGCCGTGGCAGCAGAAGGCGCTGCGGTCGCATTCGCAGGAGCGCTAGAAGTTTGCGCCGTGGCGGGTAATAGGAAGGCAGCCAATCCTGCGCCCAATAACGTCATCTTTGTGAAATTCCTTATCATGTAACCTTTCTCCTTTTCTTCGATTTCGTTTTTTCTTGTTCTCGTTTCCGGATCTCGATGGACTCAATGCTTTCTGGGATCAAAAACACAAGTTTCAAGAAATAGTTGCGCGACCAAGCTCAAGTTGGCGCAACAAATGACGTAACTCTTTGATTACAAAAGCAACTACTGGTTGCCTTGGTGCGTGCAAAGGAACCCGGACAAGAGCCGCTCTGAGCGCAGCTGAGCATCCCATGAGACGAAAATCTTCAGATCTTGTCAAGCCAAATCGGTAAGCCTAGGTCGATGTTCTGCAACGTCGATGTTCTACAACGTTGGAGAAAAGCGGACGAGGTTCTATGCCGGGTTGGCATTCGTAGAGTTATGACGCAAGCGCTGCCGGGCAGCCTGCAGCATCACCGGCAGCATGAACATATGGATGTCCTGGTAGTGCCGCTTCTTCCAGATCAGACTTGGATCCTGGCTGATCCGGTACCAGAATTCCAGACCGCGATGTTGCATCCAGCGTGGCGCTCGCTTTCGCATTCCAATGTGGTAATCGAACGCTCCTCCTACTGCCCCTGTAAAGCGTGCCTGGATCTTCTCCCGGTTCGTCCAAACCCAGCGCTCCTGGAGCGGTGCTCCAAGGCCTACCCAAAAAATGTCGGGTTGCGTGCGAGCAATTTCGCCTAAAATAAATTCATTCAACTTACCTTCGATGGGTCCCATTGGAGGCGTCCAGGCTCCCACCACCTTGAGGTTGGGATGAGTGGCTTGAAAAACCGCTGCAGTGCGCTCGGCCTTTCGGTCGCCGCCGCACATAATGTAGACGCTGTATCCCCTTTCGGCCGCGCGCGCGTTCATTGCCACGAGGAAATCGGGACCGCAAACGCGGCTACCCACGGGCTGCCCGAGGAGGCGACTTGCCCAGACTAGAGGAATGCCATCGGGCATGGGAAAATCAGCTTCATTCAGAGCTTGCCGATACTGCAGGTCTCGCCGCGATTCGATGACGTTATAAACGTTAATAAATACACCATAGCGACGTTCCTTCCGCCGAATGGACTCATCCACGGAGTCAACCGTTTGCGCAAGATTCCACCGGCGCACACGCACACCCAATATGTTCACGCGATCTTCTATGTCGTCGGAAACTGCAGGCATAGTGCTCAACGAGGACATTTCAAGCGAAGACATTTTCTTCCTGTACCCCCTTCGACCGGAACCGGGCTCAGATGTGTACGAAGGACAGCTAAACCGTGATCAGGGTTCGAATCCAGAGTTTCATTCCTGATCACTTTTTCGAGCAGGTTGAAACTTTGAAAAATCCGATCCTAGTGTTCCAGTCAACCGGCTTCGACGTCTCGTTCTGAGCGAAGTACTCTCCCACATACCAGAATGTGCAACCGTCTATCGGATCAACGGTCATACTCGAGTAATCGCCCCAATTCCTGGCATCTTCCTCGTCTCCGCCTCCTCTATAGATGACGTCTTCAGTGGGCTGCGCCTGACTGGACAGGCTCCACCATGATGTTCTGATTGCTGGGTGAGTAGAGCCGTTGGAGACGCTGTAGCCCACGGCAGCGTTTCCCGCCGTGTCCTGTGCAATGCTGGGCATGAAGCGAAAAAGGGTGTTGTCCGAGTTGATTGTTCCACTCTGATAAATAGCAGGCACACCGCTGCCCCGCAGTTCGTACCACCGAATTCCGGTCTGCTGATTGCTTGTCGAGGTGCGGATGGTATGGCTGACCAAAAACGATTCGTACGTCGTAAAGTTCCGGTAGGATAAACGTGGCATTAACCGGTCACCCACAGAGTCAACTCGATTACCAGTAACGCTGGTCGTCGATTCTGGAATGCACTCGGTGCCTGCCACATTATTCAGGTTGTAACATCCGGGAATATAAGTCGGTACCGCCAGCGACGAGTTCGTGAATGTCGAATTCGCGGGGTTGACCCAATCTACATGGAAATCCCACAAGTTAATTGAGTTTGATGTCTGGCTGTGTCCATCGTTTGGGGGATTTTGGATGCTGACCAAGAACTCATCACGGCCGCTTGGGGGTGGGGTTGTACCCTCGACGTCAGCAGGGATGAGGCTGTGACGGAGATAAAGACTGCCATTTACCGGGATCGGGCTAGGATCGCTAAAACACTGCATCGGATTGGGTGTTGATCCGCTCAGCATGCTGGTGCGGTCCAGGGCGCAAGCTACAATCCCTATCTGCTCGTACGCATTACTAACATCATTAAGATCGAACGACACGTAGTACGCATCCGCCCAAGTGCCCAACTTAGGCCAGTCAGGCCAGTAAACAGTTCCTTGCGCATTGACGCCAAGCACAGGGTTCAAGGGGAACTGGTAGGTGTACCAATTTAGCGTGCTAGAAGTCAGATCATCGGTATTGGAAATAGCAACGCAGTAGTAATAGGTATTGGACGAAGGTGCTGAGCGCCCAGCGATCACCCAACGCGATGCCAGGCGGTCAAAGTTGATGATGCCGTCGCCACCGATCTTGGTGCAATTCGGCATATTGTTATTCTGGAATGGCATAGTACCGGGCACAGGCGAGGACCAGACAGGAGCTTGGGTTACCTTGTCGTAGGCCTGAAAAGCGACGTTCGTCCATTCCAGATACTGCTTGGTTCCAACGGCGCCGTTGGGATCAACGTCATGTTGACGAGGTGGTGACAACTGATAGGCATCAATCCCCTCAAAGGATGTGATTGCCTGCCCGTGCGCGAAATGCGAGCTCAGTAGAAGGATCAAAATGACCTTATAATTCATCGATCAGCCTTACCTCCTTTTGTGTTCACAGCTTGTAGGAGTTGTGGCGTGGCCTCCCTGTTATTTCTTCTGAGTTTCTTCTTTCGACCGGCGTCCATTTAATAAGCTTAGCCAGACGACGCCCGGTTGGCGTGGGAGAACTCCGCAACACGATTCTCGCCATTGTGTTGCAGGATCAGCGTGGCGATTTTCTCGATGCAGCGGAAATTTTCAATCTCGAAATCCTGGATGTCAATATGCGTTTTGAAGTTCTGTTCAATGTGTAAAAGCAACTCCACAAACCGTTGCGAGTCGAGAATGCCGCTCTCAAACAGATCGGTGTCAACCGCTGGCACCTTTACATGCATAACTTCAGAAAACAGTGCTGAGAGCCGGTTTTGGATTTTTTCGTACTCGTTGTTTGCCATATCAGCAGTTACTGATTTCCGCAAGCCGATCCCCCGACCGCAGGATTTCTGTGGCCGGTAAATACCTGCCTGCAATGTGCAATTTGCTGGCCAAAACCCATTCGTCCCGACAGGCTACGTAGACGCCAGAATCCGTGGACGCGCCAACGGTACCGGGCGAAACATCGCATCCAAGGCCGGTTCTATGTGCCTTCACGAGTGCAAACTCTTGCACTCCCAGACGGGCTCGAGGATACCCCCAAGGCGAAGGAAAAGGGAAGTAGTCACACGCCCGAACGAAGTTGATAATCTTGGAAGCGGACCATGCCCACGATATGCGGCCCTGTTCGGGCACTTCCCTGCCGAAATATTGTCGCAGCGCTGGATCCTGCGGGATCGACGGAATTTTCTCCGGTTGTGTCGCCGCAACATCGAGCAAACGCAGCATAAGCGGAATACCTTCTCGAACACACTTCAGGCTCAGGGAGAGCGCCGTATCCTCTGCTTCAAGCGGAAACCAGGATTGGTAAGCAATCGGTCCGCCGTCAATTTTGGGATGAATCCAGTGTACGGTGACTCCATGATTTTGTTCGCCCCGAAAGATGGCCCAACTGACCGCATTCAGACCCGCGTAACGGGGCAGCGGTCCGGGATGCAGATTAAAGGCCCCCAGTTTTGGCGCCGTCAGGACAGCTTCGTGAATGACGTGGAGGGAATGCACATTCAAAAAGATGTCCACGTCCTCTGCGCGCAGCCGCTGCGCCAAACTGGAATTTCTCACCTGCTCCGCAGGTAAAGTTTCAAAGCCTAAATCGCGAGCTGCGTTCCATAGGCTGACTCGGGCCGAATTCGGTTCGGGCGGTGTTGTAAAGACCGCGACTACGCGATCCTTTCTCTGCGCCAGAGCCCGCAACATTTGCAAGCCGGCCGATTCCTCGGCTGCCAGAACTACATTCATCTCACTCTTGGCCGCGGGTCTTCCATGCTGATCAGGATTCTACAGCCAGCGCTTTGGGCACTCCAGTTTCACCGCTTAAGGGGCGGAGATCAGAGTCGCATTTGGGGCCCAGCGGAGCGGTGATTTCCTGGGCGAATAATTCCTCAATTTTGCGCCGGTCAATCTTTCCATTCGCGTTCTTGGGCAACTGTTTGAAAGTCCGCAACCGCGACGGCACCATGTAAGGTGGCAAGACTTTGCTCAGCTTCTGGCAAATCTCTGACGCACTCAACTGAACTGCGTCCTGAACGACGTAGGCGCAGCAAATCAGGTTGTTCTCAAAGCCGTCTGTTGCTACGGCGACGACCGCACACTCTTTAAGCTCCGGGAACGTGTTCAGCACAACTTCAATCTCACCCAGTTCAATGCGATAGCCGCGGCTTTTAATTTGTGTGTCGGCCCGGCCCACGAAGTAAACCAGGCCGTCATCGCCGATTTTCGCCAGATCTCCAGTGCGGTAAATGCGGTCGCCTTCGCCGTACGATAGAAAGGCCGATCTGGTTTTTTCCGGATCACGCCAGTAGCCGGGACTCAGACCGACTCCTCGGATATAGAGATCGCCGAGCTCGCCTTGCGGAACCGCGCGAAGCTCCCGGTCCAGCACCAGCAATTCCTCCCCGTCGCAGGCGGTGCCGATCGGAATCGGCTGACTACTTTCGGCCGGGCACGCTGGAACTGTGTAATAGCTGCTGGCGATGGTCGCCTCTGTAGGGCCGTAGAGATTGGTAAAGATGGCTCGAGGCAGGCGCCTCATCCAATAAATCAAAGCCGAGGTGGGGAACACTTCGCCACACCACAGCACCCGCTTCAACGCCGGGAAATCATTAAAGCTCACCACGTCAAACTTTGCCATGTAGTTCAGTAGCGACGGTACTGAGAACCATTGCGTCAGTTTTGAGCCGCGAATGAAGTCCGCCAGCTTATTGGGCAGCAGATTCAATTCCGGAGGAACCAGGTGGAGCTGCGCTCCAACCGCAAATGCCCCGAAGATGTCAAATGTTGCCAAATCAAAGTGCAAAGGCGGATGACATGAAATACGATCCGAGTCCAGGATTCCGAAGTATCGGGTTGCCCAGGTGATGAAGTGAAGGACATTGGCATGCGTGATGATAACGCCCTTCGGTTCACCGGTGGATCCTGACGTAAACAGGAGATGCGCCGGATCGCTGGAGGAATTCTGACAATCGACCGGTTCGCCCGAATAGTGATCGATGTCTTTCAGTGTAAAGCTGGCAGTAAAATTCTGACACTCGGCCGCGGCTTCCATCCAGCCGACGCGAATCGACTTGCGGAAATCGTTAGACGAAAACAACTCTCCCAGCAAATTGGCGGAGGCTGCCACGCCGAGAACATAACGAGGTTCACTAGACTGTAACAGTTTCGCAATGCGCGGCGCCGGACTCGAGGTGTCGAGCGGCACGTGGATGCAATCTGCCTTCAAGATGCCGAGGATGGCGATGATTGCTTCAGGACTCTTGGGAATAGCGAAACAGACTCTATCCCCCTTTTGGCAACCAGCATCCTTCAGCAGGCGGGCAAAGCGGTTGGTTAGCTCTTCCAACTGTCCATAGGTCAGAGCGCGACCCTCCATGACCAAAGCTACTGCGTCAGGACGGTGTTGCGCCTGAATCGATACCGAATTCTGCAGCAGATCAGCCATTGGCAGCCAACTCGCAGGCCTTAGAGAAGACGATATTGATATGTTGCAGTTCGTCCCTGGCGGGAGGAATATCGAGGATAAACGCCAGGAAACCACGTTCAATGTATTTCGCCAGTTCCGCTGCGACCCGGGAGTATTCCCCCACCAGGTAAGGACAGAAAGTTCGGTAGTTTTCAAACGGCCATAACCAGTACGGGGTGTCGTCGGTCCTGGTTGCGATGGCCAGATCCGAAAGCTGCTTGTGCCAGGAAGAATCTGAAGTTTTCATTGCCAATTGGTGCGTAAGCTGTCCTTTGCGATCCGCCGGAAAACGCGAATCGGCAATGCTCCATGCTTCCTCTTCTGAGTCACGCGCGATGATTCCGACCCGAATGCCCGATCTCATTTCCGAGCGACAATGAGCGCGTTCCAATGTGGCAGGCTGAGGATATTTGATCGCGACAGCTCCGAGTGCAACCGCAGCAGCCAAGCCTGCCTCCGAAGAACCAGAGACGAAAACTCCAGGCTGTAATTCTGCGGCAAGGGGAGGTGTCATTCGGAGTTTATCCACGACGTAGAATTCGCCGCGGTAGCTTACTGGCGCCGGGCTCCTCAGCAATTCCTGAATGATTGTAGTGTACTCGACCAGGCGTGCATAGCGTTTGTCGTGCGGGGTGGTGTCATTCAGGGCACTCAGGTCGTTCTTGAAACCGCCCGCTACCATGTTCAGATACACGCGGCGTCCGTACAGGTGACCCAGAGAAGTTACCATCTTAGCTACCGCATAAGGGTGCATGTAAGCCGGTTGGATCGCCACCAGCGGACACAACCTCTCGGTATTCTCAATTATTGTCTGCGCTACCAGCCACGGATCAACCAGAGAATTGTCCGTGTAAACAAGAATGCCCTCGCATCCCGCTTCTTCACTCCAGCGAGCAACGTCAATGACGTTCTGCCGGTAAAAACTCCGCTCGACCGCGCTCGACTGCGGCGAGGTGGAGAAAACACAGACGCCGGTACCGTCTTGGCTTTGTTTGTAAATCATTCGTCCTTGGTCTCGCTCATAACCCCATTCGGTCCGAATCGGCCGGTTCTCTCTGCGATAGGGTTATGAATCGGATGACTCAGATTTCGTTTGCCACGAGAACGATCTTTTCGCCAGCTTGCGATAGCGCTGCCAAACGCTTATGGGCACACACGAGTATGCGGCCGGGATGATGTAGTACCACAACCATAAAACCCGATATGTAATCTGATCCGAAACGATTTCCCATATCGAGGGCTTTGAAGGGACGCTATCCAGCGATTCGGGATAAACCGGCCAACTTCCGCCCTCCTGCTCCCGCCATAGATGTATATAGCGATCGACCTTCGCCTTGAGCGCTGGAGACAGAGTGTTCGAATTCTGTCGGAGCGTAAGAATCCTGTCGCCCTTGACCAGTGAATGATGACCACCCTCATCGATCGCACTGCGATCCGCCCCTTCGAGCGAAGTCATGCTCTCGTCGAACGGGATCTGCAGAAATTCAGAAACGCCTTTCATCACCGCGGTTGGATCGCGTATCAGATCCTCATAGTGGATTTGGTAGACCGGCACGCCATCCCTCAGGAGGCGGTCGCACATAAGCTTCATCCGCCGATATCCGAGAATGGCACGGAGGGTGATCCCCTTTCGCCTAAAAAAGCTGGGCCCTTCGGCGGCCTTGGCGATGCTGCGACAAATATCTCTCAAATCGCGCCAGATGATTACGAATTTCGCATTAGGAAAAGTGTTTGCCAGCCGGCAGAGCAAATCGAAATAGGTAGGCGATTTGCATCCCCAAATCGTGGCACCCTTTTTCTGCCGCGCGTATTCAATTTGCACCGCCTCTGAGGCGGTCTTAAGATCCGAGATATTCTCGGGAATATGGCTCCGATCGATCTTGTGCCGGATAATTGCTCCGTTGAAAAAATCCCACCTGGCCAACCAGTTTCGGGTTTTTCGTGGCCCCCAAAACATGGAGCGCAAGAAGAAGAGGTCGTCCTCGTACATTAACGCGACCTGGGGATGTTGATTCAGCAAAGCATAAAACAAGGACGTGCCTGAACGCCAAATGCCCACTACGAATAAGGGTCCGTCCGCAAGTTTGGAGGGCAATCCCTCCTCTTTCCGTTCAGCAATCTCTAAAAAGGGTGTTGACAATTTTTCCATCCCGCACAAGGTATAAGGCTCGGGGCTTACCGCCCGGGTTGACGCAATTGGTTGCAAGGTGCTCGAACTACAGGCTGGAGTCGCCGTCAAAGAAGCTCGGATCCCAAACTTCAGGGTCCTTCAACCGATCTGCAAGCGGCTGGTTGCTGGCCTTATAAAAATATCGCCAAGACGAAAGTTCCCGATGATGCGGGTTCATGCTTTCGATGATCTTCATCTTCTGGTTGGAGAAGCCTACCGCTTCCAGAATGTGTATTCCTTCATTCTGGCACCTCTCCAGCGCGCGATGCAGGATCAGTTTGAGCAGCTCGGTTTGGCTGGGAAGAGCCTGGAAATCGACCAGCCGCATCCGCTTCAACCCAAACCCGGCGTTATCCTGCCGGCATACGATCGCGTACGCAGAAAGATCCCCTCCGTTACTGACGCTTAGCACCCACGCTCTGTCCTTATTAAGAGCGTTGCCAAAATGCCATTCCAAGACGTCACGCGAACGGGAAGCCAGCAAACGGCCAGCAGACCGCTTGCGCAACAACTCCCAGAATTGGTCGAACCGATTATCAAATTGGGTGCAGAATTGGATCTCGGTTCCGTTTCGCCCGGACCGCAGCGTACGACCGGTGAGCGCATCTCTGAGGAACAGACCCGCCGATAGTGGATAGCTTAAACCCGGCACGCCGGGCAATTCCCTTTTGCTTAAGAGGCTCTCGGTGAAGGCGCGATAGTTCGTAATCCAAAATGCCGATCGGTCCCAGGATCCGACTGGAACCCGCGCACACTGGAATACCTCCTGCAACTTTGATGCCTTCGCATTTACGGTGGTGTTAACAAAAAGATCGACTTCCTTCTGGTTGAAGAACTGACCTAAGAGCTCGAAGGAATAAAGACGATAACGGGAGTCCACGACCAGGGAACGACTAGTGGCTGCCAGCAGGCTTTGATTGCCCAGCTCATAAATCAGAGGGATGTTGCCGATTGAGCCGACAATTTCGTTTTCCGCATTCTCGCATACCCAGCCGATGGGCCAACCCGAGGCTTTCTGATACGCAGGGTTGTGGTTCCACAAATCAGTCCACTCGTCGTAGCTTTTTGGTTGCAGGCCATAACGGGATTCGAGTGCCGAGATCTGGAGGTAGTCATCGAACCTGGCTTCGCGGAGCCTTGGCGGTTTTGGCTTAGAGCCCTTTCTTACCCTCAAGGTTACAGAAACCGGGCTCGCGGCTTCGGCATCTTTCAAGCAGGTTTGCAGCTTTCTGGCCAACAAGTCAACATTCTGTTCATAGAACATCGACTCGTGGCCGCCGCGAATCTTATGGAGTTCAAAACCACCGTCGATAAGTCCATTCCAGCTGGCATGAAAATCCCAATAGCGGCCCACCGGCCAGTCGGTCGATTGAAAGAAGACAACACGCCCGGAATAAGGCTTCGGCCGATACACGAAAGAGGCTGGATGTACGATGTGTTCCAGATCCTCCAGTCGCTCGATGTTGACCCGACGATGCCATGCGTGGCAGGCGCGCCAATAGCGCACACTGAGGCGGCGACGAATTCCGACTATGCGATCCCCGATGAAATCAGTCAGCCCCGGAAGTCCCTCGCGGCGGAGGTTTGAAAACTGGAATTCGACTCTCTTCCGCAACAACTGGCCACGGCTCTCTTGCGAGAAGTCTTCGTAATAGGCGGGGTTTTGAGCGTCAAAGACTACCAGTAATGCAATCTTTTGACCCTGCTCGGTTAACTGCCTTGCCATCTCGTACGCAATCACGCCGTTCACGCACAAGCCGGCAATATAGTATGGTCCCTCCGGTTGCGCCTCACGCATACAGCGGACCAATGCTGCGGCAATGTCCTCAAGCTTATACGGAACTTGCAACTGGGAGGCTTCGGCCGCCGGCAGATGCAGACCCAGCAGCGGCCGATCCACGCCTAGACGATTAGCAAGGGGGAGAAATAGCGGTCCTCCTCGCACCCAGAACAATGGTGGTTTGGAACCCAGAGGTTGAATGGGGACGATAGCTGGATGATGGACCGGAACGCTCTCTCCGCCCAACATTGCTGCCAGTTGTTGGATCGTGGGCGCCTGAAAGATATTGGCCAGCGAGAGCGTTTTCCCCAGTCGTTGTTCGATGCGAAGCAAGAGCTTGGCAACCAGCAGCGAGTTTCCGCCGAGATCGAAGAAATTGTCGGTTGTCCCAATACCCTGCTTGCCTAAAACAGCCTCCCAAATGTGCACCACCTTGGTTTCCAGAGCATCAGCGGCTGGAACGAATTGGGCTGCCGAAACAGGCTGCTCGACGGCCAGGGCGTGGCGATCCACCTTGCCGTTCGGCATCAAAGGCAAATTCTCCAGTCTCACAATCGCCGAGGGCACCATAGCGTCTGGCAGTTTCTTGATGAGATAATGGCGCAACTTCTCCGCATCAAACTGGACTCCATCCACCGGCACCACATACGCGATCAGCCCCGGGTCGCCTTCCTTCTCCGGCCGTACCGTTACTACCGTCTGCCTCACGCCGTCATATGCGGAAATCACCGCTTCGATCTCTTCCAGCTCAATACGAAAGCCGCGAATCTTGACCTGATGATCGAGACGACCTAGCAGCTCAAGATCGCCATCTGGCAAGTGTCGAACCAAATCCCCTGTCTTATAAAGGCGCGCGCCCGGGGTTCTATCGAACGGATCAGGGATGAATCTGGCAGCGGTCTCCTCCGGCCGATTCAGATACCCTCGGACTACGCCTTCACCTCCGATGTAAAGCTCACCGGCTGCGCCAACTGGCAACGGGTTTAGGTGGGGATCCAGGACATAGGCACGAACATTTGGAATCGGACGACCGATCGGCACTAACCTTGCCAACCGGCCTGCTTTGCATTTGTATACCGTGCTCCATACGCTTCCTTCCGTTGGACCATATTCGTTATAAAGCGTGACCTCGGGAAGCAGTCGATAATGACGCTCAACCAGTTCGACCGGACAACTCTCGCCGGCCACAATCGCCACTCGCAACGAATCCAACTGGACTGTCTGGGCCTGATCCAAAAGCAGACTGTACAGCGACGGGACACACAGCAGATGAGAAATCCGGTACTGCTGCACTAATTGAGCCAGTCGCGTCAGGTTCGATTGCAATGGCCCCGGGGTCAAGACTAGAGTGCCGCCACGGCCCAGCGTGCCCAGAATGCCGACCAGCGAGCTATCAAAAGCGAATGATGATAGCAAAAGGAAACGCCCTGCGTCGGAACCATAGTAAAGGGAACGGGCATATGTGGAATGAACCAGATTGCGATGCGTGATCTGAACGCCCTTCGGCCTGCCCGTTGAGCCCGAAGTGTAGATCACGTAAGCCAGGTTCTCAGGTCGGGCTTGACTGTAAACCGGCTCCGCACTTTCTTTGTCCACCTCGCTCCATCCAGAGTCGAGCGAAAGCACAGCAGCGTCCCCGGGCGGTAACCCCGAGACTAAGTGCTGTTGTGTGAGCACCACGCGAAGCTCGGTGTCCGCACAGACCCATGCCAATCGCTCCGCTGGATACGAAGGATCCAAGGGTAAGCACGCCCCTCCCGCCTTCAACACACCCATGATCCCAACCATCATCTCGCAGGAGGGCTCGAAATAAAGTCCGACTGCTACCTCCGGACCTATACCCTGCTTTCGGAGATAGGCCGCCAATTGGTTGCTCCTGCGGTCGAGATCACGGTAGGTCAACTGTCCGGCGCCATCGATGAGGGCAACGGCAGCAGGCGTCCGTTCCGCTTGCTTGGCGATCAAGTCATGAAGGCAAAGATTCTCTGGGAACTCCGCGGCCGTCTGGTTCCACTTCACGCAGACTTGCTCTCGCTCACTCGCGCTGAGCATCGGCACGCCCGAGATACGCTGATCGGGATTGGCGACAATCCGTTCGAGCAGCATGGTCAGGTGCCCGGCCATGGATGCGATGGTCTGCGGCTCAAATAAATCGGAGCTGTACTTAAAGCGTCCTACGATGCCGGAAGGACGGTCATCGAGTTCAAGGCAGAGATCGAACTTGGATATTCCGGTATCCACTTCCGACTGAGTCAGCGCCACACTCCAGCCATCGTGGGTCTGAACCATCGGCGGTTCCAGAGTGAGCAACACCTGAAACAATGGGTTAAAACTTAGACTGCGATTGGGCCGCACTTCATTAACCACTTGCGTGAAAGGGGCGTCATCGTTTGACAAAGCATCCAGCGTGACGTTGCGCGTCCGCCGCAACAGCTCGCGGAATGTGGGGTCACCCGATAAATCGTTGCGCAGCACGACAGGATTCAGAAAATATCCCAAAAGTCCTTCTACCTCTGAGCGTTTGCGCCCCAAGCTGACCGTACCAATGGCCACATCTTCAAGTGCGGAGTAGCGATGCAGCAGCACCGCGAACCCTGTCAGCAGCGTCATGAACAAGGTTGCGCCTTCTCGTCGACTCAAGATCTTCAGCGCGTCAGCCAAGTCCTTGGACAATTCCACTGGATGAATTGCGCCACTGAAGTTCTGGACTGCAGGGCGCGGGTGGTCGTAGGGTAACTGCAAAATGGGCAAGTTACCCCGCAGCTGCTTACGCCAGTACGCCAGTTGAGAGGACAGGTGCCCATTGCGGACGAGCCATTCCCGCTCCCAAACTGCAAAATCAGAGTACTGGACGGAGACCTCGGGCAGCGGAGATTCTTCCCCTTCGGAAAAGGCGGCATAAAGGGCGGCTAACTCTGGCAGGAATACTCGGTAAATCGAATAACCATCAAAGATAATGTGGTGAAGAGTGAAGAACAGCCGGTGTTCGGTATCGCTCAAATGCACCAGCAAAACCCGAAACAACGGTCCCCGGGATAGATCAAATGGGCGCATGGCGTCTTCGACCGCCAATCGCCGCGCTTCTGCTTCTCTTTGCGAAGCCGGCATCTGACGCAGATCCGCCACCGGCACGGGAACCGGTCCTGCCGCTTCTACGACCTGAATTGGTTCGCCATCCACTAGGCTGAAAGAACTCCGCCACGCTTCATGCCTGCGAACAATCTCGCTGAGAGCCAGCCCCAAGGCACTTACATCCAGGGGACCCTGCCGGCGGATGGTGACCGGTTCGTTGTAGATCGGAATCCCGGGAACCATCTGCGCATGCAGCCAGATCTGCTGCTGGGCGAACGACAGCGGCGCCCTCCCGCCGTTCGCCAGTCGCGGGATGGCAGAGCCACCGAGCTTTGTAAACGGCGCCTCTCCCGGTTCCTTCAGTTGTACCGTGTTTGCCATTGCTTGGCTGTACCGCTCAATCGTGCTTTCTACAGGCTGGAGTCCCCGTCAAAGCAGGACGGGTCCCAGACCGTAGCCTTAGTCAGTCTCTCTGCCAATTGCGGCTCGGCTGCTTTGTAAAAATAACGCCACGAAGAAAGAGCTCGACGATGCGGCGACAGGCTCTCTATTACCGACTGCTTCTCCGGACCAAAACCTATCGCCTCCAGCATATGAATGCCCTCACGCCGGCAGCGCGCTAAGGCATGACAAAGTATCGGACGCAGCAGGTCTGTGCTTTCCAGCGACTGAAAATCCACCAGGCGCATTCGCTTCAGCGAAAAAGCAGGGTTGTCCTGCCGCAAGAAAACCGCAAACGCAGCCAAAGCTTTGCCCTTACTCACTGTCAATACCCATGCCCGCCCGTTTTCAAGGGGATGCTTGAAGTGCCATTGCAGAATTTCCCGGGAGCGGTTAGCCAGCAGGCGGCCCGAGTGAGCCTTGCGCAACTTTTGCCAAAAATCTTCGAAGCGCTCATCAAATCCAGTACAACATTCCGGTTCGATTCCGTTCGCTCGGGTCTTCCACCATTTGCCTTCCACGACGTCCCTTAAGCGCAAGCCCGCGGACAGGGGATAACTGAGACGCTTGGCGGAAAGATCTTTCATCGCCAACAAGCTGGCGCTGAAACCTTGATAGTTTGTGATCCAAAAGACGGACTCATCCCAACTTCCTGTCGGTACCCGCAGAGCTCGGAAAACCTGATTCGCCTTCGCGGCCTGCTCGTTCACCGTGGTGGCGAGGAAAAGATCTACTGCTTTCTGCTTGAAGAAGTTCCGAAAAAGCTGGAACGAATAGATTCGGTACCGAGTGTCCACTACCACGGCCCTGCTGGCGGCGGCGACCAACCTTTGATTCTCGAATTCATAGAGCAGCGGAACATTGCCGATATGTCCCACCATCTCTTTTTCTTCGTTTTCCAATACCCAGCCGATCGGCCAATTGGCCAGCTCGTGATAAACGGGATTGTTGGCCCACAAATGGACCCACTGTTCATAGCTCTCGGCTTCCAAGGAATAGCGAGTTCCAAGGTCCGCAATCCGAGCATAGTCATCGAAGCTGGTCTCACGGAATTTGATCGCTGATTTGTTAGCTGCCTCGCTTGTCGTGATCATATTTCGATTTCCACCGTGAAGGAATTCATTCTAAGCGAGGGAGGGTGTTGCTTTCGGATCGAAAGACACAGGTAATGCCATAAGACCGCGTAGCCCCAGGTTTTCACGCCAGGTAATAGGTCCCGGTTTCGTCTGTAGATTCGCAAGTCGTCGCAAAATGGTCGCGAAGGCGATCTGACCTTCGATTCGAGCCAGCGGAGCTCCAAAACAAAAATGGGCGCCGAATCCGAAAGCGACGTGCCGATTGTCTTGGCGGCGTATGTCCAGGCGATCGGGATCGGGGAAGCGCTCAGGATCGCGATTCGCCGCGCCCATCACGGCTATCACAGCCTGCCGCTTCTGAATTCTCTTGCCACCAATTTCAGTGTCTTCCGGGGCCAGCCTGGCGGTGTGCTGGCTGGGACTCTCGTAGCGCAGCAGTTCCTCCACGGCGGACGGAATCAGCGAAAGATCGCTGCGCAACTCCTCCATCACATCTGGATTCCGCAGCAAAGTCAAAATCCCGTTTCCGATCAGATTCGTAGTGGTCTCTTGCCCGCCCACCATGGTGACGATCAGGTTGGCGACGACCTCCTCCTCCGAAAGGCGGTCACCATCGATTTCCGCCGCGAGAAGCGAAGAAACCAGCCCCTCTTTGGGGTGAAGCCGTTGCTCGCGGATCGCTTCTCTGAAGTAGCTGGTCATTTCGCTTAGACTGCTGCGCACTCGGTTTGCCCGGTTCGGATTGTGCTGAAAGTTACCCAGCATCTCCGCGAAATCCGCCGACCAATGCTTCAGCTGGATATGATCGGAAATCGGCACTCCCAACATCTCTGCGGTAACAATCGCGGGTAGAGGAGCGGCAAAATCGGCAACCACATCCATTTCACCCAAAGGAAGCATGGAATCCAAAAGCCGGTTGGCGATGTCTTGAATGTGCCCGCGCAGCGCTTCCACTCGACGAGGCGTGAATGCCTGCGAACACAAGCCGCGCAGCCGTGTGTGTGCGGGCGGATCCATGAACAACATCTGCTTCACCATCACTCCCGCAATGGGGCTCAGATCCGCCAAACCCATATCCGTGAGCTGCTGCGGCGTGGGTGTGCGATGTGCGGAGAAGTCCAGCAGAACCTGCACTACATCAGCGTAGCGGGTAACTACCCAGGCGTGGAGAAAGGGATCCCACATTACCGGATCTTCCGTCCGCAGGCGACGGTACAGAGGATACGGGTCGGCCAGCACTTCCGGACGGAGTAGGTGATACAGACTCAGCCGAGCTTCGGGTTTTGCCACCAGAACCATGTTTTCGCTATCTGTCGAACCGAGGTTATCCGTTCGAAGCACAGACCGGTTAGTCGGCGGGAACTTCGTGCTGAGCCGATAACAGGCGCTCAATCTCGCCCGAAAGTTCAGCCGCAGTGGGAGAATCGAATACCTTCCTCAAAGGCAGCTCAACCCCGAAGATGCTCCGCACCCGCGCAATCAGCTGTGTGCCCAGCAAGGAATGTCCCCCCAGGAAAAAGAAGTTGTCGTTTACACCCACTCTCTCCAATCCCAGCAGTTCCGCCAGGATAGAAACCACACGTCGCTCAATGGGCGTACTGGGCGCGAGGTAGACTTCATCCCCGATGGTGTTAAGGGATGTGGGTGCGGGAAGCGCGGCCCGGTCGCACTTGCCACTCGAAGTCAACGGCAGAGAATCGACTCGAACAAAAGCAGCTGGAACCATATAGTCGGGCAACTGAGCCCGCAAGTGTTCCTGGAGAGCTCCGCGATTGAGCTGCGGGTCAGAGCTGACCACATAAGCGATCAGCCGTTTGTCGCCGCCGTTATCTGCCCGGGCCACAACCACACTCGTTTCGACGCGCGGATATTGGTTCAACAGGCTAATGATTTCGTTGGGCTCGATACGGTAGCCCCGGATCTTGACCTGCTCATCCCTTCGCCCGATAAATGCAATTTGTCCGTCGGGCAAGTACCGCACCAAGTCGCCAGTCCGGTAGAGGCGGGCATGAGGCAGGTTGCTAAATGGATTGGCAACGAAAACTTGCGCCTCTTGCTCTGGACGGTTCAGATAGCCGCGCGCCAGCCCCGCGCCTCCAATGTACAATTCCCCGACCGTACCCACTGGCACCTGTTTTAAGTCTTCGTCCAGAACATAGGTTTGCACATTATCGATGGGACGTCCGATAGTCGGATAGCGGTCCGGCCGATTATCCGGTAACACCTGACCCGAAGTCGCAACCACTGTGCACTCGGTCGGCCCGTAGTTGTTAATCAAACAAAACGGCAGGTTCCTGGGCGGATAACGGCGCAATGCGTCCGCCCCGGTCAACAGCAACCGAAGTGGCACCGGTGACGGCCACTCCAGTGCGATGAGACTCTCCGCCATAGCGGTGGGGACAAAACCTATAGTGATCCTGTGCATCAACAGCCAGTCGCGTAGGTTTTTGGCAGAACCGCGGGTTCCATCGTCAGGAAAATGGACGCTGGCGCCCGCCGTGAGGTAAGGCCAGATTTCCCAGACGGCCGCATCGAAACTAAAACTCGCTACCTGGCTGGCCCGATCCGTCGCGACCACCGAGAAGGCCCGCCGATGCCAATAGGTCAGATTCAGTAGCCCGCGGTGTGTGATTTGTACTGCCTTGGGTTGGCCCGTCGAACCCGAGGTGTAAATCACGTAGGCCAAGTTCTCCGGCCCGATACTCGCAACCGGGGGAATCTGCGGCTGAGCAGGCAGTTCTCGTTCATGGTTCAAGATTAAAACTTGCCAATCTCCCGAAGGCAATGTCTGCGCGATCTGCTCGTCGGTGATGAGCACGCGAAGCTGCGTGTCCCGCAACATGAATTCTAAGCGGCGCACGGGATACTCCGCGTCCATCGGAACGTACGCTGCGCCCGCTTTTATCGTAGCCAGTGCGGCTACCACCATCTGCGGAGATCGCGGCAGGCAAATTCCGACCAGTGCCTCCGGACCAACACCCAAAGACTGCAGCCGATGGGCGAGTTGATTGGCCTGCTCCTCCAATTGGCCATAAGTCAGGCTCTCGGTTTCGGATTGCAGCGCGAGTGCACCGGGCGCTTTTTGCGCCTGCTCGCTGACCAGTTTCGCCACCAGCAGGTCCTGAGGATGCTCACGCGATGTGTCATTCCACTCGGGGGGAGATATATCCGCCGAATTCATCAGTGCCAGGTTTTCAGCACCGGGTTGCGAAGTAGCTTTTTCGGGCTTCACGTCTGTCTCCAAATCAGGTTGGGGGAAGAAACAGTGTGGTTTCTAAATCCGCCGTGACAAAGTGGGTTTCCTGGATACATCAACGAAACTGCCAGTTGTATAAATCTAGGACATGATGGGGATTAATCCGTGAACACGGAAAGTGACGCGTCCTCCGAGTCACGCAGGGTGCCCCGTGGTGAGAGCGGAGAGGCCCCTGCTCTTGCCGGAGGTCGATGCATTTTGATGCCCTCCGGAAGTGGGTAGGGCATGCTTAGAGGCCAGGTAAATCGATTTTGTCTTTCGTCGAATAAAAAACCTGAGGACATCCAGAATTTCAAGCAGGGCTTGTTCTTGGCCGTGGGAAGATAATCAGCTCTCAGATCAGTTAACCCCAGCTCTTGGCAATAGCGGGCTGCGAAGGCAACCATGGCATGCTCAACGTTGCGTCCCATCACCCGGCAGCTCAACACAAAATCCGTGATCTGTGCGCTGCCCGACTGGACCTCTAAGCTGAGAATGCCGGTCAATCCCGAGTCACCAAACTTGTCCTTCACCCTGAACGCCCAAAGCTTGCGGTTGTTATGTTGTAACCAAGCCTGCAGCTCCGGTTCTGAGACTCGCCGGGTAGATAGATTCATCTGGTTGGTTTTGTTCATCAGCTGAACCACCCGCACTCTGTCCGCTTCGTCCGATTCCTGGATCGTAATCTCCGTGCCGAGCGAGCGCAGCCATTCGTCGGCAGAACCAATTTGCTTGCGCGACAGTTCGCGTTGTTTCTCAGCGGCATACGACTGGTGCCGGGATCCATCTTCCGCCGTGGCGTACGCAGAATCGAAGCAGTCCATTTCCAAAAGCTGGCTGGCAAACAAAGTTCTGTCGTCCGGCCACTCCGGAACGTAAACCTCGGGCAATGCCTCGCGCACACGGGCACGTTCCACCGGGCTGTCGTCGATGAACACCACAGATTGCAACCCCAAGTTTAATTCTGCGACTAAGTCAGCGACATTGGCGGCCTTATCGTTCCAGTTGATTCGGTGGGCGGCAAAGTCTTCCACCCGAAGTAGCATCTCGGGATGTTTGGCCAAAGCCTCTAGAGCCACACTCTCCTCGTTCTTACTCGCGATAGCGAGCAGAATCCCCCGGTTCCGCAAGCTCTTCAGGGCTCTCTGGAAATCAAGGTAGGCCTCGCCCAGATAATCATGTCCTCCGAGCCGCAGGTTCTGCCATCCCAGATCGCCCACCACCCCGCCCCACAGCGTGTTGTCCAAATCTACGACGACCAGCTTCCTGGAAGCTCCCAGGACAGCCGAAATTGCCGCCTTCACATCCGCTGCCGCATAGCGGAAGACGTCGGCGTGGAACGGAGTCTTGGTCAGATACCACAACTTCGGGCTGTAAGCGCTTTTGCCCACCATTTCCATCCAGCGCTGGCCGTCGAGTAGATAAATACCTGCGCAATCCTGCAGTTGTTCGGCGAGCTCCAGATTCATTTTGAGCAATCGCTTGCGCAACCCTTGTCCCTTGAGGTTCAGGATTCCGTCTCCGCGCTGATGCAGTGGAAGAGTCCAAGTTACGACGAA
>Ga0187804_10000056_pt1 | contig 23445 bp, 23 predicted proteins | sample NC_wetland_sal_i_3_FD_132961 | JGI IMG/M metagenome (GOLD analysis project Ga0187804, IMG submission 132961) | Wetland sediment microbial communities from Neuse River Estuary, North Carolina, USA - Control_4 | ecosystem: Environmental > Aquatic > Freshwater > Wetlands > Sediment | place: USA...
CGCACATGCGGCGCATTTGCTCGATGATATCGGCGATGGTGACGTTGGGGCACAGATCATAACCGACAACGGCCACGGAAACGCCGCGCTCATTCGGCCCGCGCGCCATTTGGCTGAACAGGGACGGCTCCAGCGAGCGCCACCAGCCGCCATGAATAAAAATCGCAAGCGGCGCATTCTCGTGCCCCTGCGCCAGGAAGAGATCGATGCTCTGCCGCGGGGTGCTGCCATAGGTCAGGCCGAGCTCGGCGCGGCCATTCTTGAGCATCTCGGCCCGATAAAGCTCCGCTTCATGCGTCCAGCGGGCAAAAATCTCGGGGTGCTCGGGCACGCGGGCGCGATTGTTATATTCAACTTCGTAGTCGATCGCGGCCACCGGGCGCCTCCATACGGATTGCGCGGCAAATCTGCGGCATGTCTTCGGCGCTGGCAAGTTTGCCCCGAGCGACCGACCAAGATCGACGGCAAAAATTTCGGTGGTTTCCGGAATCGGCGTGGACCGGTAAAAGGAATGCCAAAGGAAGGCCATGAGAGTTGACGGCAAATCGATGCGCAGCATCTGCCTGGAAGGCGACGGCTGGTCGGTCGGGATCATCGATCAGACCGCGTTGCCGCACCGGCTAACGACCGCCCGCCTCACCGGCCTGGAAGACGCGGCGCATGCGATTGCGGCCATGCTGGTGCGCGGCGCGCCGCTGATCGGCGCGACTGCGGCCTATGGCGTTTGCCTGGCGTTGCGCGCGGATGCGTCCGACGAAGCGCTCGATCGCGCCTGCGCGACCTTGCTGCGGACGCGGCCGACCGCGATCAATCTCAAATGGGCACTCGACGAAATGGTCGCCGCGGTGCGGAACCGCGCCCGCGGCGAGCGCGTTGCCGCGGCTTACCGGCGCGCCCAAGAAATCTGCGAGCAGGACATCGCCACCAACACGGCAATCGGAAAAAACGGATTGCCGCTGATCGAAGCGGCCGCCAAGCGCAAGAAGCCCGGCCAGCCGGTCAATGTGCTCACCCATTGCAATGCCGGATGGCTGGCTGCCGTCGATGTCGGTACCGCCACCGCGCCGATCTATCTGGCGCACGATAACGGCATCGCCATTCACGTCTTTGCCGACGAGACGCGGCCGCGCAATCAGGGCGCGTCGCTAACTGCCTGGGAACTCGGCCGGCACGGCGTGCCGCACACGGTGATCGCCGACAATACCGGCGGCCATCTCATGCAACATGGGCTCGTCGATCTGGTCATTGTCGGTACCGACCGGGTCACCGCCGCTGGTGACGTGTGCAACAAAATCGGCACCTATCTGAAAGCGCTCGCGGCGCGCGACAACAATATCCCGTTCTATGTGGCGCTGCCGTCGCCGACCATCGACTTTTCGATCAGCGACGGGCTTGCCGAAATCCCGATCGAAGAGCGCGGCGCCGACGAGGTGGCGACCATGACTGGTCGCACCGCGCAAGGCAGCATTGAAACGGTGCGGATCGTGCCCGACGGCTCGCCGGTGGCCAATTACGGCTTCGACGTCACGCCAGCGCGGCTCATAACCGGACTCATCACCGAACGCGGCGTGATTGCCGCCTCGCGCGAGGGGTTGGCGAGGGCTTTTCCGGAGCGCGCCGGCGCGGCAGAATGAGACGACCTTGAGTCTCGTTGAGTCTGGTTCGCGTGGAGTCCCTTGCGTGCGTAAGCTCGTCCATCGTCCGCTCTCGAACGTGCCGCTCCCTGGAATTCTCAGCATGAACGTTCCGCCCGACGCTTCAGCGAGCGTAACCGCCCGGATCGCATCGTCAGACTCGCCTTTGGTGGACGGGCGACAATCGGAAACGGCGCTCGCAATCGCCCGTGGCACCGCGCGCTATTTGCACGCGCTCGGCTATTGCGTCGTCAGTGAACTGCCGCTGCCGTCGGGCCGGCGCGCCGACCTCGTCGCACTCGGCGGCGACGGTGAAATCATCATTGTCGAGATAAAATCCTCGGTGGCCGATTTCCGCGCCGACCAAAAATGGATGGACTACCGGCGGCATTGCGATCGGCTGTTCTTCGCCACGCATGCCGGCGTGCCTTGCGATATTTTTCCCGCTAAGGCCGGGTTGATCGTCGCCGACGCGTTCGGCGCCTCGATCGTGAGCGAAGCGCCGGAGGAGCGCATTGCCGCCGCGACCCGCAGATCGGTGACTTTGCGCTTTGCCCATGCGGCGGCGCTGCGGCTGCAGGCGGTTGCCGATCCGCAAGGACCTTACAACGCCGAGTTCTAAAGCATGATCCCGAAAAGTGGACACCGGTTTTCGGAAAAGATCATGCTCAATTAACAGGCCAAAGCGAAATACCGAATCAACGCAAAATCATTTCGCTTTGGGCGCCAGGCGCGAGCCCGGCGCGTCAAAACAACCCAGCGGGCAGAAACGAATTATTTGGGAGCGCGCTTCGCCAGGATGCGCTGCAATGTGCGACGATGCATGTTGAGGCGGCGCGCGGTCTCTGAAACGTTGCGGCCGCACAACTCGTAAATGCGCTGGATGTGCTCCCAGCGGACGCGGTCGGCCGACATCGGATTTTCCGGCGGCTCGATCTTTCTGTTGCCGAGGGCGAGCAAGGCCGCGGCGACATCGTCGGCATCGACCGGCTTGGCCAGATAATCGACCGCGCCGAGCTTCACCGCATTCACCGCGGTCGCGATATTGCCGTAGCCGGTGAGAATGATGGCGCGCGCCTCAGGGCGGCGCTTCTTCATCGCCGAAATAACATCGAGACCGTTGCCGTCGCCGAGCCGCATATCGACGACCGCAAATGCGGGGGCGGCTTTTTCAACTTGCAGAAGACCGTCGCTGACCGATTCAGCGGTCGTTACTGTAAAGCCGCGGCCTTCCATGGCGCGGGCCAGGCGCTGCAGGAACGACTTGTCGTCCTCAACGATCAGAAGCGAACGCTCGGTCGGCATCGAGCTTGATTCGGCATCGTTCATTGTAATTTCCGTCCCTAGACCTTGCCGGGCGGATCTCTTTCACCTTACAGTTAAGAAGCGACCGCCGCGGCCTCAAGTGGGGGCGGCGCGAGCGGAGTTTCAAAATCCTCCCGGTTCCAGGTCACAGTGACGGTGGCGCCGTGCAGCGGCGGCGCTTGATTGATCAGCGAGAGCTTGGCTCCGGAGCGCTCCAGAAGCGTCTTGGCGATAAAAAAGCCGAGCCCGAGCCCAAACAGCGCCGCTTCGTCGGCGTCCGAACCGCGGGGTCCGGGCCGGCGATGGGTGACATAGGGCGCGCCGAGGCGATCGACGACTTCGGGAGCAAAGCCCGGCCCGTCATCGCTGATGGTGATGCTGACCTCCTCCGCCGTCCAGCGGGCGGCGACCTCGACCCGGCTGTGGGCGAAATCCACCGCATTTTCGATCAGATTGCCGAGGCCGTAACGGATCGCGGGATTGCGCGCTCCGGCCGGTTCGCCGGCGCGGTTGGTCGGATAGCCGACGATGATGGCAACGCCGAAATTGCGGTGCGGCGACACCGCCTCCTCGATCAGGGCCGAGAGCGGCATGCGGTCGAACGGCTCACCGGCGGGCAGTTCGGTGATTTTGGCCAAAATCTCACGGCAACGCTGGGCTTGCTCGCGCAAGAGCTTGACGTCCTCGGCGTAGGGCGAGCCGGGCTCGAGCGCGCGCTCGATCTCGCGGATCACGACCGTGATCGTCGATAGCGGCGTGCCGAGCTCATGCGCAGCCGCGGCGGCCAAGCCATCGAGCTGGGACAGATGCTGCTCGCGCGCCAACACCAGTTCGGTAGCGGCCAGCGCGTCCGACAGCTGGCGCGCTTCCTCGGCGACCTGCCACGTGTAAACGCCGATATAGCCGATCGCGAGCAGGATCGAGAGCCAGACGCCTACCATGTAGATTTCGGGGAGCTCAAGCGGGTTCTCGGCATCCCAGGGCAAATCGTAATGCAGGAATACCAGCATCGTGGCGCAGAACATCGCAAACGTGCCGATCAGCAAGGTCATGCGCGGCGGCAGCGCAGTCGCCGAGATCAAAACCGGGCCGAGGAGAAGGAAGGCGAAGGGATTTTCCAGGCCGCCGGTGAGGTACAAAAGCGCAGCGAGTTCCGCGATATCAAACGTCAGCAGCCAGGCCGCGCGGTCCGGCTCGAGCCATTGGGTCTGCCGGAAACTGACCCGCAGCGCCACGTTCAACAGCGCCGCCAAAGCGATAACCGCAAGGCACGCCCAAATCGGAACTTCAAATTCCAGGCCGAAATGCACCACCAGAACGGCGGCCAACTGGCCGCACACCGCGAGCCAGCGCAGGCGGATCAGCGTGTCCAGCCGTACGTTGCGGGGCCGCTCATGAGTTCGGGGCAGACCAAACATGCAGCTAATGTAGCGATCCGGCCGAGTCGCGCCAAATTGGCTAGTGTCCCGATTCCGAAGTTCGTAAGCATTTGCCGCACGCTCGTACGAACTTCGAAATCGACAAGGACACTAGCAACACTATCGATATAGTGGCACTGGCGCTTGGCGCGCGGATGGGCGACATTAAACGGGTCGAAGCTCCATCAGGACTGATTGCAATGGCTTACGAACTCGACCAGTTCATTTCCGATTGCCGGACCATTCTGGCGCGCGATCCGGGCCCAAAAGGCCGCGAACAGGTGCGCGCCCGGCTCGAACATCTGTTGCAGAATCCCGACTTTGTGCGCCGGCATTGCGAAGAGACACCCCGCGGCCTGCATGTCCTTTATGAGGACCCGGAGCTCGGTTTTCAGGTGCTCGCTCACATCAATGACAAGGCGCGCGTTTCGCCGCCGCACGACCACGGCGATTCGTGGGCCATTTACGGTCAGGCGACCCACTACACCGACGTGACCGAATGGGAGCGCGATGACGACGGCCGCGATCCGCAGCACGCCAAGCTCAAACCAGTGAAGAAGTATCGGCTGATGCCCGGACAAGCCGGCATTTATCAGGATGGCAGGATTCACTCGATCGACTACCCGGACAACGCTCGCTTCGTTCGCGTGACCGGAACGAATCTCGATCGCATCCAGCGCGTGCGCTTTGATCTCAATACCGGCGAAGTCAAACAGATGACGCCGCAGCAGGCGACGTGACGGCCGCGGTCAGCCCTGCCGCGCTGCGGGGCATGTTGGAGGACCGCGGCGAGCTCGCGCTTGTCGACGTCCGCGAAGAGCTGATCTATTCGCAAGGTCATCTATTGCTGGCGCGTTCGGCGCCGCTCAGCCGGCTGGAGCTGAAGTTTGCCCAGCTGGTGCCACGGCGCACAACCCGCATCGTGCTGTGCGACGGCAACGACGGCCTTGCCGAGCGCGCGGCTGCGGTTCTCGCGCGCAACGGCTACTCCGACCTGCGCATCCTTGCCGGCGGCGTAGAGGCGTGGGCGGCGGCCGGGTTCGAGTTATTCACCGGCGTCAATGTGCCGAGCAAGGCGTTCGGCGAATTCATCGAACATGAAGATGGCACGCCGAGCATCGCGGCCGATGAACTCGCGCGACTGATCGGCAAAGATGCCGATCTCGTGGTCCTGGACAGCCGGCCGTTTGATGAATATGCGCGAGTCTCGATCCCGGGCGCGACCAACGTGCCCGGCGCGGAACTGGTGTTGCGAGCGCGCGATCTGGCGCCGTCGCCAGACACGATGGTGGTCGTCAATTGCGCCGGCCGCACCCGCAGCATTATCGGCGCGCAATCCCTGATCAATGCCGGCCTCCCCAACAAAGTCGCCGCCCTGCGCAACGGCACGATGGGCTGGAACCTTGCCGGCCTGACCTGCGACAACGGGAAAAGCCGGCGTGCGCCGCGCCTCTCACGCGAACAATTGGCGTGGGCGAAAAGCGCCGCGCGGCGGGTGGCGCAGGCCTGTGGCGTCGAGAGCATCGATCCGGCCAAGCTTAACGCTTTGCGGCGGGACGAGAACCGCACGCTTTATGTCTTCGATGTGCGCGATCCCGCCGAGTACGAAGCGGGCCACATTGCCGGCGCGATTTCGGCGCCAGGGGGCCAATTGGTCCAGGCGACGGATCAATATATCGGCACGCTCGGCGCTCGGGTCGTGCTGGCCGATGATCTGGAAGTGCGCGCCGCCATGACCGGATCGTGGCTGCGGCAGATGGGTTTTGCCGAAGTCTTTTTGCTGGCGGAAGCCGGCAATGAAGCGGGCTGGCCGGTCGTGTCGGTGCTTGAAAGCGAAACGCGCCGCGAAGCTGCAATCGAGGCCAAGGCGCTTGCGGACCTCGTGTCGCGCAATGCGGCAACCGTCCTCGATCTTTCGCTGTGCCGGAATTATCTCGCCGGGCACATTCCGGGCGCATGGTTTGCGATCAGGACGCGACTGGCGCGGGCGCTGGAAAAAATTGCAGTCGGAAACACCCTCGTGCTCACGTCCGAGGACGGCGCGCTCGCTGTGCTTGCGGTAGCCGAAGCCGAGAACCTGATCGATCGACCGGTGCGCTTTCTCCAAGGCGGCAATGCGGCTTGGCAAGCGGCCGGCCAAGCGTTCTCGACCGAGGCGAAGATGGCCGATGAGGCGGTCGATCAATGGCGCAAGCCCTACGAGCGCTCCGGCGACATCAAAGTGGCGATGCAAGAATATCTGACCTGGGAGGTCGATCTCCTGCCGCGCATCAAACGCGACGGCTCGCTGCGGTTCGAACGTTTCAGGCCGCGGCTTGCAGCAGAAGTTCGGTGAGGCGGTCCGGCATATCGACCATCACGTCGTGGCCGCAGTCCACTTCGTGACAGCGCCAGGATGGATCCGATTGGACTGCCGATAGCGCGCGATCAAAGGCCGGATTGTTGTAGGCTTTGGCGCGAATGTAGGTCTTTCGCGCGATGCGCTCGCGTGCGCCATTAAGTGCGATCGGCGACGTGAAGGTCCCGATCGGCTGCGGCACGCAAAGATCGTCGACCCATTGGCGGTCGGCCTCATTGACGCCGAACGCCTCCGCCGGCCGCGGCGGCACGCCGAGCTCGCCCCGCTGCATAGCCGCGCGAATGGCGTCCCCAACCGCCGGCCCGGTGAGTTTTAGGATCGTGTCGCTGCTCGCGGGAAGAAAAGCATCAAGGAACACCATCGAGCGAATCCGTGTCAGCATCATTTCGGCGACGCCGGAAATAACGAATCCGCCATAGGAGTGACCACAGAGAACCACTTCGCTTAGCTGCTCCCATCGCATCACGCTCACGACGTCGGCGACATGAGTGGCGAGGTCAATGCCCGGCCGCAGCAGGTGCGAGCGCTCGCCCAGCCCGGTCAGCGTCGGCGTGAAAACCGCGTGGCCATCGAGGCGAAGCCGATCGGCGACGCGCCGCCAGCACCAGCCGCCATGCCAGGCGCCGTGCACCAGCACAAAGGTGTGGGCCATTAATCCCCCCTGCCGGCGCTCGCGCCAGAGGCAAGAGCGCAATCGTTTTAGATTGAATCGTTTACTCTAGCATTTTTGATTGAGCATGATCTTTTCGGAAAACCGGTTTCCACTTTTCCGGATCATGCCCTAAGGCTGCCAGGCGACGTCGGCGGAGCGCGGCGTGGCCGTGTCCTGACGCGCCTTGTCGATGAACTGCATCAACGCCCTTAAGACCGTGTCAACACCTTGTCCGCTCACCGCCGAAATGACGAATGGCGTCGTCTTCGCCACGCGTTTCAAACTTGCCGCCTGTCGCGCGATGTCTTGAGCGCTGAGCGCATCGGCTTTGTTGAGCGCCACAATTTCGGGCTTGTCGGCAAGCTCGTGGCCGTATGCTTTCAGCTCTGCGCGCACGGTTCTGTAGGCCGCGCCGGCGTCTTCGCTCGTGCCGTCGACCAGATGCAACAGCACGCGGCAGCGTTCGACATGCGCGAGAAAGCGGTCGCCAAGACCGACGCCTTCATGTGCGCCTTCGATCAATCCCGGGATATCGGCGAGCACGAATTCGCGCCCGTCGACCTCGACCACACCGAGCTGCGGATGCAGCGTGGTGAATGGATAGTCGGCAATCTTGGGCTTGGCCGCGCTCACGGCAGCAAGAAAAGTCGATTTGCCGGCGTTGGGAAGACCGATGATTCCGGCGTCAGCGATGAGCTTGAGGCGTAAGCGCACCGTGAGCTCGGCGCCGGCTTGACCGGGATTGGCGTGACGCGGCGCGCGATTGGTCGACGTTTTGAAATGGGCATTGCCGAACCCGCCATTGCCGCCGCGCGCCAACAAGACGCGTTGTCCGATTTCCGTCAGATCGGCCAACAGCGTCGCGTCATCCTCGTCGTAGATCTGCGTGCCGACCGGCACCTTGAGAACGACATCGGCGCCGTTGGCCCCGTGTCGGTCCTTGCCCATGCCGGCACGGCCGTTGGCCGCCGTGAAATGCTGCTGGTAGCGGTAATCGATCAGCGTGTTAAGGCCATCGACCGCTTCGGCGATGACATCGCCGCCCTTGCCGCCGTCGCCGCCGTTCGGACCGCCGAATTCGATAAACTTCTCGCGCCGGAACGAGACGCAGCCATTGCCGCCGTCGCCGGAGCGAATGTAAATCTTGGCTTGGTCGAGAAACTTCATTTGCTTCACTGGTAAAGCGCGAAAGCCGGCGGCACAAAGTACCAGGGTGGCCGATAATGCCGGGCCTGATATAAGGTCGGAATTTGCAAGCGCGGAGCCCGGCCTGCCATTTCTGCCTATTCGAAACCAAGGAGAACGACGAGGTGTGGGGCGTTGTAAAGCTCGCAATGCGGGCTGCGATTTGGCGTAGGACGTTCAACCCGCCCCTCGTCGGATTGCGATCGCTGTTGGCGTTTGCGGCCTTGGTGGCGGCCGTCCGCGCGGGCCTGCAACTGGTCGAAGCCGGCGCCTGGCAAGCCTTCAATCCCTACGGCCTCAATGCAGTGATTGCCTGGATCGCACTTGAGCTCGCGATTGCCGCCCTGTTCGTGCGGCCGGCCGCGCGCACCACCGCATTGGCGGCGATGTTCGTTCTCTCCGTAATCGCCGACATCGTCATGACCGCAATCAGTGTCGGCACGCCGCTGGTAGCGCAAGCGGCGGGACAGCCTGCCTTGATCAATAACGCGGTCGTGGCCGGCGCAATCTACATGCTGCTGTTCGTGTGGTGGATTGGAGCCATGACCTGCATCGTCGGGTCGCTCGAACAGCAATCGGGTTGGCGGCTCGTCGGCAGGATTGCGGGTCTGTGGCTCGCCTTGTTCGCCGCCAATGTAGCGCTGCCGCACACGCCGGTGTTTGTGCCGCCCGATTTCGATCCACGCAACGCCAACTGGTGGGAAACCGTGTATGCGGCCCATCGCGCCGAAAGCAAACCGCGCACGGGCCAAGATACCGGCCAAGGCACCGGGCAAGTTAACAGGCAAGTCGCGCTAATCGAAAAAACTCAACCGCGGCTCCTGCATGACCAGTTCGCGCGCTTGACACCGTCACGCAAAGGCGAAACCGAAATTTACACGCTCGCGGTCGCCGGCTGGGCCGATCAGGATGTCTTCGTCAAGGAACTCGACGGCGCATTGGAAGCGATCGGCAGCGTTTTGCCGACCAAAGGCCGCACCGTGCGCCTGATCAATCGTCGCGACACGGTCAATACGATTCCGCTCGCCAATTTTTCGAATTTTACGGCGGCGGTGCGCGCCATCGGCAACGTCATGGACAAGGACAACGATGTCTTCGTTTTGGTCATGACGTCACATGGCGAGCAGACCGGCTTCGCCTTGCAGCTGCCCGGCGGGACGGCGGAATTGACGCCGCAGCAAGTTGCAGCGGCGCTCGACGGCGAAGGCATCAAGAATCGAGTCGTGATCGTTTCCGCCTGCTTTTCCGGAATCTTCGTGCCGCCGTTAGCGAACGACAACTCCATCGTCATCACCGCGGCGGACGCCAAGCACACTTCGTTCGGCTGCGCCCCGGAACGCGACTGGACCTATTTTGGCGACGCGTTCTTCCACCAAAGCCTGCATCCGGGCGCGGACTTCGAAAATGCCTTCGATCACGCACGCGTCCTGATCCTCGGCTGGGAAATGATGGATCACGCCACACCGTCAAATCCACAAGGCTCGTTCGGCCGGGCGCTGGTGGCAAAGCTGGCGCCGTTCTTCGCCACCAATCCGCGGCCGTGATCGCAAGCGGCGGTCAGGCTGCATTAGAGCGATAGCATCATCGCTCTAGATTTTTGTTGGAGCATGACCCTTTCGGATCATGCTCTAGGCAACCTGACGCGCCTGGCCCCAGGCCTTGAGCGAGGCCCACAGGCCACGATCAAGACGAAAGCGATCGATCGGCGCCGCGGAATTGATGGCGCGGATGCGGCAAAGCTGGACGCCGGTCCATTGGAAGCCGCACTTCTCCAGCACGCGGCGCGACGCCGGATTGCTGACGCGAGCCCCGGACGAAAGTACCTCATGGCCGAGCGTGGCGAAGGCGTAATCGATCAGCGCCCGCGCAGCCTCGGTGGCGTAGCCGCGACCCCAAAAGGGGACGCCCAGCCAGTAGCCGAGCTCGACGCCGTCCTGCCGCGGGTCAAGGCCGCACATTCCGATCAACGCGCCGTCAAGTTCAATTACAAATACCGTCTCGCCGCCCGTTTGATTGACCGAGGCGATAAGTCCTGCGGCATCCGCGGCGGTATAGGGATGCGGAATACGCGCGGTGTTCTCGGCGACACGGCGGTTGCCGACCAAAGCCACCATTGCCGGCACGTCGCTGCGCAACGGCGCACGCAGCGAGAGCCGCGCGGTTTTGAGCGCGGGAACGCGGTGCGTCGTGGCGTCTAGCTTGGCGTCTCGCGCCAGAACTTCCGTCAACTCGACTTCCGTCAACTCAGACGTTGCGACTTCCGTTGCGAATGTCATCGCCTGGGCTCCTGCAAAAAACCCACAAGAAACCGAAAGGGGAGACCGGCATGCCGGTCTCCCCTTTTGGAGCCCATTTGAGCCCGCCGGTTCGAATGCATACCGGCGGACTCCTATGATCCACCGTGTTACTGGGCCGCGGCCTCATTCATCGGATGTACGGAGACGAATACGCGGCCTTTGGTTTTAGTAACAAACTCGACTTTGCCGTTAATCAGGGCAAAGAGCGTGTGATCTTTGCCAACGCCCACATTGCGGCCGGCATGCCATTTGGTCCCGCGCTGACGGGCAATGATATTTCCGGCCAGCACCTGTTCGCCGCCGAAAATCTTCAGGCCCAGACGCTGTCCCGCCGAATCACGGCCGTTGCGCGAGGATCCGCCTGCTTTCTTGTGTGCCATTACCGGGCTCCGAAACTCATTGCTTCGCTATGTATACCGCATTCGTGACAAAAGCATCACTCGCCAATGTCATTTCTTCACTTTTTCTTACCCTTTGACGGTCCTTTGGCCGCGGGCTTTTTCTCTTTCGCCGCTGGTTTGGCTTTCGGCTTCCCAGGCTTCTGTGCTGAAGCTTTACGCGCCGGCGCGGCGGTCTCAGCCGTCTCTGTAGCGGCGGCCGCTTCGGGCGCCGCACGTGCTCGCTTGGGTCTCGGCTGCGCCTGCTTGCTCGGTTTCTTGCCGTCGGTCAAAATTTCGGTGATGCGCAGGAGCGTAAATTCCTGACGATGACCGATCTTGCGGCGTGAGTTTTTGCGGCGGCGCTTTTTGAAAGCGATGATCTTCGGCCCGCGCGCTTGCTCGAGAACTTCAGCCGCCACCGAGGCGCCGGCGACGGTCGGCGCGCCAAGCGATAGGTTGTCGCCACCCACGACCAAGACCTCGCCAAACTCGACGATCTCGCCGAGCTCGCCCTTAACTTTACCGACCTTGATCACATCCTCGGCGGCTACCCGGTATTGCTTGCCGCCCGTTTTAAAGACCGCGAACATCTGTCTTCCTCTTCCAAGCCTCGTTTCCAAGCCTCGTTCGAAGCCCGATGCGCGGGTCATATTGCCCGGACCGGATCCTTCCAGTCTATTCTGCTGACGGTCCGCGGCCTCGTGGCGCGACGGCGGCATCGAATGCGCAGACCGGCGCCGTTATGACCGGCTCGTAACTGGCTGTCAAGAAATGCAAACCAAGCTGGGCTCTGCCGGTGCCGGATGCTTGTGCCGCAGGCGCGCTGGGGTGACGTTGGTGCGCCGGTCATGGTAAAGCGCAAGCCAATTACGCAAAAATCCAGCCACGCCGGCCGACCCGGAGAGACCAGCAATGACGGCAGAAAGGAGGATGACCCTTTCACGCCGTACCTTGCTCGCGGCCGGCTTGCCGGCAATGACGATCGCGACGGCCCACGCGCAAAATGGCGCCGAAACTTACCCTGAACGCCAGGTCTCCTTTATCGTGCCGTTTGCGCCAGCCGGCGGCACCGACATCCTGACGCGGCTCCTGGCGCAGAAACTCGAACAGCGGTTTGGCAAAGCCTTCGTCGTCGAGAACCGGCCGGGGACCGGCACCATCCTCGCCACCAATTACGTCGCCAAGTCGGCACCCGACGGCTACACGATCATGATGGCGGTGTCGTCGCTCGCCGCTGACGTGACGCTGTACAAAAGCTTGCCCTACGACCCGGCTAAGGACTTCGCGCTGGTGGCGCTGATCGCCAGGGTGCCGTTCGTGCTGGTCGTCAATCCGTCACTACCGGTGAACAGCGTCGAGGATCTCATCAACCTCGCCAAGCAACGCACGCTCAGCTACGGCACTGGCGGGGTCGGCGCCTTTCATCATCTGGCCGCGGCGCTGTTCTCGAGCATGACCGGAATCAAGATGATGCATGTGCCGTATCGCGGCACGGCGCCCGCGCTCAACGACCTGATGGCCGGCTATGTCCAACTGATGTTTACCGACTATGGCCCGGCCTCCCCTTTCATCAGCAGCGGCAAAGTGCGCGCGCTTGCGGTCACCACCAAACAACCGTTCTCCGTCTTGCCGGAGGTTCCGCCGTTGGCCGAGGCCGGCGTACCCGGTTTCGATGCCGCGCCGTGGCAAGGCGTGATCGCGCCGGCCCGCACGCCGCCGGCGATCGTTACCAAGCTCAATGCTGAGCTTAATGACGCGGTGGCGATGAACGATGTGCGCGCGCGGATGCGCGACATCGGCATGATCCCGGTCGGCGCCGGCTCACCCGCGGAGCTTGCCGAGTTCCTGCAGTCTGAAATCGCACGCTGGGGCAAGGTCGTTGAGGAGGCCGGCATTGCCCGGTCGGAGTGATCGTGGTGCCGCGCGCGACAATGCCGGCCGCGAGCCGCCGCCAACTTCCCCTCGGCGACGAAGTTTTTCTCGATCATGTCGGACACTTCGTGCGCGATGCGCAAGCGGCAAGCCGCGCGCTGCGTCGCGCCGGCTTTGCGCCGACGCCGGTCTCGATCCAAGCGGATAAGGAGCCGTCCACGGGGCGCCTCGTTCCCACTGGACTAGGCAACGTCACCGCAATGTTTGCGCGCGGCTATATGGAAGTGCTGTTCAAAAACTCCGACACGCCGCTGGCCGGCGAACTCGACGCGGCGCTCGCCCGCCGCGCCGGACTGCATCTCGCCGCCTTTTCGGTGATCGATGCGGCCGCGGCGCGCGAGCGCTTGGCCGCCGCCGGATTTCCGGTGCGCGATTTGGTGCGCATGCAGCGGCCGGTTGAGACGGAGAGCGGCCCGGGCGTTGCCGCTTTTACGATCTCACGCGTAACGCCGATGACGATGCCGGAAGGGCGCATCCAGATATTGACGCATCACACCGAAGAGACCGTGTGGCAGACGCGCTGGCTTTCGCATCCGAACAGCGTTTGCGATCTCATCGACGTGGCGATTGCGGTCGACGATGTCGAAGAGGCGGCGCAGCGGTTCGCGCGCTTCACCGGCCGGCCGGCAACGTTCACGCCGGGCGGCGCGCTCATCAGGCTCGACCGCGGCGGCATTTATCTGGTCAGCCACGACAGGGCCACCGAGAAACTGCCGGAGGTGCCGGTCACCTCATTGCCTTTCATGATCGGTTACGCGCTCGGCGTCGAATCGCTGGCCGCCGCCGAAGCCACGATCGACGGCGCCGACCTGGAATGGCGCGCATTCGAAGACGGCATTGTCGCGACCTTCCCGGCGGAATTGGGCCAGGGCGCTTGGTTCTTTGTCGAAGCGCCGGAAAGTCTGCCGTGGCGGCGCTGAGCGATAAAAGCGAAATGGGATCAAGTCGAATCGCTATTTCGCTTTAGCCTATTGTTTGAGCATGATCTTTTCCGAAAACCGGTATCCACTTTTCGGGATCATGCTCTAATCCTCGGCAATTTGGCTTTTGCGCTCGGCGTGCAATATTCGCGGCGCGCAACAGCGAGACCGCCTTTGCATAGTCCGGCAGACATCGCGACGTCCTGGCCCGACGCGATTTACGCGCATTTTCGCCGCGTCGGCATCCGCCAAGTGGGTTATGTGCCCGACGCCGGACACAGTCGGCTGATTACGTTGTGCCAAAACGACCCACAGATCACCGACGTCGTGCTGACCACGGAAGAAGAAGGCGTCGGGCTGGTTGCCGGCGCCGCGCTGGGCGGGCAACGCGCAGCACTGCTGATGCAGTCGAGCGGCGTCGGCAACTGCGTCAATATGTTTTCGCTCCTGCGCAATTGCGGTTTTCCCTGCATCGCACTCGTCACCATGCGCGGCGAGTTCGGCGAATTTAATCCATGGCAGGTACCGATGGGCGCCATCACCGAAGAAGTGCTGCGGCTTTGCGGCTTTCTCACCTACCGGGTCGAGAGCGCGGATGCCGTCGATGAGACCGTGGGCGCCGGCTGCGACATGGCGTTTAGCGGCAATCTTGCGGTTGCGATCCTGCTGTCGCAACGGCTGATCGGCCCCAAGCAATGGACGCGATAAGGGTGCGATGATGCTGGACCGGCGCGAATTCGTGCAACGACTCTTGGTCGATCGCGGCGATCTATTGGTCGTGCCCGGACTCGGTTCGGCGACCTACGATGTTGCAGCGACCGGCGATCACCCGCTCAATTTCTATCTCTGGGGCGCGATGGGCGGCACCGCCATGATCGCGCTCGGTCTGGCGCTGGCGCGGCCCGACCGGCGCGTGGTCGCGATTCCCGGCGACGGCGACATGCTGATGGGCCTGGGTAGCCTCGCCACGATCGGCGTCAAGCAACCGAAAAATCTCGTCGTGGTGGTGCTCGACAATGCGCGCTACGGCGAGACCGGCATGCAGCCGAGCCATACCGACGCCGGCGTCGATTTCGTGGCGATCGCGCTCGCCTGCCGTTTCCGCCAGGCGCGTACCGTGACGCGCATCGAAGAGGCGGCGGAAGTGCGGAAATTGCTGCATGCCGGCGAAGGACCAATTCTCATCAACGCCAAGATCAAGCCGGAGGACGTGCCGCGGGTTCTGCCGCTCCGCGACGGGCACGCCATCAAGCAACGCTTTATCGCGGCATTGAACGTCGCCTGATCGCAGTCGGCACTCGCTTCAGCATTTGTGAAAGAACTTGTAGATCTCCGGGCGCTGCATCCAGATCAATTGCCAGGTCAATCCGCCGTGCGCGTCGACCCATTTACGGATGTCTTCCGGATAAATCCTCAGCAATTGGTCGGTGACGAACGGAAAGGTCCCGGCGTGAAAGCCGAGCACCGCATCCGGCGTGACGCAAATGTCCTTGCGCGGAAAGTATCCGGTCAGCAAGGTGCAGGCGGACGCGCAGAGGCCGACGATGCGAATGTTGACCTTTTGCGCGGCGAGCTTCTCCCATTTCTGCTGGTAAAGATAGACAAACCCGCCATGGTCACCGCCAACTTCGATCGTTTCGGCACGCGCCAGCGACGCGGCAATGATCAGGATAGCCGTTAACGCAATTTGCAACGCAACTTGCCAAATTTTCATTTCATTGCCCCGCGCTTATTCCCGCTGTTGTTCCCGCTGCCTTGGCCGCCTGTTTGACCGCCGCGACAATCTCCGGATAGGCGGCGCAGCGGCAGAGATTCCCCGACAGATAGTGGCGAATGTCCTCGTCGCTTGGATCGGGATTGTGCTTGAGCAATTGGTGCGTCATCAGCACGAATCCCGGCGTGCAGAAGCCGCATTGGAATGCTCCGCAAGCGATAAAAGCTTCCTGTACGTTCGACAGCGCGCCATCGGCATCGAGATGTTCGACCGTGGTGACTGATTTGCCGTCAGCCCAGACCGCAAAATAAAGACAGCCTGACACCGCCTGCCCGTCCACCAGCACCGTGCAGCAGCCGCACAAGCCCTGCCCGCAGCTTTCGCGTGCGCCAAACAGATCGAAGCGCTGTAAGAGCTCGACCAGATTGCGATGCGGCTCGATCGTGGTCGAGACCAGCTGGCCGTTGAGCGTAAAACTGATGGAGCGCGCGCTCATCATTCGTCCTCGAGCGGTCGGCCGGCTTTGGCGCGCAACGCGCGCAGCACCGCTTCGGCGGTGATTGGCAATTCCGTGATGCGCACATCAACGGCGTCGTGAACCGCATTCGCGATCGCCGGTGAGACGCCGAACGTGCCGGTCTCGCCTAATCCCTTGGCGCCGAACGGACCTGAATGCTGTTCCGCGGCGACAAGTTCATTTTCCATCGGCGGCACGTCGCCAATGCCGGGAATCTTGTAGTCGGCCAAAGACGCATTGGTGACTTGCCCGCCATCGAGCTGCATCGCCTCGGACAAGGTGAAACCGAGCTGCATGATCGCGGCGCCGGACAGTTGCGTGCGAGCCACGGCGGGATTGATCAGCTTGCCGCAATCGGCGGCATTGATTAGCCGCAGGACGCGCACATGTCCGGTTTCGGTGTCGACTTCGACCTCCGCGGCCGCGCCACCGACCATCCAGAACGGCGTGACATTGTCCGACTGGCCGGTCTGCGGGTCTGGCGGTTTGTAGCTCGGAACGAAGCTCCCCGTGCCGATGACATTGCCTGCCTGCATGCCGTAACGCTTCCTGAATATTTCGGCCGGCGGATAATTGGTCCCTTCCGGCAGCCCGGCCTCGGCGGCGAGCGCGCGCAATTTAGCGCGTGCATCTTCCGCCGCGAGACGCACCGCGTTGCCCATGTGATAGAGCGAGCGCGAGCCGAGCGTGCCCATGTCGTAGGGCGTGACATCGGTGTCCGGCGCGACGACGCGGACATCCTCGGCTTTGACGTCCAGCACCTCGCCAACGATCTGCGCGAAGGCCGTGTCGCCGCCCTGCCCCATATCGACCGTGCTCTTGTAAAGGTACACGCTGCCGTCGGCGGACACGTTCACCATCGCGACCGACGTTGTCGGCGAGATCGAGGCCTTGAGACCGATGGCAATACCGCGGCCGCGCCGCAGCGTCGGCGAACCGCGGTTGAACGGTGCGTTCCAGCCGATTCGCGCCACGAGCGCGTCGAGCACTTCGCCGACAGCGGCATCCCGCAGCACGGTGCCGCTCGCCTGCGGCCGGCCGTTACGCAGCAGGTTCTTGCGGCGGAACGCGACCGGATCCATGCCGAGTTCGCGCGCAATCAGATCGGTGTGGCTTTCATAGCCCCAGACGAGCTGCGGAACGCCAAAACCGCGCAAGGCGCCGGCCGGCGTGCGATTGGTGTAGAGCGCGTAAGAATCGATGCTGACGTTTTCGATGTCGTATGGGCCGGCCGCGGTGAAGCCGGATTTCTGCGTGACCCGTGGACCGATATCGGCATAGGCGCCGCCGTTCCAATACACCTCGCAAGCGCGCGCGATGATGCGGCCATCCTTATCCACCCCACTTTTGATGCGGAATGTCGTCGGATGTTTGGTGATCATGTAGAACTGCTCTTCCATCGTCAGCGCGATCTTGACTGGACGGCGGACCAGCATGGCGAGCGCGGCGACCAGCGCTTCGAGCTTGACGTAGACTTTCGACCCGTAGCCGCCGCCGAGATACGGCACTTTGACGCGCACGCGGTTTTCCGGCCAGCCAAACAGCCGCGCGATTTCGATTCGCACGAATGACGGCGTCTGATTCGAGCTGTAGATCGTCAGCCGCTCATCGCCGGGCTCCGCTACCGCGACATGCGGCTCGAACGGCAGATGCAAACATTGCTGGGTCTTGAAGGTGTGCTCAAAAACGCGGTGCGCATTGGCGAACGCCTTGTCGGCGTCGCCGCGCCGCAAGTGATAATCGAGCGCAACATTGGTGCCCTTGCGGCCTTGCAGATGTTTTAGATCGGCAAAGGTGCCGGCCGGCCTCAGCACCTCGTGCACCAGCGTGTCCGGCTGCATCGCGGCGAGCTCGTCATAGACGGCCGGCAGCTCGTCGTATTCGGCCGTAATCAGCTGTGCGGCGTGTTCGGCAACGTGCGGATCGCTCGCCAGAACGGCGGCGACCGGTTCGCCGACATAGCGCACCTTGTCGAACGCGAGGATCGGCTGATCGTGAAAGGCCGGGCCGTAATAGGGCTCGGGAATGAGCTTGCGGATATCCTCGCCGGTCACGACGCGATGTACGCCGGGCAGCGCGCGTGCGGCCGTGGTGTCGATGCGCCGGATGACGCCGTGCGGCACGGTCGAGCGGGTCACCTTGCCGTACAGCATGCCCGGCAGGCGTAGATTATGGGTGTATTCGGCCCGCCCGCTGACTTTGGCGCGGGCTTCCAACCGCGGCAGCTCTCGGCCGATCTGCTTCATGGCCGGTGGGCTCCCGCGCCGTCGGCCGCCTGGCGCACCGCGCGGCCCAGATAGACGCGCAGCAATTCGCGCTTGTAACCGGCGGAGCCATGCGCATCGGTGAGCAAGATCGCTTCCTTGGCCGCGGCGTCGCCGGCACGCCGCAACAGATGATCGTCAAGGCGCCCGTTGTGCAGGACCTGTTCGGCGCTGGGCAGGCGCGTCACTTTCTCCGTCGCGGCGCTGATCACGACAGCAGGGTCGTGAACAGCGCCATCCTTGAGCATGAATGACACGGCGATGCCGAGCGCGGGCCAATCGTCGGCTGACCGTGCGGTGATCTTCACATAGGCGGCTTTGCGTCCGCCAAGCGGCGGCACCGTCACCGCGGTGATAAGTTCGTTCCGCTCGAGGACGGTCTCGTAATAGCCGGTGTAAAGCTCGGCGAGCGGGAGTTCGCGCGCGCCGTTCGGCCCGGTAATGGTCACGCGCGCCGCGAGCGCCGCAAGCACGGGCGGCAGATCCATATGCGGATCGCCATGGGCGAGCGCGCCGCCGACGCGGGCGACGTTACGGACGCGCGGATTCGACAGCGTGCGCAGCGCGCGTTTGAGCACCGGCAAACGCGCGGCAATATCGCGATCGTGCTCGAGCTCACTCAGCGTCGCCAGGGCGCCGATGCGCAATTCACCGGAACCGTTCATGGCAATGCGCGCGTGCTCCGGCTCGAGGCGATGCAGACTGACGAGGCGGGTGGGGCGGAACACGCCCGCTTTCATCATCAGCATCAGCGCGGTGCCGCCGGCGACCGGCCGGATCGTCGGCTCCTGCGGATCGAGCATCGCCACCGCCTCTTCGAGCGAGCCCGGCTCGGCCATTTCGAAGGGGATCATGCGAGAATTTCCATCCCGGGATTTTCCATCCTCTGTCTCATGCTCCCGTCAGGCCGGCATGATGCTCAAGACGTGATCGGCGATTTCGGCGCGGGTGGCAACCCAGATATCAGGCGACGACATCGCCTGCTCGATGATCTTCTCGTAAAAATATGCGCCGCGATGATGGCCGAAAATGTGGGCGTGGCTGGTCACATCGATGATCCGAAGCTCGCTGCCGGCGCGCGCAATCTCGATCACCTCATTGTAGGATTCGAGCATCATCCGTGGTGGATGGCCGTACTTCATCGATGGCATATCATTGACATCGTACGCCAGCGGAATGGCGACAATCGTGCTGTTGCCATAGCTGATGAGTCGCGGAAGATCGAAGTCGAACACGTCGCCATACCAGCGATAGCCGGCTTCGGCGAGGAGTTTTGGCGTGGATGGTTTCGAGGTGCCGCGCGGGGAGAGCCAACCGCACACCGGTTTTCCGGCCGCTTCGGTGAGAAGCTTGGTGCAGCGTGCGATGTTTCGCCGTTCCTCGTCGTCCGAGAGCAGACCCGGGATCACGTCCATCGCATAGGAATGCGACAACACCTCGTGGCCGCAATCAGCGACGGCGCGCACGGTCCGCGGCGAACGTTCCGCGATGATCGCATTCACCATGACGCTCGCCTTGGCGCCATGGTTTGCCAACCCGTCCATCAAACGGTGAATGCCGACCTCGACGCCGTAAGCTGCCCAGGAAATCGCCATCGTGTCGAGCGCGCCGGCAGGAAGCGGATTACCCATCGGACTAATGCCGGGCGCCTTGCCGTCCGACCAGGCTTCGAGGCAGACATTGAAGACGACGGCGATGCGTTTACCCGCCGGCCAAGTCCAATGCGGCCATCTCCAGTCGGGCTGTTTCATTCGCGCCTCGGCAGACCGTTCCGCTTTAGCTTTTTTTGTTTAAGCATGATCTTTTCCGAAAACCGGTACCCACTTTTCGGGATCATGCTTTAGCTTTTTTGTTTAAGCATGATCTTTTCCGAAAACCGGTACCCACTTTTCGGGATCATGCTTTAGGCGCTGACATTGAAGGCCGCGATAGCGGCCATATTGACGAGCTGCGCATCGTTGGCCGCAAGCGGCACGATCTGCACGGAGCGATCGAGCCCGACCAGCATTGGACCGATCACGGTCGCGCCGCCAAGCTCCATCAGCATCTTGGTCGCGATCGAAGCGGAGTGGAACGCCGGCATGATCAGGACGTTGGCGGGCCCGGACAGGCGGCAGAACGGATAGGCCTCGCGCAGTTCCATGTTCAGCGCAATGTCGGCGGCCATTTCGCCGTCATACTCGAAGTCGACGCGTTGTTCGTCCAAAAGCCGGACCGCTTCTTGTACGCGCTGCGAGCGCTCGCCTGGGGGATGACCGAAAGTCGAGAACGCCAGCAAGGCGACGCGCGGGTCGTAACCGAGATTGCGGGCGACGCGCGCCGCTTCGATGGTGATTTCGGCAAGTTCGCCGGACGTGGGCATTTCGGTCACGGCGGTGTCGGCGACCAGCACGGTGCGGCCGCGCGCCAAGACCAGCGAAATCCCCATCACGCGATGGCCGGGCTTGGTGTCGATGCAGCGCCGAACATCTTGCAGCGCCGCGGAGAAATTGCGGGTTACGCCGGTGACCATGGCATCGGCATCGCCGAGCGCCACCATGCAAGCGGCAAAGTGATTGCGGTCCTGATTGATAAGCCGCTGGCAGTCCCGCTGCAGAAAGCCGCGGCGTTGCAGCCGCTCGTAAAGGTACGCGACGTAGGACGAATTACGCTTGGAGATGGCGGCATTGGTGATTTCGATATTGCCGCCAAGCTCGATGCCAAGCGCTTGTGCGCTGGCGCGCACGCGCGGTTCGCGGCCGACCAAGAGCGCGGTGCCGAGCCCTTCGTGAACAAAACTCGCCGCGGCGCGGATCACCTGTTCCTCTTCGCCCTCGGCAAAGACGACGCGGCGCGGCCGCCGGCGCAGCCTTTCGTAAACTCCTTGCAACACGCCGGCGATCGGATCGCGGCGGCTGCGCAATTGGTGGCGATAGGCCTCCATGTCCTGGATCGGCCGCCGCGCCACCTTGGACTCCATCGCCGCCTTCGCCACCGCCGGCGGAATATCGGAGATCAGCCGCGGATCGAACGGCACCGGAATGATGTAGTCGGGTCCGTATTTCGGCCGCGCGCCATAGGCCACGGCAACTTCGTCGGGCACGTCCTCGCGCGCCAGCGCAGCCAATGCCTGGGCGGCAGCAATCTTCATTTCCATATTGATGGCGCGCGCCCGCACGTCGAGCGCGCCGCGAAAGATGTAGGGAAAACCGAGCACGTTGTTGATCTGGTTCGGATAGTCGGAGCGGCCGGTCGCCATGATCGCGTCCGAGCGGACCGCCGCGACCTCCTCGACGGTGATTTCCGGGTCGGGATTGGCCATCGCGAAGATGATCGGCTTGTCCGCCATCGACTTCACCATGGCCTGGGTGACCGCGCCCTTCACCGAAAGACCAAAAAACACGTCGGCCCCGGCCAGTGCCTCGGCTAGCGTGCGCGCTTTGGTTTTAACCGCAAAGCCCGATTTCCATTGGTTCATGCCCTCGGTGCGGCCTTCGTAAATGACACCTTTGGTATCGCAGAGAATGAGATTTTCGGGGCGAAAGCCGATGGCGCGAAGCAGTTCGAGACAGGCAATCCCGGCCGCGCCGGCGCCGTTGCAAACGAGCTTGGTGGTCGGGATTTTGCGGCCGGTAAGTTCCAGCGCGTTGATCAGGCCGGCGGCGGCGATGATCGCGGTACCGTGCTGATCGTCATGGAAGACCGGCACATCGAGCAGCTCGCGAAGCTTCTGCTCGATGATGAAGCATTCCGGCGCCTTGATGTCTTCGAGATTGATCCCGCCCCAGCCCTTGCCGAGCAGTTTGACGCAATTGATGAACTCGTCCGGATCCTCGGTCGACACTTCGAGATCGATGGAATCGATATCGGCGAAACGCTTGAACAGGACCGCTTTGCCTTCCATCACCGGCTTGGCCGCCAAGGCGCCGCGATTGCCGAGCCCGAGAATGGCGGTGCCGTTGGTGATGACCGCGACGAAATTGCCCTTGGTCGTGTAGTCGTACGCCTTGCTCTCGTCGGCGGCGATCGCCAGCACCGGAACGGCAACGCCCGGCGAATAGGCCAATGAAAGATCGCGCTGGGTCGCCATCGGCTTGGTGGCAACGATTTCGAGCTTGCCGGGGCGGCCTTGGCTGTGAAACAGCAGGGCTTCCTGATCGGTGAAGGTCGGACGCTGCGTAATGCCGCCGTTTTTGGCCGCCATTTTCGATCGCCTGCCGGTGAATGAGCGCTTTAATGAGCGGGTTAAGGCAAAGCCCCGTAGGACTTTAGCGAAAGCCCCGGTCCGTACTCAAGGACCCCCGCCGAAAGTTACGGCGACTGCAAGTCAACCGGGTCCATCGGTTCGAGGCGAAAGCGCCTGGCGCGATCTTTCGTTGCAGCGCATTGAACTCGCCGGCGCGGAGGGGTAATGGCAGGCGCTCACGACCGATCGTTCACCGCCGGCAGCGCCATGATCAGATTCCTGTTTCGTTTCGTCGGCCTGTGCCTTCTGGCCACCGCCTTTGTGCTTTTCGTCTATGACGGGACGAAATCTATCGCCAATCATGATCTGCTTTACACCAAGCTCGACGATGTCTGGGCGATCATCGATCAGAACAGCCTCAATGCCGTGCAAGACTGGTTCAAGCTGCAGCTTGCCTGGGCCTGGGAGCCTTACCTGCAGCGCAGCTTCGACCTGCCGGCTTGGGTTGTGGTCGGCGTCATAGCGACGGTTCTGATCCTGCTCGGGCGCAAGCGCAAACCGCTGATCGGCTACGTGCGCGACTAGTGTCCCGATTCCGAAGTTTGTAAGCATTTGCGGCACGCTGGTACGAACTTCGGAATCGATAAGGACACTAGCAAATAATATGCTTGCTAGTGCCGCCTTTGAACCCGAAGTTCGCATC
>Ga0187804_10000057_pt1 | contig 23289 bp, 18 predicted proteins | sample NC_wetland_sal_i_3_FD_132961 | JGI IMG/M metagenome (GOLD analysis project Ga0187804, IMG submission 132961) | Wetland sediment microbial communities from Neuse River Estuary, North Carolina, USA - Control_4 | ecosystem: Environmental > Aquatic > Freshwater > Wetlands > Sediment | place: USA...
GGTTGCGATCGCGGCCATTCCGTAGATGTTGGCGGCGACGCCGGCCTGATCGGTCACGTCGGTGAAGGTGCCGTCGCCGTTATTGCGATACAGATGGTTATGCGGAGGTTCGGCCGGCGCTTTCCGGAGCGGATACGGATGCATGCCCGCTTCAAGCGGCTTGCCGCTGACCACATACAGGTCAGGGAAGCCGTCATTGTTGTAATCGAACCAGACACAGCCAGCCCCGGTGCTTTCCAGCAAGGACCCAAGCTTTTCGGCCCCGAAGCTGTGGGTGAACTGGATTCCCGATGCCGCGGTTCGATCCTCAAAACGAATCGAGTCCTTGGGCGGACCTTGCGCGAACAGCGCGAAGGCGGTTAAGAAGAAGACGGTCAAGAAGAACCTGACAACGCGCCCGAACATCTATCGCCCTCCTTGCGGAGCAGCAACGGCGGCTCCAGTCATGTCCGCGGGAACGATGGACCGCAGCAGGATCGCCGGAACCGCATTCTCGGGGGCAGTCTCCGGCCCCGCGTGACAGCCCACACAAACCCTTTGCTCACCGCGCCGCGCCCAGAACCAGCCTGCTTCTTTTTTCAGGGTCCGACCGGAGTGGTCCAGCAGTTCGATTTTCAGAGGTTGATCCGCCGGGGTGCGCAGATAAAACGAACCGTCACCTTCCACCGGCGCGGTGCCAAGCGCTTTCTCCTGGCCCGACGCAGCTTGCGTATACAGCCGCACCGAGCCGATGGAGCCATTGGGGAAACTGTACTTCGAGGTGTACGCATTCAGGCAGAGCAGATTGGCATACGTCCAGTCGTGCAGGCCCGATGGATGCCGGTTGGCGACCGGCCGTGAAGCAACCATGGCAGGCTGAACGAAATTCTCATCCTCGGAAGCCGCAACACTCTCCAGCGTGCCGGAACCCGGTTTCCAGCGCTTCAACTGGAACGGCTTTTGCGCATCGCTACGCCACGCCAGCAGCCATTCACCCGTGGACATTTCGGCGACATCGCCTGCATACTCTCCAGCCGGGGCGGCAATCGGCACCTCATGGGCCAGGGCGGAAGTGAACCGAGAAAGTCCGTGATTCGAGACGAACACGATATCGCCGGAATCAACTTGTTTACCGGAATGGCGGGCATTCCCATGATCACAGCGGTACGATTCCACCCCGCTGCCATCCGAGTACACCGTGTACAACTCCGTCGAGGAACCACTGCCATCGGGGTATGCGCCTTCAAACAGCACGCGCCCGTCGCGCAGAACGTCGGTCGGCAGAAAACTTCCTGGCGCGTAGGTCAACGGCAGCGGCTTGCCGCCGGCGAGCGGCGCAACTTCGATCACGAACCTGCCACTGATCCTGCGCGCATAAACGACCCGGTCTTCCGGCAGGTAAAGCGGCCGAATGCAATCCTCTGCGCCCGACGTGACGCGGCGCGCTTCGCCGCCTGCCACCGAAACTTCGTAAACTTGCCAAGGGTCCGCGGCCGTGTGCTTCCCCGCGAACAAAACCCGCGTGCCATCAAAAGACGCGGCCGCGTCGGCCGAGGCTGCAAACCCGCTCATCAGCGGCCGGCGTTCGTTTCCGCTTTGCATGAACAACTTCGCACCAAGCGGGAAACGCTCCCGCCCGGCAAGCCAGGCTGAGGCGTCATACTCCCGGGCGGCCGTGTAGAGGAAGGAAGAGCCAGCGGGCATCGCAGAGGACGCATCCACGTCACCGAGCATGGCCGAGGTGGCCAGCAGCATGATCGCGGTTACCACAGGCCGGGTCCACATTCAGTGTTCCCCTTGTGCAACGAGAAGCTCTGCCTCGACGACGCGCCGGCTCTCTCGAATGGCCAGATACGGTTGGAGATCGCGCATCAAGCCGCGAAACTGATCGAACGTCAGGGACTGCATTCCGTCGCTCAAAGCCTCGTCCGGGTGAGGGTGCACTTCTATCAGCAGGCCGTCCGCTCCAATGGCGGTCGCGGCGCGCGCCAGTGCAGGAACGAGACTGCGAACCCCGGACGCGTGACTGGGATCGACGATCACGGGCAGGTGTGACACCGCTTTCAGGATTGGCACCGCGGCAATGTCGAGCGAGTAGCGGGTCGCGGTCTCAAAGGTTCGAATGCCGCGCTCGCACAAAATAATGTTGGGGTTCCCGTTTTCCGCGATGATCTGCGCCGATTGCAGCAAATCCTCCAGCCGGGCGCCCGCGCTCCGCTTCAGCAGCACGGGCCGCCGGCAGGGACCGAGCGCCTCGAGCAAGGAATAGTTTTCCATGCTGCGCATGCCCACTTGCATGATGTCGGCGTATTCGGAGACCAGAGCAACGTCCTCGGGCGCCATCACCTCGGTTACGATCGCAAGACCCGTCGCGGCCCGCGCCTTCTCGAGGATCTTCAGCCCTTCCACTGCCAGACCCTGGAAGGTGTAGGGTGAGGAGCGGGGCTTATAGGCGCCTCCGCGAAGGATGCGGGCGCCTGCCGCGGCCACGGCTTCAGCCGTTTCCAGCAATTGGCGCTCGGATTCCACCGCGCAGGGCCCCGCCATGACGATGAACTGGTCGCCGCCAATCTCGACCCCGCCTGCCTGAATTACCGTCCGCTGGCGCTCGCCCTCGCCGGTCCTGGCCACCCGGTCATAACGCGAGAATTGTCCGTTCCACTGGGAATTCACGGGGAAGTAAGTCTATCGGCGGAGCAACCAATAATCGGTGATCCAGGTCCCAATGCCGTGTGACGTCGGGATAAATTACGGCCCAGAACCGGGTCGAGCATTCCCGCCAGATCGGCGTCGTTCAAGAAAGGTAGATTGTTGGTACGAAGGGCCTTATTGCCTTTGCATCCAGGTCCACGCAGTGGAGACAATGTCGCGGAGTGATCGCGCCGCTTTCCACTGCAGCACCTGCTGAGCTCGGGTCGCATCGGCGACCAGAACCGGTGGGTCGCCGGGGCGTCGGGGCACGACCCGGCGGCGCACCGCCCGGCCGGTGACCGCTTCGGCTGCCTGGACAATCTCAAGAACGGAATGCCCTTCGCCGGTTCCCAAGTTGAGCGCTAGTGAATCCCCGCCATTTTCAAGGCAACGGAGCGCGCGGACGTGGGCCTCGGCGAGATCGTTCACATGAATGTAATCGCGGATGCAGGTGCCGTCCGGGGTAGGGTAGTCGGCGCCGAAGATACGAAGTTCCGCATCGCCCGGGGCGGCCGCGGCGAGTGCGAGCGGAATGAGGTGGGTCTCGGGATCGTGCAGCTCTCCGATCTCGCCGCTTTCGTCGGCCCCGGCGGCGTTGAAATAGCGCAGGCGGGCCGAGCGCAGCCCGTAGGCCCGTCCGTATGCTTCCAGCGCATTCTCGAAGAAAAGCTTGGACGCTCCGTAGGGATTGACCGGCTCGCGCGGCGTTGCCTCGGTGATCGGAATCTGGGCGGGCATGCCGTAAACCGCGCAAGTCGAGGAAAACACGAAGCGGCGGATGCCGGCGTCCAGCGTGGCATTCAACAGGCGGAGTCCCGCTTCCACGTTGTTTTGGAAATATTTGCGCGGGTTCTCGACCGATTCGCCGACATAGGCATGGGCGGCGAAGTGCATGACCGCATCCACTCGCTGGAGCGCGGACCGCAGCTTCGGCTCGTCGGCAATATCGCCGACGACCAGTTCAAACCCCTGGGCCAGCCGCCGGTGGCCGGTCGAGAGATTGTCGTAGACGATCACCTCGTAGCCGGAACGTCTTAGCGCACGCGCCGCATGACTGCCGATGTAGCCCGCGCCGCCAACCACCAGAATGGCCAATGCTATGACCTCGAGCGCTTATTGTATCGCCTTGGTATGGACGCAGGCTGACTGCCGGCCCATCGAGCGGAACAGTCTCACGACTCCTTCTGGGCAGCAGGGACGCCACCCGGGAAGCGGCGTTTTCAGCCTGCGCTAGAATAGAGCCATCAAAGATGCCCGCTGACAAGATTCTGCTGGTGGATGACGAGCGCCTGGTGCGCTGGTCGCTCCGCCAGAAGTGCGAAGAATGGGGTTACCAGGTTATGGAGGCGGAAGCGGGTGAGCCCGCTTTGCGGCTGGCCCAGCACGAGTCTCCCGACCTCGTTCTGCTCGATGTGCGCCTGCCCGACCTGAGCGGCCTCGAGGTCCTCGATCAGCTCAAAAAGAACGGCGATGCCCGCGCCGTCATCATGATCACGGCCGACCCACAACTGGACGACGTGAAGGCCGCGCTCAAGCTGGGTGCCTACGATTTCGTGGGCAAACCGCTGGATTTCGACGAACTCCGCGTCGCCATCAAGAATGCGCTGGAGGCCTCCCGCCTGCGCTCCGAGGTCCAATCGTTGCGCGGCCAGGTGAGGCGGCGCGCCGGCTATCATGAAATCGTCTCGACCTCTCCCAAGATGGCCGAGTTGATGAGCTTCGTGCGCAAAGTCGCCGCCAGCGAGGCCACGACCATCCTTGTCCAGGGCGAAAGTGGCACCGGCAAGGACCTGATCGCCAAGGCCATCCACTACGAGAGCGGCCGCCAAGAGAAGCCTTTCGTGGCGATCAACTGCTCGGCGATTCCCGAGACCCTGATGGAAGCCGAGTTGTTCGGCCACGAGAAAGGCGCCTTCACCGATGCCAAGCAGATGAAGAAAGGCCTGTTCGAAGTGGCCGACGGCGGCACCCTTTTCCTGGACGAGATCGGCGAACTCTCCCCCCTGTTGCAAGCCAAACTGCTGCGCGTGCTCGAAGACCAGGTGATCCGGCGGGTGGGCGGGGTGCGCGACATGCAGGTGGATGTGCGGGTCATCGCCGCTTCCAACCGCGATCTCGAAAAAGCCGTCCGCGAAGGCCATTTCCGGCAGGACCTCTACTATCGCCTGGCCATCATCGCCATCTTCATCCCGCCGCTGCGGGAGCGCAAAGAAGACATTCTTCCCCTCGTCGGTTTTTTCATCGAGCGCTACAACCGCCGCTTTCGGAAGTCGGTCCAGGGCATCGCCGACGAGACCCGGCGTCTGCTCCAGCAGCACAACTGGCCGGGCAACGTGCGCGAGCTGAAGAACTCGATTGAGCGGGCCATGATCCTCGAAGACGAAGCGCTCCTGCGTCCGGTGTACCTGCCTTTTTCGGTCAGTGAAGCCCAGGCCGGGCTGACCGCTTTTGAACGCACCGCCGCTCGCGCCAGCGGACAGGCTCTCCCCAACGGCCGCTTCCTGCCCCGCCTCTATATCCCGGAAGGCGGGACCTCGCTCGAGGAAGTCGAGCGCGCCATGGTGGAGTTGGCCATGAAACAAGCCAGCAATAACCAGACCCAAGCTGCCAAGTTGCTCGACATCAGCCGCGATGCCCTGCGCTACAAGCTGAAAAAATTTGGGCTGATGCCCGGCGACGAACCGGAACCCACGGAAGAAATGCCGGACCTCGCCGGGTCCTAGACATGATGGAGGGACGGTCTGCTCTTCGCCAGTGGCCACTGGCGACTAGCTTCTGGTTTCTTCAACTAGCTGCCCGTTCCCGCGGCTGGAAGGCCTGCCGGTAGTCGCGCGAAAACTGCTCGAAGGTGAGCGGCCTGCGCCCCAGGACCTGCTCCACATCGCGCGTCACGGTTGCCGCCTTGCCTTCGCGATAGAGCCGCTGCAGGTCAATGAGTGCATCGACGCTCCATTCGTCCACGCCCGCCGCCAGCAGCGCTTGTTTGAACTGGGCAGCGGGCAAGTCCACGTAGCGGATTTCGCGGCCGAGGTCATCGGAAAGAATCTGGGCAATCTGCGCGTTGCTAAGCGCCTCCGGCCCGGTCAGAGAGTAGGCTTTGCCCTCGTAGCCGTCTTCGGTCAGCACCCTTACGGCGACCGCAGCGACGTCGCGAATATCAATGTGGCTGACCCTGCCGTCGCCCTGGCAGCCGTAAAACGCGTTCTGCGCGTTGATTGTTCCGGCGTTGTAGTTGACTAGGTTCTGCATGAATCCGTTGGCTCGCACGAAGGTGTAAGCCACCCCGGAAGACTTGATGTAGTCCTCAGATTCAGCGTGCTGCCGCGGGTACGTCGACTCGCGTCCGCCCAAGGCTGAAAGTTTTACAATCTGGCGGACGCTCGACTGCCTGATCTCGTCCACCGCCTTGCGTTCCAGGAGCGGAAGATTGGCGGCGGGTGGGCCCACGAGAAACACCCGATCCACGCCCTTCAGCGCCGCGCGCACGGTTTGCGGCTGGTTGTAGTCCATGGTAACGACTTCCACGCCCGAGGGAGCCGTTGCCGCCTTGCCTGCCGACTGAAACGCCGCACGCACCTTGACACCGGTTTGCGCGATCTGCCTCAAGACCTCTTTGCCGACGTTGCCGCTAGCGCCTGTGATCAGAATCATGACCAGTCTCCTTCGATTTCGGTTACAGATGGAAGATGGTTTGTCAGCTTTAGGCTCTCGGCGGTCAGTTCTCGGCTGATGCCTGAAGTCCGTACCAACACTGGATGCCGAGAAGCGGCAAAGCGGTGCGGAACTTTTGCCAATTCCCGGCCGCTCACTAACCTCCCTGGCAGGGCGCAGCCAGCCGGTGTCTTGACAGGCTCGTTCCCAGAAGCCATGCTTACAAGCATTGCTGGAGGTTGCATGGCCGAAACGCAGCAGGAAAAAGACAAACGCGCCACCCGGCGGTTCGCGCTGCGGTTGCCGGTGAGCGTCCGGTACGGGGAAAACGGGCAGGAGCATACTGCCGAAACCCGCGACGTCAGCGCCCGCGGCATCTGCTTCTTCGTGGATTCGGCCATCCAAGCCGGCTCGGCCATTGATTTCACCTTGACCCTCCCGCCCGAGATCACGCTGACCGAGAGCATCCGGGTGTGCTGCCGAGGACGGGTGGTGCGGGTAGAAGGCGGTGGAACCAATGGCAAGATGGCCGTCGCCGCCGTGATTGACGAGTACGAGTTCCTGGCCGATGCCTGATCTGATCCCCGGTTTTTCCCTGGACGCCTGAGTGGTATGGTTGCTGTAACACTCGAGTGATCCTGTGAAGTGCCTCCGGCCCAATCCCTGGCGATTGCTTTCCGCGCGCCCTTGGCGAGCCGCCGTCTGCCGTACGGTCAGGACTCGGTCCCGGCAGGTCTGCATTCTCTTTTTGCTCGGAGGGCTAGCGCTGAGCGTTCCCCGGTTGCTCGCCCAGGTCGGCTCCCATCCCGGAACCTCGCCGTCTTCCTACGCCGTAGTGAAGAGCATTCGGATAGTGCGGGAGAAGGACGGGCCCGCGGTCGAGATCCTCTCCACCAAGCCGCTGATTCCTGCCGTTCAGGCGCTGAGTGATCCGCTGCGGCTGGTGATCGATCTGCCCAATGCGCGGCTGGAAGTGCGGCAGAAGCGGATCAGCATCCAGGCCAACCAGATCAGCACGCTGCGCGCCGACCAGTTCCAGGAGAATCCGCCGGTGGCGCGCGTGGTGCTGGATCTGCTGGCGCCGCGATCCTCCACCTGGGAAGCCGCCGGGAACCGCCTAGTGGTGCACTTGGGCAAAAACCCGCCGGTCGCAACGGATAAGTCGCCCTTCCAGGCGCCGTCGGTGGCCAGCTTGACGCCCGCGTCGCAGCCGGTGGCGGCGGCCTTGCGCGCGACCGGGCTGCTGACGTTGATTGGCAATGGCACGGTTTCGGGCTCTTCCATTACGGCGAGCGACGATACGGCTGTTCTCAGCCTGGCGCGAGGCGGCGAGGTGCATGTGTGTCCCCGCACGACGGTTTCGGTTACGCCTTCGCAGAGCGGACACAACCTCATGTTCGGCGTCAACACCGGCGCGATCGAGATGCACTACCGTCTCGACGCGTCTTCAGACTCCCTCATCACTCCGGATTTCCGCATTCTTTTCGCCGGCCCCGGTGAATTCCACTACGCCATCAGTGCGGATAATCGCGGCAACACTTGTGTGCGCGCTCTCCCCGGGAATACGGCAGCGGCGATCGTTTCCGAGTTGATCGGCGATCGTACCTACCAGGTGAAAGCAACCGACCAGTTGTTGTTTCACACCGGGAGTCTGGATCGGGTGGACATGGCCGTGCCGCTGGAGTGTGGGTGTCCACCACCGCGGCAGCCGGTGCTGCGGGTTGCGGACAGTCCCCCGGTCGTCGCTGAGGCACAGCCGTCGGCGAACGCGAATCCAGCGGCAAACCCGGTGAGTCCAGAAATCTTACCGCCATCGAAAGCGGTGCAAGGGCTCCCCGAAGCCGCCGCTGCCCCCGATTCATCCGCAACCCCGAGTGAATTACACGTGCAGGTGGACGCGCCGTTTGTATTCCACGCCACCGGGCCTCCGCCGGCGCCGGTTGAGGATGTCCGCGCCCTGCCGCTGGATTCACGCCCGCTGACCGCGCTCGCCCTGAGCGCGCCGTTGCCTCCGCCCGCAAGTGCAGTGCAGAAGCCGGCCGGCACAGGAGCCACAGCGACGGGCCGAGCTCCGCACCGCGGATTCTTCAGAAAGCTGGGCGGATTTTTCGCGGCGCTGTTCCGGTGAACTGCACTGGGATTGCCGCGCCGGGATTACCGCGCGGGTGGATTGGTTCAGCGATGGCTCACGATACGCCAATTTGCATCGTGGGCGGCAAGCATTTTTCCAGGATGACGGGCACTTCGAAAAGCGCCCGATTGGAATAGGCGCTGGCATTGCGGCGGAACTCATTGAAGGTGGAGGGATCAAGTAAGCGTTGAACGGCGGGTGCAATGTCCCGGAAGTTCGTCACGACGATTCCGATACCTTTCTCGGTCACCCATTCTGCGTTGTACCGCTCTTGCGGCAATGTCCTGGAATTGCCCTCTACGATGACCGGCAAGTGGAACTGCAGCGCCTCGCTGATCGAGCCGGGGCCTGGTTTTCCAATAAAGAAGTCGGCCAACGACATGTAGTACTCAACATTCGAGGTGAATCCTTCAACCAGCATTGGCTTCCCCGTCGCCAGACTCTTGAGTTCGGCCGCCAGTTTTTGGTTGTGGCCGCAAATCAGGATCAACTGGACCTCACCGCCGGTTTTGTTGAGTCTCTTGGCAATATCAATCATTACCCGGGATCCATGACCGCCGAACAGGACAATGCCGGTTGGACAATCGGGCTCCAGGCCGCGCCGCTTTCGTTCCGCGACACGATCTACGGCGGTCTTCTGGTAGAACTTCGGCTTCAAAACCATTCCTGAGGTTTCGAAGATATGGCCGGCGGGATGCCCCATGGCCAGAGCTTGCTGCCTGGCCCGTGCGGTGCCGACGATGATGTATTCCGACTCGCGCTCGATCCAGAAGCGCGGCGGGTAATCCGCCAAGTCGGTTATCAGAGTGACAAAAGGCGTTCTTGTGCCATCCGTTCGAAGGCTGTCGGCGAGCGCGCGATTGAAGTGTGGAATTACGGAGAGCACCAAGTCCGCCGGATGTTGCGACCAGTAGGCTTGCAGTGCTTTCACGATCGGAGAATGGTAGAGACGGATGGTCCCCTGCAGAAGGACAAGGAGTTGCGGCGTCCACCGCGTCCAGCCCTTGCGGAGGATCAGGTTATAAGCATCCTGAATGCGCAGGCCCGTAAAGCGGTGAACAATGTCGAGGGGATCGAGCAATTTCTGAATGTCGAGAAGAGTGACGTCCCAAGGCTGGTCTTGCGCCGCAAGCGTGTCCTTCAGAGCATCGGCTGCGCTGCGGTGTCCCCCGCCAGCGTGGTGGAAAACGATGGTCAGCTTGCGCAAGAGTCACCTAACCTGAGTTTGGGTCGATGGGTCTTTCGAAAGCCCACGCTTGAGCTGCCTCCTTTGACGTGTCTCGCTTGGGCCGCTTGCAGCCGAGTCTTCAGCCGGGGGTGCCGTGCAGCGATCCGGCGTCAGCGACCAACACTTTCTAATTCGGCATCTTCGGATGTTCCCGCCTCGCCAGCGAGTTCAGCGCCGGCGGCATCGGCTGCGCCTCGCTCTTCGCCAGAACCGCGATCGTCGGGTCGCTCGAGGTATGCCTGAATTTGGACGCCTTCTTCGCCAACCGTGATGTAGGTCGGGTGCTCGTCAATCCAGCTTCCGCAATTGTAGTAGTCAATCCCCTGCTCGCTCTTGTGCATGGCTTCGTGGGTGTGGCCGCAGAAGATGCGGCTGGCCTTGAGGTGACGGGCATGGGCCATGGCCCCGGCGGAGACCTTGGAAGACATGCGCAGCCAGCGCGTGTTGAGGCGATCGAGAAAGCGGGTGAGGGTCTTGTTCTTGGAATCCCATTTCTGTAATTGCAGGTAGAGCAGCGTCCCGAACAGGTAGTTGAAGCCGACGTTGCCGACGACGAAGTTGTCGAACTGGTGGCCATGCACGGCGACGTGGCGCAATCCCCCGTAATCCCAGTGGTACTCCTGGTACACCCGGACGCCCACCAGGTGCGACATGATTTCGGTCAGTCCGTGGTCGTGGTTGCCTTCGACCCACACCACTTCCACGTTGCGCTTGGGATTGGAAAGCTTGCGAATGAAGCCGAGGAATTTCCAGTGCTCTTTTTTCAGGCGCCCGAAATTGAGGTCGGCGAATATGTCGCCCAGCAGGATGAGGCGGCGGTAGCAATGGTCGCGCAGAACGCGCGTGGCCTCGCGCACCCGGCTCATCTCTGAACCGAGGTGCAAATCCGAGAGGATGAGCGTGTCACAGACCCGCGGGTCCACGAGATGATTGTTTCGCAGGATTGTTACGAGGTGATGAATCAGAGAACAGCAGGCGATCAAAAGGTAACCGCTCAGTAACCAGCAGGTCCCGCATGGAGGCCAGCCGCAGGGACGGAATCGCCTGCTCCGCGCCGCTTCTCAGTGCGTCGGCGGAACGTACTGCGCCGGTGGCGCGGCGCCCTCGCCGAAGAAGAACTGCTCCATCTGTTTCACGATAACCTCCTGGTCCTGCTTGCGCGCGGGATTCAGGCGGTACTCGTTGAGCAGCATCTTGCAGTATTCGGTCCACTGGTTCCAGGCTTCCTGCGAAATGGTGTCGTAAACCTTCTTCCCCAGGTCCGTGTCGAAGGGCGGCTCGGGCAGGCCGGGCAGCTCTCGTTTCAATTTTGCGCAGAAGACTTTGTGGTCTGACATGACTTGCGGCGTCTAAGAAATTATCGCACACGCAGCGTGGCAATGGGGCAGCGGCAAAAGAAGGCCCTGGACGCTTGCACGCCGATGGAGGGAATAAATCAGTCCGCTCCGATGGAGGCAGCGCTTCGAAGCGGCCGCAAAGCACGAAGTTTTCCATTGACAAATCGGATACGCATGGCAATATCTTGTGGTAGCAGGGCTGCTCATACCGCAAGTTGAGTAGCTTGGGCATCAAGGTGCCCGATCGAGAACCTTGGGAGACAAAAATCGTTCAACGGAGGGAGACACTTAATGGCAACGAAGAAGAAAGCCGCCAAGAAAAAGAAACACTAAGCGAGCGGATGCTCGTCTCAGAAATTCCCCAAGGCCTCCCGAGAGAAGCACCTCCCGGGGGGCTTTTCCGTTTTCGCTAATCGCGGTTCGCTGTTCGTCGTTCGCTATTCGCACATCGGCTCCCGGGAAGGATGTAGGACTGCCGGGCAAGGGCTTTGTCGCTAGGTGCGAACGGCGAACAGCGAATAGCGAACGACGTCTGCACGAAAAGCAGTTGTCCCGACCCCACCAACCGTGCTAGAAACGCGGGTACAGGTTTGTGAATGGCGGGTGAGCAAGCCATGGCGACCCGGGCGAAATCCACGCGCAAGAAAAACCGGAGCACGGAAGTGGTGATTCCCGACAAACTCTACTTCCGCATCGGTGAGGTGGCGCGCCTCTGCCGGTTGCCGGCGTACGTGCTGCGTTTCTGGGAAACCGAATTCCCGCAATTGAAACCGGTGAAAAGCAGCACCGGCCAGCGCATGTACCGCAAGCACGACGTGGAGTCCGTGGTGCGGATCAAGAAACTGCTTTATGAAGATGGCTTCACCATCGCCGGCGCGAGGGCCCAGCTACGGGAAGACCACAAGTCCGACCGCACACAGACGGCGCTTCCCTTCCCGCAGCAGTCCGCCACCAGTGTGGCCTACCTCCGGCATGAACTGCGGGAGATCCTGCACCTGCTCTCCGCACGCCGCTAGAGCGGATCCCCAGAGGTGTACCGATTTCTCCGCTCTTCACCCGCCGTGCCCATTTTGTAGAGACGCAGCTTGCTGCGTCTCCTCTGTGCGCATTGCGGGCGGCTTCGGGTACAGCAACCGTAAATCCGCTCTAGCTTCTGCCCGGAACGGAAGCAAAAAGGGGACCCGCAACTGCGCGGAGCGGACAGCAGTGCCCGCCCCACAGGAATCAGTCGGCGGCGCTGCGGCGAATGGTGTGCATTTCAGTCATGAAATCCACCCGAGGCTCGTTCTTGACGCCAGCCTTGGCCATGCGGGCTTTGAGCTCGTCCGATGCCATGAAGGCGCGCGCCTTCTCCAGGCTTTCCCACTCAAAGATCAGGATGAGATCGTTGATCTTGCCGGAACTGTGGAAGATGCGGCAACTGCGCTCACCGTGCTGATGACGCCAGTCGAGTGCGGCATCGAACACCGACTTCCAGGTTGGATAATCGGCAACTTCGTGATGGACGAGAACCGTAATCATGAGAGTCAAACTCCTCGGCGTATGAAAATGCCCAAAATCCAGAGGAAATGCAAGGGCCAGGATCACAGACCCCTGGGTTGCCGTCTGCGGCACCATTGTTTCACATCACGGCGGACGCCGGCGTGCCTTTGATCTACTGGGCAAGATCGAGCAGGAGAACGCGGATCCGGTGATACTCAGTCACCTCCAAGGCGCGGTACTTCGCCGTCAACCTGGAGCCGGTATCGTCCACCGAGGGGTCGGAGGGGGAAACGGGATACAAAACGACCCAGAGACGCCGGTAATCTCGCGGAGCACCCAATGCCACGTCGAGATTCGCGATTTCAGGCAGCACGCCGCGATTCGAGCGGCCCTGGTAATAGGAGAACGGGCCATTCCCATAGCTGTGCCAAAAGAATACGGCGTCTCCCGGTTGGGCATACGCCATCACATCTCGCGCGGCGCCACGCCAGTCTTCGCGGGTGCGGCGGTAGTGCTGCCCCACTGTAATCAAAGACAAAAGGGTGAACCCGGCGATCAGCAGCGGCGTGCGCCGCAGACCGGTCATCCCCCACGTCGCCAGCAACACGAATGCGGGCAGGCAAACGATGAAGAAGCGGTGGAAGAAAAGAGGGACCCGCAGCGAAACGATGGCGGTCAACAACAATGGCACGATCAGCCACAACCAAAGAAAAGCTCTGCGCCAGCGATCAAGAGGCCCCCCGGTCGAATTCCATAAGCTAATCGTTTTCAGGGCCGAGTTTCCCAGTGCGGCCAGAGAGAAAACGAGCAGGATGGACCCCAGCACCTTGCCCTCATCCGCGGCAAGAAAAACGCCCGTGTGATAGAGCTCGATCCAGCTGAGCTGCTGTACCCAGTCCAACTGCCCGACATTGTGAGTCAGCACGACGGCCACCAGTGGCGCAATCAGGAGCGCGGTCAGGGCAGTGGCGGCAAGGAGATACTTCCACGGGACGATGCGGCGCGGTATCACCGCCAAAGACACCCACTGGGCCGCCAGGACGAGTCCGGCATAGAAGTGGCTGTAGACGGCGAGCGCGCTGGTTGCGGCGTAGAGAAACCACGTCGTGCGCGATCGGTGTTCGACACCTTTCAGAAAATAAAGGGAGGAGAGGGCCGCAAACAGCACCGCCATACTGTAGCCCCGCGCCTCCCGCGAGTAGGCGACATGGCAGCCGCTGACCGTCAGTAACAGAGCCGCCCACAGGGCGGTTCGCCGGTCAAACACGATTTTCCCCAGGCTGAATATTACGGGGATCGCGGCCAGGCCCGCCACGACCGCGGGCAAGCGCACCCAGAACTCGGAATCTCCCACGTAGAGCAAAAGCGGACGGAGCAAAAGATAGAAGGCAGTCATATTCGCTTCGCCCTGCCACAGCACTCGAAGAAAGTCATGCCAGTTGTGCCGGACGATGCCCAGGCTGGCGGCTTCGTCGAGCCACAGGCTCTCGCGCGAAAGGAACAGGAACCGCAGAATCGCGGCCAGAGGAAGCACCGCCATCCAAAGCCACGCGGTCGAGTCAGACCATGGCACAACCGCGTCACGAGGTGCCGTGGGTTGACCCGGCTGTGGGATGGGTGAAGGCATTCGTGCAGGCACAGTGTCCGTGCTTGATACTAAACGGTCACGGCAGCTTCCGGGGGCATGCTGGTAGCGGTTTGCTAGAATCGTGTTATCCCTTTATTGTTTGGATCGGTTTTGGGCAACCGCATGATGCGTCCGGCTTTGGAGCTCTTGACTCCCGATTCACCGTCTTCTTCCGAACTGAAGGACTGCCTGTCGGTGATCGTGCCGGTCTACAACGAAGTGGATCATGTGGATGAGTTGATCCAGGCGGTGCGGAATTCCCCGGTAGAGAAGGAAATCATCATCGTGGACGACGGTTCGACCGACGGCACGCGGGAAAAGCTGCGCGGCATGGCGCCCGGGATCGTGCTCGTATTTCATCAGACGAACTGCGGCAAGGGGGCAGCCATCCGCACTGGGCTCCGCTACGCGCGTGGCGAGTACGTCCTCATCCAGGATGCGGACCTGGAATACGACCCGCAGGACTATCCCAAGCTGCTGGAGCCGAATCGCGCAGGGCAAGCCAACGTCGTGTACGGAATGCGCCCGGACCGTCCGGAACGCGGTCTGCGTTTCTATCTTGGCGCCAAGTTCCTGACTCACCTCGCCAATCTTCTGTATGGCTGCGGCATTCACGACGAAGCAACCTGCTACAAGGTCTTCCGCCGGACAACCCTGTCGCGCCTGGAACTGACCTGTCACCGCTTCGAGTTCTGTCCCGAGGTGACCGCCAAGCTGAGCCGTGCGGGAGAGAAGATTGTGGAAGTCCCGATTTCTTACGAGCCCCGGATGAAGGACGCCGGCAAGAAGATCCGGAGTTCCGACGGCTGGATCGCCATCTGGACGCTGATTCGCCAGCGCTTTGCCCGCCGATCCGGCATCTTTGCCTCTGCCACCCAGAGCAGGCCGCCGTTTCCGGTGTCGTTCGTCCAACTGGCGGGCGAATCCAGAGCCGCTGACACGAATTTGAGTGTCTCGAAGTCGGCACTCGTCCGATGATATTCGACTTCCGCCGACGCTCCACCTCGTTCGCAGCGATGGTGCTGGTTTCTTTCCTTCTACAGGTTGCCGCGATCGCAGTGTTTCACACTTATAAGTTCCGCCTGGCCGAAAACCATTTCGGTTTCGGATGGGAAATGGGCAGGGTCGGGCAGGCGATCGCCCAGGGCAAGGGCTTCAGCAATCCGTACGGAGAACAAACCGGCCCGACCGCGTGGGAACCGCCGCTCTATCCTTATCTGATCGGCGGCGTGTTCCGGCTCTTCGGCATTTATTCCAACACCTCCGCGTTTTTGCTGCTGACGATCAACAGCCTGTTTTCAGCGCTCACCTGCATCCCGATTTTTCTGATCGCAAGGCGGACCATGGGTGAAAAAGTGGCGGTCTGGTCGGCATGGACCTGGGCTCTGATTCCCTATGTCACGTACTGGTCCGTCCATTGGATCTGGGACACAACCCTTTCGCCCCTGCTGCTCAGCCTGATCTTCCTGACAGCCCTGCAGCTTGGAGAGTCGCCGGCCAGCCGGCGATGGTGGATTCAGTTGGGAATACTCTGGGGGCTGCTTGCGCTTGCCAATCCCTCAACCCTGTCGTTTCTGCCCGTCTGTCTGTTGTGGATCTGGTACCGCCGCTTCGCCCAAGGGCGCGGGGCGATACCCGGCATGGTCGTGGCGCTCGTGGTCATGGCGGCTTGCCTGAGCCCTTGGCTGATGCGCAACTTCATAACCTTTGGCCGCTTCGTTTTCATTCGTGACGATTTCGGCCTGCAGCTGCGGTTGGGGAATGGTCCCTACGCCGACGGCCTGCTCATGGCTTACCTGCAGCCCAACCTGAATGTGTACGAAATGCAAAGATTCCGCCAGTTGGGTGAGCTGCGATATGCAGAAGAGTGTAAGCGTCAGGCTTTCGACTTTATCCGCGAGCATCCGGGTCGCTTCACGCTGATCAGCGTCAAACGCTTTGTGTATTACTGGGCCGGCGCGCCCAAGCCGAACGAGGGGCCTGCGCTCACCGCGCTTCGGGGCTCGCTATTCCTCGCTTCGTCGGTGCTGGCGCTATGGGGGTTGGGCCTGGCCCTGCGCCAACGAAAATCCGGGGCGTGGCTTTTCGCTTTGCTCGTGCTGTCTTATCCGACCGTTTACTATCTTGTGTACCCGCATGCCCGCTACCGCCACACGATCGAACCGGAACTGCTGATCCTCGCCGTATTCCTGGTTTCGGAAGCAGCGAGCAAGCGGACCCGGAAACAGCCGCTGGAGGACTAGAGAGGATTGTGTTGAGTCCCAGTCAGGTGACAGCGCCGAGACCTACGTTTCGGGAACGCATAGCCCGAACCAGTGTTGCCGGGATCGCCCTCTGGGGCTTTGCGGTGCGTGTCGCCGCCATCTTCCTGATGCGCACCTACAGGATTCGGACCTCGGAAGACAACTTCGGGTTTGGGTTTGAAACCGGGCGGATCGCGCGCTCGATCGGGCTCGGGCAGGGTTTCAGCAATCCGTTTCACGGGATTACCGGACCGACGGCATGGGAAGCTCCCCTCTATCCCTACGTTGTCGCGGGGGCGTTTCGTCTCGCCGGTATCTATACCCGGCTGTCGGCGATGCTGATGTTGACTTTTAACAGTTTTTTTTCCGCCCTCACCGTCGTCCCGGTGTACCTGATCGCAAAGAAGGTGTTCGGGCCGCGAGCCGCACGATGGGCGGCGTGGACCTGGGCGCTGCTTCCCTACGCCATGAACTGGGCCGTACGCTGGGTGTGGGAGACAAGCCTGACGGCGTTTCTGCTGACCACGGCTTTCTGGCTGGCGCTTGAAATCGGCGACGCCCAGGAACCCCGGCGGAAGCGGTTATGGCTCTGCTTTGGACTGGTCTGGGGCATCACGGCGCTGACCAATCCATCCTGCCTGTTATTTCTGCCTTTCGCCGGCGGCTGGGCATGTTACCGATTGTGGCGACAAGGCAAGCCGTGGGGTGCGATGGCAATTGCCGCGGCACTCGTATTTTTTGCGCTGATCACGCCGTGGGAAGTGCGCAACTATCTCGTGTTTCATCAATTCATTCCGATCCGTAGCAACGGCGGCGCGGAGCTGCGCCTGGGCAACGGCCCCGGAGCCATGGGGATCTGCATGGTGGAACTGCACCCGACCCAGCATCTCCCGCAACTTCAGCTCTATCGCGAAATGGGCGAGCTGGCATACGTTAAGATGCGCAAGCAGGAAGCGTTCGACTGGATGCGCGCGCATCCTGGCCCCACCGCCGTGCTCTGGCTGAAGAAGGCGATCTACTATTGGGCCGGGATCCCAAATGCGTCGGCGAACTGGCTGCTGGTGCAGGGAAAAAATTCGGTGTTCCTGGCGTGGTCCGTGTTGGCGTGGTGGGGGCTGGGACGCATGATCAGGCTTCGCAAGCAGGGTGCGCCTCTTTTTGCCGCTCTCCTGCTGGCTTATCCGGCGATTTACTACGTCGTTTTCCCGCAGTTGCGTTACCGGCACCCCATTGAACCGGTGATGCTGATTTTGGCGGTCTACGTGATTTCCGAGGCGCGAGAACTGCGCGAAGGCGGTGCGGCAGCGGATGCGCCGGCCGCTAGCTCTTGAACCAATGTCCAATGCCGACCGAAGCCTCAGCCAACGAAGTGGGAGCCAGCCGCACAATGGGCGAGTCGCGCGGGCGGATCCGATGGATGATTCCAGCGGCCGTGCTGGTCATCTACATGGCTCAGTGTGCCTGGTTCATCCGCACGCAGTCGCTCACCTATGACGAGCCCATCCACGTCATGGCGGGGCTGGAGGCATGGCGCGAGGACCGGTTTCAGCACTGGAACGACCATCCGCCGCTGGGCCGCCTGCTGCTCACTCTGCCGCTCCTCCACCGCCGCTTCCAGGTCGAGGTCACCCAGGATGCCGAGTTCCGAGTGGATACTCCGACGCTCCAGCCCGGCCCGGAGGAGATCGCCTGGCGCGGCCGTTCGGTGAACGTGGTTCTCGGCGTGATTCTCGGCGTCTTGCTTTGGATGGCAGCCCGCCATCTCTGGTCGGAGCCGGCGGCCAATGCTTCGCTCGCGCTTTTCGCCTTTTCGCCGTCGCTGATTGCCCACTTTTCACTGATCAGCACCGACGGAATCGGCACCCTCAGCATCTTTGCCGTGGCGTGGCAATTGGTGCGGTGGCGGCGGAACCCTTCACGTTTCCAAACCACGCTGCTTGGACTGTCGCTGGGAGTGCTGCTGCTCGCCAAGTTCTACACGCCGCCTTTCTTCCTGTTGACCATCGCGCTGGTTTTGCTGCTCAAGCCCGATGGCTGGCGTGGCTGGCCTCGGCATTGGAACTGGGGAGCGGCGCTTTCGGCCACGGTTATCGCCCTGGGAGTGCTCTGGGCCGGATATTTCTTCCACGTTTCGCATCTGACCGCGAGGAATGGCACGCTGGTCGCGACCTACCCCAACCGTCCGCCGCTGGTGAAGCAGATGGCTACTCCGGTGCCGCTGAACTTGTGGATTCCAGCCGGCGAGTATATCGATGGCCTGCGACAGGTGAAGTTCCACAACCGTTTGGGGCACGCCTCCTACTTCCTGGGCCAGACCTCTCTGCGAGGACGGTGGAAGATGTACTATCCCGCGCTCATCCTGCTGAAGTGGCCAACGGTGGTGCTTCTGCTGGTGCTGGCAACGGCGGCGCTGTCGACGGCGGGCCGGCTGAAGCTTTCGCCCGACTGGGCTATCCTCGCGGCGTATCCCGCTCTGACTTTGGGCATGGCAATGCTCTCCCGCATCCAGATCGGCGAGCGCCATATCCTTCCCGCGTATTTATTTGCCCTGCTGTTTGCCGGGGGAGCATGGGAGTACGCGCGCGGGCACGGCCGCCGCCTGGCGCGGATCGCGGTGCTGCTGGCGATCGCCGCCCATGCCGGCGACTCCTTGCGATATGCGCCTGATTATCTTTCCTACTTCAACATTTTCGTCCCGCCCAATGAGAGCTGGAAGCTCGTCACCGACAGTAATCTCGATTGGGGACAGGGCTTGCTGGCGCTGCGCCATTTCGAGCAGCAGCATCCGGCCGAGGTCATTCACTTGGCCTACTTCGGTTCCGTGCGTCCGGAATCGTACGAAGTGCGGGCGCTGCCCTTGCAACCTGGAGAACGCGTAAGCGGAACCGTGGTGGTGAGTGCCACGCAACTGTCAGGGCAGATGTTGCAGGATCCTGAAAGCTACCGGTGGCTGCTGCAGTACCCGGTAAGCACCGTGCTCAACCACAGCCTGCTCGTGTTCCAGGTACCCTAGCCGGGCTTCCGCGGCCTCAGTCTATTTCCCTCCTTGCGTCGTCCGCGGCCATCATGGCCCCGCCTGCGCCCGCACCCGATTGCGCCTCGCGCCTCTTTTGCCAGTCTGCTTCGGTGAGAACGGAAATGGCCGCCAGCTTTCTCTTCGCCAACCCTGCGTTGATGCCAGAGAGCTCCTTCTGGACCAACTTCTGGAAGTCTCCGTTCACGTCTTCCAGTTCACGGCCCAGAGAATCGGTGCGGGCCACCTGATAAGCGGCCGGCCGGCCCTCATATCCATTCACCGCTCCATAGAGTTGTCCCAAGTGTTCGCGGATGCGCTCCTCGCCCGTGATCATGCCGCCTTCTTTGGTGGCCACGATCCTGGATCGCAGCTTTTCACATTCCTCGGCAAGCTGTTGGAGCTGCTTCCGCAAAGGGTCCTTCTCCGGCAATTTCGCCGCCCGATCATTGGCTGCATTGCGCACTCCCTCGATCGCCGCGGTCGAATACGTCATGTGCTCAAGAAGCTTGTAAAGCTTCATCGCGAGATCGAACTGGGCCTTGCGGTCCTCCAATGAGAACTTCGCTCGCGGATCGAGCACGACATTCAGCGGTTCGCTATAGACCTGGTCCCCTTTGGTCATCTTCACCGTGTAAGTTCCGGGCAAAAGGCGCGGCCCCCGTGACACCTCAAACATAGCGGACGCAGCGGGCGGGACGGTCGGCGGTCTCAACCGCATCGACCAGCTGGCGCGGTTCAGCCCGCGATGCTTGCTGCCTGCTACCGTATCCAGCAGCTTGCCTTCCGGGTCGAAGATCTCGATCTTCAAATCGCCAAAGATGTGCCGCCCTTTCTGGTAGTAAGTGATCTGCGCGTCCGCGGGCCGGCTCCGGCCCTCGAACGTCTCGTCGCCCTCAGCCCAGCCTCCCTGAGCCCTGAAATACTGAACGGCCGGCCGCCCGGAGATCAGAGCGGCTTCTTTGGACATCAGGTCAGGAGTGAGCGCGCGCAAGGGTGAAATGTCGTCAATGATCCAGATGCCGCGCCCGTGCGTGGCCAGCACAAGGTCTCCGTCCCGAGCCTGCACCGAAATGTCGCGGACCGCCACGGCCGGGAAGTCTGTGCCCTTGTATTGCGCCCAGTGCTGGCCCCCGTCCACGGAAATCCACAATCCGAATTCCGTGCCCAGGAAGAGCAAATTTGGATCGACTGTATCTTCCTTGATGACGTGGGCATAACCACGCGCACCGCTCTCCAGCGCGGGAAGCGCACTCCATGTCTTGCCATAGTCCGTGGTTCTATAGACATAGGGCTTCATGTCGCCGAAGGTGTGCCGGTCAAAGGTGGCATAAGCCGTGGCTTCGTCGAAGCGGCTGGCCTCAACCGTCGAGACCCACGAATTCTTCCCCAGGCCGTTGATGTTGGCCACCACGTTGGTCCAAGTCTTGGCGCCATCGCGGGTAATCTGCAGATTGCCGTCGTCGGTGCCGACCCAGATGATCTGGCCGTTCTTCGGCGACTCCGAGATGGAATAAATCGTGGTGTGCATTTCGGCCGAAGAATTGTCGATGGTGACGCCGCCCGACTCTTCCTGCTTCTGCTTTTCAGGATCGTTGGTGGTCAGGTCGGGAGAAATGCGATCCCAGGTCTGGCCGTGATCGCGCGAACGGAACAGAAATTGCCCGCCGATATAGATCGTCCCCTTTTCGTTGGGACTCATGTGAATCGGGGTGTTCCAGTTGAAGCGCAGTTTCTTCTCGCCGTAATCCGGCAGTGGCTGGATGGTTCGAGTCTCATGCGTGTAGCGATTGATGCGAGCGATCTCACCGCCCTGGGCCTCGGCGTAGACGTAGTCCGGGTCGGCGGTATCCTCGAACGCCCAGAAGCCGTCGCCGTCGAACATGTATTCCCAGCGCGAGTTGGTGACTCCACCCGGATACGACGAATCGCCGACCCACGAGGCGTTGTCCTGCAGGCCGCCGTACACGTGGTAGGGATCGGAGTTGTCGGTCGAGACGTGGTAGAACTGCGAAACCGGCAGATTCATCTGGTGCTTCCAGAGGTTGCCCCCGTCCTCGCTGCGCCACAGACCGCCATCGTCGCCGCAAATCACGATGCTGGGGTTCTTCGGGTTGATCCACACGTCGTGGAAGTCGCCGTGGGCTCCGCCGGAAACCACGTTGAAGCTCTTCCCGCCGTCAGTGCTCAGCATCAGAACGAGATCGGGCTTGAAAATCTTGTTCTCATCCTTGGGATCGACAATCAGGTTGGCGAAGTAAAACGGACGCCACACCATGTAATTGCTGGCATCGAGCTTCGTCCAATTTGCGCCCCCGTCATCGGAACGGTAGAGGCCTCGTTTTTCCGCTTCGATGTTGGCGTAGACGACTTGTGGCTTCGACGGCGCCACCGTCACCGCCACCCGTCCCCAGGGCTTCGCGGGAAGGCCTTTCGCATTGCTGTCGCTGATTTCCGTCCAGTGATCGCCGCCATCGGTGGATTTGTAGAGCCCGCTGCCCGGGCCACCGGAACGGAACGTCCAGCCCTGCCGCCGGAAATCCCAAGTCGCCGCATAGATGGTTTTCGGCTGCTGTCGGCTCATCCCCAGCATGGCGCAACCGGTGGAACCGTTGGCGCCGGCCAACACCTTCTTCCACGTCTTACCGCCATCCATCGTCTGGAAAACACCGCGCTCGTCGTTGTCGTCCCACAGATGCCCGGTCGCGCACGCCAAAACATGGTTTCCGTTGTCCGGATCCACCAGGATCTTCGCGATGTGCTCGGAGTCCTTCAGTCCCACGTTGGTCCAGTTCTCGCCGCCGTCGGTGGATTTGTACACGCCGTCGCCCACCGACACGCTGTTCCGCATCCAGGCTTCACCGCTGCCCACCCAAACCGTCTTGGGATTGGAAGGATCGATGGCCACCGCGCCGATCGACTGCACGTCTTCCCGGTCGAAAACCGGCTTGTAAGTGGTGCCGCCGTTCACCGACTTCCAGACGCCGCCGCTGGCCGCCCCCACGAACACGGTGATGCGTCCGTCCTGTTCGATGGCGTCGATTGCCGCGATGCGCCCGCTCATGGTGGCGGAGCCGATGTTGCGCGCCGGCAGGCCGGACACGGTCGCGGCATCGAACCGGTAAGCGGTCTGGGCCGAGGCCAGCGCCCCGGCATTCAGCAGTATCAAACCAACCCACAAGCTCAACTTGGACAGGAACCGGAAGTGTGCATTCATTGTTGGAAGTCCTCTTCGAGCACAAGATTTCGTTTGCTCAATTCCACAGACCAGGAGCGTTCTCACTTCATCGCGTCGGGTTTGGGCGCCTCAGGGAAGCTGGAAGCGCAAAATCGGCATTGTCGACCGGCACGTTCACCTCAATCTTCTGCACCGTGAAAGTCTGCGCTCCGGGATTATCCTTCGACCCAGTCGCGACCGAAAACGGATACATCACGCCCGCCACCGGCTTGTAGGAGCCGAAATCCACCACCCGGTCCCGAACCGAGCCGCGAATAAACTGCTGAATCTCCTTGCGGATCTCAATGTAGGTGTCGGGGTCGAGGTAGTCATAGATGATGTCGCCATTCTTCAGCGTTATCTTGAGCCGCAGGGCGTCGTCGCCGTCCACCACGTCGTGCCCCAGGTACTCGATCGTGATGCCTTTTTCCGCCGCATCCACCAGCGGCCCGTCGAAGTCGGCCTCGATCAACAGGTCGCGCAGATCGTCTTCGCCCATCAATTCCGGGTCTTTGTGGCCCTCGAAGGGCTGAATCTGCCAGCCGGCCGACCCGTCATAGGCCTCGACCGCCGTCATGCCCTGCAGCGAGAACGTTTGCCGGACCAGGTTGGGCCGCGCCTTGACTTGACCCACCGTAGCCGTGAAGCCTCCGCCGCCGGCGAACCTGGCAGTCATGCGTATGGTTTTGA
>Ga0187804_10000058_pt1 | contig 23273 bp, 23 predicted proteins | sample NC_wetland_sal_i_3_FD_132961 | JGI IMG/M metagenome (GOLD analysis project Ga0187804, IMG submission 132961) | Wetland sediment microbial communities from Neuse River Estuary, North Carolina, USA - Control_4 | ecosystem: Environmental > Aquatic > Freshwater > Wetlands > Sediment | place: USA...
CGCGGCGCTGCGTCAGCAATTTGGCGAGCCGAGGAATTTTCAGAATTTCCAGAATTCCCAAGGTACGCGCGGCACGTTCCAAGGCAACCTGCAAGGGACGCAGCAAGGCACGCAAGGCCAGTTCCATATCCAGGGAAATCAAGGCAACACGTTGCAAGGCAATCAAGGCAAGACGTTCCAAGGCAACACGCGCGGCGGAACAGGACCACTGAACCCGAAGTTAAACACGAATGCGAACGTCAACACCAACGCGCATGTCAATACGAACGCGAACGTCAATACCAATGCGCATGTCAATACGAACGCGAACGTCAATACCAATGCGCACGTCAACACGAACGCAAACATCAATGCGAACGTCAATCGCAACTTAAATATCAATCGAAGCCAGAACCAAAACCAAAATCAGAACCAAAACGTCAACCGCAACGTCAACGTCAATCGCAACTTCAACGGCGGCGGTGGTGGCGGAGGTGGCGGCGGCAATGTGAACCGCGGCGGCAACGTCACGCGCAACGCCGGTCCGCCGCCGGGCGGTGGAGGCGGCAAGGGCGGGGGCGCCGGTGCCGCTGCTAAAGGCAAGGGCGACGACAAGGGGCATCACTGAGCCGCACCGCGTCCGGGATACGCATTTTGGGATTGGTCAGCTCGACCCCCCAGGTGAGGCGGTGAACTTCAGCGCCACGCCGTTCATGCAGTAGCGCAGCCCGGTCGGCTTCGGGCCGTCGGTGAAGACGTGGCCGAGATGGCCGCCGCAGCGATGGCACGATACCGCGGTGCGGGTCATACCGAAGCTGCGATCATCGGTCTCGTCGACCGCGTGTTCCAGCGGCGCCCAGAAACTCGGCCAACCGGTGCCGCTTTCGAATTTGGTCTTGGATGAGTACAGCGGCAGGTCGCAGCCGGCGCAGCCGAACGTGCCGTTACGATGCTCGTTCAAAAGCGCGCTGGTGAACGGCCGCTCGGTGCCTTCCCGGCGCAGTACGTTAAATTGCTCCGGCGTCAACAGCTTGCGCCACTCGTCATCACTATGCGTCACTTCGTAAACGCGGCCCTCGGCGCTGGCGACATGCGGCCGCGCCAGGCGAAATATCCCGAGCGCGGCGGCGGCCGTCCCGGCGTACAGCAAATGTCTGCGCGTGAACATTCGTTACTGTCTCCCGTCACTGTCTCGCGTCACTGTCTCCCGCCAGTGTCTCCGGACGTTGTTTCCACTCGGCGGAGCGCCTTTGTATCTTGGCGCCTTGCGTGCGAACCGGTGCATTGTAGCGCGATTCACCGACAAAGGCGGGGGTGCGGATATCATTTGATGATAAGAGCGCCGAAGATCACACTTAGTTGATCGCGCAGTTGGGGTCGCGTCTTTGCAGATTTACCAAACGGTGCCTTGCACCGGGGAGGCTGGTTTTGCCGAACGAACGCGAAGTGACTGTTTTGAGCACCACCGCCATGAAGACGGCATTCGAAGAGTTTGGGCCGGTCTTCGAGCGCGAAACGGGCTATAGGCTTAAGCTCACGTTCGGGCCCTCGCTGCAACTTGAGAAGCGGCTAGCGGAGGGCGAAGGCGCCGATGTCGCGATCGTCACCCATGCCGGCGCGCAAGGCCTGATTGCGCAAGGCCGCGGCCTCGCCGGCAGCCTTGCCGATCTGGCGCGGTCTTTCATCGGCGTATGCGTCGCCAAAGGCGCGCCGCGGCCGGACCTTTCCTCGGCGGAAGCATTCAAAGCGGCGATGCTGCGCGCTAAATCGATCGCGCTGAGCAAGCCGGTCGGCGGCGGCGCGAGCGGCGCCCATATGGCGTCCGTGTTCGAACGGCTCGGCATTGCCGCGGCAATCAAGGACAAGTCGATTTACGGCGCCGGCGGTCCCGCCGGACTCGTCGGTCTTATTGTCGCGCGGGGCGAAGCCGAGATCGGCATTCAGCAGATGGCCGAACTGATGGCGGTGTCCGGCGTCGATATCGCCGGGCCGCTGCCAGAGGCGCTGCAAAGCGTGACGCAATTCACCGCATTCGTGCCCAGCGCCCCGCAAGCGCCCGATGGCGGCCGCGCGGTGATCGATTTTCTTCGCCGGCCCGCCGCCAAAACCGTGATCAAGGCCAAAGGCCTCGAGCCGAATTGACTTCGGGGCATATGCGCGACTCCGTTATTGCGGGGAGCCCGAAGGGCGACGAAGCAATCCAGAAGCCTCGCGAATTCTCTGGATTGCTTCGCTTCGCTCGCAATGACGATTTGCACAAAATAAAACCGGGCCCTTGCGGGCCCGGTTTAGTTCGCCGGCGGCGGAGGCGCCGACGACACCTTCCAGAGGGGAACAACTGCTTGCAGGGGCTGCCAAACTTAGGAGGAACGCGGCAAGCTCTTGCGCGCAGAACGATATGAGTATGCAAGTGACAACCGGTACGAACAATCGGGGGCGTGACATGCCAGCCATGCGAACAAGCGGGCATAAAATAATAAACGCGGCTAATCGACCCAACTTAACGGTGGCAGCGGATGTCGTGCGGTTTGCCTGCTTAAAAATTCCAACGCTGCGCGTTGGCGACCAGGAAGTCGCGGAAAGCCTGAACCCGGGCGACGTTCTTTAACTCTTCCGGATAGACGAAATAGGCGTCGAGCGCGATCGCGTCGCCCTCGCCGAACAATTGCACCAGCCCGCCATTTTCCTCGACCAGGTAGTCCGGCAGCATCGCGATGCCCAGCCCGCGCTGGCAAGCGCGCAGGATGCCGAGAATATTGTTGATGATCAGGTGCGGGGTGCGCGGTCCTTTGCCGTCGCGGGCCACTTCGATCAGCCAGCGGGCGCGCTGCAGATAGGGTGGGACATTGCCGCCGAGCACCAGGAGCCGATGGTTATCGAGATCCTCCAAATTCCGCGGCGTGCCGAATCTCTTAAGATATTCCGGCGAGGCATAGACGTGGAAATGCACCGAAAATAGCTTGCGCTGAATAAGATCCGGCTGGGTCGGCTGGCGAAGCCGGATGGCGACGTCAGCCTCGCGCATCGCCAGGTCGAGCTCCTCGTCGGTGGTGAGAAGCGTGATGTGAACTTCGGGATAAAGGTCGGCAAACTCGCCGAGCCGCGGCGTGAGCCAGTGGACACCGATGCCCGGCGTGGTCGTCACCCGCAGATCGCCGTTCGGCCGTTCGCGGCTGTCCGTGAGCTTGGCGCGGGCCGCTTCGAGCTTCATGAACACGTCATGGGCGGTCCGATAGAGCAACTCGCCCTGTTCGGTGAGGATCAGGCCGCGGGCGTGGCGGTGAAACAGCGAGACCGTCAGCTCCTGTTCGAGCGCGCTGACTTGGCGCGATACCGCCGACTGCGACAGCCCAAGCTGCTCGCCGGCATGCGTGAAGCTGCCGGCTTCGGCGGCGGCGTGAAATACTTTGAGTTTGTCCCAATCCATCTGCGTGTTTCCTGCCTGACCGCGCGCGCCGATCGCGGAACTCACTCCGCCGCCAGCTCTGCTGGCATCCGTGGCTCGGCCTCGCCATGCGCCGCCAGAAATCGCTCCGCTTCCAGGGCGGCCATGCAGCCGAGCCCGGCCGCCGTGACCGCCTGCCGATAAACATCGTCGGTGACATCGCCGGCGGCGAACAGGCCCGGCACCGAAGTCGCCGTCGAGTGTGGAGCGGTCTTGACGTAACCCGAAGGCTTCATCTCGACCTGGCCGGCAACGAGCTCAGTCGCCGGCGAATGACCGATGGCGATGAAAATTCCGTCGACCGGCCGCTCGACGACCTCGCCGGTCTTGACGTTGCGCAGCACCGCGCCGGTTACCTTGAGCGGATCGTCATGGCCCCGCACGTCGTCGAGCACGGTATTCCAGAGCACCGAGATTTTTGGATTCTGATAAAGCCGCTCTTGGAGAATGCGCTCGGCGCGCAGGTGGTCGCGGCGATGCACGAGCGTTACCTTGGAGGCAAAATTGGTGAGAAACAGTGCTTCCTCGACGGCGGTATTGCCGCCGCCGATCACCAGAACTTCCTTGCCGCGATAAAAAAAGCCGTCGCAGGTGGCGCAGGCGGAAACGCCGTAGCCGCGGAATTTTTGCTCCGACGGTAAATCGAGCCAGCGCGCCTGAGCGCCGGTCGCCAGAATGAGCGTGTCGGCGAGATAAACGTCGCCGGACTCGCATTCGACACGGAATGGCCGCTTGCCCAGATCAACTTTGTTGACGTGATCGGCAACGAGCTTGGTGCCGACATGAGCCGCTTGCTTCTGCATCTGCTCCATAAGCCACGGCCCCTGGATCACGTCGGCGTAGCCCGGATAATTCTCGACGTCGGTCGTGATGGTGAGCTGCCCGCCAGGCGCGATGCCTTGGATCAGGATTGGGTCGAGCATGGCGCGCGCGGCATAGATCGCGGCGGTATAGCCAGCCGGGCCGGAGCCGATGATCACGAGCTTGGCGTTAACGGCTCGCTTGGAACTGGGCACCAGCTTAACCCCGCGGGTTGCGGCAGATGAGGAGCTCGATCTGCCTGATGCCCTTGGCGAAATGGGCGTTGTGGAGGCTCGGCTGCCAACGGGCGGCATTGGCAGCGCACCGGCTTCCTATCTAAGGATTCTGAGGAGCTATGCAAGATACGCAACCCCCGACCGCACAAGGGACCGGCCGACAGTCCCCAATATTCCCCGGGATCCCGCTTTTGGGCCCAAAAATCGTAATGGCCGGGAATGAACCCGGCCATTACATTGCAATATCTCCCAAATCAGGCCGGCGCGCTATTTCCACTCGACCTTCATCACTTCATAGGCCTTGGCGCCGCCCGGCGTGACCACCTCGACCTGGGCGCCTTTCTTTTTTCCGACCAAGGCGCGCGCGAGCGGCGAGGTGATGGAGATCTTGCCCTTCTTGGCGTCCGCCTCCGGCTCGCCAACGATCTGCCACACCGTTTTTTTGTCGGTGTCTTCGTCGATCAGCGTGACGGTCGCGCCAAAGGTGATCGTGTCGCCGGAAAGCTTTGAAACATCAATCACTTCGGCGCGTGCGATCTTATCTTCGAGTTCCGCAATGCGGCCCTCGTTGAGCGACTGCGATTCTTTTGCCGCGTGATATTCGGCGTTTTCCGAAAGATCGCCGTGGGTGCGGGCGTCGGTTATCTGCTGGATGATCCGAGGTCGCTCCACCTGTTGGCAGTGCTTCAGCTCGGCCGCCAACGCCGAGTAGCCCTCTGCCGTCATCGGAATCTTGTCCATCAGTCCAAACCTCCTAGAGCAGAGTCAAAAAAACCCATCGCGGACCGAAGCATCGTTCGGCCCCGCGACGTGGAAATGGCTCTACACGTTCCGTCGCTGTGGCCGCTCCGACGCTCGATCAGATTCGACCGCGAAATAAGTTTGCAGCGCACAAACCTCGAGGTCGCCTCCGAGATAGGCTCTGATGCCCTGCGCTGCGGCGACGGCCCCTGAAAGAGTGGTGTAGTACGGCACTTTATGCAAGAGGGCAGCGCGGCGTAGCGAGCGGCTATCGACCAGCGCGGTCGCCCCTTCGGTGGTGTTAAAGACGACCTGAACCTCGCCGTTTTTGATGGCGTCGACGATATGCGGTCGGCCTTCGGCGACTTTGTTGATCTTGACCGCGGCGACGCCGTGTTCGGCGAGGAACCGCTGGGTTCCCGAGGTCGCCATCACGCGGAAGCCTAATCCAGCAAGCAGCCGCGTCGCTTCAAGAATGCGCGGCTTGTCGGCATCCTTGACGGAAACGAAAACGGTGCCTGATTTCGGCAGCCGCGCCCCACCGCCGAGCTGGCTCTTGGCGAAGGCGACATTGTAGTCGCGATCGATGCCCATCACCTCGCCGGTCGATTTCATTTCCGGGCCGAGCACGGTGTCGACTTTGTCGCCGAATCGCGCAAACGGAAACACCGCCTCCTTCACGCCGACATGGTGCGCGCGGCCAGGCTCGAACTCCTGCGGCTTGAGCTGAAAGCTGGCCAATGATTCCCCGGCCATGATGCGGGCGGCGATCTTGGCCGCCGGTATGCCGCTCACTTTGGCGACGAACGGCACCGTGCGCGAGGCGCGCGGATTGACTTCGAGCACGTAAATGTCGCCGTCCTTGATCGCATATTGCGCGTTCATCAAGCCGCCGACCTTGAGCGCGAGCGCGAGCGCGCACGTTTGGCGGGAAAGCTCGGCGATCACTTCGGCCGATAGATTGTGCGGCGGCAGCGAGCACGCCGAATCGCCGGAATGAATCCCGGCCTCTTCGATGTGCTCCATGATGCCGGCGATGTAGCTGTCCCTGCCGTCGGAAAGGCAATCGACATCGACCTCCACCGCGTCGGTGAGATAGCTGTCGATGAGCAGCGGTCGCTTGTCGGAAACGGCGATTTCGGAAGGACGATCGAGATCGGCGGCGAGCCGCGCGACATAGCGGTCGAGCTGATGCACATCGTGAACGATCTCCATGGCCCGGCCGCCGAGCACGTATGAAGGACGGATCACGATCGGATAGCCAATCGATTCGGCGATCGCGCGCGCTCGCTCGGGACTGGTGGCAATGCCGCTGCGCGGCTGGCGCAGCTTGAGCCGGTCAAGGAGGCGTTTGAAACGGTCACGGTCTTCGGCGAGGTCGATCGCGTCAGGCGAAGTGCCGAGGATCGGCACCTGCGCGGCTTCCAGCGCTTCGGCGAGCTTGAGCGGGGTCTGGCCGCCGAACTGCACGATGACACCGTGCAGCGTGCCGTTGGCGCGCTCGCTGTCGATGATTTCGATGACGTCCTCGGCGGTCAGCGGCTCGAAATAGAGCCGGTCGGAAGTGTCGTAATCGGTCGACACCGTTTCCGGATTGCAGTTGATCATAATGGTTTCGTAGCCCGCGTCCTTGAGCGCGAAGCAGGCGTGGCAGCAGCAATAATCGAATTCGATGCCTTGGCCGATGCGGTTGGGGCCGCCGCCAAGGATGATGATTTTTTTCTTAGCTGACGGCGCCGCCTCGTCGACGGCGCGACCGGCAAACGGCGTTTCGTAAGTCGAATACATATAGGCGGTCGGGGAGGCGAATTCGGCCGCGCAAGTGTCGATGCGCTTGAAGATCGGCCGCACCGCGAGCTCGCGCCGGCGCCGCGCGACGTCCTCGACGCTCGTGCCGGTCAGACGGCCGAGCCGCGCATCGGAAAATCCCATCGCCTTAAGGCGGCGCAAGGCGGTTGCCGTCGCCGGCAAACCCTTGGCGCGGATCTGCGCCTCCAAGTCCACGATGGCGCGGATTTGTGCGAGAAACCACGGATCGATCCGGCATGCGGTATGAATTTCGGCATCGCTCATGCCGAGCCGAATCGCCTGTGCCACTTTGAGAATTCCGTCCGGAGACGGCGTGCCGAGGCCGGCGCGGATCGCGTTCTTGTCGTCGCCTTGGCCGAGGCCGGGGATTGCGATCTCGTCTAGTCCGGTCAAGCCGGTTTCCAGCGAGCGCAGCGCTTTCTGCAAGCTTTCGGCGAAGGTGCGGCCGATCGCCATCGCCTCGCCGACCGATTTCATCGAGGTGGTCAGCACCGGTTCGGCGCCGGGAAATTTCTCAAACGCAAAGCGCGGCACTTTGGTGACGATGTAATCGATCGTCGGCTCGAACGAGGCCGGTGTGGCGCCGCCGGTAATATCGTTGGCGATTTCATCGAGCGTGTAGCCGACGGCGAGCTTGGCCGCGACTTTGGCAATCGGGAACCCGGTGGCCTTCGACGCGAGCGCCGACGAGCGCGACACGCGCGGGTTCATCTCGATGACGACAAGCCGTCCGTCGGCGGGATTGACCGCGAATTGCACGTTCGAGCCGCCGGTCTCCACCCCGACCTCGCGCAGCACCGCGATCGACGCGTCGCGCATGATCTGATATTCCTTGTCGGTGAGCGTGAGCGCCGGCGCGATGGTGATGGAATCGCCGGTATGCACGCCCATCGGATCGAGGTTCTCGATCGAGCAGATGATGATGCAATTGTCGTTCCTGTCGCGCACCACCTCCATTTCGAATTCTTTCCAGCCGAGCACCGATTCTTCGATCAGCACTTCGCTGGTCGGCGACGCATCGAGCCCGCGCTCGACGATCTCGATGAATTCTTCCTTGTTATAAGCAATGCCGCCGCCAGTGCCGCCGAGCGTGAACGACGGCCGAATGATCGCCGGTAGCCCGATATCGTCAAGCGCTTGCAGCGCGGCGACCAGCGTCTTGACCTGATGCGAGCGCGGCGTCGCCAGCCCGATCTTGGTCATCGCCTCGCGGAACAGCTTGCGGTCTTCCGCCTTGTCGATCGCCGCCGCGGTCGCGCCGATCATGGTGACATCGTATTCGTCGAGCACGCCCATGCGGCGGAGCGACAGCGTCGTGTTGAGCGCGGTTTGCCCGCCCATCGTCGGCAACAGCGCAAAGCCGCCCGGTACCACGTTGCGCTCTTTGGCGATGATCTTGGCGACGATCTCCGGCGTGATCGGCTCGATGTAAGTCGCGTCCGCCAGATCCGGGTCGGTCATGATGGTCGCCGGATTGGAGTTGACCAGGACGACGCGATAGCCCTCGGCCTTGAGCGCCTTGCAGGCTTGCGTGCCGGAATAATCGAACTCGCAGGCCTGGCCGATTACGATCGGGCCGGCGCCGATGATCAGGATCGAGGATATGTCGGTGCGTTTAGGCATCAGTATCGTCGCATCCCAGGCGCGTCATTCCGGGACGGCCCGTAGGGCCGGGCCCGGAATCCATAACCACTGGCGGTGATGGATTCCGGGCTCGCCGCTACACGGCGCCCCGGAATGACACGAGGCAAAAAAAGAGCGCGCCTACTGCGCGCCGGCCAATGGCGGGGCTCGGCCCCGCGCGAGAGCGTCTTAGGACAGATTCGACGGGGAGGGAAGGCCGATCGCCTGATCTCGCTTTGCGATCCAACGAATTTGCCATCCAACGAATATGCCTACGGGACAACCCGGTCGGTCGCGATCAGCGCTTGGCCTTAGCCTCGCGCATCAATTCGATGAAGCGGCGGAACAAGAAGTGGCTGTCGCGCGGCCCGGGGGAGGCTTCCGGATGATATTGCACCGAGAAGACCGGCCGGTCTTTGAGCGCCAGTCCGCAATTTGAACCATCGAACAGGGACACATGCGTCTCCACGGCATGGTCGGGCAGCGTCGCCCGATCGACTGCAAAGCCGTGGTTCATCGAGGTGATCTCGACCTTGCCGGTGATGAGATCCTTCACCGGATGGTTCGCGCCGTGATGGCCCTGATGCATTTTCACCGTCTTGGCGCCGACCGCGAGCGCCAGCATCTGATGCCCGAGGCAAATGCCGAATACCGGTTTTTTCTCGATCAAAGTGCGAATGACCGGCACCGCATATTGGCCGGTCGCGGCCGGGTCGCCCGGCCCGTTGGAGAGGAAAATGCCGTCCGGCTTGAGCGCCAGAATATCGGCAGCGGCGGTGGTGGCCGGCACCACGGTGACTTTGCAGGCATTGCCGGCGAGCTGGCGGAGAATATTGCGCTTGATCCCGTAATCGATGGCGACGACGTGAAAATCCTGTTGTGCCTGGCGGCCATAGCCTTCGCCCCAAAGCCACGGCGTTTCGTCCCAGGTGAAGCGCTGCCCAGTGGTGACCATCGGCACCAGATCCATGCCGACTAGGCCCGGCCACGCCTTGGCCTCGCGGTGTAGAGCGTCGCGGTCGAAGCGGCCGGACGGTTCGTGGGCAATGACCGCATTGGGCATGCCCTTTTGCCGGATCAGCACGGTCAGCGCGCGGGTGTCGATACCGGCAAGCCCGATCACGCCGCGGCTCTTAAGCCATTGATCGAGATGCCGCGTCGCGCGGTAGTTCGACGGTGCGGTGATGGCCGAGTGCAGCACGACGCCGCGCGCGCCGGGTGTCGCCGCCAGATTGACCGTCTCAATGTCCTCGTCGTTGGTGCCGACATTACCGATATGGGGAAAGGTGAAGGTGATGATTTGTCCGGCATAGGAGGGATCGGTGAGGATCTCCTGATAGCCGGTCATCGCGGTGTTAAAGCAGACCTCGCCGACTGCGTGCCCGGTGGCGCCAAAGCCCTGCCCTTCGAGCACGGTGCCGTCGGCAAGGACGAGGAGCGCCGTCGGCTTGGCGTCGATCCAGCCGTCTTGGTCCGATTGAGTACGACCATCGCTCCCAGGAGCGGCTTGCGAAGCTTGCGCCTGCGGAAGGCGTGTTCCGGCCACTGGTTTCTGGCTCGATGGTTTCTGGCTCGATGGCTTGCGGCTCAATGGCTTGCCGATCATGGGCTCTTAGTTGCGTATTATATGTCGAGACGCAACCACCGTTCGCTTTTAGCCACCATATTATCCGAAAGGCGCGAAAGCGGTGGTGCCGCGCCCATCGCCAGGTTCTTCAGCCCATTGCGTGAAGCGAGGAACGAGAGCAAAGGAACGCGTGTGGACTAGGAAGCTTTCAATCAAGCGAGGATCGACGTGCTACGCGACGACATCAACAGCGCTCTAAAAGAGGCTATGAAATCCGGTGAGGGGCGGCGGGTCTCGACGCTTCGCCTCATCAATGCCGCGATCCTGGAGCGGGAGACCCGCGGCGCCGAGCGCACCACGCTCAATGATGCCGAAATCGTCGACGTGATGCAGAAAATGGTGAAGCAGCGGCACGAAGCACTCGAACTTTATGAAAAAGCCGGACGCAGCGAACTCGCGGCCCAGGAACGCGAGGAGATCGGTATCATTTCCGCCTACCTGCCCAAGCAGATGTCCGATATCGAAGCCGCGCACGCGATTTCGGCGCTGATCAAGGAGCTGGAAGCGGCAACGCTCAAGGACATGGGGCGCACCATGGCGGCGCTCAAGCAGCGCTTTGCCGGCCAGATGGACTTTGGCAAGGCCGGCGCCCAGGTGAAAAAACTCCTGGGCGGCTGACGAGTACCTTGTCTCAACCTGCGCCGCGGCGGCGGCACGGAAACGGAAATGGCCATGTCCAGTTTTACTGTCGGTTTTGTCCTCTTCCCCGACCTCACCCAACTCGATCTCACGGGACCGCTGCAGGTGCTGGCCCGCTTGCCGCAGTCGAGGACCGTTGTGGCGGCGAAATCGGAAAGCCCGGTACCGAGCGATTGCGGATTGAGCCTCTTGCCGACTCACAGCTTTACGAACTGCCCGCCGCTCGACCTGATCTGCGTTCCCGGCGGCGTCAAAGGCGTCATCGGCGCGATCGGCGATCGCGAGACCATCGATTTCGTCCGCCGGCAGGCGGCCGGCGCGAAATACATCACCTCGGTTTGCACCGGCGCATTCGTGCTCGGCGTTGCCGGATTGCTGCAAGGCCGGCGCGCGACCACGCATTGGGCCTACACCGAATTGTTGCCTCTCCTCGGCGCGAAATACGAGAAAGCAAGGATCGTGCGCGACGGCAATTTGATCACCGCGGGCGGCGTCACCGCAGGCGTCGATTTTGGGCTCAGCGTGGTCGCGGAAATCGCCGGCGAGACGACCGCTCGCACGATTCAGCTCGGCATTGAATATGACCCGGCGCCGCCATTCGATTCGGGCCATCCGGACCGCGCCCCGGAATCGATCAAGGCCGCATTATCGGAGCGCTACGGCAAGGCCAGAGCGGCGCTTCGTGAGCGCATCACGCAGTCGGTCATGGCATAATTATTCGCAGGAGAATCTCGCCGTGTCTCGCTTTTATCTGCGCTCGATTGCAACCCTCCTCTTGCTCTTGGTCGCGACTTTATCGGCAAGCGCGCAAGATTGGCCGACGCGGCCGATTCGCGCGCTCACCACCGCGAGCCCGGGCGGGATCAGCGACGTCTTCATGCGCGCGCTCGGCGAGAAGCTGCGCGAGCGGCTCGGTCGTGCGATCGTCGTCGAAAATCGCCCAGGCGGAATGCAGAACGTCGGCGCCAGGGCCTGCCAGGATTCGGCGCCGGACGGCTACACCATCTGCATCATCAATGCCGATCCGATTATCTACAACCAGTTCCTGATCAAGGACATGCCGTTCGATCCGGAGCACGGCTTGCAACCGATCACCAAGCTGTTTGATCTGATCCACGTCATGGTGGTCAATGCTGATCTGAAAGTGAAAACAGTTGACGAGTTGATCGCGCTGTCGAAGAAGCGGCCCGGGACTTTGTCTTATCTCACGCCCGGCGCGCCGATGGTGCTCTATATGGAGACCCTAAAGAAAGAACGCGGCGCCGATTGGGTCCGGGTGCCATTCAAGGGCGGCGGCGAGGCGGTCAATGCCATCCTCTCGGGCTTCACCCCGATCGGCCTGTTCGGCGAGGGCAATGTCATCGGCCAGATCAGGGCCGGCACCATGACGCCGCTGGTGATGCTCAACAACATTCACTCACCGAATTTTCCGAAAGTACCGACGCTGAAAGAGACCGGCTATGGCGGCCCGCCCTCACGCGGCTGGTACGGCCTGTTCGCGCCGGCCGGCACGCCGCGGCCGATTGTCGACCGTCTCGCCAAGGAGGTAGCCGCGATCGTCGCCGACCCCGATTTCGCGCAGAAGCAACTCAAGGACCGCAGCCTCGTTGGCGCCACCAGTACGCCCGACGCGTTCGCCGCCGAGATCGTCGAAGACCGCAAAGTGGCGGAGCAGGTGGTCAAAGCCGCCGGCATGGCGGGGGATTGAGGTGGTCATTCCGGGACGGCCGCAGGCCGGGCCCAGAATCCATAACCACCGCCGGTGAATATGGATTCCGGCTCCGCGGGCTTCGCCCGCGTGCCGGAATGACGGGCTGTGGATAACCGGGACAAGGCCCAAGCTTCCTGCCGGGAACCTTCCTGACGGGTAAATTGCCTATCTTCGCGCCGCAGCCGCGCTAAGCTTCTGCGAATCACCATGCGATTTACGCCGCAATTTCTCGACGAGCTGCGGGCGCGGCTTCCAGTCTCGGAGGTCGTCGGCCGGCGCGTGAAATTGCGCAAGGCCGGCCGCGAATGGAAGGGGTTGTCGCCCTTCAACAATGAGAAGACGCCATCGTTCTTCGTCAATGACCAGAAGGCGATGTGGTTCGACTTCTCCTCCGGCAAGAACGGCAACATTTTCGATTTTCTCATGCTCACCGAAGGCGTGAGCTTTCCGGAAGCCGTCGAGCGGCTGGCGCAGCAGGCCGGCGTTCCGCTGCCGGTGATGACGCGCGAGGCGCAGGCGCAGGAGGAACGCCGCAAGAGTTTGCACGATATCGTCGAGCTTGCCGCCAAATTCTTTGAATCGACGCTGGCGTCACGCGCCGGTGCGCGGGGCCGCGGCTATTTTCTTGACCGCGGCATTCACGCGCCAACCCAGCTCAAATTCCGGCTCGGCTATGCGGTTGCCGAACAATATGCGCTCAAGGAGCATCTCGGCGCGGCGAAAATCCCGGTCGAGGACATGATCGAAGCTGGATTGTTGGTGAGCGGCGAGGACATCGCAGTGCCCTATGACCGCTTCCGCGATCGCGTGATGTTTCCGATCACCGATTGGCGCGGGCGCGTCATCGCCTTCGGCGGCCGCGCGCTCGATAAAGATGTCTCGGCCAAGTACCTCAATTCGCCGGAGACGCCGCTCTTCCACAAAGGCGCGACGCTTTACAACATCGCCGGCGCCCGCAAGGCCGCGCATGAGGGCGCGGTGGTCATCGCGGTGGAAGGCTATACCGACGTCATCGCCATGGTTACCGCCGGGTTCGAGGCGACGGTCGCGCCGCTCGGCACCGCGCTTACCGCCGAACAGCTCGCTTTGATGTGGCGCATGGCTGACGAGCCGATTCTCTGCTTCGACGGCGACGATGCGGGGCGGCGCGCCGCCTATCGCGCGGTCGATCTGGCGCTGCCGCTGCTCAAACCCGGCAAGAGCCTGAAATTCGCAGGCCTGCCGGACGGCCAAGATCCCGACGATCTCGCGCGCTCCGGTGGGCGGGAGGCGATCGATGATGTGCTGGCGGCGGCGCGGCCGCTCGTGCACGTGCTGTGGTCACGCGAGAGCGAGGCGGGTCCGTTCGACACGCCGGAACGCCGCGCGGCGCTCGAAGCGCGCATCGGCCAGATCATCGCGACCGTCGCCGACGAGACAGTGCGCCGCTACTACAAGCAGGACTTTGCCGGTCGGCTGCGGCAGATGTTCGCCCCGCCAAACTTTGCCGTCAAAGCTATCGGTGCGCCGGGCAGAAATTTCGAGCGAATGTTCGAGGTGCAGCCATTCGGCCGGCGCTTCGATCAAGGGCGGCTGCGCGGCTCCGTTCCGTCACGTCTGCCGGGTGCCTTCGAGGAGACCTACGTCGCCGCGAGCCCCCAGCTCGCATCAAGCCCGGTCCATCGCGGCCACCGTGCCGCGATCCCGCGTCGGGAAGCGCTGATCCTGCAGACGGCGATCGCCCACCCGTGGCTCTTGCACGAGCATCTCGAGGAACTCGCCGCCGCCGAGTTCCGCCATGCCGACACACAAAAGCTCAAAGGCGCCCTGATTGACGTCTTTGCCCATCATTTTGCCGAAGACTTCGCCAAACAGTCCGGTGAGTCCGGCGTCGAGGCCGAACGAGCGGCGCTCGCCAGCGAGCTCACCAAGCGCGGATTCGCCGATCTGCTCATACGCATCGAGCGCACCATCACCACCCCTTCGGTTTGGGGTGCGCGGCCGCAAGCCGGGGCCGCCGATGTTTTACTGACCTGGAAGCAGCTCATTGCCTTGCATCGGCAATGGCATTCCCTAACTAGGGAACTTAAGGACGCGGAAACAGCGCTCGGCCAGGACAATACCGAGGCGAACTACGCCCGGTTGCGCGACGTTAAAGCCAGACTGGCTTCGCTCGAAGGAACCGAAGCCCTGATCGAGGGATTCGGGGCCTCCTCGGGCCGGCCGGTCAGGTCCTTGTAGCGGGGGTGTGGGTGATGGCTGCTGCCGGCCGCGGCCGGCCCGGTGTGGGGTTTAGGAGAGGTCGCCCCTACCGGGAGTAGCATAGTTAGTCGGAGCTTAACGCAGTTTCGACAAATTTGACCTCGATTCGGGTGGCGCAGGTCGGTAAAACCCGTGCCCGACGCCGCCTTTCGGTCGTCCGCTCCCGTGGCGGCCCGACAATGACCAGGGATAAGGGCGTCGCCCGGTCCCAGCGATCCGCGCCCGTGGCGACAGTGTTAGATGCCATAGGGTAGGGGACTTGAAAGTGGCGGCCCGTGAAGGCGCGCAGTTGGAGATTAAAGAGCATGGCAACCAAAAGCGCGGCCACCAAGACCGTCCCGACCAAATCCAAGGTGGCCCGGCCGGGGATGACGACCCCGCAGAAAGAATCCGAGGCTCCGGAGAAGGAGGGGGCCGAAACTCCGGATGCGCCGCTGCCGGTGCTCGATCTCTCCGACGCCGCCGTCAAGAAGATGATCAAGCAGGCCAAAAAGCGCGGCTACGTCACTTATGAACAGCTCAATGCGGTCATGCCGTCTGAGGAGGTAACCTCCGAGAAGATCGAGGACGTGCTGGCGATGATGAACGAAATGGGCATCAACGTCGTCGAGACCGAGGAAGCCGACAACGAGGACGAGGAAGAGGCCGAGGCGGAGGAGGAGAGCGAAGGCGGCGATATCGTCGAGGTCGCGCCCAAGACGCCGGCAAAATCCGAAACCCGCGAGCCGGCCGAGCGCACCGATGATCCGGTGCGCATGTATTTGCGCGAAATGGGTTCGGTCGAGCTATTGTCCCGCGAAGGCGAAATCGCCATCGCCAAGCGCATCGAAGCCGGCCGCGAAGCGATGATCGCCGGACTGTGCGAAAGCCCGCTGTCGTTCCAGGCCATCATCATCTGGCGCGACGAGCTCAACGAAGGAAAAGTCTTTCTTCGCGACATCATCGATCTCGAAGCGACCTATGCCGGCCCCGACGCCAAGCAGGCCGCGCCCGCGGTTGGCGTCGGTGAAGCCGCCCCGCCAGGCGGCAATGGCGCTACGCCAACGCCGCTGCAATCGGCTTCGCCACCGTCGGCGCCGCCCGCAGCGACGCCGTTTAAGCCCGCCGCGGCGGCCGGCGTCGGCGAGGAAGGCGGCGAAGAGGGCCAAATTCCGGAATCCGATCTCGACGAAGACGATCTCGAAAATTCCATGTCGCTCGCCGCGATCGAGGCCGAGCTCAAGCCGAAGGTGCTCGAGACCTTCGACACCATCGCCAACGAGTTCAAGCGGCTGCGACGCCTGCAAGAGCAGGACATCCACAACAAGCTGCACTCGACCGGTTCGCTCACGCCGAGCCAGGAGCGCAAATACAAGAAGCTCAAGGAAGAGATCATCCAGCAGGTCAAGTCGCTGCGGCTTAATCAGGCGCGCATCGATGCGCTGGTCGAACAGCTCTATGACATCAACAAGCGGCTGGTGAGCCACGAAGGCCGCCTGATGCGCCTTGCCGAAGGCCACGGCGTCATCCGCGAGAGCTTCTTGAAGCAGTATCAGGGCTCCGAGCTCGATCCGCGCTGGCTCAACCGCATCTCGAAGCTTTCCGAAAAGGGCTGGAAGAGCTTCGTCGCCCGCGACAAGGACCGCATCAAGGAATTGCGCACGCACATCCACACGCTGGCGACCGAGACCGGTCTCGAGATCGGCGAATTCCGCAAGATCGTGCACATGGTGCAGAAGGGCGAGCGCGAGGCGCGCCAGGCCAAGAAGGAAATGGTCGAGGCCAATCTCCGCCTCGTCATTTCCATCGCCAAGAAATACACCAACCGCGGTTTGCAATTCCTCGATCTGATCCAGGAAGGCAATATTGGCTTGATGAAAGCGGTCGATAAGTTCGAATACCGCCGCGGCTACAAGTTCTCGACTTACGCGACCTGGTGGATTCGCCAGGCCATCACCCGCTCGATCGCCGACCAGGCGCGCACCATCCGCATTCCGGTGCACATGATCGAGACCATCAACAAGATCGTGCGCACCTCGCGGCAGATGCTCAACGAGATCGGCCGCGAGCCGACGCCGGAAGAATTGGCGGAAAAGCTCGGTATGCCGCTCGAGAAAGTGCGCAAGGTGCTCAAAATCGCCAAGGAGCCGTTGTCGCTCGAGACTCCGATCGGCGACGAGGAAGATTCGCATCTCGGCGATTTCATCGAGGACAAGAACGCGATCCTGCCGATCGACGCCGCGATCCAGTCCAATTTGCGCGAGACCACGACGCGCGTACTCGCTTCGCTCACCCCGCGCGAGGAGCGCGTGTTGCGCATGCGTTTCGGTATCGGCATGAACACCGACCACACGCTGGAAGAAGTCGGCCAGCAGTTCTCGGTGACCCGCGAGCGCATCCGCCAGATCGAGGCCAAGGCGCTGCGGAAATTGAAGCATCCGAGCCGGTCAAGGAAGCTGCGAAGCTTTTTGGATAACTGATTTCGAACCCGCTCGGCCCCGCGCAGGCGGGATGCAGCTGGACTCAAAATCGCAAATGGGCTGCGATCATGTGCAAAGCGCGCCTGCACCGTTATTGCTCCATGCTTAGCGCCGCCGCGCTGGCGCTGTTGTTGAACACGTCCGGCGCGTTCGCATTTTCGGCCTCCTTCACTTGGTGCGCAGGTTCGCCACGCTTTGCGCTCACTGACGTGCCGCAAGGCACGGCAAAGCTTGACTTCCACATGACCGATCTCAACAAGCCGAGCTTTCATCACGGTGGCGGCACGGTCGATTTTCGCGGGCAAGCCGAAGTGCCGTGCGGCGCGTTCGCGAAAAGCTTTGTCGGTCCGTCGCCGCCGCCCGGCGAAGTCCATACCTACGCATTCACCATCAAGGCGCTCGGCGCCAACGGCGCGCCGCTGGCGACAAGCACCGCGCGGCGGAAATTTCCAGAGTAAGTCGCGCGCCCAACGTCGCACCGCCACATATGTGGCGTTCCGCTGCCACGACTAAACCTTTGCAACCGCATCAAATGGCCGAAGCGCGGCCGGATTCGCCCGCGACAAGCAGCGCGTGAGGGGCTTCTCACGGATTAACGTCAGGAGCCACGTTATGCGTTGTTTGAACGTCGCGTTGAAACTTGTTGCGGCCGCTGTTCCGATGACTGCTGTTGCATTTATTAGTTGTGCCCCAGCCTCGGCGCATGCGCATCGCTATTCTTACCGGCATGCCCATGCGCACGGTGTTCATTATGCCGGGCGTCACCTCTACTCGATGTATGCGAATGATTTCGCGTCCAGCGGCGGCTACGCGTACCAAAATTTTTATTCACCCTACACAACGGGCCAAACCGGCTACAGCGGCAGCGGCTACGCGCGCTCCGCGAGCTTTGACAACGTCTCCACGACGGCGGCGTCACAGGCGGCCGCGGCCGGGTTGCCTGCATCGCTGGTCGCGCGCGTCATCCGCCGCGAGAGCGGCGGCAATCCACGCGCGGTGCATGCCGGCAATTACGGCTTGATGCAGATCCGGCTCGGCACTGCACGTGCGATGGGCTATACCGGCTCGGCCGCCGGGCTTCTTGATCCGCAAACCAACATGACCTACGCGCTGCGCTATCTCGCCGGCGCCTATCGCGCCGCCGGCGGCAACGAGAGCCGCGCCGTCGCGCTTTATTCGCGCGGCTACTACAACCAGGCCAAAGCGCACGGCTTCTCGCCCTATACCTCAATGCCGCGCCGCGGCTGACCCCTGTCTGGATCGCCTTCCGCAATCCATCCCTCCCCTTTCAGGGGAGGGAACAGCATTCGGCGCCTATAGCGTCGCGATCGCGCTCACTTCGATCAAAAATTCCTCGCGCACCAAGCGATCGATAATCAAGAGCGTGTTGGGCGGATAGGCGCCGCCCTTGAACAGTTTGGGAAATTCGCGTGTGCGATAGGCCATGAACTTGGCGATGTCCTGGGCGTGCACGAGATAGGTCGTGAACTCGACCAGATTGGCGAAGCTCGCGCCCTGCGAGGAGAGCGCCGCGCCTATATTGGCGAAGACCAGACCGCACTGCGCGTCGAAATCGGCCGGAGCCTTGCCGTCTTTGTCGGCGCCGACTTGCCCGGCGATGAACAAAAACTCCGAAGCCTTCACCCGCGTCAGTTGCGAATATTGCCCGAGCGGCTTGCCGAGGCTGTCGGGATTGAGGATCCGAATATTGGACATTGGCCAAGCCTCCTAATGTTGTTCCGTCTGGTTCCATCTCGTTTGTGTCTTTTATCTATTCCGGCATTTTAAGCTCGTACCGGGCACCGCGCTCGATGAAACATCAACCCGCGCCTTGCGCGCGCGGTCGGCACTACCATCTGTAAGGCGCGCTGCGGGGTAGTACCGAAAGCAAAACCACAATGAGTTTCACCAACAATGCCGCGTTCGGGCGCGGCTTCGCCGGGTTTCGTTTCACAAATCCTGGCCGGCCTTACGATCCGGCGGAACGCCGCGCCGCGCTCGATCGGCTCGACATGTTGGCGACTGTGTTCGACACCGCCTTCATCCTGCCGGGGACCAATGTCCGCTTCGGCGTCGAGTCGCTTCTTCGCCTCGTTCCCGGCATCGGCGACGCCATCGCCTCGGTGCTGTCGTGCTATCTGCTCTACGAAGCGTCCCGGCTCGGCGTGCCGCGGCTTCTGATCGCGCGCATGGCGGCCAATGTCGCGCTGGAAGGGCTCATTGGCGCAGTGCCGCTCGCCGGCGACGCGTTTGACGTTTTCTTCCGCGCCAATCGCCGCAACGTCGCGCTGCTGCGTGCCCATTTCGCCCGCACCGGCTATCGCTGATGCGATGATTTTGAGTTGAATCGGCATTTCGCTTTAGTTTGTTTTTTCAGCATGATCTTTTCCGAAAACCGGTACCCACTTTTCGGGATCATGCTCTATTCCTGCGCTTCGATGATGCGGATGTCGCGCACCGCGCCATCGCCGAGCACTTTCAGCGCGGCCTGATAATCCGGGCTTTTATAGGCGGCGATCGCGTTCTCGACTGACGGAAATTCCGAGATCACGATGCGCTCCTTCTGCCCGGCCTCAAAAGCTTCGTTGGCGGTGCCGCGGGCGATGTAGCGGGCGCCGAATTTGCCGGTCGCCGCCGGCGCGAGCTTGGCATAGGCCGCGACTTTTTGCGGGTCCGAGATCGAACGATAGACAGTCACCCAATAGGCTTTCGGCATCGGTTTTCTCCTTTGCGGACGCATCTTTTCAGGATACTTGGGGAAGGAACGAAGCGTATGATCGATTTCTAGCAAGTGCAGTTTCTAGAGCATGATCCCGAAAAGTGGATACCGGTTTTCGGAAAAGATCATGCTCAAACAACAAGCTAAAGCGAAATGATGATTCAACCTAATCCCATTTTGCTTTAGCAAGACCGACTGACGAAGGTAAATAACGGAGGCTTGTAACGGAGGCTTGGCATGTCGTTTTGGAGCGCGCTCTTTGGCCGGCGTGCCGAGCCGGCGAAAACTGCCGATCCGGTCGAATACAAAGGCTTCATCATTCGCGCCGCGCCGTACAAGAACAACGGCCATTTTCAGACCGCGGGCACGATCGAGCGCGAGGTCGGCGGCGTGCGCAAGGAGCATCGCTTCATCCGCGCCGACGCTTACGCGGCTTACGACGACGCGGTGACGTTTACGCTGAACAAGGCGCGCCAGATCATCGACCTGCAAGGCGACAAGATCTTCGAGCAGTCGCGGCCGTGATCCCCGTCATTGCGAGCGAAGCGAAGCAATCCAGAGTCAAAATGTACCAAGAACTGGATTGCTTCGTCGCCCTTTCGGGCTCCTCGCAATGACGGACGAAGCCTCCCTCACTTCTTGCCGAACACGATCAGCACCTTGCTCTGGTGCGGCGGCAGCGGCGCGAACGGATCGCGCGGGTCGGGCGGCGCCGGCGGCGGTACGCTCACGCCTACGCTTGCGAATTTCACATTGGTCACTTTTTCCTCCTTGAGCAGATATTGCAGCAGCGCCGCGGCGCAGGCATCCGCCAGCTTTTGCGCCGCCGCGGCCGGCGTGCGGTCGGAGCGGCACTCGATGCGCACCGGCGACTTGGCGCGCTCGTAGATCAGGTTCGCCGCCTGCGCCAACAGGTCCGAAGCGCTCAAACGCACTTTGGCGTCTTCGAAACTGTAAAGCAGATCCGCATTCACCTCGATGCGGATCTCGTTTCCCAGATCGCGAAACGGCAAGCGGCGATACGTCTCGGCCGATTGCGGACGATCGAGCGGCACGCTGAAGATCGGCGTCTGCGCAGCAACGGCGCCGGCGAAAGCCGCAACGGCAGTAATTCCGAAGAACGCCCGTCGCATGGCGCGTCCGCCTGCGTTCAGGAAATTCCTTCGACGATGCGCAGATCGCGCGCGACGGCATTGCCGAGCACTTTGAGCGCGGCTTGATAGCCGGGGCTGTCATGGGCGGCGGCGGCTTTCTCGACGCTGTCGAACTCGATCAGCACGACGCGCTCGCGGACGCCTTTTTCATAAGCCTTGGCGGCGTTACCGCGGGCGAGAAAACGTCCGCCGCCGGCACTGATCGCAGGTCCGGCGAGCTTGGCGTATTCGGCGAGCGCGTCCGGGTTGGAAATCGAAAAGTAGGTCGCAATCCAGTAAGCCTTGGCCATCATTGGCTCCCCAATTGCTTGGTTATGCGAGCGCCGGCGAGATTATCAGGCCCGGCTTACGGAAGGCGAGGGTGTTGGCGGTGCCTCCGGCTCGGCATCTCCCCTCGTCATGCCCGGGCATAGCCGTTCGTAGAACGGCGTCGCTTCGCTCGCCTATGCCGGGCATCCATGCTGAGAGGCCGCCTCTCACATTTCGCTTGCCGGACTGCACTATGGACCACCGGGTCAAGCCCGGTGGTGACGAAGAAGAAGCGGCGTCGACCAATCCCGAAACCGTGCCGCCCCGCTCACCAGCCGGCGACCACCTGCCACATATCGTAAATGAAAGCGCCGAGTGCGCAGGCGAGCAAGCCTGAGCCGATCGATCCGAAAATCACCGCCGACTGGATACGCGTGAGCGTACCGCTGTCGAGATGGGCCTTGTCGGCCAGATGAGCCATGCGATGGGCCATGGTCGTGTCCCTTTGGCAGCTATGCTGCCCTCGCTCGGCCGAACCTCCCTAATACCTGAAAACGATGCCCCAAATGGGGCGACTACATCAGTGACCCAAGTCACTCACCGGATGGTCACTCACACCCGTCCCGGATCACTCGCTGGCTACCATTAAACTATCGACTCGCGTCCTCGCCATGCTGCCCCCAAACAGGTCAGCGTTGCAAGCACAGCATGATCCCGAAAAGTGGCCACCGGTTTTCGGACAAGATCATGCTCAAGGAACAAGCATGATCCCGAAAAGTGGGAACCGGTTTTCGGACAAGATCATGCTCAGACAAATAGCTAAAACGATCATACTCGCTTTCGCGCGGCGCTTGCCGCATTCTCGCCACACGCCATTTGCCGCCCAGCCAAGAGTAGGAAAGAGCACCCCATGCAGGTCTTCACGCTCACCGAGGAGGCCGAGTTCAATCCCGCAAAGCACGTCGAGAAAATCCTCGGCCGCACAGAGGAGGGCGACTTCACCGTGGCCTGCTGGGAACCCGGCCAGATCAGCCCCTATCACTGTCACCCCGACGCGACCGAAATCTATTTCTGCTTCACCGGCGGCGGCGTGATGCGCACGCCGGGCGAGACGATCGACGTCAAGCCCGGCGCCTTTGTCGTGCATCCGCCCGGCGAGGTGCACGAATATGCCAACGGGCCGGCGCGTACGCTGCTGTTTCGCGTCCGCTACGGGGCCGACATGCGCGCGCGGCATTTCACATGGCGCGACCGCGCGGGCTGGACGCAAAGCGCCGAGGATGCGGAATATTACCGGGCGCATCCGGTCGCGGGGTGAGATGTCTGTCATGCCCGGCCTTGTGCCGGGCATCTCGCTTATCAAGGCACTGCGCAAAGGAAACGGGATGGCCGGGACAAGCCCGGCCATGACGCGGTGAGGATTTGGGCATGACCGATAGCCGCCCCTGATGACTCTCCACTCTCCGCTTGCTACCACGCCGCGTTCCGCGCGCAGCGCGACAAAAAAGGGGAGGGCCGCTTGTTCAAGAAACCGCATTGTCCGGTCATTGCCATCGAAGAGCATTACTGGGACGACGAGTTGGAAAAGACCTTCACCGGCGGCGAGGCCGGGCGGCCGGGCGAGCAATATAGCCGGCTCAAAGATCTCGGGCCCTTGCGGCTGAAAGAAATGGACGAAGCGGGAATCGACATTCAGGTGCTCTCGCACGGCGCGCCGTCGACGCAAAAACTTCCCGCCGATACCGCGGCCGCCGTCGCGCGGCGCGTCAATGACCGGCTGCATAAGGTCGTCGCCGGCAATCCGGCGCGCTTCGCCGCTTTCGCCGCGCTGCCGACCGCG
>Ga0187804_10000060_pt1 | contig 22249 bp, 10 predicted proteins | sample NC_wetland_sal_i_3_FD_132961 | JGI IMG/M metagenome (GOLD analysis project Ga0187804, IMG submission 132961) | Wetland sediment microbial communities from Neuse River Estuary, North Carolina, USA - Control_4 | ecosystem: Environmental > Aquatic > Freshwater > Wetlands > Sediment | place: USA...
CAACTAGACTGAAAAATCAAGGACTTCCACCCGAGCCGGGATGGCGGAACTGGCAGACGCAGCGGACTCAAAATCCGCCGGTACTTGGTACCTTGGGGGTTCGATTCCCCCTCCCGGCACCATGGTCCAACTCATTCAAACTCTCGTTTCGGGGAAACGCCACTTGCCTAGTTCGATTGCTTCATCCGCGATGCGACCACCACGGCCGGATGGGCATTCAGCGGAGAGATATCGATGTAGAAAACCTTCTTCGCATTGCTGACCATGTAGGTGTTGCCGCCGAATGTACCGGTCCCGTCCGCATTCCAGGTATAGGGTGACAGCCAGTACGAGAGCACTGGAATCAGCGCTGCCGGTGTGCTGAGGTCGAGGTAGGAACCGCCGCCCCCATCCAGATTTCCGCTGAGGTTCGCGTTGTCGACTCCTGCAAACACAGAAGCTTGCGGGTCGAGCATCTCGTTCGTCGCCAATCCATAAGGCCCATTGATCGGGCTGAACTGGTAGCCCGGCGGATAACTGCTTGTCTGAAATTCGATCACCCCGGAGGCTGCCGATGTTCCGGCGCCGAGCAGATAAGCCGTGAGGCCGCTTGCGTCCGAGGCCAGGTAGCCAATCGCGGGAACCGCAGTTCCAGAGAATGAAACGCGCCCGGTGGCCGGGTCAACTGCATACTGACCCGAGAGCGTGGTGGTATTCGATGTTCCCCCGCTGCGCGTGTAGGCCGTGCCGCTCAGCGCGCTGACGCCGTCGAAATGCAACACCCCGATATTGAGATCCGGAGTCCCAACCACCGACCCTGCCAAGCGATAGATCTGGCTGTTGCTGAGAGTAGCCTGGGAGAATGGCCCGATGCTCGACGTCGCCTCGCCGGAAATCAGCGGCTGAGCGGCGGAAGCCGGCGCTTCCGAGTTGAGCACGATGTGATTGGCGTCCACCAGATAGTAGATGAGCTTGTAGGTGTTGGCGCCGATGCCCAGCGTCGCCGTGCCTCTCCCATTGGTGTCAGCGCTGCTGAAACTGCCGCTGCCTCCACTCAGCGGGCCGGCGAACGTGCCCGAGTCGTTTACATCGGCCGTGACATTGGTAAACAGTCCCGTGCCCGCCGTGGCCACGCCCGCCAAGGCAAAGTGACCGCTACTGACGTCCCATCCGGAGAGCCGAAAGGCATAGGTACCCGTCGGAGAGGCGGCAAAGGCCGTACTGTCCTGTTTGCGGATCGAGCCCGCGCCACGCGTGCCAGCGCCGTTCGAGTCGCCCCATGCAATGACACTGGCATCGAGCACCAAGTTGGTGTTGGGATCTGTCGTGGTGGTAGAAAGCCGGAAATCGGCGCTTATTGTCGCCGTAGTCAGCGTCAGACAGCCGCGCCCAACGTTGTCAAATCCGATGGAACCGCCGGCAACAAGCGGCTGTGCCAACAGCGTTCCGCTCTGGCGAATGATGTCTTCGACGCCACTGGTCAGGTTCCCGTGAGTGTCGGCCGTGAAACTGCCGGAGAGCGTCACCGGGCCGTCTGCGTCAAACCCGCTGAGGACAAAAGCATACGGACTGCCAGCTACAACGTTATTGCCGGTTGCCATGCAGGCGGGGTTGTTGTTACTCGGTCCGAGATGAATGATCTGGGCGTTATTGAGCAGGGCCGTTGGGAAAACTGCCTGAGCTGGAACGGGAGACTGGCTGTCCTCGACCAGCAGGGCAAAAAGGGCTACTGAAACATCCGTGGGAGTTCCGGAGATCACTCCGTTGGAGGAGAGCGTGATTCCGGGAGGCAGAGGATTGCTGCCGAGAAACAGCGACCAAGTGTAGGGCGGCACGCCACCGCTAGCCTGGAGCGCTACGGGCACGTAGGGCTGGTTCAAGAACGTGCTCAGAAGAGTCGGCGTGACAACCTTCAACCGGCTGGGAGCGACATTAACGTTGAGCGGCCCGCTCGCTGTGTTACCGGTTGCATCCGTGACGCTGGCGGTGAACGGATAGATACCTGGGATGGTTGGCTGCCCGATGATCACGGTGGAGTTCTGCGGTCCTGGTTGCAGGCTCAACCCAAATGGAAGCGAACCGCTGGTGACTGACCACGTGTAAGGAGCGAGTCCGCCGGCAGCGTTCAGTTGGCACGGGATCTGCGTGACCCCGTTCGTTATCGGCTGCAGGATGCAGGTGTAGTCCGTTTTCGGAAAGGCGACGGCGAGGTCCGACGATTGAGTGGCGACGGAGAGCGGAAGATAGATGGAGGGGGATGGCAACCGACCGCGTGCTGTCAGCCACAGAAGTTGCTGTGACCGTCACCTGCAAAGGCGAAGTCACCGGGTTTGGCGGCGCGTAGGTGGCCTCAAGAGGCTGTTGGACGGGCAAGGTCCCGGTGGGCCCACCTTTGACCGCAGGCGCAACCGACCAGGTCACGCCGGCGTTCGATGAGTCATTGGTCACCGTAACCTTGATGTCCAGGGTCTGATTCCCGTCGACGGCCGCCGGACCGACGGGTGACACCACCTGAACACTGATGCCCGGCACGGTGCAGCATCCTCCACTTTGGGAGCTGCCACCGCCGCCGCAGCCGACGGCCAAAGCCAGCGTGACGATGAGACCTGGACCCCACAATTTCACGAATCGTTCTCCTGCTAGAAGTTCAGCTTTAAGGCAAACTGCATGGTGCGTGGCCGATGCGCATTCACAGGATGCAGGAACGCGTTGCCGGTCAGGCAGTCGGTTTGCGGGTCGCCGGCAGCGTTGTAGGACTGGATTCCGTAACAGCTAATGGTGTTGCTGGCGCCATTGCCGAAATTCGGACTCGGGTCGTACACCCGGAACTGTGTGTGATTGAAAACGTTGAAGACCTCACTGCGGAATTCCAGATGGGTTCCTTCGGTTACCCGGAAGGCCTTCATCAGGGTCATGTCAAAATTCAAGCGGCCGGGATTTCTCAGCACGTTGCGGCCGGCGTCGCCGAACGTCAGACCGCGCGGGGCCGCGAAGGCCGCGGCATTCCCCAGCGCCGGTCCAAAACTCTTGGGATTGGTGGCCCCCACGGGAGCGGAGTCGTGAATGTTGCCGACGAGGTCGGGGTAGGAAGCGACCGACGAAATTCCGCTGGCCACGCCAGCGTTGTCGGGGACCGAGATTCCCAGTTCGCCGTATCCCGCGTTGATGACGGTGAAGGGAGTTCCGCTCTGATATTGGGTGACGCCCGAGAGCGACCATCCACCGAGCACACCCGAAGCGAAGCGATCGAAGAAGCCTGGCGCTGCCGGCGTATCATCGGCGGGTTCGTCGTTGGCCCACGCGCGCAACCGGTGGGAGTCGAATTTAAAGGATGGCAACGTCCAGACATAGCTGATGTTGAGCAGATGGCGCTGATCGAAATTCGAGCTCGCCTTGTTGGCTGCGACCGTCAGGGGATTCACAATCGTGGTGTCGTTGCGGTCGGATGAATCGTCGATCGAATGGCTGAAAGAGTACGACATGTCGACGGTGAACGGACCACGAGTCCGGCGCAGGGTTGCCTGGAAGGCGTGATAGTTCGAATCGGCGATGTTCTCGAGCGAGAAAATCTTCTGGATCCCGAGGTACGGACGATAGGCGTTGATCGGAAGCAGCTGGGAGGAATTGAAATTTTCGCAGGCCGCCAGCAGGTTCAGGTAGGCTGCCTGGCGGTCGTTAACTGTAATGCCGTTCACTACGAATTTCGGTTTCGCGACCGTTCCATGATTCGCGCAATCCGAAACTCCGAGAAGAGTCTCGTTGCTGATCATCGGCTGGTGGGGGCCGTACGGATTTCCGTTGAGCAGAATGCCACTGTCTGAGCCAGTCGGTGGGGAAGGAAGCGCATTGGGTTGGCGCACCGCAGTCAAGTGCGTACCTTTGCTGCCTACATATGCGAGGCTGACGACCGTGCTGTGGGTGACCTCACGCTGGATACTGAAACTCCATTGCTGTACGTAGGGCCAGATCGCTTTGCGCGGGATCGAAGTTACGTCGATGGGATACGCGCCTGTCCCTGAGTTACACAGACTTGGCCCTCCAATTCCACCGATACAGGGGTAGCCATCGGTTCCGATGGAGTAGGGGCGGATCTGGGTCATCGTCAGGTTAAGGGGAGCACCACCCACCAGCGAGCCGGTGTTTGCCTCGCTTCCGGTACCATGTTCGAAGAAGACGCCATAGCCGGCACGAATGGAGGTGCGGCCGTCGCCACGCGGATCGAAAGCAAAGCCGATGCGCGGAGCGGGATTAAACTTGTGCGGCTGCATGCAAGTGGGTGGCACACCGGACGCAGCGGTACCGCACTCCACCAACCCGTTGGTGAGGTAAGGGGAGAGGTTGGTTAGATCAAATGTGCACGGGGCCGAGGACTCGGGGCACGGTGGGATCGGCAGCGCCTTGTTCTTGTAGCGCAGCCGGCCATCCTGGTCAAACTTCAGAAACTTATCCGGCTGCACATATTTTGTGGGGTCCCAGTTCCAGGCCTGCTGGTTGTTTTCGTGGTAGTTTCCGAAAATGCTGAAACGGATTCCGAGGTTCAACTGCAGACGGGAACTGACTTTCCAGTCGTCCTGGACGTACGGCTCGTAGATTTCATACCGGTTGTGATACTTGATCTGCGCGCTGTCCTGCTGGTAGGACTGGATGTCGCCGAGCAGTAAGTTGGCGTATTCGTTCCCTACCGTTGCCGAGTTGAAGTTACTGAAAGTCAGCAAGCCTTGTACGTCCCCGGTGTTGGGGCCGTTGGTTGCATTGATTTCATTGCGCTGGCCAAGGATCACCTGGATTCCAGCTTGCACGGTGTGTTTGCCCAGGACCTTGCTGAGGTCGTCTTTCGCGCTGTAGGTGGGATTGGCAAGCTGCCAGGGGGCGTATCCCGGGTCGACCTTGAAACCACCGCCGTAGGCTAGATTCCCGGGCGTCAGTAGAATGCCGGAGAGTTTGTCGCCAAATCCATTGTTGAAGAGATAGCCCTGGCAGCCCCCAACGGAAGTTCCCGGCTGGCAATCTAAACCGGCAGGCCGGGTGATATTAACGCCGGCGGCCGGCCGAGCTGTCATATTGATGTGCGACGCGGTGTAGCTCACGATCACTTCATTGAGCAGGCTGTTCGAGATGGTCTGGGTCAGGTGGGCTACTGAACTGGTACCCGGCCCAAAGATGCGCCCTTGCACGGTCGGAAAGCTGTTGCGAACGTATCCCCAGATGGGGCGCGCTTCGGTGGTATCCCAGGAATCATGAATGTAGCGGAAGCTGGCGCGCAGTCTTCCGTTGGGCTTGAGATCGTGGTCGATACGGAAAAGTTCCTCCCGCCAATAGGTGGGCTGGGCGAAAGCAAAGTCGTAGCAGGAACCAATCGTGGAGTTGCACCCGACCGAAGAGTTGGGCAGAGGAATCAAGCCTGCGCCGCTGCCAGCGAGGGCGGCTCCGACCGGGCTGATCGCAGGGTAATTGTTGAATCCCACATCTTGATAGCCGACGATGTTGAAGGGGAATGTCGAGTTTCCCTGGCCCGGGGCGCGGGGACAGTCTGGGAACTGGGCGGGGTTGAAGGTGACGACCGCTAAGCCCGGCGGAATGACCGGACACACATCGCTGAAATCGGCTCCCGTGTACTGCTGGCCGCTGGCGTTGGTACGCACCGACGGCCTTTCCGCCACCGATGGCACGGCCTGATTAAAGTTGTTGTCGGTCGGGTCCTTTTCCATCCGGAACTCTTCGGAGAAGAAGAAGAATGTGCGGTCTCTTCGTGGATAGATCTTGGGAATGGTAAGCGGGCCGCCGAGGGTAAACCCGAAATCATTCTTCCGGTAGAGCGGAGCGCGCGTGGTTTCGTCGAAATAATTTCTGGAGTTGAACATTTCGTTGCGTCCGAAGTAGTACGCGCTGCCGTGCAGGGACGTTCCGCCCGACTTGGTGTCGACCAGGATGGTGCCCGAAGCGCTGCGACCATACTGAGCGCCGTAGTTCGACGTCATCACCTTCAGTTCGTTGATCGCCTCCAGGCTGGGATAGACCACCAGGGTGCTCTCGCTGCCATGAACGCCGGCGTGGAGCACGTCGGCGCCGTCAACGCTGAACGTGTTGTATTCGACGCGGCCCCCGTTCACGCTGAACTTCACGCTGCCTTTCACGCCCACCAAAGCCTCGTCCTGCCCGCTCTGGTTGCTGACGCCCGGGGCAAAGGTCAGGGTGCTGACAAAGTTCCGCCCGTTGAGCGGGGTCGCTTCCACCTGCTTGGCAGTGATGGTTTCGTTGATTTCGGCGTTGTAGGTTTCGACATGACCCGCGGTTTCACCGACCACTTCCACTTTTTCCGGACTGGCTGCCGCCGGTTCCAGGGTTGCGTCCATCTCGATTTCCTGGTTGGCGGTGAGGGCGAGTCCTTCGGTGGTGAAGTCTTTGAACCCTTTGACGGAAATCTTCAAGGTGTAGGTGCCGGGGGCAACGTTGACGAAGTACTGCCCTTTGCCGTCGGCGGTGGCAGTCTGGCTGTTGCCGGTTGCGTTGGCGATGGTGATGGTCGCACCCGGCAGCACCGCATTCGACTGATCCGTGACGGCCCCGTAAACCTGAGCTTCTCCCGGCCGATGCGGAGAGGGTTGCACCGGAGCGGCCTGGGTCGTGGTCGGAACGCTCGGCGGTTTCGCCCCAGGCGGTGGCTGCGGAAGTTGAACCACTGGTGGTACCAGATCTGGGCCGACCGGAACCTGTGCCCGCGACCGCGGAACAGAAACCAAGAAAAGCAGGAGGACGGCCCCGAGGCACACGAACCATTTCGTACTCTTCACGATGCAAAAACCTCGAATCAGGGGACCTAAGGAGTACCGGAGAATTGTTACGGCAATATGACACAGCGGTTAATTTCGGATGAATCAGGGCGCGCTGTTCTGCCGCCAAGGGCACGGCAGGCTCGCATTTTGGGAATTCCGGCTGCCATTCCAGAATTAACCGGTTCTTAACGCAGCCGTAATGTTGGCTTAACACTCGTCGCGGAAAGTTGCGGGGCTGGAGAGATCGTCTGGGAAGAGGAGCCGGGTGGTGATGAGGCTGCGCGCATGTGGGTTCGCGCTCTTTGCGCTTTTCTTTTCTGCGCTGTCCGCAGCGCAGACCAAGGCAATTGTCACCTTCGCGCGCTTAAAGGATCTTGAATACATCGGCAATTTTTATGACGGAGACGCAGGCCCGAACTTGGGTCTGCAGTTCACCGCGAACGCACAAGCCATCATTTCAGCCAGCCAGGGCGGCTCGGGAAATTTCATTAACAATCCGGGCAAGTCTCCGGTGATGTTTTTTCAGACCGGGCAAAGCGTCACGATGACGGCCACCAACGGCATACAGACCGGTTTGTGGTTTTATTATTCCGCGCTCCAGCCTGGTGCGGCGACAGTGTATTCGGGGCCGAACGGCACGGGCAATATCCTGGCCAGCGTCACGCTGACTCCGAACAACTCCGGCTGTACCGGTTACAAGCTTTGCGTTTGGTCTCCGGTTGCAGTGCCGTTGAGCTCGACTGCCGGCTCGATTAGCTTCGCCGGCGTCCCCAATTACCTGGCGATCGGCGCCATGCACCTGGGCTATGCGGTGCCCACGTCGAGCGCTCTGACTTCTTCGCAGAATCCGTCGGTTCACGGCGAGCCCGTCACTTTTACCGCTACCGTTACCGCCGTCGGAACAACTGCCGTTGGCAATGTCACGTTTAAGGCGGGGAATCAGGTAGTCGGGGTAGTTCCAACCGTTGGGGGGATAGCGTCGATCACATTGTCTTCCCTAAAGACAGGTTCGACGCATATCAACGCGAAGTTCCAGGGCACCGGATTCGGCAACAGTGCTGCGCGCTTGGTTCAAGTCGTGAACTAGCAATCATCTGCACACTGTGGATTTCCGGGCGCTGAATGCCGGGTAACGACACGAGAATTAATGGCCGGTTCACATTGGCGTCATGCGCGCTTAACAGGTTTGGTTGATAGTTCGGGGGCACGCGTACGCCACGGAAACTCTCGTTCTCCCCTGGGTTTGGTGGCGAGAGAGTGCTTCTGGTTGTCCAGGCAAGTCCGGCACCCAGAGTTTCAAGGGCAAGAGAAGGGCGTGTGTTGGAGTACGCCTGAATTCCGGAGACTAGCGCTCAAAACCAAAACAAATTCTGTGAAAGTTCATAAGGAGAATATGCGATGAGAGGAACAAGATTCGTACTCGCGGCCCTTTGCTTGACTGCGATTTTCGGAATGACTTCGGTAGCCAATGCTCAGACCGTTCAGTTCTCGGGCGTTGGCTCGTCGGCGCTCTTCCAGACGATGGGTGTAGTTGCATTCAACGACCTTTGCTTTCCAGCCGGGGGAAGTGCCCACTGCCATCACTGGTCGGCTAAGGGCAAGACCAGCGGCGGGAACAACTTTGCCCAGATCGTGGACAGCCGCGGATCGGGCAACATCCCACCGGAAGGTGGCAACCTGATTGTGGTATGGGATGACAGCCCGCTGACCATTTGGGCCTATCTTTCGGTTGATACCATCGTCGGCAACCGCGCTTTCTTTGCGGTGCCGCGCACCACGCTGCAGGTTGACTCGGCGGCCGAATCGACTGCCGGCCAAGGCTTGATCAGTTCGGTTCTGTTCGTGGACGGCAGTGGCGATGCCGCGTCCCTGCCGGCGAATGTCTGGTCGGCGGTTCAGACCGCGTTCACCGCGGCCGGCTCCGATATCCGGCCCGAAGACGCCAAACTCGGTACCAACCGCGCACTGAGCAACTACGACGCCGCTAAAGGAAACGGGCTTGGCTACAACCAGTCCACTGCAAATTGCACTCCGAATCCTACCTTCCCAACTCTGATCGGTTGCGCGATTCTCAGTTCGATCAGCGGTGGCGCCCAAGCCCATCCTGTCCAGTACAACATCACTGGCAAGGATCCTTTCAATACAACGCTCTCGGTTCCCAAATATACAGTGATCGATGTGGGCGCTTTCCCCCAGATTATTCTCTTCAATGGCACCGACGCCGCTGGACTCGGCGCGTTGGACGGCTCCGGAAACCCATTGTTGAAGAACATCAACCACTTCGTGCTGGCCTCGTTGTACAACGGCTCGATCGGCCGCGCGGAGGACCTCGATCTGGGCCTGGCCGGCAACACCACGCCGGTCACCAGCTGGCTGCGCGAGCCGCTCTCGGGCACGATGAACACATTTGAGTTCTCGATTCCGCGCACGGTTGCAATGCAGAAAGCTGCCCCCGCACTTGCCTCCCAGGAAGCGGGCGTCAACATGGCGAACCCTAACACCAACCCGTTGGAATTGACGGGCCCGGGCGGATCGGTTCGCAGGCGCGGGATTGGCAACGGTGAAGTCACCAACGGAGTTAGCGGTGTGGGCGGTGTGCTGAACACAGCCGACAGTTTCGCCTACGCTTTCTTCTCCTACGGCAACGTTGCCAAGTTCAAGCCCGGCAGCAAAATCTATTACGTGGCCTTGGACGGGCTCGATCCCTTTAATGCCGAATACGGCCCATACACCTTTCAGGGCACGGCATACCTGCCCGGACAGCCTCCCATCTGTACCGCGCCTTGCGGCGACACCGGTGGTGGACCGGCGGCTGGCACTTCATTTCCCAACGTACGCAACGGTTCTTACAGGGACTGGACCATCTGCCGCATCATTACCGATGCGTCAGGCCCGAACTTGACGAACGCGCGAGCTCTGGTCACCGCGGCTCAGGCCGAAGTTGACCACCTAGTGCCGGACTTTGTTCCGTTCGTTTGCACGACCGGTGGGAAGTGCACGGGTGAGCCTGGTCTCCAGGTTTTCCACTCGCACTACGCCATTACCGGCATCGCCACCAAGGCCAGCAATGGCAACGGCAGCGAGAAGCCGGAAGCGGGTGGCGACATCGATGGCGGTGTGTTCCCGATCCAAGCGGACATTGATTTCTACAACGATTCTGGCAAGACCACGCAGCTGACCGGCTATCGCGACTAACGCAGCGGTTTAGTTTACAACCTCAACCGTAGGGCAGGCTGAGCAAAGTGCCAGCCTGCCCTGCTTTCACTTGACGCTAGGAGTGGAAATTATCCGGCTCATTGGCAGCAGTGCCCAAGAGAATCCGATCGGCATGAAGTTCAGCAAGCGCATCCTGACGTTCTTTTTTGTTCTGGCTATAGCCACTTCATTCGCACAGTTGCACGTGGTGCCGCCACCGGCGCCGCCGGACCCGAAACTTCCCTCCACTTCAGCGCACGAGGACTTCTCCGCAATTTCCCTGGACAAAAGCGATCTGCGCGCCGATCCGCCGGAGTCAGGGGAGAGGGACGAGGAAACGGAATTTGTCCGGGAATTCATTCATGTGCAGTGGCGTCCCGGAGACCCCATCTACCTCTATGTAGTTCGTCCCAGGAACGTGCCGAGGCCCCCGGTGGTGCTCTATCTCTATGGTCACCCGTCGGACATCGATCGTTACCAGAACGATGGATGGTGCAAGCGCACGACCTCCGGTGGCTACGCGGCAGTGGGCTTCGTGCCAGCGCTCACTGGCCAGCGCTACCACGACCGGCCCATGAAGGAATGGTTCGTGAGCGAACTGCAGGAGTCGCTCGGCAAGTCGGCGCACGACGTGCAAATGGTATTGAACTATCTTGCCGAGCGCGGCGACCTCGACATGAGCCATGTCGGCATTTTCGGAGTCGGCGCCGGCGGCACCATCGCCACCATGGCGGCCTCCGTGGATCCGAGGATCAAAGCGGTCTACCTGCTTGATCCCTGGGGCGATTGGCCGGCGTGGACGGCTAAGTCGGAAGTGATTCCGGAAGCAGAGCGCGCCCGCTACGTCCAGCCGGATTTCCTCAGGAGAGTAGCCGATTTCGACCCCGTAGTGCTGCTCCCAAAGCTAAAGACTCCGCATGTGCGGTTGGACCAGCTCAACGATGACTTCCCGGCCACGCCGGCGGAAGCCAAGCAGCGCATCGAGAAGGCGCTTCCCACAGGGGCAGAGCGCCACCGCTTTGAAGATGGCAAGGAGTTTTACAGTGTGACGTCCGGCGGGCGCATTTTTGACTGGGTCAAGCTGCAGGTCAAAGCTCCTGATTCCAAGGAGCGTCAATCCGCCTCGGCTCATTCGCAATTACCGGACACTCGCGGCCAGCAGGAGCACCCCGAGAAGCGATAAGACGAGACACGACGGTGCTTCAATCGTGCCGGGGTAGCGGTTGGGTTGTACGGAAGGCTAGAACTGGTTTCAAAATCCTTCTTCGGGTTCGGAAAGCCGACCCTCAGGGGCTAAAGCCCGCATTTTTGGCGGGTCTTGGCGGGACGGCTGAACAGGCTGCGGAAAAAGTCGGTTTTACCCTTAGCCCCTAAAGGGGCCGTTGAAAAGAGGCAGGTTGCGGCATCGCTAAAGCGATGCCCTGATACGAACCTCGACTCTTTTCGCAGCCTGTGAAGCCGTGCCCGACCCGAAATCGATTTTTGAAACCAGTTCTAGAAAAAATGCGGGCACAATTCAGGCCAATATCTTAGGTGCTTTGATGCCAAGACATTTCCTGTTGTGGACGACGGTGGGCATCCTCCTTGCCATGCTTTGCGGTTGTGGGGGCAAGAACGGGACGATTGGCAGCGGCGGCGGTGCCGCCCTGACGTCGATCGCATTGTCACCGACAAACCCGACGCTTGCATTCACTCCATCTCCGGATGCCACGCAGCAATTCACAGTCACCGGAACTTACAGCTTTGGCAACCAGCAGGACATCACCAGCCAGATGACCTGGGGCAGTTTAGACGAGACAGTTGTTACGGTGGACAGCAACGGAAAAGCGACGGCGTTAAAGCCGGGGCGAGCGATCGTCACAGCGAGCATTCAGGATCCCATATCGCAGAGGGTGTTTCAGGCAAGCACAATCGTCACGGTGGTCGCGCAGCTGACTGCGATCAGCGTCATTCCTTCGAGCGCCCAGATCGCAAAAGGTACAGCGCAGCAATTTACCGCTACCGGGACCTACAACGACGGAACTCATGCTGACATCACGTCGCTGGTGGCGTGGAACTCGTCGCAGCCCGCAGCCGCAACCGTCAGCACTTCGCCGGGGACACAGGGCTTGGCGCTGGCCGTGGCGCCAGGTTCGACCAGCATCTCCGCATCTCTTGGAACAGTCGGCAGCAGTGGTTCTACTCTGACTGTGTCGAGCGCGAACCTGGTCTCGATTTCGGTAACGCCTGCCAACCCGACCGTGCCGCTGGCGAGTTCGCAGCAGCTGGTTGCCACCGGTACGTTTGACGACGGAACCAAGCAGGATCTCAGCCGCGATGTGGCTTGGACACTTGGGAATCCTCATTCGCGTGTGGCCAGAGTTTCCGCCACAGGAATGGTTACGGGTCTTGGCCTGGGAAATGAGACCGTCACGGCGACCGTTCCCGCTTCCGGGATGAATGCGAGTACCGGCGTCAGCGTCGATGAGAGCTCGGTCGCCGGAATCGGCGTGAATCCGGTGGGGATGGTGTTGTTTTCTGGGGCGCAGTCTCCGGTGCCCGTGATGGCGGACGGGACAAAACAGCAGATGCGGGCGGTAGCGATCTTCAAGGACGGCAGCACACTTGACGTCACTGACATTCAGGGGACCGCCTGGAGTTCCGCGAACACGGCGGTGGCGGATTTCATTCCGACCGACGCCACCGGCCTGATGACGGCGACGGGTCCGGGATCGACCAGCGTCACGGCAGCATTGGGAAGTCAGCAGGGTAGCACCTCCCTGAACGTTTTGGCCGCAACGCTCCAATCGCTGGTGGTGGCGCCGACCAATGCTCAGGTGGCGCTGGGTGGGATTCAGAATGTTGTCGCGCTGGCTACGTTCCTGGCGCCGGACAACATCACATTGTTCCAGCAGGACGTTAGCAACGTGGCCAGTTGGAGCGTCGATGCAAATGCGCAGTTCATCGATGCGAACGGAGATGCGAGCGGACTGCAGAAACTAGCGGAGGGAACGGCAACCGGCACCGCGAATATCACGGCCACCTTTTCGGTCCCCGGAGGTAGCGCGCTAACCGGGCCCGCCACATTGAATATCAGCAGCGCGCAGTTGGGCACGGTCAGCCTGGTACCCGGAAGCGCCGCGTTTCCACTGGACGGCAGCCGCCAGTTCCGGGCGACGGGCAACTATACCGACGGAACGCAGGTGGACCTGAGTCTTCTCGCGACATGGGGGTCGTCGGAGGAAGCGATAACGACGGTGAGTCCGCTGGGATTTGCCAGCGCCAGCGGCCCTGGCCAAGCCAATCTCAGCGCCAGCTTCGTCAACCCCGTGACCGGATCCCCGGTAGCCGGTTCAGGTCCGGTGGTGGTTAATCCTGGAGCGCTCGCGAGAATCGATATCTGCCCTGCAACCGTCGCCAACCCGATTGTGAACTGCCCGCCCCTCGATCCTTTCCCTCCCCCGCCAGGGATCAGCTTTGCGGACCAGACCCAGTTCGGGCTGGTGGCGATCGGTACCTTCACCGATGGGAGCCGGCAGGATTTGACCGACGCCGTGCAGTGGAGTTCCGCCGAACCTGGCGCTGCGACGGTCAGTAACGATCCTGGAATTCCCGGGATCACGACCGGAGTCGGCCGGCGTGGAGTCATGACCGGCGGGATTCAGGGGGGCACAGCCGTCATAACGGCCACGGCCGGCGGGATCAGCGGCAGCGCGACCGTTTCGGTGAGCATGGCAACGCCGCAGTCGTTGACCATCACGCCGGCAAACGGCATGGTGGCGCTGGGAATTCCACAACAGTGCAAGGTGACGGGATTGTTCAGCGACGGCTCGAAGCAGGATGTCACCGCGTCGGTCGAGTGGAGCAGTCTGAATCCTGATATCGCCATCGTGTACCCCGGTGGTCTTGCCTATACGACGGGGAAGGGGATCGCAGATCCTTCGCAGGATCCATCCCGCCTGGTGGTGGCCCCGGGGTTAGTCACGGTCACCATGGTGAATCCTTCGAATACCAGTGTGTTCCCGTGGCCGATTGGATCGGTCTTCCAGCTTCACGGACTTACCGTAAGTTCTGGAGACGTTTCGCTGCTGAACGATACTCCTTTTACTATCCTTTCCGAACACGATCACAGCCAGCCTCTTCAGCCGTGCCAGGTCGGGAGTGACTGCGACATCGGCTTCGCTCCGCCGACGCCCCAGCCTGCCAACGGAACGTACACCGTGACTGGCGGAACCGGGCAGGCCTCGGCTCTTATCAACGCCACGATGAACGTGATCGTGGACTCGACGCTAACCCAATTTTCCGGGGCCACGACGTTGACCGTGCAGTAACCCTGACGCGCTCCGGACTAGCGGACATGCTCTTGTGCTCGGTCGGCAAGTTTTAATCTGAGGTTCACGCCCCTGTTACGAGCGCGAAACATGCGAGGAGTAACCCTTCTTGCGAGTCTCTTCGACGTCAAGGAGAGCCACATCAGGAGGGGAGGAGTATGCTTTCTCGGATTCTTACGAAGTCCGGGCGTATTGCCGGTGCCGAGATTCTCGGCCTGCGCCGCCCGCTGATCGCTCTTGCGCTCTGTGGAGGAACGGCCTTTGGACAATCCATCAACATGGCCAACTGGGGAACGGTAACCACCCCGGTTTACAACCAGGCCGAGAGCAATCCGTTTTATTCCAATGCGGAGATTCTCGCCGGACCCAACAAATTCGGCAGCTACTATGCGGGAGTCCTGCCGAACGGCAGGAAAGTTACACCGGCGGGCACCAGCATCCAGATCGGGATGAACCCCCTCGGCGTCGCGCTGACGCCCGATGGGAAGTACGTGGTGACCTCCAACGATGACGAGCGCGAGGGCACGTACGTCTCGTACCAGAGCCCCATCAACCTGGGCGGATACTCGCTCACCGTGATCGACCCCGTAACCTTTACCGTGGTGTCGCAGATCCAGACCTCGGCGAAGTTTTTCATTGGCCTGCAGATCAGTGGCCCGGCGGGCGGACCCTACAATGTTTGGGCGGCCGGCGGCCCGAGCAACGATGTGAGGCTGTTCTCGCTTTCGTCCAGCGGCGTGCTCACCCCGGGTACTCCTGCCGACATCGTCATTTCTCCCACCCTGCCCGGGAACGCCGGATACGTTTCGAACTATATTCCGGGCGCGCCCCTTACTTCGTCCACCGAGGTGCCTACGGGCTATAGCAATGGGGGTGCACACACCACCTTCCCGGCTGGAATCCAGCTCAGCCCGGATGGCAATTACCTGTATGTTGCCTGCAACGGCGATCAAAGCGTAGCGATCATCGACACCCACACCAAAGGCGTGCTGAAGCAGCTCCCGGCTGGCGCCTTCCCATACGGGATTGCGGTCAACGCGGCGGGAGATCGCATTGCGGTTTCGAATTGGGGCATCGAGCAGTATAAGTTCGCCAATCCTACCTATGATCCCAATACCGGCCAGCTCACCGCGCTGGGCACCACCGGGGCCAACACTCCAGATGGCTTTTACGTTCCCCCGGTGACCAAGGGCAAGTTCCCCCTGACCTCCTCGGTGCACATATACGCCGCCAAGGGTGGTTTTGCCTCGCTCGCCGTCCCGAAGTACGGCAAGTACCTGGGCACGCCGCTCACCCTTTTCGGAAATAACTCGATCGGCGACACTCACCCTTCCGCCATGGCGGTGGTCAAAGGCAACGGAACTGAAGTTCTCTATGTCGCCAAGAGTAACGATGACGCACTGACCCGCATTGTGATGTCGAGCGGCAAACTGGTTGCGCCGGACTACAACCTGGGCGCAACCTTCGTCGCGTTCCTCAACAACGTCGGCAGCAAACTGACGCTGGCCAAGGGCGCGTATCCCAACGCCATGGTGGTCTCGCCCGACAACACCCGGCTGTACGTCGCCGAAGCCGGCATCAACTCGGTGGCCGTGCTCGATGTTACGGATCCGCTGAATCCGAATGTGCTCGGCCGCATCCCGACCGGCTGGTATCCGACGGCCCTGGCTATTAGCCCGGATGGCAACACTCTCTACATCGCCAATGCAAAAGGTGTCGGAGAGGACATCAATCCGGCGATCGTGACCGACGGCAGCAATGGCCAAGTCCCTCCGCCCACCGGGCTTGGTTCCGACAGCCGAGTGGACAGCAACTTCATCTTCGGCAGCCTGCAGCAGGTGAACCTGACCACCAACCCCTGGGATTACACCACCGTCCAGGCGAACAACTTCACCATGCAGCCTTCCGCGGACACCTCCGTCGTTCCAGCCGGTGGCACGAGCGGGTCGGCGCGCATCAAGACCGTGATCTTCATCGAGCATGAGAACAAGACGTTCGATTCCATGCTGGGCAACCTGGGTGCGGCAAATTCAGGTCCGTTTGGCAATTTCGGCGGCACCGCCTTCAACAATATCGATGGCTCGACCTATGCCAACGGACAGTACACCGGAGTTTCCTTCAATACGCAGGCGCTGGCCACGGCCTTCGCCACCGGGGTCAACTACTACTCCGAGTCGGAAGAGAGCGATGCCGGACACCAGTTCTGCGCTTCGGGCACGGCCAGCGACTACACCGAGAAGACGCTGCTGGTGAAGAGCGGCCGCGGCTTGCTGGTCAACAAAAACTTCGAGCCGGAGGACTATCCGGAAGGCGGATACATCTTCAATAACCTGGCTCGCTGGAATAAGTCATTCAAGGACTACGGAGAGCTTATCCGCATCGACGGCACCGACACCGGCGCGGGCGTGCCCACCACGAACAACGACCCGCTGAGCGGCAACCTCGGCTATCCACAAGTGCTGCCGGACGGCTTCACGCTCACGAACCACCCCGTGATCAACGCTGGCGACGTCAGCACTCAGACCCAGGGTCTCGGACAGTCCTACTTCCTGAAGCTGCCCATCCTTGGCATCCTCGGCACCAACAACAAGAACGGGACTCCACGCCTGGATCTGAACTACCCGGGCTACAACTTCAACATTTCCGACCAGCGCCGGGCGCTCGAATTCATCAGCGATTTCGACGCCATGGTGAATGCGGGAACGCTGCCCCAGTTCCTGTACATCTACCAGCCGAATGACCACACCGGCAGCGTGCAGGCGCCGAATGCCTCCTCGGTGATCCAGACGATTTGCCCCCAGTACGGGGGAAATTGCTCGCCGCTGAATCAGATCGGCGACAGTGACGTGGGCCTGGGTATGGTGGTGCAGCACATCATGAACAGCCCCGTGTATTACAACTCCACTACCAATACCGGCGCTGCCATCTTCATGACCTATGACGATGCGCAGTCTTCGCTCGATCACATTCACCCGCACCGCACGCCGCTGCTGGTGATCAGTCCGTTCGCCAAACCCGGTTACCTCGCGACCCGCCACTACTCCACGGCTTCCATCGTGAAGACCGAGGAGTTGCTGATGGGCATGCCCGCCAACAACTTCGGCGACCTGTTCGCCACCGACCTGCGGGACATGTTCCAGTCCACCTATAACGGGATTACCGCCGGCCAGATCAACTTCAACCTCGACCCCAATATCACTCCCTCCAAGGAAGGTAAGAAGATCTGGGCGTTGGTGGATAAGCTCGACACTTCCGCTCCCGATCGCGACAGCCGCCGTTTGGGCGTCCTCATCCGGCTCTCGATCAAGGCAGACGAACTGCACGATCAAGCCACCAAGAGCCAGACGCTCGAAAGTGCCGCTTACCAGAAACAGCAGAAGGAGCTCTACGAGCAGGCTGTGAAGCTGGTCAGCAGCGCCGCCCCGGCTGACAACGACGACTGACTTTTCCCCTCGCTAGAACGCTCGTGGCCCCCACTCGTCAAAAGTAGGGGCCACTTTTCTTGCTTGGAGAAACAGGGCTTAGAGAACGCGCAGCGTCCGAGGGTGAGTGAAACGGGCAGACTAGGCCAAACATCGGTCTACAATAGCTCGGGCAATGTTGCGCAGAACCCTGAGAAACGTGGGTTGCCCGTGGACCCTCCGGCTCGCCCTCTGGTGGCCGTTGTTGCTGGGTTCTGCCTGGCCGCAACCGGGGGTGGGCATTACCGGGCTGCGCTCCGCAGTCCCGCTGCTGTGCACGGAGAACCATCAGGCAGCGCGCACTCGTGTCCGCGGGACGGGCGTGATTGCGGATTCCGGCGGGACGCTGCTCACGGCGGCGCACGTCATTCAGGAAGCGCGATCGGACTGCACGCTCAGCGTGATGATTCCCGACGATGAGTGGAGCCGGTTCCGGCAACTGCACGCCTTCCTGATCAGCGGCTGCCGCCTACACCTGCCGCTTGACTTAGCGGTGTGCCGGATCCGTCCCGCGGAAAGCAGCCGCGAGTGGGGCTATGTGCGGGCGGCCCGGATACGGGCGCGGGCGGCGGTGCCGGGCGAAGGCGTGTGGATCACGGCGTTCACGGGATGGGGGCTGTCGCCGCTGACTCTTAGCGGGCACATCCAGGGACGACAGATCTACCAGCGCCGCGATGGGTGCTATTGCGACTTCGCCACCGACATTACGGCTGCCGAGGGGATGAGCGGGAGCCCGGTGATCTCGTTGCAAGGCGAGGTGATTGGAATTCTTACCCTGGCCGGCACGGGGAAGTTTCGCGGTGTCTCCTTCGGCGCCAGCCTGGAGGAAGCGGCGGACTTTCTGAAGGCAGAGGGCCTTTCCACGGCGCCGGAGTCCCAGGGCGCGAACGCTCTGCCACCGGGGAGACGGTAGCTTGCACATTGTCAGCGCGAGCGGGAGCGGTCAAGAACAAAGCATCTAGCGGCCTCAACAAAAGGATTGGAATCCTTGAAGCTCAACTCTGGGAGCCCGACGACGACTTCGTCTTTAGCAAAGCAATCGCGAGACCGTGACATTTCTTTGAGGTTGGCACATTCTGAGGCTGGTGTATATTGATGCCGCGGTTTTGCAGGGGCCTTGTGGGCTGCTGAATTGGGTTGCCAAATTAAGATAGGCTGGCGGGAATTTGTCGCACAGGCCTTTCGTTCTCTCGCACCGTCACACGCAAAGGAAAACTCGTTCATGCACCAGCTTAGACGGCTGCTGAAAAAGACGAAATCGCAACCACAGCCCCTAAAGGGGCGGCTGAAAGCTAAGGACTTACGGCATCGCAAAAGCGATGCTCTGATACAAAACGCGAGTTTTTCAGCATCCTGTCAGGGCCCACTCGAATCGTGGACTCAAAACGTGAACAAGCAATTGAACCGGATCTAGCTGTGGTGGCTTAAATGTCAGAGAAAGCCTTCGGACTGAGCGTAAATGAAATCATGGCGTATGCAACCGTCGCCAACGTGCTGCTCGTCCTGGTTCTTGTCGCGATCAACAGTTACTATGCATGGCACGCAAAGCGGCAGGCTGATGCAAGTCACGCCCAGGTAAACACGTCAAATCGGCAGAATGAAATTGCGGCGGAGACGCTCTCGATCTTGCGCAAGCAGATCGACCAGCAGCGCACCGCAGACCTGGCAACCGTGGCCTTGCAGCTCAAGGTTGCAATCCACACCATTGAGGATTGGCTCAAGAGAATTGGTTCGGATACGTTTCCACAGCTGCCGGATGAGATCAGGATTCTCTCTGCCGACTTCAGCATCGCAACGCAACGCGCCAATGCTATCGACCCGATTGTTGCGGAAAACCTGGGAGCAGCCGCACTCTACGCCGGGGAGGCTGAAACCAATATCCGAATCTTGCGGACCGGGAACCCGGACCAGCCAGGAAGCTGGAAAGAGACGCAAGACAAAGCCACGAAAAATTTGAACATCGCGAGATACAAGTTGAACGTGGCTCGAACCCGCTGGGAGGCAGTGGTCGCCTAGCCAGCGAATCTGGTCAAGAGCCAGGCCGCCTATGCGATTCCGAGCGATGATGTCTACCTTTGGCATGGGCATCCTGAATGCGAAAAACCCGCTGCGAGCCTTGCTCCCAGGAATGTAGCGGAGGATAATGGCGCACCAGGGGTTCGATCTCAAACAAGACCATCCGGCAGTAAGGGATCCGGCTGAACCGCAGGGATTGAACAAGCGGATTAGACACGTCCGGCAGAGCGGAAGAGGAGTCCGAACATGAGCGAAGAAACCAACAAGCGGATTGGCGACTACCAAGTTCTCAACGAGTTGGGCAGCGGAGGAATGGGCAGGGTTTACCGGGTGCGAAATGTGGTTTCCGATCGCATCGAAGCGATGAAGATTCTGCTCCCTGACCTGGCGGGGCGCCAGGACTTAGCCGCTCGTTTCCTGCGCGAGATCAAGCTCATGGCCGCCCTCAACCATCCCAACATTGCCGCACTTCGAACCGCGTTCACCGCCGAAAACCAGTTGGTCATGATTATGGAGTATGTCGAAGGCACGACGCTGGCCGACCGGCTGGAACATGGGCCGATTCCCGCGTCTGAAGCGTTGAATTACATCGGCCAGGTGCTGAGCGCGCTGAGTTACGCACACCGGCAGCATGTGATCCATCGCGACATCAAGCCGGCCAACATCATGCTCACCCCCGAGGGAGTGGTGAAGCTCATGGATTTTGGGATTGCCCGCGCCGGGAGCGAGCGCAGCCTCACCGTGAGCGGCACCACGATGGGATCGTTGGGCTATATGTCACCGGAGCAGGTGAAAGGGGAAGCCACGGATGCGCGCTCGGACCTGTATTCAGTGGGGGTGTCGCTGTACGAAATGGTGACGGGTCAGCGGCCCTTCCGCGGAGATAGCGACTTTTCCCTCATGACCGCTCATGTCAGAGAGACGCCGAAACCGCCCGTCGAGTTGCAGCCAGGAATGCCCGCGGCGCTGAATGAAATCATTCTCATCGCGATTGCCAAGGACCCGGCGCAGCGCTTCCAGTCCGCCGACGCTTTCGCAAATGCCTTGAGCAATGTGGGCCTGGCTGCCTCGGCGCAGCAAGCTGCCGCAGTGAAAGCTTCCGAGGCTGCCACCGCCGCCTATGCAGTGTCCACTGCGGATCGGGCAGCGACGCCTGCCACTCCCCCAAGACCGCAAGTCTTTACCCCGGTCCAAACGCCGACCGATGCCAGGGTGGCTGCCGGTCCAACCCCGCAATCCGTTCCCGCCCTGCCGCCTCCCTCCTCGAGTGGTCATCGGGGCCTGTACATCACCCTCGGGGCATTGATCGTGCTGGCGGTTCTGGTCGCCGGTGGAATCTACTTACCGCGTCACAGCAAAACAGAAGCGCGGCAGGCTGAAACCCAGCAAGCCACTCCTGCGGTCGCACCGTCCAATGCGGGACTCCCGAATTCGACGCAACCCGAGACTACGCCCGCAGCCACTGTCCCAAACCCGCAGACTCCGGATTCGACGCAGCAGGCCCCGCCTGCTCCTGCCGTCGAGAATTCTAGTTCGATGCCAAGCAGTCCGGCTCCCAGCCGATCAGCCGGCGCTCATTCCCGGAAAAGCGCCGGTGGGGGCGCAAATCCGGACAAGGCAGCAAGCAATTCGGTCGGTCGCGATGAGGTGGAGCGTCAGATCGATCAGCTTTCCGGCCGGGCCGCCGCGGTGAATAGCAGTCTGGACAGGCTCCAACAGCAGCAGAGCAGTGCGGGATATGGTCTTCGAGGCGACATAGTTGCCAAGCAAGCGAGCATGAAGACAAACCTATCAAGGGCGGAAGACGCTGCTGAGCGCGGAGATTTGCAGAAAGCCAAGAGATACGCAGATATAGCCGAGAGAGATGTCGAAGCCATTGAGCACTTCCTCGGACGCTGATCGCGCGACCCTGATCGTGTAACGGAGACCCGCCGGTACTTGGTACCTTTGGGGGTTCGAGTTCCCCTCCCGGCACCATGGTTCTGGAGGAGTTTTCAGTTTGCGTCCGTCTTCTCTGATAACAGGCGCACAAATTGACACCGGCCACCTCGGGGGCGCAAAGTTACGTATTGTGACTCGCATCACTCCGGGCCGGAACCCGGAAGGCGTATTCTGGCAAGATTAAGAGGGCTCATGAGCTGGCTGCAGAACAAGTTCGAAAAGAATTTCATGATCTCGACGGTGGACTACGTCTTCAACTGGGCGCGCAAGTCGGCGCTCTGGCCGATGACGTTTGGCTTGGCCTGCTGCGCCATCGAGATGATCGCGTCTTCAACCGCGCGCTTCGATATTGCGCGCTTCGGCTCAGAGGTCTTTCGCCCCAGCCCGCGGCAGTCGGATCTGATGATTGTCTCCGGTACGGTCACGCTGAAGATGGCGCCCGTAGTGAAGCGCATTTACGACCAGATGCCCGAGCCGAAGTGGGTGATTTCGATGGGCGCGTGCTCGTCAGTCGGCGGCCCGTTCAATACTTACGCCGTGTTGCAAGGCGTGGACAAAATCGTGCCCACGGATG
>Ga0187804_10000061_pt1 | contig 22147 bp, 19 predicted proteins | sample NC_wetland_sal_i_3_FD_132961 | JGI IMG/M metagenome (GOLD analysis project Ga0187804, IMG submission 132961) | Wetland sediment microbial communities from Neuse River Estuary, North Carolina, USA - Control_4 | ecosystem: Environmental > Aquatic > Freshwater > Wetlands > Sediment | place: USA...
AGGTAGAGCAGGCCGGCGGGGGCAGGAGCGGATTCAAAAATCGTAACCGAATAACCCATCAGCGCGAGATCGTGCGCAGCGGAAAGCCCGACCGGGCCGCCTCCGATCACGGCCACTTTGAATGGCAGTTTCTTCGTCACCACGCCCGCGTTCACATCGATGGGGTGCTTCGATTCGGGTCCATAGCGCTCCGTGAGGAAGCGTTTGAGCGCGCGGATCGAGATAGGCTTATCGATCTGGCCGCGCCGGCATGCCGTTTCGCACGGGTGAGCACAAACACGCCCGCAAATGCTGGCCAGTGGGTTGGGCCCGCGGGCGTACTTGTAGGCCTCCTCGAAGCGGCCTTCGGCGATGAGTCCGACGTACCGTCCCGCGTTGGTGTGCGCCGGACAGGCCATCATGCAGGGGAAGTTGGTATGCAGCCAGTCTTCATCCACCCGCTTTTCTAGAAAGCGCTTCAGCATCAAGTTTGTCTCGACCGGGTTCTTGAATCGGGAACCTGGATTTGGTTTGAAGAGAGCGGGACTTGCGCCCCGCTCTCCCTCAGGATCTGCCTTTACTTGCTCAAAGTGAAGTCCACTTTGGTATCGCCCGCCACCGTAACCGCTTTGGACTGGCTCTTCGCGCCTTCGTGCCAGGCCACCACGCTGTACTGGCCGTCGGGAACATTGTCGATCTTGTAGCTCCCGCTCTTATCGGTCGTGGCATGGTAGGGCGTCGGGGTGACGACGACATAGCCGGACATCTCCGGGTGCACGTTGCAGAGCAGCGCGGCCACGCCCGGCTGGTCGAACTTAAACGAACGCTTTTCGCCCTGGGGCCAGGTACCCAGGTTCTTCCCGGGCAGTTTCTTCGTTCCTTGCATCAACGACGGCCAAAAAACGTTGTGGGCAACTTTGTCGCTATTGAGAAAATCCACCGTCGTTCCGGCCAGCACAACCGCGATGTGGGGCTGGAAGAGAAGACCCTTCTGGTCGATGACGGGATGTTCCGAAGGAGCGGGGAAGGTCTTGCCCGCGATCGTGTCCACGTAGACCACCGACTCTCCGGCGACGCCCGATACTTTCCCGCTGATCGTGCCTGCTTGCGAAGTCACGACTGCCATCATCGCCAGTGCTGCCAAGACCAGACTGCGTTTCATTTATTTTTTCTCCTCATTTCAAAGAAATCGTGGGGGAGGCGGTCCTCCCCATATCAGTATACGAACTCCAACGCCGCGGTAGCCGTGTTCGTACGGAACGGGTTCACCGCCTGCGCATTAGGGTTGTAGGTGAGAGCCTGTCGCGGTCGAACCTGATATTCAAACGAAGCCTTGACGTTGGCGTGAATCAGAAATTGCACGCCGGGTGTAAACCGGTTGCGCGTGGTCCCCACCGGTGAGAAATAATTCGTCGAGCCCGCCTGGTTCAGAAAATCCGCCGTGGACTGAACGCGGTCCCAGCGCATGATCATCATCAGCCAAGGATACGCCATGTAATCGGCCTGGGTGAACCCGCCGGAGAATATGGCTGGGGGCCCCGAGATGAATTCCGTGGGAAGCGTCAAACCGGCGGGAACGAACGGGACTATATCCTTGTCGTGCCCGTACATGTAGAGCCCGAAGATGTTCAACTGGCGATAGTTGAAATCGAAGTCGCCTCCCAGACGATAAAAAGGCTCGCGGGCCAGGAGAACCGTGGGAGTGATGCCATCCGGCAATAGGCCCGGGGTCCGCTGCACAGAACGTCCGTAAAAATAGTACGTACCCAGGGTTAAGTACGTGTGATCGCGGGGACCGGTAGCGCTCGCGGCTTGCACCTCATGACGGCTGGCTGGGTCGCGCTCAAGGTTGAAGCGGTACGCAAAGCGTCCATACAGGTCCTTGAAATTCGAATCCGAAAAGAATCCCACTCCCCCGCCACTACCCCCCGTTCCCGAAGGAACGTATGGATAGGTTGTGGGCGCCGTCCCACTCGTATCCTGGTCCACCACGGCGATGGCGTAGCGGTAGCCCCCATAGTGGTGGCCTCCGCTTATTTCGATTCCCCGTCCCGGGCCGGCCAGGGTGAAACTGTTGTTGACAAACGTCTGGGGATACGCCGGGTTCACGGCCCCAATGTTCGCCTGACTGTAGATGTCAAAAGGACTGATGTCGTAGGCGCGAGCCTGCGTAAAGGGCAAGTCGAGTTCGAACTGTCCGACTTTTACCGTGAGAGCATCGGTCGGCAATTTGAAGTAGCGGCCCACGTTCACGAACCTCAGGTAAGCGTCGCCCAGGCCTCCATTGGAATTCTTGCCCGAGACGCTGATATCGTCGTCCACCCAGAAAGCGATGTCGCTGCCGAAATTTCCCGCGGTGAAGATGCTGAAAAAGCCCGGCTGAAAGTCGGTACGCGGGACGTAAGGACTTAAAGGCCCGCTATTCAGCGCCGCCTGGTTGTAGTTGTTGGCATTCTGGCTCGTCACCTCGAAGAACTGGTTAAAACGCAGTCCGATGGGTATCGCCCCAGGAATCGTCCCCGGAAAAATGGTGTGCGGCCACATATCTTTTTGCGCCGGGGCACCGAGCATAACCGGCGGAATCTTCAGGAAGGTCTCGTCGTCCTTCGGGAACTTGAAGCCCGCGTCTTTGAAAGCCTTGCCGAAATCGTTCAGCTTGGGAAAATCAATGTGGCAGGTGCTGCACGACGTGCCATACTGACGCGAGAACGGAGGAATGGCGTGACTGGCAGGAACCGCAGCCAGGATCACCGCGATGACACACAGCCCTACTGACCAACTCTTGAGGCGCATAGGCCCCTCCTTCGGAAGCGTAAGATAATTAACTACTTATTTCCCCAACCTTTGGCGCCGCATCTGGATGGTGGAGATTTTCGAAGAGGAATGACCGCTGGGGCAGTGTTATCGGTCACGCCCATTTGTGAGCCAGGTCACAACCTCTCCGGACATGATAAATGAGCGAGAAGAAGCCTCCTTTCCTTTCGCATTCCAGGCTGATTTGCTTACTGCGAATGCCCCGGCGGCGAGGCGCATCCCGGCTTGAAGATCATACCCTCGCGGGCCTTGCCATTCATGACCACGAGCAGAGGCTCGCTGAACCCCAGGTGGCGGACGCACCCCAGTTCCTTAACCGCCGGCTGGGAAGCCAGCCATTGCCAGTCCACCGAGCCTTCGCCCGCATCCGGATTCACCGTGAAGTAGCCCACCTGGAACGAGGTGAGGTTCTGGAAGAAATGGCTGCCTTGCGATGGGGTGACGCGAAAGTCGCGGAAACCGGCCTCGACAATGACGCGGGCCCCCGAGATTTCGTCCCACTCGACCGGAATGCCCAGCCAGGGGTCGTTCGATCCCCATCGCCCGACACCGATCAGCAAGTACGGGCGGTTGGCATCGACCAGTTTGGCGTTGAAATGAGCGACGGCCTCGGCCACCTCCTGGCTGCGGCCGCGCTCGAAGCGGTGGAAGTCCACCACCACCGCGTCACACAAATTCCGGATCCGCCCGTTGCCCAGCACTTTTGTGCTCTGGCAGACCAGTTGCTCTGGTTCGACCTGCTCCATCCGCAGATTTTCTTCCTCCCGCGACAACACCAGAGGACGGATCTGGAGAAAGCCAAACTCGGCGGGATCGCCTGCTCGGCGCGGCAAGCGCACGGCAAATTCAATCTCCACCGGCTGTCCCAACGCGTTTTCGCCGACCTCGGACAGTTGCTCCAGCATGGCAGCCAGGGGGAAAACCTCCTGCTTCAAGACGGGAGCGAAGCTCACGATGCGGACTCCCGGGCGGCTGAGCCCGTCGTACACCGCGTCGTTATCGCGGGAATAGGTTGAACCGACGGCCCGCAGGGTTCCGTCCGCCTCCGCCGCTTCCAGACCGAAGCGGACCTCGCGCAAATCCGCCATCGGGTCATCATGCTGGAGATGGTTCAATTCCAGAGCCCAGAACTCCGACTGCGAGTTCGCCAGAATATCCTGCACCGCCGAGAACTGGATAAGATGCCGCGGATACTTTGGGCAAAACGACAGGCATCTTCCGCCTTCGACCACCGCGCGGCCCATGCCTAAAGCCACCGCCGCGATTCCGTCCTCCGACGCCATGGGCGGCACGGGATAGAAGTTGCGCGAACGCACCACTCCGGAAAAATCCGGGTAAAACCGCGGGCCATGGACCGTTCCGACCACTTGCTGCAGGATCACCGCCATCTTTTCTTCCTCCAGCCGGAAGGGAGTGGCGCGAACATAGGCTTTGGCATGCTGGCTGAACGCGGACGCGTAGATACGCTGGATGGCCTCGGTCAGCCGCGCCACACGAACCTGGACCTCGGGCTGCTGGTTCCCCAGCATGAAGGTTTCATAGACACCGGTGAAAGGCTGGTATTGCGAATCCTCCAGCAGGCTCGAAGAACGCACCGCCAGCGGGTACTTCACCTCGGAAAGGAAGGCCAGCAGGTCCCCGCGCAGAGAGGCCGGCAAGGGTGCAGCCAGGAAGCGCCTTTGAATTTCGGCATCGTCGTCGCAGTGAATGGCGAAATCCAGCAGGTTATTCTCGGCCAGGAAACGATCGAACAGGTCGGTGCTCACCACCACCGCCCGGGGCACGGCCACCTTCACCCCGGGGAAGCGCCGGGGAAAGCGCTGCTGATAAAGAAGATGGCGCACAAACGCCAGGCCGCGAGCCTTGCCGCCGAGCGAACCGGCTCCAATCCGCAGAAAGAACGCATCCCCCGGCTTGAACGTGGCGGCATCGAAATCGCCGATCAGGACCTCGCTCTGCTCCCGTCGATAATCGTTGATCGAGTCGATCAGATCGCGCCGCAGATCTTCCAGGCTGGCAAAATCGGAAACTTTACGGGGCCTGAGTTTCTGAGCCAGAGCAAACTCGGTTCTGGCCGTCAACCAGCGCGAGAAGTGGTTCCGCTGGCTGTGGTAGGCAATGCTTTCCGCCGGAACCTTGTGCAACTGTTCCTCGAGCGCATTCATGTCGCTGGCGCGCGCCACCTCGGCGCCGTCTGGCATGCGGAACACGAAGTCGCCGAAGGCGCACTGCTGCGTCAAAAGCTTGCGAAAATCCCGCAGAAAGGTGGGAGAACGTTTCTGCAGGAAAGCAAACCCTTCGGCATGAGCCCGGGACCGGTATTCGGTGTGGCTGGAATGCAGAACGATGGGCACGTCCGGAACCGCCTCCCGGATGAGGTGCGCCAGTTCGAATCCCGCTTCCGGGGTTGGCACGCCGCCGCGCGGAAACTGCACATCCGAGACCACCGCCAGCAGGTTATCGCGGTACTGCATCACTTGATGGGCAGCGTCTTCATAGTCGGAGCAGAGCAGGATCTTGGGCCGGGCCCGTTGCCGCACCAGCTTGTGGGCCATGTTGATTCCTTCCCGGATCAGGCGGCGTGACTGGGTGATGAGCTCGGTGTAGATGACGGGCAGGATCGAGGAGTAGTAGCGGATGTTGTCTTCCACCACCAGCAGGACCGGCACTCCCACCGCTCCGGCATCATGAAAAACGTTCCGCTTGTCCTCGATGTACTTCACGATCGCAATCAGGATGCGGGAGTTGCCCTGCCAGATAAAGACGCGGTCGATATCCGTGACCCGGTTGCGCGCCACGAAATTCTTGACTTCGCGGTAGTCATACGCCAAGACCACCACCGGGACGTCGAGGCCGGAATTCCGGATCTCACGGGCCAACTGGGCCGCATTCATCTCGCCCACCGCGAGATTGGTCACGATCAGGTTGAAACGCGGCTGGGAGCGGGCCAGGGCCAACGCTTCGGAACAATTGGAAACATGGGTGATGCCCGGAATCTGCTGCAAGTCCAGTTCGCGCGATTCGCCGATGAGAAGCTCGTTCAGCCGGCCGTCTTCGCGAAGAATGAACGAGTCGTACAGGCTGGTGACCAGGAGGATATCGTGTACGCGGAACGGCATGAGGTTATCGAAACCCTCAAACGTTTCCTCGGCGTCGAGGACCGGTCCGGTTCCCTGAATCGCGCTCATAGCCCGATTCGATCAGTATACTGGCTCCACGGTCCGGGAAACTGATCCCGTCAATCCGGTACTGATCGAACGGATTGTTGCCGATCGGAAAAACATTCCCGGTGACCGCAATCCCAATGAAACTCCTGAAAATGCTCAGCAAACCCGGCGCCTTGGTCAGCGGATGGACAAGTGCAGTTCTTTGCTTCAGTGCAGCTAGCGGGTTCTGGTTAGCTGGGGAGCACGGAAGAGCGATCTGCTGGGCTGTGATCGGTGCAGTAGAACTGGTGGCGATTATCTGGTAACAACACGAAATTAGGTCTGAGCAGTCAATCTCCGGTTGCGCCCGGCTCCGTCCTACCGCACTAAGTTCCGTCCGAGGGCGACGCCGGGTGAGCGGATCGCTTGATCCGAACCGTGCAACAATGGACTGAACGGAAGGGGGGCTTCTGACTTTGGATTCCAGCGGCGACAGCGAAGCCTCTTTGACGATCGCAAGGCGCTCCGATCTCAACTGGCTCGATTTCGTCGGGCTGCTCTTTCTGGTTGGCCTCGCCGTGCTCCCGCCGATTGCGGAATGGCACAAGCAGCTCATTCTGCTGGCCATCGGCGCCGCGCAACTGGCCGAAGGACGCATTGTCCGCCAGTTCCCCCGTAGGGGCCCCTGGTACGTGATGTTGATCAAAATCGGTCTGGCCACGATGCTTGTGGACCACACCGGCGAACTGGCTATCAACAGCAGCTACTATCCCATCTATTACCTGCCCATCGTCACCGCGGCGCTTTATTTCGGCCCCTGGGGCACGCTGCTCTGGACGTTCGCCGCCTCGGCAGCGTATTGCTCCTACCTCTACCCGGCGCTGGAACAGTACACGTTGTCGCCCAGCGGCATGACTGAACTGGCGCTGCACATCCTGTTCTTCTTCCTCGTGGCCATGGTCGTTAACAGCTTCGCTATCGAGAACCGCCGCCAGACCCGGCGCTATCGGGAACTCGCGGAGCGGCTGGCGGAAACCAACCGGCAACTGGGACAGGCACAGGAAGAAGCGCGCCGATCGGAGCGGCTGGCCGCCCTGGGACAGCTCTCAGCCGGGCTGGCCCACGAGATTCGCAATCCGCTGGCCGTGATCAGAGGCTCGGCGGAGACGCTGGCCGGAAAACTGCAAGGTGCCGACGAACTGTCGCGAGAACTGGCCGGCTACATCCTCTCCGAGGGCAACCGCGTGGCCGCATTGGTCAGCAACTTTCTTGATTTTGCCCGCCCCTTGCATGCGGCGCCGCATCCAGCGGAAATCACGAGCCAGCTGGACCGCGTTCTCAACCGTGTCGCGGAGCGCTGGCAGGGCGAACCGGTTCGCGTGGAGCGGCACTATGCCCCCAATCTCCCTCTCGTGCCTCTGGATGAGAGTCTCTGTGAACAAGCATTTCTGAATCTTGCGCAAAATGCCTTTGAGGCCCTGGGCGATACCGGCGGCGGGCTGACGGTCGACGTCCGGCGGGCAGTCTCTCAGGGACAAGATGGCGTGGAAGTCCGCTTCAGCGACAACGGTCCGGGAGTTGCGCTGGAAATGCGGGAGCAGATCTTCAACCCGTTCGTAACCACCAAGAAGACCGGCGTAGGTCTGGGTCTCTCCATCGTGTCAAGAATTGTCGATGGACATCGGGGATCGATTCATGTTGAGGAATCCGCAGCCGGGGGCGCCTGTTTCGTCCTCTTCTTCCCGATCCAAGTCCCGGCGGAAACGCAGCCCGCGACACCTCTGCTGACAGAGGCCGGCGAATGACCACCATTCTCATCGTCGAAGATGAAGCCAAGATGCGGCGCCTATTGGAGATCAATCTTGGCGAGGATGGATTTGCGACTCTCGGCGCGCCGGACGCGGAATCCGGCCTCAAGCTGGTGGAAAAAGAGCCCGTCGGTCTGATCATCACCGATCTCAAGCTGCCCGGCATGAACGGGCTCGAATTTCTCCGCGCGGTTAAACAATTCGATCCCACCTTGCCCGTGATCGTCATGACCGCTTTTGGCTCGGTGGAGACCGCGGTAGAGGCGATGAAGGCAGGGGCGAGCGACTACCTGCTCAAGCCATTTTCGCTGGCCGAGATGCGTCTGGTGGTCCGCAAAGAATTGGACGTCTCCCGTTTGCGCGAGGAAAACCGCTCCTTACGCGAAGCGCTGGGACAGAAATACAGCCATCCCAACATCGTGGCCCGCAGCCCGGCCATGCAGGAGGTGCTCGCCAAAGTGGAGCGGGTCGCGGCCACCAATGCCACCGTGCTGCTCGGCGGCGAGAGCGGCGTTGGCAAAGATCTAATCGCCCGCGCCATCCACGAGAAATCCCGCCGCCGCTCCGGCCCCTTCATCAAGATCAACAGTACGGCCATCCCGGAGAACTTACTGGAGAGTGAACTCTTCGGTTATGAAAAGGGCGCATTCACCGGGGCCGTCACCAGCAAACCCGGAAAGTTCGAACTCGCCGATAAGGGGACGCTGTTCCTCGACGAAATCGGAGACGTTCCGCCCGCCACGCAGGTCAAGCTGCTGCGCATGCTGCAGGAGCGCGAGTTCGAACGGCTGGGCGGCACGCGCACCCTAAAAGTGGACGTGCGCCTGCTCGCCGCCACTAACCGCGATCTGCGGGCGGCACTGGAACAGGGTACCTTTCGCGAAGACCTTTATTACCGGCTGAACGTCGTCCCGATTGACATTCCGCCGCTGCGCGATCACAAGGAAGATATCCCCGATCTGGTGACCCTGTTTCTGGCGAGGTTTTCCAAAGACTCTGGCCGGGAGATGGCGGCTCTCTCCCCGGCTGCCATGCGGATCCTTCTGGACCATCACTGGCCGGGGAACGTGCGGGAGTTGCAAAACGTAGTGGAACGCGCCTGCGCGCTGGCCGATGGCAACCGCATTGACGGTTCCGATGTTCACCTTGATCGCCCGCGAGCCCGGCCGAGCGAGGCCCCCGAACGATTCCTTCCCGAGGGCATGACCCTGGACCAGTGGGAAGACGAAATGATCCGCGAGGCCCTGAAGCGCGCCGGCGGCAACAAGTCACAGGCCGCGCGTCTGCTCGGCCTCTCGCGCAACGCACTACGCTACCGTCTGTCCAAGATCGGTATCGAGGATGAAAACAACGCGGAGTGAGGCCATCGCCCCCTGGCCGAAAACCACCAGCGTCGGTGGAACCGGGCCACCGGAGCCCCGCGAATCACCGCGTGTTCAAGCTGCCCTGCCCCCTCTTAACTTGCTAAAAACAATGCAATTAGAGGAATTCCCGTTCGTCCTTCGACATTGGCACGCTGCCTGCATTCTCTCAGACAGAGTCTTGTCCCGAGCAAGCTGGAGGTACGTATGAAATTCAGATTAATGGCAGCAATCCTAGGATTGACGATCGCGATTCCAGGCGCGGTCAGCGCTCAGAACCCGGACGACCAGGCGCCGGATCAAGCTCCGAAACCGTCGCCGAACATCCAAGCGCCCCTGCAGAGTCCCAACGACCAGGGTTCCATGGACCAGAATTCGATGAATCAGGGCTCGATGGAACAAGGCTCCAACGACCAAGGCCTCCGCAACCAGGGTTCCAGCACGCCGGCTTCGGCTGAAACGAACGCCAGCGTTGCCCGCATCAGTCTGATTCACGGTCAGGTCTCCACCCAGCGTGGCGACACCGGAGACTGGGCCGCAGCCGCGCTGAATGCGCCTATGGTGGCAGGCGACAAGATTTCCACCGGCGACCAGTCTCGCGTCGAGGTGCAGCTCGACTACGCCAACATTTTGCGGCTTTCCGGACACAGCCAGGCGACTATCGCGACGCTCGCCCAGAAACAAATTCAGATCCAGCTTGGCCAAGGTCTCTCGACTTACACCGTCTTCAAAGACGGCGAAGCCGACGTCGAACTCGACACCCCGAATGCCTCGGTCCACCCCGGCGCTCGGGACGGAAGCTATCGGATCCTGGTGGTCTCCGACACCGAAACCGACGTTGTGGTGCGCAGGGGCGAGGCCGAGATTGCCACGCCGCAAGGGAAGACTCACGTCCGCAGCGGACAGTCGATTGTCATCAGCGGCACCGGCGATGACACCACTACCAAAATCTCCGATGCAACCCCCCGCGACGACTGGGACCGCTGGAACAGCGATCGCGACAACCTCATCCAAAATGCCCAGGGACGTCGCCATACCAACCGCTACTACGTGGGCAGCGAAGACCTGGATGCGCACGGCTCCTGGAAGACGGTCCCGGACTACGGACAGGTGTGGGCTCCTGACGTCGGCGCTGATTGGGCGCCTTATCAAGACGGTCAGTGGGATTGGGAGCCGTATTGGGGATGGACTTGGGTTTCGTATGAGCCCTGGGGCTGGGCCCCGTATCACTACGGACGCTGGTTCATGTATGACAACGCGTGGATGTGGTGGCCCGGACCGGTTTATGGGTATCCGTTTTATCGTCCTCTGTGGGCGCCGGCCTACGTCTCCTTCTTCGGATTCGGAGGTGGGTTTGGATTTGGATTCGGCTGGGGATGGGGATCGATTGGCTGGTTGCCGATTGGTCCGTGCGATGGTTTCTACCCCTGGTGGGGCCGCTATCGCTCGCGCTTCAACGTAGTCAATGTCACCAATATCAGGAATGTGCGTAACTTCCGTGGCGTCGGGATGCCCCCGCTGCACCGGGGAACTCAGTTTTCAAACCTGCGCATGGCCACGACCAACGACCGTATGCGGAGAGCCATCTCCACGGTGAATGCGAAGGACTTTGGGCACGGTCGAGTGACTCCGCAGCCGGTGTCGCGCGAGGCCTTTCGGAGCGGGGGAATGGTCACGGGCAATTTGCCGGTTGCCCCCACGCGTGCCAGCCTGAACGCCAGCGGCCGTCCGGCGGCTGCCTCCACACTGCCCGCACGCGGGAGCCAGCCCCAGCACTTCTTCGGCAGGACTCCGGCTTCGACCAATCGGCAGTCGTTTGACAAAGAGGCGGCCCAGGTCCAGTCGGCGATTCGCCAGAACGGGCGATTCACTTCGGCCAACGAAAACCGCCTTGGGCAGACGAGTCAGGCGCAGCCCCGTAGCCAGGGAACCGGCACAACCAACAACAGTTCCGGGGCCAACTGGCGCCGCTCCGGCCAAGGTCCACAAGTATCGTCCGGAGCACAAACGCACGCTGGGCCCTCGAACGCTGGCAGCCTGTCGAGTCGCGGCTCGGAAAGCTGGAGAAACATCCCCAGGCCGGGTTCCACGAATCAGCCGGCCAGTCCCAATTCCGGTACGAACCCAGCCTCGCGCGGCAGCGGTATGAACACGCAGGGGGAGCGGCAGACGGGCAATCACAACTCGTCGAGCGACTGGCGCAGATTTACTCCGAATAACCGGCCGTCGTCGGCTGAACCGGCGAACCGCGGGCAAGGCGGCGGTTCTTCCGGCAACGGCAATTGGCGCCAGGCGTCTCCACGGGCAGAGTCTCCGGCGTCACGGCCACCGCTGGAGATGCGGCATCCGATCGTTACGCCGCGCTATTCGGGGCCGCGTTATTCCGGTCCTGGCTACTCCGCGCCGCGCTCTTCCGGCCCTGGCTACTCCGCGCCGCGCTCTTCGGCGCCCAGCGGCCGCGGCGGGAGCTCGGGTGGCGGCAGAAGCAGCGGGGGCGGCTCGCACTCCGGAGGGGGCGGCCACCATCGGTAAAAGTAGAATGTTGTAGTGCCTCGACCCCAGGCTCGCAGTTTTCTCGCGAGCCTCTTTTTTCTCTCCTACCGATATTGTCCTCCGCTCTCGCTCCTGCAGGGCACTTCCTTCTATTTGTATCACTTGCAATTTGCAAGTAATATTTGGTAATGTGTGAATGTGCCTGGGAAATCGAAGTCAAAACGCCGGTCGGGCTGCCCGGTGAGCATCTCGCTTGAGAGGTTCGGGGATCGCTGGTCGCTCCTGATTATCCGCGATCTGATGGTTCGCGGCTTCCGGACATTTAAGGAGTTCGAGGAATCGGGCGAAGGAATTGCCACGAACATCCTGGCCGACCGTCTGCGGAAACTCGAAACGAGCGGGATCATCACGGCCGAGGTGGAACAAACGGATGGACGCAGGGTAAACTACCGCCTAACGGGGAAAGGGGTCGATCTGGCTCCGATACTTCTGGAGCTGCTCATTTGGGGGGCGCGGCACGAGGAGACGGGGGCCCCCTGCGCTCTGATCACGAAAATGGAGAAGAATCGCGGGCAAGTCCTCGCTGAAGTCCGGCGGCGGTGGCGGGATCGGGATTCGACTCCGCTCATACCAAAATTCAGGAGCGGCGGAAAAAACGGTGGCAAGCCGCAAAGTAGTCAACTCAAAACCAGCAGATAGAAAGAAGAAAGGAAAAAAACAATGCCAACAGGACCCACGCACGAACAAGCACAACTCCACTTACAGGTCTATGATATGCGGCGCGAGGCCCGGCTGCGCCAGGCCCGGGATTGGTTCTTCAAGAACTACTTCGTCGACAGCGTCGATGACGCCATGCGAATCGCCGCGCCCGGAACGGAAAACGGCGCGTTTGCGGCAATGGTGGTCAGCTATTGGGAGCAGGCCTGCGCGTTGCTCAATTACGGTCTGCTCCACGAGGACCTCTTCTTCGAGACGAGTGGCGAATTTTTCGGAGTCTGGGAGCGCGTCAGGGCCACCGTCCCGCAGACTCGGGAACGCTGGGTGTATCAGGGGTACCTGGCCCAGATGGAAAAGACTGCCCAGCGCTACGAAGCCTGGATAGAAACCCGTTCACCCGGCCATATCGCCGCCATGCGCGAGTTCATGAAACAGATGCGCACTCAGCTTCAGAAGGCGGCTTAGAGCCTGATCTGGAAACGCCGTGCACCCACCCTTCGACAATCAGCGAAGGGTGGGGTATGCGGCCATCAGGAGAACACGCAATTGAGAAATCTGATTGTGTCGAATCTTATGTCGCTGGACGGCTTTTTCGAATCCTCCAGCAAGAAACTAGACTGGTTTGTCCCGGACGAAGAGTTTTTTGAATACTCCAAGGATCTTCTGCGTTCCGTAGACACCATTATTTTTGGTCGGGTCACCTACCAGCATATGGCCGGCTACTGGCCAGCCGCCGCCAAAGATGAAATCGCCGACAAAATGAATAATCTGCCAAAGATCGTTTTCTCCCGGATGCTCGAAAAGGCGGAATGGAATAACTCCACGCTGGTTAGAACTAATGTTGCGGAGGAAATCTCGAAACTGAAACAGCAGCCCGGCAAGGACATGGTGATCCTGGGCAGCGCCACCCTCGCATCGTCTCTATTGCCACTTGGCTTGATTGACGAATATCGCGTGATTCTCGACCCCGTTCTGATTGGCAGGGGCAATCCGCTGTTCAAAGGGATTAAGCAGAAACTCAGGCTGAAACTGCAAAAGACCAAGTTGCTCAGTTCGGGGGTCATTGTGCTTTATTACCAGAAAGCCTGAGCGAAACAGCAATCGATTCGACAAGCGCATGGATTCAGCATGACACACACGATAAGGAGCTACGCATGAGCAAAGTTCGGGTTCTGGTCGGCACCCGCAAAGGCGCGTTCGTCCTGACATCGGACGGCAAGCGCGAAAAATGGGACGTCAGCGGCCCCCACTTTGCGGGCTGGGAGCTTTACCACCTCAAAGGATCACCCGCCGATCCGAATCGCATCTACGCTTCGCAGACCAGCGGATGGTTCGGGCAGATCATTCAACGCTCCGACGATGGCGGCAAAACCTGGCTCCAGCCCGGAACGCCGCCCGGAGAACCGCCCGCCCCAGGTCCTCCGAAGGCGGCGAGCAACAAGTTCGTCTATGACGCGTCGGCTGAAACCGGCAAGCCGCTCACCACGCATCAGTGGTACGACGGCACGCAGCGTCCCTGGGAGTTCAAGCGGGTGTGGCATCTGGAGCCGTCGCTCACCGATCCTGACACGGTTTACGCTGGCGTAGAAGATGCCGCCCTGTTCCGCTCGACCGACGGCGGCGAGAACTGGCACGAACTCCCCGGCCTGCGCGGCCACGGCACCGGCCCTAAATGGCAGCCCGGCGCGGGCGGCATGTGCCTGCACACCATCATTCTCGATCCTAGCTTTCGTACTCCGGAAACCCAGCGGATCTGGATTGCCATCTCGGCCGCGGGCGCCTTCCGCACCGACGACGGGGGCAAGACCTGGAAGCCGATCAACCGCGGACTACGTTCGCAGTACATCCCCGACCCGACCGCCGAGGTCGGCCACTGCGTGCACCACGTTGCCATGAATCCCAAGCGCCCCGGCGTGCTCTTCATGCAGAAACACTGGGACGTCATGCGCTCCGACGACGCCGGGGACAACTGGAAAGAAATCAGCGGGAACCTGCCGACCGACTTCGGCTTCGTGATCGACGTGCACGCGCACGAGCCGGAGACGATCTACGTCGTGCCGATCAAGAGCGACGGCGAGCACTTTGTTCCGGATGGCAAGCTGCGCGTCTACCGCAGCCGCACCGGCGGGAACGAGTGGGAGGCGCTGACCAAAGGTCTGCCTCAAAGCAACTGCTACGTCAACGTGTTGCGCGACGCCATGGCGGTGGACTCGCTCGATAAGTGCGGCGTGTATTTCGGCACCACCGGCGGGCAGGTGTACACCTCGGCCGACGCCGGAGACAGCTGGGTCCCGATTGTTCGCGATCTTCCGGCGGTGCTTTCGGTGGAGGTGCAGACGCTGGCGTAGGCTCTCTGTAACCTCGGTGGCTTGAGTGGACAGGTAAGATCTCGAACACCAGAAGGAATCTGCCATGCAAAAAATCACAACGTTCTTGTGGTTCGATAACCAAGCCGAAGAGGCCATGAATCATTACGTCTCGATTTTCAAGAACTCAAAGGTCCTGAACGTCCACCGGAAAGATGGGAAAGTTCTCACCGTGGCCTTTGAGCTGGAGGGCCAAAAATTCATGGCTTTGAACGGCGGCCCGTTGTTCAAGTTCACCGAAGCCATATCGCTATTCGTGGACTGCGAGACGCAGCAGGAAGTGGACGAATTGTGGGCGAAGCTCACCGCCGGCGGCGCAGAAAGCCGCTGCGGGTGGCTGAAGGATAGATATGGCTTGTCCTGGCAGATCATTCCCAGAGCTCTAATGAAGCTCATGGGCGACCCCGACCCAGAGAAGTCGCAGGCGGTTTTTCAAACCATGATGAAGATGAACAAGATCGTCATCGCTGACTTAGAGAGAGCGCACAAGGGACAAACTGCTGCGTAGACCTGCTGTACGTTCTCGAAATGTCCGCGATGAAAAGCTTATGATCCGGGTCATCCTCCCGCACCATCTGCGCACGCTGGCCCAGGTCGGAGCTGAGGTGCAACTGGAAGTCGTCGGCCAGCCCACGCAGCGTTCGGTGCTCGACGCGCTCGAGACCCGCTATCCGATGCTGCGCGGCGCCATCCGCGACCACGTCACGCGCCAGCGCCGGCCGTTCTTGCGCTTCTTCGCCTGCGAGCAGGATCTGTCTCATGAGCCGCCGGACGCCCCCCTGCCCGACTCGGTCGCCTCGGGCGCGGAGCCCTTCATCGTCCTGGGGGCCATTGCCGGCGGCTGCCTGTAAGCAGCCACGGGAAACTTCCGGTCAAGAAACTGGAATACAACTGCGTTGGTTTAGAGCAAAACGATCTATGGACAATCAATATCGCTGCGCCACAGTTGTTGAAATGCGGCGATTTGTTCGAGGCAGAGATCGCGCGCGTCGCGCCCTTCGTGGAAGCCTTTGTACCATTCCGTGGTGAGCTGGAGGCATTGCCCCAGATCGAACGCCGGTCTCCATCCCAGGCCGGCGGCGGCCTTTGACCAGTCAATCTTGAGGACGCCCGCTTCATGGACTTGGGGAGCGGTATCGCACTCCCAACGTGCGCCGTCTCCCCAGAGGGTCGCCAATTTCTGGACGATCCACTGCACGGTTTTCAAATCGGCAGTGCTCGGTCCAAAGTTCCACGGCCCGCTGTAGGCGCCGCCTTCCTGCACCATTCGTTGCGCCAGCAGGAGGTAGCCTTTGAGCGCCTCCATCACATGCTGCCAGGGGCGGATGGCGTGCGGGCTGCGGATACGTACTACTTCTTTGGCGGCGAAGGCGCGAATCATATCGGGAATGAGGCGATCCTTTGCCCAATCCCCACCGCCGATAACGTTGCCCGCACGGGCGGAAGCGATCGCAACCCCGTGCTCACGGTAGTTCTGCGGGTTGAAGAAGGCGCTGCCGTAGCAGCTTACCACCAGCTCCGCACAGGCCTTACTGTTGCTGTATGGATCGTGTCCGCCGAGCCTGTCGGTTTCGCGATAGAGCCACGGCCATTCCTGATTTTCGTAGCACTTATCCGAGGTCACGACAACCACGGCACGAACCGAAGGGCAAGAGCGCACACACTCCAGGACGTTGACCGTGCCCATGACATTCGTCTGGTAGGTTTCCACGGGGTCTTTGTAGGACTGCCGGACGATGGGCTGGGCCGCCAGGTGGAAGACCACTTCCGGCGCGAAGGAATGCATGCAAGTGCGCAGACTCGCGATGTCGCAGATATCGCCTTTGACAGAGTGCGTGCCGGAGGAAACACGGGCGGCGTCGAACAGGCTCGGCGAGGAAGGCGACGAGCGCGAGTATCCGAGCGTGTCTGCCTCCAGCATCTGGAGCCAGAGCGACATCCAGCTACCCTTGAAGCCAGCGTGTCCGGTAAGAAAGACCTTTCGGTTGCGCCAAAACGATTTCACCAAATCTTCCAAGGGGCCGCACCTCGTGTCCAAAGATCTTCCAGCAGCATGCGGTCGTGAAGCGTATCCATGGGCTGCCAGAACCCACGGTGCTTAAAGGCAGCAACATGGCCCTCGCGGGAGAGACGTTCCAGCGGTTCGCGTTCCCAGGTTATGGCGTCGCCGTCGATGCAGAGTAGCGCTTTCGGTGAGAGCACGAAGAAGCCACCATTGACCCAGCGGCTATCGATTCTAGGTTTTTCGGTGAAGTCCACAACGGTGTTCTGGGCGTCGATTTCCAGGGCGCCGAACTTGCCCACGGGAAGGGTAGCCGTAACCGTGACCAGCTTGTTCCCAGCCTGATGAAATTCGATCAGGCGGCGGATGTCGATATTCGCCAGACCGTCCCCGTAGGTGAAGCAAAACATCTCGTCATCCTTGACATAGGGCAAGATGCGCTTTAAGCGGCCGCCAGTCATGGTTTCAGACCCGGTTTCGACGAGGGTGACGCGCCAGGGTTCGGAGTCATGCCGCAGCGTTTCTATAGTGTTGGTACTGAGATCGATCAGAACGTCTGAAGAATGGAGGAAATAGTTAGCAAAATACTCCTTGATCAGATAGCCCTTATAGCCAAGACACACGATGAAATCATTCAGGCCGTAGGCGGAGTAGATCTTCATGATGTGCCAGAGAATGGGCTTGCCGCCAATTTCAACCATCGGCTTGGGTCGGATCGATGTCTCCTCGCTCAATCTGCTGCCGAGTCCACCGGCCAAAATGACTGTTTTCATAATCTTAGGCTGCCATCGGGCGCCGAGAAGGCTTCACAACGATCGTTCATTCATCCTACATGCAGTTGCTATAATAAGGCACAATTTTGCGGTATGAGAACCCCTGAAGAGAACAGCGCGTCGTCGGGTAGCGGACGAGCCACGATTTCCGTGGCGATGATCGCCAGAAACGAAGAGGCGAACCTGCCACGCACATTGGAAAGCGTTCGATGGGTAGATGAGATCGTCATTGTGGATTCCGGCTCCTCCGACCGAACGCCCGATATTGCAAGGTCGTTTGGCGCGAAACACATATTCAATCGGGAGTTTCGAGGTCACCCCGAACAGAAGAACGTCGCGATCGATCGGTGCACGTCAGACTGGATCCTGCTGCTGGATGCGGATGAAGTGGTGAGTCCGGAACTGGGTGAGGAGATCAAACGGGTGCTGGCGCACCCGCAATACGCTGCTTACTGGATCCCACGTCTTAACCTTTTCATGACCCGCTGGCTTCGCCACGGGGGCTTCTACCCGGACCGCAAGCTGCGCCTGTTCAAGCGCGGCGTGGTGCGCGTCGAGGAGGGCGTGGGACCTCACGGTACCCCGCAGTTCAAAGGCAAAACGGGCGTCCTCAAGGGCAATCTGATGCACTACGCCTATCCGACCTTGGATGTATATCTGGAACACATGAACCGGTATAGCTCCGAAGCTTCAGAGTTCCTCGTCGTTAGAGGAAAGACAAGCCAATCCGCATTTGCCTTTGCGTGGAACGCGGTACTCAATCCGATGGCCACTTTTGTCAAGAACTACATCTTCCGCCTGGGTTTCCTGGATGGGCCGGAAGGTTTTTTGCTGCATCTGAACCACTCCCTTTACATTCATTGGAAATATGTGAAGGCATGGGAGATCGGGAAATTTGGCAAACCTGATAGCTCGGTAGAGAAAGAGAAGGAGGCGGGCCTGCGCGCCCGTTCTATTCTGTAGAGCACATGTCGTGCGCCGCCTGCCGGATGCCCCATCCTTGCGCGTTCTTTGCGCAAGGGTCTGACTCCACGGTCAATGCACCCCTTGGCCTTCTCTCCGCAACCTGAAAAGTAAAGACTCCTTTCCCCATCCCCCGCATCTAACGACTATCAGGCTAAGTTTGATTTGCCCCAATTTGGGCTGGACCCGCCGTTACTCTCTGCGTTGCCACCTCACAGTAAGAGCCAATCTTCTCAGCAGGAAATTCACAAGAAACAAGGTACTATCCAATGGAACAAGGAACCGTGAAGTGGTTTAACGACGCGAAAGGGTATGGCTTTGTCAGCCGTTCCAACGGAGAGGACGTATTTGTCCACTTCTCCGCCATTCAATCGAGCGGATTCAAGAGCTTACAGGAAGGCCAAGCCGTGCAGTTCGAGGTCGTCAAAGGCCCGAAAGGCCTGCAAGCCGAGAGCGTACAGATCCTGTAGACTGTAACTGGGCCCCCATCCTGGGCGCTTCTTGCCGAGGGCGGGGAGCCCGCCAGCCCCTTCCCCGTGAGCTGAGAAAAGAGGTCGTGTGTCCAAGCACCTGTGTCTGCAGTGTGGTGGTGAGATGGGCCTGTCCTTCAGCCCCTCCCGGATCAACCTTGCCAATGCCGTGAAGACTCCGATGACGGGATGGCGATGCAGTACCTGCGGATCCACCTTCAGCAGCGAACAACTCCGGGCCGCCAAGGCCAAACCCATCCGTCCCCCGGCCGCCCCGGCTGTCAATTCCTGACTTCCGCGTAAGTCACGTAGAATCAGTGGCTTCCGCCGCGCTTGGTGGTACTACTTCTCGGCAAATTCAGCTCTTCTGCATCCCTTCGTCCTCCTCCGCGCCGCTCCCTCAGAAATTGGTATATCCTGACAAGATGAATCATCTGGGAGTCCTCCAGGAAAAGATCGGGAGTCTGCGGGCGGAGATTGCCCAAATCCATGAGCTGAACCAGCAGTATCGGCTGCGCAAAGCCAATGGAACCGTGGACATGGTGGCTCACGGGCAACGGCATGAACGGCTCCAGGATATCCAGAAGGAACTGGGCCGGCTGGCGGCGCTGGGCCGCTCCATTGTGTCGGTAGGTGAAGTACGGGAAAAGAACCGCGCCCGCTTGCAACTGATCAAGAACTCACGAGCCTCCTGACCGGGTTCTCAGCGTTCGGTGCAACCGCTGTCCATGTGACTGGAATCACCGCAGGACCGGCTCCGCGGCACCGAGAATAAAGCTAACATCAATCCATGCTAGGAGACCGTGATGGAACCGTTCCGCTTTCATCTTTTCGTCTGCACGCAGCAAAAACCAGAAGGCGTCCCCTCTTGCCCGGCCAGCGGCTCGTTCGCTGTGCTCGACGCGCTCGATCGCGAGGCACAGGCACGCGGCCTCGACAACGATCTGCAACTCACTACCTGCGGCTGCATGGGACTGTGCGATGAAGGTCCGGTGATGGTCGTCTACCCGGCAGGCGTGTGGTACCGGCGCGTGCAACCGTCGGATGTATCCGAAATCGTCGGTACGCATCTGCGCGACGGCAAGCCCGTCGATCGTCTCGTATGGAACGATGCTTCTGCAATGAAGGCCATGTCGGCCGAGCATCGGGACAAGTTCCGTGCCGCGATGGCTGCCCGCGACAAAGCAGGGACGCTGCCCGACCGCCTCGATCAGATGATCCGCGGCTACATGCCGAGCCGCTGCATTCTTACAGCGCTTGAACTCGACGTCTTTACCGCCGTCGGGGACGGAGGCGATGCCGAACAGATCGGGACGAGGATCCACGCGAATGCCCGCGCCGTGGGCATGCTGCTCAACGCGCTCGTTTCCCTCGGACTGCTCTCGAAGAGCGGCGACGATTACAAGAACACGCCCGAATCAGCACGCTTCTTTGTCCAGGGCTCCAAAGACAACCAGCGCAACGGTCTGCTGCACACCGCCAACATCTGGCACCGCTGGAGCACCCTGACCGACGCGGTGCGCACGGGTACCCGCGTCCCCACCGATCTTCATAGCGAAGATCGCGACGGCGCCACCGAATGGACGCGCCACTTTATTGCCGGCATGCAACGCCACGCCAAAGATCGCGCCCCGCTGGTGGTGAAGACCCTGGGCACGGCCGGGGTCCGCCGCATCCTCGACCTCGGCGGCGGCTCCGGCGCATACTCCATCGCGTTCGCAAAAGCTGGTCCCGATGTGCAGTGCGAGATCTTGGACATCCCAGAGGTCGTGCCGCTCACCGCCGAATATGTCAGCCAGGCCGGCGTCTCAGCACAAGTCACCCTTCGCGCGGGAGACATGCTCCAGGACGACTTCGGCTCCGGCTACGACATCATCATGCTGAACGCGATCTGCCACATGTTTTCCGAGGATCAGAACCGGGACATCTTCCGCCGTGCCCGCCAGGCGCTCGCGCCGAACGGCCGCCTCGCTGTGCAAGACTTCATCCTCAATCCCGACAAGACCGGGCCGCAACACGCCGCACTGTTCTCACTGAACATGCTCGTCAATACCGACGCCGGCGCCAGCTACAGCGAGTCCGAATACACCCATTGGATGAAGGCCGCGGGGTTCACCGAGGTAAGCCGGATCCAGCTGCCCGGGCCTAGCGGCCTGATTGTGGGAATGACGAAATAGGCGGACGCGGTGCCCAAGCGATTGTGGAAATAAGGAGTGGTCGGGGCGCGCGGATTTGAACCGCGGACCCCCTGCGCCCAAGGCAGGTGCGCTACCAGGCTGCGCTACGCCCCGACATGATCAGCAAGATTGATTCTAAAGCACTTTCCAGCTTTATTACCACTCCAACTCTTGGTTCCTGGCCTCGACCGTGCACGAACCGTGCACTTATGCGCTCACTGCACGACGACCGTGCACTTTGGATCGCCTGCTTCGTGAGCAGACATCTCATTGGCACGCCGGTTGAGCTGGTTGATCCCTGAAGTGTTTGTATCCTACGATGTTTTGAGCATAGCGTAATTGTCGTTGACAGGCCATTTCACGTTTTGACCGCTGGTCGGTGAGTGCTATGACGATGTTACAACAGTAACGGCAGCCGCTCCCCTTCAACAGGGACGCCTGCTGTTAAGCGTCCTTGAAGCAGAACCCAACAAAGGAGACGAAAAATGAGAAAGATCATAGCCAGCGCGCAGGTTTCCCTCGACGGCGTCATGCAGGGGCAAGGCAGCGCCCAAGAGGACACAAGCGATGGGTTCGATCTCGGCGGATGGAGCATGAAATTTTCCGACGCTAAGACAGGTGCCGCAATCATGGGTGTAGTGGGCACCCTTGACAAACCCTACGACCTGCTGCTGGGCCGCAAGACCTACGACATTTTTGCAAGCTATTGGCGCTGTGTTCCGGCAGACAACCCAATTGGTCCGGTCTTTACAAAAGCGAACAAATACGTACTGACCCGGGGCTCGGCAAAACTCGACTGGGCCAACAGCCACAAGATGCGCAACATTGATGACTTGCGGAAGGTCAAGGCGGGCGATGGTCCGGACATTGTGCTGTGGGGCAGTTCAACCCTCTATCCGCAGCTGTTGGAAGCGAATCTCATTGACCGGTTTCTACTGCTCACCTGTCCGATAGTTCTTGGAAAAGGCAAGAAACTCTTCGGCAGCACCTCGCACCCCGTGAACATGAAGCTGGTTAGGAATGACATATCTTCGACAGGCGTCATCATGGCGACCTACGAGCTCAACCGGTAACCCGC
>Ga0187804_10000062_pt1 | contig 22123 bp, 20 predicted proteins | sample NC_wetland_sal_i_3_FD_132961 | JGI IMG/M metagenome (GOLD analysis project Ga0187804, IMG submission 132961) | Wetland sediment microbial communities from Neuse River Estuary, North Carolina, USA - Control_4 | ecosystem: Environmental > Aquatic > Freshwater > Wetlands > Sediment | place: USA...
GATCCGGGAGATCGCGCAATGCCCTCTGTGCTTCCGTCAAGCGTTGCTGATGCCAAGCTGGCCGAAAAGGCGGCGTGGCGGCGCTATGCCAAGGCAAAAGACGATAATTGGCGTGAAGCTTTCGCCGAATGGGTGGAAGCACGCGACGCACTGTTGGCGGCATACGCCGATGAGGCGGCCAACCTGCACAGATTTTGATCGGCACTCCGCCAGCGTGGAAGGGCAGACAACGGCCCACAGCCGTGGACCGATCGCTGTGCCGCGGCAGCTCATCGTGGCGCCATGGTCAAGGCACGCTCCGAGGTCCGTGCCGCGGCCAGGGCCGATCGCAAGTGTGAACATTGCGGCCAGCCGATCACGGCGCAGCGTTCGACGATGCGCTTCTGCTCGGTGCGTTGCCGTGTCGCCGACCACCGTAACGCTAACGGATGAAGGAATGCCGGCTATCCGGAGTCTCGTCGGCGCCGGCGCAAACGGCTGATTTAGGAATCCGTTCAGGGCTTCTTGCGGCCTTCGTGCCGGCGCGGTGTATCATTTCCCGGCGAACTCGACGAGGTGGTGGGGCGGTGCGCCTTGGACTTGGTCGCTTTCGAAGGGAAAGCTCTCCAGACCTCATCGCCGATGAGCGAGATCACCGTGCCACTGTCACGTGACATCGATGCAGCCGGCGGGCATGGTGAGCTTGCGCATGATCGCAGCAATTAAATCCGTGACGTCCCTGGCGGCATTCGCGTCCACGCTTATATCGCCTGAACCATTGATGATGAAAGTATCGGCTCGGCAAGAGTGAACCTTGGCTCCGAGTGAACCGACCCTAGAGAGTATTTCAGTGAAGGATCCGCAGTTTGCGGGTCCTTTTTTCTTTGCCGGCACACTTGCGCTGGGACTTGCCGACATGCAGTGGCATCTCAGCGGATAATTTCGAATTGAAAACGGCGACGCCAGCCCGAACCCGGATCAAATCGAGCGACATCGCCTCGTGAAATTGGTCATTACGTCGACCTCGTGGCTTCCCGGCGCGCTCGACGTGGTGCGGTGGCATCTGCGGATATCATCGGGAATGTCCGCCCGCCCTGGCCGCCCGGCCACATCAATTGAAAACGTAAAGGTGCAGCAATTGCTGCACTGCCGGGCAGCGAGCAATACACCGAGCAATGATACGCCCGACGGTGACAAGAGCCGCAAGGCGCGCAAGGCCTTCTGAAGATCGTCACTATCGACGGTGAGCTGCAATCATGAGGAAAGCACTTTCGAAACAGTTGGGGCATCGCGGGCGATATCGCGGTGAGGTTTCACGGTTCGGGACCAAGCGCGCCTTTCGCGGTCCCGACTTACCCGACCGTGTGTCTCGTCAACATCACCGATGCCAACAGTACCTCACGGTCGGGCAAATCGTCGAATTGGCGCGCCGCGGCGGGTGCCCCGACGCTATATCACGCTTGCGCCATAATCCGCGTCGGATCGAAGTCATTGAACCAGCGATGAAAACACCCAAAAACTGCTAGAAACTGCTTGGATAGGTTATCCGTAACCTATTGATCCTGCTAGCGAAACTTGACTTTGGCGGCGAGGTGGCATTATATGCGCATAGACCCTATCCGGTCCCCAAAAACAGTTTTTTTCACGCGTGAGCAGCGTGGCCCCGGCATCACCTCGGATAGGGCAGCCGGGGCCACCCATTTCACGTGTGCCGTTGGTGCAATGATGAGGTTCCGCGTCGCGCCGAGAGATGTGTCACGCGAGGCTGCAGCCCGCCGCATCGGTCTGACGCCGGCGCAGTTCGACACCCGATACGACAACTTGGTCGCACGCGGTTTTCCCGCATCGGACCCCGATACCGGCAATTTCGATTTGCTCGCGATCGATCGTTGGTGCGACGCACGGCATCCGCATTTGTTTGGTGGTGAAAACATCATGCAGGCGCGTGACGCTAGCAATGTTGTCCGCGATAGGATTTCGAAGATGAAAGTGGGGGCGAGCAGATGACCGAAGAATATCTCATCGTTGTCCAGTTCAATGAAGATAGCGGCACTTGGGATCTCGGCTGGTACACTGAAGAGCACGGGTTCATTCCGCAGTTCTGCGGTTACACAACGAAGCAGGAAGCCGAATCGTTCATTCCAGTCTTCTTTGAGAAGCTCGATATGGAGGAAGAATTCAAAGAGATGGAGGAATTCGTAGCTGAGCGGGGTGCGCTAGGGAAGAGCGATGGCTAAAATCAAGATCAACTATTATCGGGTGCAACGTAATGGTCGTGGCTGCGCGGTTCGAGGCCGCATGACCGAAAATGAAAAATTATGTGCCATGTTCGCCGATGGCTTGATCGAGCGGGAAGATGTGCCGTCGTCGTGCTGGCACAAGCCGCGCAAGCACCGGAGGCCGAAACCGCCGAGCCTTGATCGAGCAATCAAGAAGGCAAAGGCAGAGGGCATGGACGTGACCTTTGCTCCCGACGGTGCAGTCACGTTCAAGAAAAGCATTACTGATAATATCAGTAATGGTCAGGACAGCGAACTCGACCAATGGCTGGCGAAGCAACATGCGCATTAAACTGAAAGGGCTGAACTGCATCACCAAGAAGCTCGCCGACGGCGGCAAGCGAACGTATTGGTACGCCTGGAAAGGCGGTCCGCCATTGCGTGGCGAGTATGGTTCGCCGGAATTTGTTGCCTCCTATCTGGAAGCGGTCAACAAGAAGGTGATCCCGCCGAGCGGCGTGTTGCAGTCGATACTGTTCCGGTTTCAGGATAGTGCCGAATTCCAATTCGGCATCTCGTCGCGCACCCGCCGTGACTACATCAAGCAGATCAAGCGCATCGAGCGCAGGTTCAGCGACTTCCCGATCAAGGCACTGGACGACCCGAAAGCTCGATCCGTGTTTCTGGAATGGCGCGATGAATTGGCACAAAGCTCATTGCGACAAGCCGACTACGCCTATGGCACCTTGGCGCGGATATTGTCTTGGGCGCATGACCGTGGACTGATTGCCAAGAACCCGTGCGCCAAAGGCGGCAAGCTCTATCACGGCACCCGCATCCATAAGATCTGGGAAGACGAAGACGTCGCCCGTTTCCTGCGCACGGCACCTCATCTGCGGCTGGCGATGCAGCTGGCGGTCAATACTGGACAGAGGCAAGGTGATCTATTGCGCCTTCCTTGGTCGGCCTATGACGGCACCAACATCAAGCTGAAACAGGGGAAGACTGGTGCTTACATCCCCATCCCAGTCACCGATGAATTGAAGGCTGCACTCGATGCTGCACCGAGGAAAAGCCCGATCATGCTAACCAATAGCGACAACAAGCCCTGGAGCGAGAGCGGCTTCCAAGGTGCATGGGGCAAGGCGACGACGCGGGCAGGCATTCGTGGGCTGACGTTTCACGATCTGCGCGGCACTGCCGTGGTGACATTGGCACGTGCTGGATGCAACGAGGTTCAAATCTATTCAATCACTGGCCACAAGCCTGGTGATGTGCGGGCGATTTTGACGGCGCATTACCTGCCAAGAGACGCCGAAGTGGCACGCGATGCGATTGCGAAATTGAACAAGTACAAGCAGACCCGAGGAGATCAGAACGAGGACAAAACCCTCCCAACTGGCCTCCCAACTGCCCTGAAATTTGTGAAGACGAAAACGGAGAAAGCGTAGCGCGATCAATTGGCTGGGGCGGGAGGATTCGAACCTCCGAATGGCGGAATCAAAATCCGCTGCCTTACCACTTGGCTACGCCCCACCACAGGCGGGCAACCGCGGCCGACGGAGCGGCCGTTCGAGCCGGCGGAACATAGTCGCCGACTCGTCTGCGATCAATGATTACGCGGGCGGGCTCGATCTCGCCATCCCCATCTGCGGACTGCCGCAGGCTCGCGCGGCCAATTATAATCAATCGCCGCGAAGCCCGATGTTCGCGGCCTGCCGTCGAAGCTTCGCCGCTTGAGGAAGAAATGACCGCCGAGATCGTGGTAACGGAGGAGGACGGCGTCCGCATTATCCGGATGAACCGTCCGGAAAAGAAAAACGCCCTGACACAGACCATGTATGCGGAGATAACGCGTGCGCTGCGCGAAGCCGAGGCGAACGATACGATCCGCTGTGTCGTACTTGCAGGCTGCCCGGGCGCCTTCTGCGCCGGCAGTGACATTTCCGACTTTCAGAGGCGCGCCGAAGGCGGGCTCAAACCTGTCACCGTCGATTTTCTCCACGCACTGGCGCGAAATCCGAAACCGCTGCTGGCGGCCGTCGACGGCCTCGCCATCGGCATAGGCACGACCATGCTGCTGCACTGCGACTATGTCGTCGCAGCGAGCGGCGCGACGTTCGCGACACCCTTCACCAAGCTCGGGCTTATTCCAGAAGCGGCTTCGAGCCTGCTTGGGCCGATGCGCATGGGGCACGCGCGCGCTTTCGCGCTGCTGGTGATGGGCCGCTCGATTTCGGCGGAGGAAGCCAAGGCCGCCGGACTGATCAATGCAGTGGTCGATTCGGCGGCTTTACACGAGGCCGTCCTGCAGGCGGCGCGCGAAATTGCCGCGCTGCCGGCGGGTGCGGTGGCGCTCGCGCGCAAACTCTTGCGCGGCAATCTTGACGACGTCCTGCGGCGAGTCGATACCGAGGCCATGTACTTCAAGGAGCGTCTACAGTCCGATGAGGCGCGCGCCGCGTTCGCCGCCTTTCTCACACGCAAGAAGTGAGACAAAGCGAGATCGATATGTCGCTAGCGGGAAAAACATTGTTCATCACCGGCGCATCGCGCGGGATCGGAGTTGCGATCGCGCTCCGCGCCGCGCGTGACGGCGCCAATATTGCGATCGCCGCAAAAACCGAAAGGCCGCATCCGAAGCTCGCCGGCACGATCTATACCGCGGCCGACGAGATCGAACGCGCTGGCGGTAAGGCTTTGCCCCTGGTCGTCGACGTGCGCGACGAAGCAATGGTCGCCGACGCACTCGCACGAACCGCTGCGCGGTTCGGCGGCATCGATATCGTCGTCAACAATGCGAGCGCCATTGCGCTTACACCTGTTGTCGATACCGAAATGAAGCGCTTCGACCTGATGCATCAGATCAACGCACGGGGCACTTTCCTGGTCTCAAAATGCTCCATCGCTTACTTGGAGAAAGCGGCCAATCCCCATATCCTTATGATCTCGCCTCCGCTCGACATGAAGGAAAAATGGTTTGCGCCGCACACCGCCTATTCAATGGCCAAATTCGGCATGAGTCTGGTTGTGCTCGGACTGGCCGGTGAGCTTCGGCCGAAGGGCATCGCGGTCAATGCGCTGTGGCCGCGCACCGTCATCGCCACGGCGGCGGTGCAAAACCTGCTCGGTGGCAGCGCCATGATGCAGCGCGCCCGCAAACCTGAAATCATAGCCGATGCGGCTTACCTAATTTTTTCAAAACCGGCGCGCGAATTCACCGGCCAATTCCTCATTGACGATAATTTTTTGGCTGAAAACGGCATTCGGGATTTTGATCGCTATCGGGTCGATCCGGCGCAGCAATTGGCGCCGGATTTCTTCGTTCCGGCCGAGATCGCGCCGCCAGCCAGCGTGTCTGTTGGAGACCGAAGGTGAGCTACCGCGCTCCGCTTGCCGACATCGCCTCGGCGCTCAAACACGCCGCGACACTCGCGCCCGCGATCGAGCAAGGCTTGTTCGGTGAGCTCGGCATCGGCGATATCGATGCGATTGTTTCGGAAGCCGGCCGCTTTGCGTCCGAAGTCATCGCGCCGCTGAACCGGATCGGCGACACTTACGGTACGCGCTTTGACGATGGCAACGTGACGACGGCGCCCGGCTGGAAAGAAGCTTACCGCGCTTGGCGTCTGGCCGGCTGGAACGCCGTCACGGCGCCATCCGAATGGGGCGGCCAGGGACTGCCGCAAATCGTCAATGCTGCCTGCACTGAAATGTGGCACGCGGCTTCAGTGGCTTTTGCCAACGGTCCCATGCTCACGATGGCCGCCATCGATGCGCTTAACGCTCATGGCAGCACGACACTCAAGCGCGCCTACTTGAACAAACTCGTGAGCGGCGAATGGATGGGCACGATGCAGCTCACCGAGCCGCAAGCCGGCTCGGACGTGGGTGGGCTGCGCACCCGCGCCGAACGCGCCGGAGACGGTTCTTATCGCATCAAAGGGCAAAAGATCTTCATCACTTTCGGTGAGCACGATTTCACCGAGAACATCATCCATTTCGTGCTGGCACGGCTGCCCGATGCCCCGCCGGGCACGCGCGGGATTTCCCTGTTTCTCGTTCCTAAATTCTTGCTGCAACCCGACGGTTCGCTCGGCGCGCGCAACGACGTGCGCGCGCACTCGGTTGAACACAAGCTTGGAATTCATGGTTCGCCGACTTGCACGATGATATTCGGCGACGCCGGCGGCGCCACCGGATTTCTCATCGGTGAAGAGAACGCCGGGATGAGCTGCATGTTCACGATGATGAATCGCGCGCGACTTGCCGTTGGTTTGCAAGGCGTCGGCATTGCCGAATGCGCGACCCAAAAGGCACTTTCTTATGCGCGCGAGCGCCGCCAGGGCCGCACGGCGGCAATGGACCCGGCGCAATCGGCTCCCATCATTGCGCATCCCGATGTGAGGCGCATGCTGCTCACCATGCGCGCGCTAACTCAAGCGGCCCGCACGGTATGCTACGCGACGGCGCTGGCTATCGATCGCAGCGAGCGCGAAAGCGACGAGGCAAAGCGCAGCGCGGCGCACGCCCAAGCTTCGCTGCTCACGCCGGTGGCCAAAGCGTTCTCAACCGACATCGCCAATGATGTGGCCTCGCTTGGAATCCAGGTCCATGGCGGCATGGGCTACATCGAGGAGACCGGGGCCGCGCAACTGTTCCGAGATGCACGGATTGCCGCCATTTACGAGGGGACCAACGGTATTCAGGCCATCGACCTCGTTACCCGTAAGTTACCGCTCGGGGATGGCGCAGCAGTGAGGTCACATCTGGACGATATGCGCGCGGTGATCAGCGCACTCGATGCCGACAACGATCCGGGCTTTGGCTGGGCCGCCGTCCGGCTCGGAGACGCCGTCGACAGTTTGGCGCGCACCACGGATTGGCTGATCGGTCAACTCGGCAAGCAACCGGAAGCGGTGCTTGCCGGCGCTACCCCCTATTTGCGGCTGTTTGGCCTGGCCAGTGGAGGGTGTCTATTGGCAAAACAGGCGCTGTCCATGAAGCGATTGGGCGAAGATGCCGCAGCGGCGCTCGCCACGGCCCGGTTCTTTGCGGAGCACGTCGCGGTCACCGCTAGCGGCCTCGAACGCACGGTGGTGGAAGGTGCGGCCGGCGTAATCGATGCTGATGCGGCGCTCCCGGTGACATAGCGTTCACACCCAACAATGGCTCTTGATAAATCCTGCGGCTTTCGCTGCGAGCTTCCCCACCTTAAATTGGCAAGATGTCCACGCTTCTGATCAGCCATCCTGCTTTTCTCGAACATCTCACGCCTCTGGGCCATCCGGAGCGGCCTGATCGGCTGCGCGCGATCGAACGGGCGCTTGAGGCCGAGAAATTTCAGACGCTGGCGCGCAGCCAGGCGCCGCTCGCGTCGCTGGAAACGATCGCGCTGTGCCATCCGATGGAGTACATCATTGCCGTTCGCGAAGCGGCACCGCGCGAGGGCCTTATCCATCTCGATGCCGACACGGCCATGTCTCCCGGCACCTTCGAGGCTGCTTTGCGGGCGGCAGGTGGAGCGATTCATGCGGTCGACGAGGTGTTGACCAAAAAAGCCGCCAATGCCTTCGTCGCGGCACGACCGCCCGGCCACCACGCCGAAACTGCGCGTCCGATGGGCTTTTGCCTGTTCGACAATGCCGCGATTGCCGCGCGCTATTCGCAACAACGCTATGGCGTCGCCAGCGCGGCCATCGTGGATTTCGACGTGCATCACGGCAATGGTTCGCAGGAGATCTTCTGGTCGGATAAAACCGTCATGTATTGCTCGACCCATCAAATGCCGTTGTTTCCAGGAACCGGCGCCGTGGGCGAGACCGGCGAACACAATACGATCGTCAACGCGCCGTTGCGTCCGGGAGACGGCGGCGCAGCGTTCCGCGCCGCGTTCGAGACCAGGATTCTGCCGCGACTTGGGGAATTTAGGCCTGAGCTTGTGATCATCTCGGCCGGCTTTGACGCGCATATGCGCGACCCCCTCGCCAACATCAACCTCGCCGAGGCCGATTTCATCTGGGCCACGCAAAAGATCATGGATCTGGCCGACAGTTGCGCCGGCGGCCGTGTCATTTCCTTGCTCGAAGGCGGCTATGACTTGCAGGCGCTCGGCAACTCGGTTGCCGCTCATGTCGCCACCCTCATGCATGCGTAACCGAAAACCAGCACGACCCGATTGCGCTTGCTGCAATCCGGTCTACGATCGCTAGAGCATGATCCCGAAAAGTGGATACCGGTTTTCGGAAAAGATCGTGCTCAAACAACAAGTTAAAGCGAAACAACGAATCAACCTAAAAATCATTTCGCTTTAGGCCATAGTGCATAATGGCGCAGAAAGACAACAGCGATATCGGACAAATGCCCTTCGAGCGGGCGATCGAGGAACTCGAATCGATCGTGAAGCGGCTCGAAGAGGGCAAGGTGCCGCTCGAGGAATCGGTTGCCATTTACGAGCGTGGCGAGGCGCTCAAGCGCCGCTGCGAGGATTTGCTGCGCCAGGCGGAGGCGCGGGTCGAGAAAATCACCCTCGATGCGTCCGGCAAGCCGACGGGGAGCGAACCGTTAGATGTGGACTGAGGTTGGCTCCTGGACTGGCTCTTGGATTAGCTCTTGACTTATGAGAACAAATAGGGAACAATTATCGGTTCGATCAGGATGACTTCAATGGATGCGGACAAACGAACGGCATGGCTGCGCCAGCTCGATAGGGAATGTCCCTATCAGGTCGTGCTTCCCCGCCGGCAGCTCGCCGATGACAGTGAGATTTTGAACTTTCTCCTTCGCTATGCCGGCAAGTTCGACATGTATGTCGAGGACGATTATGCGGCGTTCGTGCGTTACTGTTTTGAGGATCCGCTGGATGCGGAAATTTTTCGCGCACGCTTTGAACCGAAAGCTGAGCGCTTCAAGCTTGCTGGGTGAGCTTGATTGATTGGCGCAGTGAGCGCCACTGCGCCCTCCATTTACCGGTACACGGAATTTGCTCGAGGCTCCACTTCGGCCGTGACCTTACGGGTCACTTTTGGAGATATTTCCGATTCCGAAAGGACCGATGCCGCAGTGCACACAGGAATAATGAAGGTCGGATTTCAATAAGAATCACGAGTCGGTGCCGCGACAAACGTTCCGGTGACAGTATTGTGAAATCGGGCCACACTGCCCGTTATAAAAACGAAGAATACAGGGCCGGGAGGAATCACTATGACCACGACGACGTCAAACCTCGTTGGAACCCAAAGCGTCTCACGAGTGCGCTGGGCCTTCCTCGCGATTTGTGTTGTTTGCATGATAATGATCGCCAACCTGCAATACGGTTGGACGCTGTTCGTCAATCCAATCAACAAAGCGCACGGTTGGTCGATCGCCTCGATCCAGGTCGCCTTTTCGATCTTCATCGCGCTGGAAACCTGGCTGACGCCGATCGAGGGATGGATCGTCGATATATTGGGACCGCAGCGCGGCCCAAAACTGATGGTGGCCTTTGGCGGCATTACGGTTGCGATCGGATGGGTCATCAATGCCTACGCCACATCGCTGGAAACGCTTTATCTCGGCGCGATTGTGTCGGGCGTCGGCGGCGGCGCCGTTTATGCGACCTGTGTCGGCAATGCGGTGAAATGGTTTCCCGATCGTCGCGGTCTCGCGGTCGGTCTTACCGCAGCGGGATATGGCGCCGGCGCGGCATTAACGGTCATTCCCATTCGTTATGTGATCGACAATTACGATTACAACACTGCATTCCTCTGGTTCGGAATTGTGCAAGGGGTGATCGTGTTCGCGCTCGCCCAGCTCTTGCGCGGACCCGAGCCCAGCGAAATGGCAGCGGCACCACCGCCGAAGGTCGCGCAGTCGGCGCGCAGCTTCTCGCCGAAGGAAGTGCTGCTCTCCCCGGTGTTCTGGCTGCTTTACCTCATGTTCGTGATGGTGTCGGCCTCCGGCCTGATGGCTACGGCGCAGATCGCGCCAATCGCGGCCGACTTCAAGGTCGGCGATCAGATCGTCTTCTGGGGCGCAACGACGCTTACCGCGGCGCTGATCATCGACAATCTCGCCAACGGTGCCGCGCGGCCGCTATTTGGGTGGATATCCGACAATATAGGGCGTGAAGCGACAATGGCGCTTGCCTTCGGACTTGGCGGTATTTCGTATTGGCTCTTGGGAACACTTGGAACGGCGCCGTGGGCCTTCGTGCTGTTCGCCGCTCTCATTTTCCTGACCTGGGGTGAGATCTTCAGCCTCTTTCCCTCAACCTGCACCGACACGTTTGGGCCGAAATTCGCAACGGTGAACTTGAGCCTGCTTTACACGGCGAAAGGAACTTCGGCGTTTCTCGTTCCGATCGCAAACATCGTGAAGACGTCGACCGGAAACTGGCACATGGTGTTTGTTGTCACCGCCCTGATGAATTTCGTCGTGGTCGGGCTTGCCTTGTTTGTACTCAAGCCGCTGCGGCGGCGGCGGATGCTCGGCGGGCCTTAAACTTCGGAAAGGCCGCGTGCGGCTAAAGCGAAATGGGATTAGGTTGAATCACCATTTCGCTTTAGCTTGTTGTTTGAGCATGACTTTTCCGAAAACCGGTATCCACTTTTCGGGATCATGCTCTAAAAGCTAACCCGGTAATTTCTGCCGGACCTTGCCGATCTCTGCCCACGGATCGGACTTCAGATATTTTTTCGAGTTGAGAATGGTGAACTGGTTGCCGGCCGTGGTGCGCGCCAGCCCCTCCCATGACAGCGGCATCGAGATCGGCGCACCAGCGCGCGCGCGTGTCGAATAGACGGCGACCGAAGTCGCCTCCCTAGAATTGCGAAAGTAATCGATGAAGATTTTCCCTTTACGCAGCGATTTGGTCATTTTCGCAAGATAACGCTGCGGCGAATCCGCCGTCATTGCCGCAGCGATCCGCGCTGTGAACCTTTTTGTCGTGTCCCAATCGGCGCCTGTGACCGGGACAACCACATGGATGCCCTTGCCGCCTGATAATTTGGCGAAGCTTTTCAGCTTCTGCGCCTTGAGCCGGTCGCGTATCTCCTGCGCGGCGGCGACAATCTCCTTCCAGCCGACGCTTTCGTCTGGATCGAGGTCGAAGACGATTCGATCGCAAAGCTCCAAGCGGCCCAATCGTGAGCCGCGGACATGAATTTCCAAGGCACCGAACTGCGCGAGCTCGATCAAGTCACCGAGCTTTTCCACCGCGATCACGTCACGCTCTCCGGACTCGACGACATGGCGCAGCGGAGACTCTTTGATATTGGAAGCGATATGCTTCTGAAAGAAACATTCGCCGGCAATGCCGTCCGGACAGCGCACGATGGCGAGCGGCCGATCGACCAGATGCGGCGCCATCAATTTCCACACGTCTAGGTAATAGGCCGCCAAGTTTTCCTTGGTGACCCCAACATCGGCCCAATACACACGATCCGGATGCGTCAAATGAACGTCTGCGACCTCGACATGTCCGCCGCCGCTGCTCGCACGCGTCGGCGCCGACGGCCGAGACTGCTTCGCTACGCGTTGTGCCGGCTTTCGGTCAGCAGATTTGCGCATTTGCCTCTGGTTGGCGGCCATGACTTCCTCGGCGGGCGTCTCGCGCACCACTTCGCCCGCGGGCTTATCCTCACGCAAGCCTTTGAAAGAGGCCTGGCGCAATAGACCATCATGCGTGACGCCGCGAAACTCAGCCTCGACGACCAATTCTGGCCTGACCCAGATTACGTTCTTGCGCCGCTCGTCCTTCGGTAAAACGAGCGAAGGGCGATCGATGCGCAGGGCGCTCAGACGCCGCCACAAATCTCGCGCGGTCGCATGCGTGTATCCGGTACCGAGCCGGCCCGCATAGCGAAGCTTGCCGCCTTCGTGGAAGGCCACCGTCAGTACACCGACCGCGTTCGGCATTGCCGTTGACGGCGTGAACCCGGCCACGACGAGTTCCTGCGCATTGTGACACTTTGTTTTGATGAAATTTTGTGAGCGTCCGGAGCGATAGGGCGCGTCGCGCAACTTCGAAACAATGCCCTCAAGACCCAGCTCGCATGCATGCGTGAAAATCGCCGATCCGCGTGCCTCGAAGTCTTCCGCGTAGCGAAGCGGACCGTTTCGGGGTTGATTTTTCAAAAGCCGGCGCAGCGCCGTTTTGCGCACCGCCAGCGGCTCGTTGGTGAAATCCCGGCCGTCCAGGTGCAACAGATCAAAAATCCAGTAGACGAATCGATTCTCGCGACCGTCTTTCAAGTCGGTTTGCAGCAGCGAAAAACTGGAAATACCGTTTTCGTTCTCGACGACCAATTCGCCGTCGAGCAGCGCCGTATCTGCCGGAAGGGCGGAGACCGCCTTGGCGATGCGCTGGAACCGATGCGTCCAGTCCAGCTGCTTTCGCGTTAGCAAACGCACCTTACCGTGATCGAGCCGCGCCTCGATGCGGTAGCCGTCGAACTTGATCTCGTGAATCCATTCCGCTCCGTCCGGAGGAACGCTGTGCAGCGTGGCGAGGCTGGGAGGGATGAATTCAGGAAGTCCGCCGCGGCGCCGATTCGAGCGCACCGGATCGGCGCTGCGTCGCGCCGCAACCGGCATTGCCGCCTTTGCGGTCGACTTTCTTTTAGCGCTAGGCTTGTTAGTTGAAGGCTTGGCGGAAACCCTCTGCTCACCACCTGTTTTCGGGCGCGATCTCGACCGCGCTTGCAGCTCGGCGCGAAATTCGCGCTGGGTTTGCGGCCTCGCATTCGCGGTACTTCGATTAGCGCTCCGGTTAGCGCTGCGGTTACTGTGCCAGACTCGCTTTTTGCCCTTGCCGGCCGCGATCTCATCCATCGAACGACCGGACGCGACCGAGAGCGGCTGCTGTTCCAAGATGTCGCCCCCGCGCCCGCTGCGCGCTTCGTCATCGCTGCCCTTGATCAAGAGCCAATTCTCGTGGCGGTCACGATCGCGACCGCGCATTCGAACGAGGTGCCAGCGGCCGTGGAGCTTTTTGCCTTGAAGCACGAAATCGAGGTGCCCCTTGGCATAGTCCTTGTGTGGATCGCCTTCGGGAATCCATCGCCCCCGATCCCAGATCATCACCGTGCCGCCGCCGTACTCGCCCTGCGGAATGGTGCCTTCGAAAGAATTGTATTCGATCGGGTGATCCTCGACGTGCACGGCGAGCCGTTTTTCGCCGGGGTCCAGGCTGGGCCCGCGCGTGACCGCCCAGCTTTTCATGACGCCGTCGAGTTCGAGCCGTAGATCGTAGTGCAGCCGCCGCGCCGCGTGTTTCTGGATCACGTAGCGATTGCCACCGCGCCGGCCTGCGCGGCCACGTGGCTCGGCTGTGACGCCGAATTTCCGTTTCTTGCGGTATAATTCGAGGGCCACGGTGCCTCAATTCGCGCTGTGCGGGGCCTTATCGTGCCAAAATGCCTCTGGCGAAAAAGCGCGCAGTACCCTGGCAAAACGTTCAGCGCTACATAGCTTTGCTCGAACGGGCGTTGAACCGAATATCGAGCTCGTGGTTATCGGGATAACGACGACTTTAGATATAAGCCTCTGGAAAGCCTAGCGTTCCTTGAGCAGCACCGGACGCCAAAAAGGGCGTTTCAATTGCGTTCCCGACGTGGAATGGTGTAGGAGGCTAAAATCTGTTTGTTATCATACAGCTTCCACCAAGTCCCAATAACAAGTCCCCATAAACGGCCTCGGCTGCAAAATCATTGGTCTGAAGAAGGAGCGTAGCGTGACGGTTTCGTCAAAGACCCCATTGCTCGACCAAATTAAGATCCCCCAAGACCTCCGGCGCCTCAAACCCAACCAGTTGCGGCAGGTTGCCGACGAGTTGCGCCAAGAGACGATCGATGCCGTCGCCGTGACCGGCGGTCATCTTGGCGCCGGCCTTGGCGTCATCGAACTGACCGTGGCATTGCATTATGTGTTCAATACGCCGACCGACCGGCTGGTCTGGGACGTCGGGCATCAAGCCTATCCGCACAAGATTCTCACCGGCCGCCGTGACCGCATTCGCACGCTCCGGCAAGGCGGCGGCTTGTCCGGCTTCACCAAGCGCGCCGAGAGCGAATACGACTCCTTCGGTGCAGCGCATTCCTCGACCTCGATTTCCGCCAGCCTCGGCATGGCGGTCGCGCGCGATCTGCAAAACAAAGAGAATAACGTCATTGCTGTCATCGGCGACGGCGCAATGTCGGCCGGCATGGCTTACGAGGCGATGAATAATGCCGGCGCCATGAATTCGCGGCTCATCGTCGTACTCAATGACAACGACATGTCGATCGCGCCCCCGGTTGGCGCGCTCTCCGCCTATCTCGCCCGCCGGGTTTCAGGTCGCGGCTATCATCGGCTGCGCAAGACTTTCCATCAAATCGCCAAGCGGTTGCCGACCAAGATGCTGCAGCAGCGCGCCTTGGCGGTGGAGGAATATGCTCGCGGCCTGGTCACCGGCGGTACGCTCTTCGACGAGCTCGGCTTCTTCTATGTCGGACCGATCGATGGTCACAATATTGATCACCTGTTGCCGGTCCTCAAAAACGTCCGCGACATGAAGAACGGACCGATACTCGTCCATGTCGTGACGCAGAAAGGCAAAGGTTACGAGCCGGCGGAAAAATCGGCGGATAAATACCACGGCGTCGTGAAGTTCGACGTCGCCACCGGCGCCCAGCAAAAATCAAAGACCGCGGCGCCGCAATATACCAAGGTATATGCCGAAAGCCTGATCAAGGAAGCACGCAAGGACGAAAAGATCGTCGCCATAACCGCGGCAATGCCTTCAGGCACGGGGCTTGATCTGTTTCAGATGGAATTTCCGAACCGCACGTTCGACGTCGGCATCGCGGAACAGCACGGAGTGACGTTCGCTGCGGGTCTCGCTACCGAGGGCTTTAAGCCATTCGCGACAATTTATTCGACCTTCCTGCAGCGCGCCTACGATCAGGTCGTGCACGACGTCGCAATTCAGCGCCTGCCGGTACGATTCGCCATGGACCGCGCCGGACTGGTCGGCGCCGACGGGCCGACGCATGCCGGCGCGTTCGATGTCGCTTACCTCGGCTGCTTGCCCGGCTTCGTCCTTATGGCTGCTGCCGACGAAGCCGAGCTGGTGAATATGGTGTCGACTGCGGTCGCGATCGATGATCGTCCGTCGGCCTTGCGCTATCCCCGCGGCGAAGGGATGGGCGTGGCGCTTCCGAGCGAGGGCAAGCCGCTTGAAATCGGCAAAGGCCGGATCATTCGCGAAGGCAGCAAAATCGCGCTGTTCTCGTATGGCGCCCGGCTCGCCGAGTGCCTGAAGGCGGCCGACGAACTTGCAACCTATGGTCTCTCCACCACGGTGGCCGACGCGCGGTTCGCCAAACCCCTCGACGTCGATCTGCTGCTTCGGCTGGCGCGCGAACACGAAGTGCTGCTCACCGTCGAGGAGGGATCGATCGGCGGCTTCGCCGGATTTGTGATGCAGGCGCTTGCCGAGCACGGCGTCCTCGACCGGGGTCTCAAAGTTCGCTCGATGGTGCTGCCTGATGTCTTCATCGACCAGGACAGCCCGAACGCCATGTATGTGAAGGCGGGGCTCGATGCCAAAGGCATAGTTGCCAAGGCATTCCAGGCGCTGGGCCAAAACGTTCAGGGCGAAGTGGTCAAGCTCGCCTAGCGCGACCCTGCGAGACCGGTTATTCGCGCGGTCAGCAGGGGTTCAGCCGAACCGCTATAGTGTTGCCGCACGTCCGTCGCTGCGCTGCTTTCGCAGTGGCGCGTGGACGCCAGGATTGCCATGGTCAAACGAGATCGCGCCGATCGCCTTTTGGTCGCGCGCGGCTTGTTCGAGAGCCGCGCGCGTGCGCAAGCCGCGATCGCCGCTGGACAGGTGACAGCGGACGGTAGCCTCGTTCGCAAACCGTCCGATCAAATTTCACCTGCCGCGGCGATCGCCGCGGACCCGGCACATCCCTACGTGTCGCGCGGCGGGGTGAAACTCGCCGCGGCGCTCGAGAGTTTTTCGCTCGATATCGCCGGCCGCGTCTGCCTCGATGTCGGATCGTCCACCGGCGGTTTTACCGAAGTACTCCTCGCGCGCGGAGCACGGCACGTCTATGCCGTGGATGTCGGCCGCGGCCAGTTGCACGCACGTCTACGCAATCGCGAACAGGTAACTTCAATCGAACAAACCGACATCCGCAATCTCGATTCTTCGCGATTGTTCGAACCGGATCTTGCCGCGATCGATGTCAGTTTCATTTCGCTTAGGCTCGTACTGCCGCATGTCAGCGGTTTGTTAAAACCGTCCGCGACGCTCCTGGCCCTGATCAAGCCGCAGTTCGAAGCGGGTCGCCGCCATGTCAAGAAAGGCATCGTACGCGACACCGTCATTCAAGCCGCGGTCTGCGATGACATCGCCCAATTGCTTACGGACTTAGGTTGGCGTGTCGGTGGCCCCATACCTTCGCCAATCCTTGGCGGCGATGGTAACCGCGAATTCTTTATCGAGGCCCAGCGTGGTTGAGCGGATTCTGATCAACCGCCTCGGCCAGCACGGCGACGGGATAGCCGACAGCTCCGAGGGGCCGATTTACATTCCCGGGACGCTCCCGGGCGAAACCGCCGAAGTGGACGCCGAGCCAGGTCACCCTGATCGCCGGCGTCTTGTGAATGTGCAGCAATCGAGTGCACTGCGGATTGAACCAATCTGCCGACATTTCGGGATTTGCGGTGGCTGCGCGATCCAGCATTTGCGCGAGGATTCCTATCGCAGCTGGAAGCGTGACTTGGTCGTCACCGCCTTAAGCCAAGCCGGCATCGACGTGCCCGTCGCTCCGCTTATGGACGCGCATGGCGATGGCCGCCGCCGCGTCGTATTTCACGCGCGGCGTGGTGCTCACGGAGTGCTGCAGGTCGGGTATTCAGCGGCGCGCGCACACCACATCGTGTCGATCGATCGTTGTCCAATCCTGGCAAAAGATCTCGACGGCGCATTGAAGGCCGCTTGGGCAATTGCCGAAGTGCTCAATTTCGTGCGTAAGCCGCTGGACATTCAGTTTACGGCAACCGATCAAGGGCTCGACGTCGATATCCGCGGTTCGGGTGCGCTGACCGCGCCGACCATGACGGCGCTGGCCGGCGTGGCGCAACGGTACGATTTTGCGCGCCTGACCCGTCATGGCGAGCTGATTGCGCAGATGCGGAGACCGTCCTTGCGCATGGGCAGCGCGATCGTGCCGCTGCCACCGGGCGCTTTCTTGCAAGCGACCGCACAGGGTGAGGCCGTGCTGTCGCGCCTTGTCGTCGATTGCTGTACCGGGGCTAATCAGATTGCCGACCTGTTCGCCGGCGTCGGAACGTTTGCATTGTGGCTTGCCGCCCAGGCGCGCGTCTTTGCATTCGATGAGGACGAATCTGCAATCGTCACACTCGAGCGTGCCGCGACAGGCGCCGTCGGCCTCAAACCGCTCCATGCCGAGCGGCGCAATCTGTTCAAGACGCCATTGAGCGCGGCGGACCTTAGTGGCTTCGATGCCGTGGTTTTCGATCCGCCCCGCCAAGGCGCTCAGGCGCAGTCGCGTGAGATCGCTGCCAGTCGCGTTCCGACGGTGGTCGCTGTATCGTGCAGTCCGGGCACATTCGCACGCGATATCCGTCATCTGCTCGATGGCGGCTATCGGCTGTTATCGGTCATTCCCATCGATCAATTTCGCTATTCGGCGCACGTCGAGATCGTAGCCCACCTGCAAAAGTAACACTGCCCGCGCTTTATTTTTCGTGATATGGCAAGCGCCGCTCAACTCGTCCGTCACCTCGTCTCGTCACCCAAAGGATCTGAAAATGGCTAGCGTCCTCTTCTCGCCCATCACGCTGCGCGGGCTCAGCCTGCCTAACCGCGTCGTGGTGTCGCCGATGTGCCAGTACAATTCCAATAACGGTTCTGCCAACGATTGGCATTTGATGCACCTCGGCAGCTTTTCTCTAGGATGCGCGGGTCTCGTGATGTGCGAGATGACCAATGTCAATCCGCGCGGCCGCATTTCGCCGAAATGCGCGGGCATGTGGTCTGACGAGAACGAGGCGGCGCTCAAGCGGGTCCATGACTTTTGCCGGACTTACGGCGTCGCCAAGCTGGGCGTCCAGCTCGCCCATGCCGGACGCAAAGGGCCGACCACGCCGCCTGCAGCAGGCGGCAAGCCCATCCCGAGCGACGCAGAAGGCGGTTGGATTCCGGAGGCGCCGTCAGCCCTCCCCTACGACACGGGCTGGCCCGTGCCGCACGCCATGACCAAGGAAGACATCGCACGTTGCATTGGAGAATTCGCCGCCGCCGCGAAGCGCGTTGATCGCATCGGCTACGATGTGATTGAGCTGCACGGTGGCCATGGTTATCTCCTGCATCAATTCATGTCGCCGATTTCCAATCAACGCAGCGACGAATATGGCGGCTCGACCGAGAACCGCATCCGCTTTCCCATCGAAGTATTCGAAGCGGTTCGCAAGGTATTTCCCGAAACAAAGCCGATCGGGATGCGTGTTTCGGCTACGGATTGGGTGGACGGCGGCTGGACACCCGAAGAAGCGGTCATCCTTGCGAAAGAACTGAAAAAGCGCGGGATGGACTATATGGACGTTTCAACCGGCGGACTCGATCCGCGGCAGAAGATTCCGTTGGCGCCGGGTTATCAGGCGCCCTTCGCGGAAAAAGTTAAAAAGGAAAGCGGCATCAGCACAATGACGGTCGGGTTGATCGCCGGCTATCAGCAAGCCGAAGATATCGTGGCGTCCGGTAAGGCCGACATGATCTGTCTGGCCCGAGGCGCCATGTGGGATCCACGCTGGGCCTGGCACGCGGCCGAGGAACTCGGCGCGGAAACGCCGTATGCGCCCAAAATGATGGGCTGCCATCCCAAGCTGCGGCCGCAACTGTTTCCCAAACGCGCTGCGGCCATGAGTTAAAGCAGCCATGAGCTGAAGTCGTCACGAGCTGAAGCGGCCATGAGTTGAAACGGACTGATATAGCCGCAACGGCGAGCGACGCGCCGCTCACGCGACCATCGGCTCGGTGCCGACGATTTCGATGCCGAAGCCTGACAATCCGACATAAGTCGTCGGCCGCGAGGACGTAATAAGTCTGATGGAATTGACGCCAAGATCCTTGAGGATCTGGGCGCCCAGTCCGACCTCGCGCCACTGGCGCGTGCGCGCCTCGCCCGATGGGCTTTCTCCGGATTTGGGAATCGATATCACCGGCACGCCGGCAGTGCCGTCGCGCAACAACACCAGCACCCCCCTGCCCTCGGCTTTAAAGCGCGCCAGCGCCTGATGAATCAGTTTGGCGCCGCCGAACACGTCGGAAATGATGTTGGCGCGATGCAACCGGGTGAGCACGTTATTGCCGTCACCGATTCGGCCGTGAACGAACGCCATGTGATGGACCTGATCGAATGGAGTCAAAAAAGCATAACCCGTCAATATGCCGATCTCGGATTCGACGGGAAACTCGCCGACACGCTCGATCAATTTGTCGCGCGCTTGCCGGTAGGCGATAAGTTCGGCGATGGTGATGTGTTGCAGCTTCTGCCGCTGCGCGAAGTCGGCAAGCCCGGCGCCTCGCATTACGGTCCCGTCGTCGTTCATCAGCTCGGCCAGAACGCCGACCGACGGAACGCCGGCGAGCCTACATAAATCGACACAGGCTTCGGTGTGACCCGAACGCATCAGCACGCCGCCCTCTTTCGCCACCAAGGGAAAGACGTGGCCGGGGCGCACGAAATCCGACGGACCGAAATTGCCGTTTGCCAGCGCGCGCACCGTATTGGTGCGTTCCTCGGCGGAAATTCCTGTGGTGAGGCCGTGGCGCACGTCCACCGATACGGTAAAAGCGGTGCCGAGCGGCGCGTCATTGAGCGCCACCATCGGATCGAGATGGAGCCGCCGCGCCTCCTCCGGCGCGAGCGGAGCGCAGACGATCCCGGAGGTATGACGAATGATGAACGCCATCTTCTCCGGCGTGCACAAGCTTGCCGCCACGAACAGATCGCCCTCGTTCTCGCGATCGTCGTCGTCGGCGACGATGATGAGCTCGCCGCGCGCAAAGGCGGCGATCGCCGCTTGGATGCGTTGATGCGCGTCGCTCATGTCTTTGCTGCTTTCCCGATCACTGCCCGCACGCCTGCCGCATGATAGCAGCAAAGCCCCTCGATCGCTTTGCGGACATTTAGCGCGCCGGCACCGGCAACGGCCAGCCGGGCGCTTCACCCACCTGCCCGCGCTGACGCAAATAATGGTCCGCGATCACGCAGGTCACCATCGCTTCTCCGATCGGTACCGCACGAATGCCAACGCACGGATCATGCCGACCAGTCGTTGAGATGTCGGTCTCGTGTCCATAACGATCGACGGTGCGTCGCGGAATAAGAATCGAGGATGTCGGCTTGACCGCGAAACGAGCGACCACCGGCTGCCCGGTGGAAATGCCGCCAAGGATGCCGCCGGCATTATTGGAGAGAAACCGCGGCTTGCCGTCATTGCCCATGCGCATTTCATCGCTATTCTGCTCGCCGGTAAGTTCGGCTGCGCCGAAGCCCGCGCCAATCTCCACACCCTTGACGGCATTAATGCCCATCAGGGCACCGGCCAGGTCGCCATCCAGTTTAGCGTAGATCGGCGCGCCCAATCCGGCGGGCACGCCATCAGCGACAATTTCAATGATTGCGCCAATCGAGGATCCACGCTTGCGCAGGCCATCGAGATAATCGCCAAGCATCGCTGCCGTTTTGGCATCCGGACAAAAGAACGGATTGCGGCCAATCTCGTCCCAATCCCAGCGCGCGCGATCGACCCGATGCGGTCCCATTTGCACGAGCGCGCCGCGCACTTTCAGGCCAGGTACGATCTTGCGTGCGATCGCGCCGGCGGCAACCCGCATCGCGGTTTCGCGCGCGGACTGGCGGCCGCCGCCGCGATAATCGCGCAAGCCGTATTTTACGTCATACGTATAGTCGGCATGGCCCGGCCGGTATTTGTCCTTGATATCTGAATAGTCTTTCGAGCGCTGATCGACGTTATCGATGAGAAGCGCGATCGGCGTGCCGGTCGTAACTTGTTTTCCGCTCGCCTCATCGATAAAGACGCCGGAAAGGATCTTGACCGCATCTGGCTCCTGGCGCTGCGTCGTGTAGCGCGACTGACCCGGACGGCGGCGATCGAGATAGGGTTGAATATCCGCCTCGGTGAGCGGAATACGCGGCGGACAGCCGTCCACCACACAGCCAATCGCTGGCCCATGGCTTTCGCCGAAGGTCGTGACGCGGAATAAATGCCCGAACGTGTTGAACGACATGACGCGGCTATGACGTTAAGTGACTTCCAGTGAAATTACGCTGAAGCTGTCGCGGCTTCGTAGCCCGCACGTTCTACCGGGTCAAACACGCGCGTCACCCACCAGGCAGCCGAACCACGACGAATGACCGCGCCGCCGTTCTCGTCATTGCATGAATTTGTTGGCGAAATGGAGCGGATCAGCCGGTCCGCCACGATTTACCGTTCATGCCCCATTCATCTCGCTGAACGCCGATTAATCGCAAACTGAACGGCTGTTAAGTTACAGAAAAATAAGCACTATTTGTGTTTTTTGATTGCGGTGGGAACTCGCTCTGTGTCATTGTTCCATTCGGTAAGGGGGCGAGGGCCCAGGGACCGATCAAGAGCGATCAAACCCGCGACTTGAACCAACCCTGCCGAAGTTCATCAGCGAAACCAAGGAAGAGAGTCATGGCGAAGAAGAAGAAGGCCAAGAAGAAAACCAAGTCCTGAAAATACAGGCGCGCGCCTCGTATTGGGGCAGCGCCGGTAGGACCTTCAGATTTAGCGGGGTCACTGATCTCGCCAAGCGGCTGAACGGTGTTCGGCCGCTTTTGTTTTGTAGAGCAACTGTTTGGTCCAATCAGGCGTAGCGC
>Ga0187804_10000063_pt1 | contig 22036 bp, 19 predicted proteins | sample NC_wetland_sal_i_3_FD_132961 | JGI IMG/M metagenome (GOLD analysis project Ga0187804, IMG submission 132961) | Wetland sediment microbial communities from Neuse River Estuary, North Carolina, USA - Control_4 | ecosystem: Environmental > Aquatic > Freshwater > Wetlands > Sediment | place: USA...
AGCCGTACCGTCAAGGAACCGCAAAGACTGGGCTCTCACCCCTCCGTTTTCAGCAGATCCCCACGAAATCATTTATGAGATCAGCCCTAGTCGAACGCCGTCCGCAGGAAGCTCGCCAACTGCCAGCCGTCCATGTACTTAAATGGCGTCTCACCCATCGTGTAGTGGCCGCAGGGCAGGACGACGACTTTGTGGCGCAGGTTGTGCCTCTCGAATTCCGCCACTACCTGCCGGGAGAACTCCGGCAGGAACGTCATGTCGTAGCGGGCATAGACGATGAGTGAATTGCGCGGCCAGCGCGAGAACTTGTCGAAATACACCATGGGGCTGATGGCGCGCCAGACCTGGCGCAGGTCGTCGAGTTCGATCGCGGCGTGCAGCCCGCCGCGGATGTGGCGCGTGGACTGCCCATGCCAGACCACGTCGGCAAAATAAGTGGAGGCATGGTTGAAGGCGGCCACGCCGATGCGCGGATCGTGGGCGGTGGCGATGAACGCATAGCAGGATCCGAGGCTGGTGCCGACGATGCCGAGCCGGTTGTAGCCCTCGGACTCCAGCCAGTCGAGGCAGCAGCGCACATCGATCACGCCCTGGCGCACGGAATCGATGGTGCGGCCGATGTTGGCGGAGACGGCGAAGTCGGCGCGCTGGATCTCGGCCGGCATCCGGACGTCGTGATACGGCATGCTCAGGCGCAGGACGGCGATCCCCATCCAGTTCAGCACCCGGCACAGGCCGTTATAGGCGAGCGCATCGGAATTCCAGTGCGGGAGTAAGACCACGGCCCGGCGTCCGCGCACGGGAAACCAGCGCGCGTTGGCGAGATTGTTTTCGGGAAACGGGGTTTTGACCGGAGAGGTGAACCGCAAAAACTCCGCGTATGTCCCCCGAACTTTGGCTTCCAGGCGCGGGTCCGGAACCTCGCGCGTGCTGAATACCTGAACCTCGCGGCGCTCCAGGCGAAAATCAGAGGGCGGGCGATAGGAGTAGAAGTCGTCGCTGGTCTGGATGATGCGGTCGTTGAAGCGGGAGAAGAATTCCAGCCACTCCCGCGGAGTCTGGCCGGGGACGAGGCCGTCGCGGCCGGGCCAGTGCTCCGCCCACTCCAGGCCCCACTCCAGCGGACGCACCACGCGGTTGTTGTCCACCGACGTGAGCCGGGTCTCCCAGTCGTACATCCATTGGGCGTAGCGCGAGGGCATCACTTATTAGAAATACAACACAGAAGGCCAGCGACGCGAATATCGTCGGTTCAACGGCAGGATTTCAGCACTCAACCGCTCACACATACATTCTCGGCACCCTTTCCGAGAGGCTGCAGAGAATCTCGTACGGGATGGTGTCGCAAAGCCGCGCGTGTTCGCGGGCGTCAATGCTCTTGCCCTGACTCACGCCAAGGATCACGACTTCGTCTCCGACTTCGACGCCCGGGATATGGCTGACGTCGGAGGTAGTCAGATCCATCGAGACGCGACCCGCTACCGGCGCATACTCGCCGCGCACGATCACGCGCCCTCGATTGGAGAGCAGTCGGTGGAAGCCATCGGCATAACCGACCGGCAGCACGGCAACGCGGCAGCGCTCTTGCGCGACGAACGTTCCCCCGTAGCCGATCGCCTGTCCGGCCGCGACCTCTTTCAGGGCAATGACCCGCGTTTTCCAGGCGAGCACTGGCCGGACAGCCGGGACAATATCGGCGGGCTGCTCTTCGCCCGCGTGCTGTGAGTAGTCGGGAAGGGAGTAGCCGTAGAGCGCGATGCCCGGCCGCACCATGGTCTTCCAGGTTTCCGGCCGCCCGGCGATGCCGGCGGAATTGGCCATATGAATCAGCGCCGGCCAGAGCCCTTTCGCGTGCAGGGCCGCGAGACCTTCTTCGAAGAGAGTTACCTGCTGGCCGGTCTTCTGCGAGTTGAGCACGGTAGCGAAGTGTGTGCTCACGCCTTCCAGACGTAGATGCTGGCAGTCGGCCAGCGCGTCCGCTACATACGGCCACTCGTCTTTCGAGGCGCCAAGGCGGTTCATCCCGGTGTCGAGCTTCAGATGGACAGGTAAGAGAGTGTCCTGCTTCCGGGCTGCTTTTTCGAGCAGTTGAATGTGCCAGGGTTCCCAAACCGTGGGCGTGAGATGGTGGGAAACGATCAATTCCTCTTCGCCCCTCCACATTCCCGTCATCAGCAGAATCCGAGCTTTGAGGCCGGCGTTGCGCAGAACCATGCCCTCCGCGGCATCGGTAACGCCGAGCCAGGGCGCTCCTGTCGATTCGAGCGCGCGGGCACACTCCACCACGCCATGCCCGTAAGCGTCCGCCTTGACCACAGCGCAGATCGCGACGTTGGCGCCGACATGTTGCTGGATGGCGCGGAAATTTTCGCGGAGCACACCTAGAGAAATCTCGGCCCAGGTACGGTGCTCCGGCATGGTTGCGTGATCGAGACGCGGCGCGCTCACGAGCCGATTATAGCTATCCAATCGCACCGGCCTGTTAACTGGGGGAGAGCACAAAGTTCACCGTGATCTCGGTCTCCACTTCGATCGGCTCGCCATTCAGCAGATACGGACGGTAACGCCATTGCCGGACCGCATCCATAGCCGCCTTGACCAGCATGGGATGGCCGCTCTCGACCGTAAGGTGTTCGATCGTCCCCGTTTTACTGATGACGGCCCGCAGCTGCACCGGCCCCTGAACGCGAACTTGACGCGCAATTTCCGGATATTCCGGCCGCGCGCGGTAAATCAGGTTTCCTTCCGCCCAGTGCGAGACCCTGATCGGATGGGTGGGCGCAGGAGGCGTCGGCGGTGGAGCAACATCGACGGAGTTGCCGATGGAGTTGAAGACTCCGCGTCTGCCCGTGCCAGTTCCTCCGACGACGACTGCGTCGCCGAGATCAGGCGCCGATCCAACCTGCGGCTCGTTCAGGATTGCGATGGTGGGTGGAATCGCAGGGGGTTGCTGCAGCTGTCCTTCGCGGATGTTGGACGACTGAATCCGCCGTTGCCCGCTCACAGGCGGCGCTGGCGCTGGCGGTGGCATGAGAATCTGCGGGGGCTCGAACCACTGCAGCTTGGGTGGCCCCTGAATCCAAATCAACGGCATCAGCAACAACAGACTCACCGCCATGGCCTGAAATCCAAACGATGCGAGCGTGCTCCATCCCCGGCAGGCAGACCGCTCCCACGTGCTTTCCAGTGCGCTGAACATAGTGTCCTCCGGACGGGCCCGTTATCCGTAAAGACACCTGCGGAGCCGGTTTTGATCCGGGGTCAAGAAACGCAAGATCCCTGGACTCCCCTTCGCTAACGCTCAGGGCTCGCTCGGGATGACCGCGAAAAGAAAAAGGGCCGCGTTTTTGGCGCGGCCCTGGAACAAAAGTGGTGCGAGCGGTGTCGCTACTGCTTCGGCGGAGTGCTTGCCGGCGGCTTGGCGGTCGGCGCAGTGGGTTTACTACCCGGCGGCACGGCCGGTTTCACGCTGCCCGCCGGTTTGGGCGTGGCGCCGCTGGCAGGAGCAGGCACACCGGACTGTACGTTGTATTGTTCGACGACCGGCTGCGTGATGTCCACCGACTGCCCGTACCAGACCACGGGGCCCTGCGGCCAGGGCTGAGAAGTGTCAATGATCACACCGAAGCCTTTTTCGCTGGCGTACTTTACGATCACAGGCGCCATCTTCTGCAGAATGCGCTGTGCGATCTCGCCCTGCTGTCCCTGGGCTTCTTCGCGGGCGTCCTGGACCGAGCGATCGAACAGTTTCTGCTTGGACTCGATCTCCTTGACCAGCTTGGCTCGAGCGTCGTCGTTCATCTTCTCGCCCTGGGTGTTGAGCTGCTTCTTGAGGCTGTCGATGTCGTCGCTCTGGTTCTTGAGATCGTTCTGCTTGGGCTCGAGCTTCTTGTTGAGAGCCTCGAAGTCGCGCCGCCCCTCGTTGGAGGCGAAGATGGCCCCTTCGATGTTAATTGTGCCCACCTTGGTACCGGTGGCGGGCGGAGGCGCCGCCGGTGTGGCCGAAGGGGCGTTGGGTGTGGTTGCGGGCGTGCCGGCAGGCGGGGTGGTCTGGGCCAAAGCGGAAAGCGAGAGGACGAACACCACAGCCAGAGAAATTCGCGCAAACTTGCTGATCATTTGGGTCCTTTGAACTCCTTCGGATTTGTCCCGGGAAGGCTGGATGCTCCCAGCTCGCTGGGCTCTCGAACCGTTCGCCGCCGGGCCGGCCAGACCGCAAAAGCGGGCGCGCAAGGCGCGTCCCCCGCCCGGCTCATCACGCCGAACCGCAGGCGCGTGATCACCCACAACAACCGTCTTCAGGGTGTGGATAGCCCCGATTATACGGAGGGTGCGGGAACAGCGTCAAACCGGAATTGGAGAAGCCAGAGGTCAGAAGTCAGAGGGTCAGAGGTTAGAGAAATGGCTGGGCTCGGTCCCGGCGGTGGATTCTGGTTCCGGCCTCCCGGTTCAAGCAACGATCCTACAATGCAACGATCAAAAAGCGCTCTACTTCTGCAATCTGACTTCTGCAATTTGACTTCCGTAATCTCAATAGTGAAACCGGTAGCGAAGCTCCACAAAGATTTCGCGCGGGTTATTCCAGTGGAACCCTCCGAAGGTGGTGCTGTTGTCGAGCTCGATGCGGCGATTGGCGACGTTCAACGCGTTCAGCGATGCCGAGACGCGCTCGCCGAAGTCTTTGCCCAACGACAGATCAAGAGTTGTGTGTCCCGGAAGGTAATTGCCGGGATAGGGCGCACCCGGGAAGGCGTTGCTGAAGCCGGAGCCGTAGTAAATGTTGGCAGAAGCAAAGGCGCGCCACGGGAGAGGGCCGTCGGCACCGATGTTCAGGGTGTTGCGCTGGTCGTGGTCGAGGGCGAAGGGGCCTTGGGGCGGCGAAAAATTCGTCAGCCCTCCGCTGATGCCACCGGCGCCGTAGGCAACCTGGTTGGAATAGGCAAGGTGAAGCTGCGCGCGGTGAGCGATCCGCGGTGAACGCAGCGTCAGTTCCCATCCGCGGATGAGGGCCTTGTCGATGGTGAGCGGGAAGAAGAGGTTCGATTCCCCGATGCTGTTGTGGTCGAAGAAATTATGGGCGCGGGTGCGGAAAGTGTCGGCGTCGAGCGTCCATCCGCGGATTGGGATGGTGGCGCCGAACTGATGTTCTTCGTCGCGCTCGCCGGAGAGCGGGATGAAGCCGCAGTTGTTTTCCGGTTGGTCGCACAACTGCACCAACGGACCGGAGGCAGTCAGCAAAGGCGGCGCTTGATAGTAGTGACCGTAGAAGGCGCGGAAGGTCCAGCGCAGATGCGGGACGGTTACGGTTGCGCCGAAGCGCGGGCTGATCGCGTTCTCCGAGACGCCGCTGCCGGCAAAATAAGTGGGGCGGAGGCCGGCAGAGAGGGTCAGCCAGGAAAAAGGTTTGAATTTGTCGTCGAGGAAGAAAGCGGCCAGCCCTCCGGAAGTTGGTTCAGAATCCGGCCCGAAAGGCGACTGGCCGGACACGCAATCGGGAAAGTTGGGGTCGCCGTTGCTTGGGCAATTGAAAAAAATGGCCAGAACGTGATCGTCGTTCTGGTGAAATCCGAAGAATCCGACCTGCAGATCGTTCCTGTTGAAGTTTGCGGCGAGGCTCGCCTGGCCTCCAGCGTAAAAAGAAGTGTGGTGGTCGGTTGTAGCGGTAGGGTAATCGTTCGGTGCGCTGCTGTAATTGGCAGTGTTGCGATGAAACAGGGGCGAGACCGTGACCATCAGTTTCGAGTTAAAGGTGTGGACCCAGGAAGCGTTGAGCATCGCATCGGACTCACTGTTGCCATCGCGAAGGCCGCTGCTGTCATATTGCGAACTCTGCAAGTCGTTAAAGTTCGGGTCGTAGGGGACCTGGTAGTAATCCTTGCGCAGCGCGGTGACCAGGCGAAGCTGATTGGAAGGATTGACATTGAAGATGAAGGAGCCGAAGCCTCCGTAGCCATTGGCGGCGTCGTGCACGATTTGGGAAATGGGCGGCTGGATGCCGAGATTGCTCCGGTTTCCGTTCAGGCCGACGTAGTAGGCGAAGCGCTCGGTGTGGCTGCCGAAGCTGAGCGAGTCGTTGGTCTGGTAGAAGTTGCCGGCGCTGAGGACGATTTCGGCTTGGTTGTTCCGCTCGAATCCGGTGCGGGGCACGACGTTGAATACGCCGTAGGTGCGATCGCCGAATTCGGCGCCGTAGCTGCCGCGATTCACTTCCAGGTAGTCAATGTCTTTGGGATCGAATTGCGGGCCGATGTTGCTGGCAATATTGGTGTTGGGCACCGGCACGCCGTCGACGAGCCAGGTGGTCTGATGGCCGCCGCGGATGTGGAGTTGGTCGTGCGTGACGTAGGAACCGGGCACATAGTTGGTGATCATGGCCATGCTGTTGGTGCGGTCGGCGCCGGGAGTGCGCTGGATGTCGAGGCGGCCAATGAGGGTGGTGGGAGTGGCGGTGTCGGTGGCCACGACTGCGGGCGAGGCGGAAACGGTGACTTTTTCACTCGCCCAGGCCACCTGTAATTGAAAGTGAACGACCGGCACAGTTCCCGAGATGACCGTGACGTCTTGTGAAGTTTGCGCGAAACCCTGGCTGGCGACGCTGACGGAGTATTCTCCGAGCGGCACGGCGTTGAGTTGAAATTCACCATTGGCGTCGGTGTTGACGCTTTTTGCCCACTCCGACGATTTCGCCTTGAGCATCACCATGGCGTCCTGAATGGGGCGATGCTGGGGGTCGTGCACCACGCCGCGGATCGCGCCGTAGACATTGGCGAGCGCGGCGGCGGTTATCAACAGCAACGCGGTGAACGCGAGCAGCTGGAGGCGAGCCATGGCTTTTGTCCTTATAAAGTTTCTTGTGCGCTCAAGAAATGTCGCTTCTCCTCTTCAGGAATCCAGCCCCGGAGGGGCGAAAGAACAGCTACGACACAGACTCCGGAGGGACGACCGAGTTCTCACGCGTGCCTTTTACGGCGGGGACGCTCGCAACTCTGCGGCGTTTGCCGGAGGTTGCTATGTTCGCGATTCGGTAAAAAGGCCTAGCTGCGGGGAGGAGCGCGGGCGGAATCGCGCGCGAAGAGATCCGATGGCCTGAGCACCGCGGGCTGTGTCGCGGGTGCCGGCTCGATCAGGAAACTGAGACGGAAGGGTGGGCTGGATGCGGGTCGCGCCCACTCCGAGGTTTTCAGGCCGCGACAGCAATCGTGGTTCTGGCAGCAGCCATCAAGGGCGCGAAACGAAGCGTCCGCAGACTCCGGCGTCTTCGCCATCCCGTGATGACAGTGCATCGCCGGCATCGCGGGCTGCGCCGGATGGCGCACGCAGTGCATCGCTTGCGGCGGCCCGGCAGCACAAGCCAGCGCAACCGGCTGGAAGGCCGGGACGAGCATGACAAGCGAAAGAAGTCCAGCCGTCCAGCGAAAAGTTCCCCACATTTGCCGAACAGCATACCAGTACGCAGCACCCAGTTGCCAGTACCAGCTATCAGCTCTCAGCAATCGGCTGCCTCTGAGAACTGAGAACTGGGAACTGAGAGCTGGTTTCCGGTACCATTTCCCCGTGCACGAACTCAGCGCGCAGTTGCTCAAAACAATCCGCGGACAGGAGCTGATCCGGCCGGGCGACCGTGTGGCGGTGGCGGTCTCGGGCGGAGCGGATTCTGTCGCGCTCTTGCGGTTGCTCGTCGAAATCCGCGCCGAGCTCGGTATCTTGCTTTCCGTCGCGCACGTCAATCACAAGCTGCGCGGGGAAGAGTCGGATGAGGACGAGCGCTTCGTTGCCGACCTGGCCCGGCAGCTGGGCCTGGAACTTCACTCCACGGTTGCGCCGCTCGAGCCGACCCGGGAGTCGGGCACGGAAGCGGCCGCCCGCCAGCTCCGTTACGATTTCTTCTGCCAACTCGCGCGCGCCAAGCGCGCTTCGAAAATCGCGACGGCGCACACCATCGACGATCAGTCGGAGACTGTCCTGCTCCGCATCCTGCGCGGCACCGGCATCCGGGGGCTCTCGGGCATTCATCCCCGCTTCATTCTGAAGCAGCAGGGGCGTGTTTTCGGCGAGGTGGTGCGCCCGCTGCTGGGCTTCCGCCGCGCCGAACTCGAGCAGTTCCTCGTTGGTCTCGGTCAGGCCTGGCGCGAAGACTCTTCCAACCGCGATCTCAACTTCCTGCGCAATCGGGTGCGCCACCTGGTTGTGCCGGTTCTGAAGGAGAGCTTCGGAGCCACGGCGGTAGAGAACCTCGCCGACCTCGCCGAAATCGCGCGCGGAGAAGAAGAATACTGGAACCACAGCCACCCGGAGATCCACACGTTTCGCCCTCCTGCGCCGGGGAAAGCCGCGGGGCCGGCCCCCGTCGAGATCGCAAGGATCGGTTCCTTGCCGCTTGCCGCCCAGCGCCGCCTGGTGCGCGAATGGCTGGAAACGAGTGCCAGCGGCTTGACAGTGTCGTTCCGCACGATCGAAGAAGTCCTCGACCTGGCCCGCGGCCCGGCGGGAAAGAGGATCGAACTCGCCGGCGGGTGTGCCCTCCGCCGTACCCAGCGCGATCTTCGCATCGAGCCTGCCCGCGAAAAGTTGCGGCGGGCGGAGTACGAATATCGCCTGCCGGTCCCCGGCCAGATCGAGATTCCCGAACTCGGCATCCGGATCGAAGCCGTGCTCGCCGACCGCGTGCTGGCCAACCGGAAGCTCGTCCCGGAACCCGAGCGTGAGCAGTTGCTCGATCCCATGCAACTGCCGAAGGAGGTCCTGATCCGCAACTGGCGCCCGGGCGACCGTTTCTGGCCGTTGCACACGAAGTCAGAAAAGAAGGTGAAGGAACTTCTGGCCGAGCGGCGAATCTCCGGCATGGAAAGGAAGCTGTGGCCGGTGGCCGTGGCCGAGGGCATCGGCCTGGTCTGGGTGCGCGGATTCGCTGTCCCGGCCGGCCTGCAATCCCCGTCCGGCGCGCCGACAGCACTCTGGATTCGAGAGTCGCCATGCGCCGCGATCTCGCGCACACGCTAGGTGCGACCTGCCAGATACCAACCGAGAATGGCTAACCGCCGGGCGCGGCGGTGATGTACTATCCAGAGTTCGGAGAAATGTCCGGACACGTTCGGAGGCCGCTCTTACCATGACTGCTCCGCATACCCCGGCCCTGCGCCAAGTCATCTCGGCCGACCAGATCCAGAAGAGAGTCCGCGAACTCGGACGCCAGGTCTCGGACGACTACCGCGGGCAGACCGTGGTGGCGCTGGGAATTCTGGAAAACAGCTTCATGTTCATGAGCGACCTGGTGCGCGCCATGGATGTGCCGGTCGTCTGCACCTTCATCAAGCCACGCTACAAACAGACCCAGCAGGGCGAGGCGCCGGTGCTCGAGATCTTCTTCAGCCACGAACTGGACATTAAAGGCAAGCACGTGCTGCTGCTGGAAGGGTTGGTGCACTCCGGCGTCACCACCGAATTCCTGATGGGCGACCTGCGGGCGCGCGGCGCCGCGTCGGTAAAGCTGGCCACCCTGCTGGACCGCCAGTCGGCCCGGCGGGTGCCGCTGCAGCCCGACTATTTCGGTTTCCTGGTGGACGACGCCTTCCTCTGCGGATACGGCCTGGGCAGCCCCGAGCAGACCGGACGCAACCTGCCGCACCTGTCGGCCACCACGTAGGGACAGCCGCCCGTGACTTCTGTCACTCTCTCTCGTATCCCCGTTTCACCCCGAAAAGGGCTAGAATGAGAACGTAGCTTTTCCCCGTCGAATTCCGTGCGGCGGCATCTAATCGGGTTGGATGCAAGCGCGTCGGTCTTTGCGACCACGGATAAGACGCTGCATTTAGAGGAGTGTTCGGTGAATTCAACAGCCAAAACGGCGCTCTTCTGGCTGGCCATTGTTGTCTCGGCGGTCCTGCTCTGGCAGGTGGTCCGAACCGGCAGCAACACCCAGAAGGACAAAGAGGTCAATCTTTCGCAGTTCCTAAACGATGTCGATCAGGGCCTCGTCCGCGAAGTTACGGTCACGGCGCAAGACGTCAAAGGCAAGTACAAGGCCGATAACTCACCCTTCCACACCACCGTGCCACCGAACTACCCCGACATGTACAAGACGTTGCGCGACAAAGGCGTTAGTGTCAACGTCAAGGACATCACTAACGGCAGCTGGCCGAGCTGGATCCTGAACCTGGCTCCTCTGGTGCTGCTGGCGGCGCTCTGGTTCTTCATGATCCGCCAGATGCAGACCGGCGGAAACAAGGCGCTCTCGTTCGGCAAGAGCCGTGCGCGCCTGCTTTCCATGCAGCAGAAAAAAGTCACGTTCAAGGACGTGGCCGGCGTGGATGAAGCCAAAGAAGAGCTGCGCGAAATCATCGAATTCCTGCGCGAAGCGCAAAAGTTCCAGAAGCTGGGCGGACGCATTCCCAAGGGCGTACTTCTGGTCGGAGCTCCGGGAACCGGCAAGACCCTGCTGGCGCGCGCCGTGGCCGGCGAAGCGAATGTGCCCTTCTTCTCGATCTCCGGCTCCGACTTCGTGGAAATGTTCGTGGGCGTAGGCGCGAGCCGGGTGCGCGACCTGTTTGAACAGGGCAAGAAAAACGCTCCCTGCATTATTTTCATTGATGAAATCGACGCGGTCGGCCGTCACCGGGGCGCGGGTCTCGGCGGCGGACACGATGAGCGCGAGCAGACCCTCAATCAGTTGCTGGTCGAAATGGACGGTTTCGAGTCGAACGACGGCGTCATCCTGATGGCCGCGACCAACCGGCCCGACGTGCTCGACCCCGCGCTGCTCCGTCCGGGACGCTTCGATCGCCGCGTGGTGGTGAACCGTCCGGATGTGCGCGGGCGCGAAGAAATCCTCCGCGTGCACACCCGCAAGATTCCTCTCGCCGACGACGTTGATTTGTCGGTTCTGGCGCGCGGCACCCCGGGTTTTTCCGGCGCCGACCTGGCCAACATGGTCAACGAAGCGGCGTTGGCGGCGGCCCGGCAGAACCGTAAAGCCGTCCTGATGTACGACTTCGAAGTGGCGAAAGACAAGGTCCTCATGGGCGTGGAGCGCAAGTCGCTGCTGCTCTCCGACGAAGAAAAGAAAAACACCGCCTACCACGAGGCGGGACACGCGCTGGTCGCGGCCAAGCTGCCGTTCTCCGATCCCGTGCACAAGGTCACGATCATTCCGCGCGGCCTGGCCCTCGGTCTGACCATGCAGTTGCCGACCGACGATCGCCACAACTACTACAAGAATTATCTGGAGACGCAGATCGCCATTCTGATGGGCGGGCGCATTGCGGAAGAGCTTTTCCTGAACCTGATGTCGACCGGCGCCGGCAACGACATTGAGCGGGCCACGGAGCTGGCGCGCAAGATGGTTTGCGAGTGGGGCATGAGCGACCTGGGGCCGTTGACCTTCGGCAAGAAAGAAGAGCAGATCTTCCTGGGGCGCGAGATCGCGCAACACCGCGACTACAGCGAGGCCACCGCCATCCAGATTGACGAAGAAGTGCGCAAGATGGTGAGCACGGGGTACTCCACGGCGAAGGGAATCCTCTCGGAGAATCGCGAGACCCTGATCAAGATCGCCAAAGCTCTGATCGAACGCGAAGTGCTGGACGCTGCTGAGATCAAGATGCTGGTCGAGGGGCAGGATCTGCCGCCCATCAAGCCGCTGCCGGCGAAGTCCGATGACGGCGTGCAGCAAGTGCTGAAACCCGATCCTGGGCGCACTCCCGCCAAGGGCGGTGAGCGGCCGGCCACAGCGTAGGAACAGTGGTCAGTGACTGGTGGTTAGTGGTTAGAGCGGATTCCCAGAAGGTGTACCCGATTTCTCCGCTCTTCACCCGCCGTGCCCATTTTGTAGAGACGCAGCTTGCTGCGTCTCCTGTGTGCGCATTGCGGGCGGCTTCAGGTACAGCAACCGTGAATCCGCTTTAGCGGGCGGCCTTTGGGCCGCCCTTCTTTCCCGCCGAGATCTCCACTGCGCGGGCGCCAGGCTGCGGAAAGACTCCTGTTTTGTATCAGGGCATCGCTTCAGCGATGCCGTAATCCGCTTTTTTTCAACGGCCCCTTTAGGGGCAGAGCGCACAAAATCGATTTTTTCCGCAGCCTGCTCGCGGATATGTCCCTTTGTGAACTCTCGCTGCCCAGTAATGGCTGACAGCAAAGCTTTTTCGCGCAATACTGGTAGTGTATGGAGTTATCCCTGCATTCTAAAGTCGCTCTCATCACCGGCGGGTCGCGCGGAATCGGCGCCGCCACCGTGCGCCTGTTTGCCGATGCCGGCGCCAAGGTTGTGTTCAATTATCAATCGGCGAAAGGCCCGGCTGAAGACTTGGTCCGCGAATGTGGCGCGGAAAACTGCCACGCCGTGCAATACGACCTGAGCGGCACCAAACCGGCGCAGAAACTGGTGGCGGCAGCGGTCGCCCGCTTCGGACGTCTCGATATTCTCGTGGCCAACCACGGCATCTGGCCTCCGGAAGACGCGCCCATTGACCGCATGTCGGACGAACAGTGGCATCACACCGTCGCGGTGAATCTGGACAGCGTGTTCTCCCTGGTCAAGCACTCCGTGGCGCAGATGAAGAAGCAGGGCGGATCTGCGCCCCAGAGCGGCAAAAGCGGCCGCTCCGGGGACCCCGGCTCTCCGGCGGGACACATCGTCCTGGTAAGTTCCACCGCCGGCCAGCGGGGCGAGGCCTTCCACAGCGACTATGCCGCCACCAAAGGCGCGCTGATCAGCATGACCAAGGGCCTCTCCACGGAACTGGCGCGCGACCGCATTTACATCAATTGCGTGGCCCCGGGGTGGGTGGACACCGACATGTCGGCGCCGGCGCTGAACGATCCGGCGACCCGCAAAAAAGTGTTTAGCGCCATTCCTCTCGGCCGCGTCGGGACGCCGGAAGAGATCGCCGCTCCCATCCTGTTTCTTTGCACGCCCCACGCCGGCTTCATCACCGGCGAGGTGTTCAACGTGAACGGCGGCGCGGTGCTGGTGGGGTAGAAGGAAAGTTCCTATGAAGCGTCAGTTTTTTCTTGCTGTTTTAGCTGTCGCACTGGTCCATGCGTCGGCGCTCGCTCAATCCACCCAAGGTGGATCGGATGCTCCGGGACAGCCCCCTGCGGAGCGCCAGTTGCGTGTGCGCGTCTCCGAGAAAGTGTCGCAACGTTTGCTGATCAAGAGAGTTCAGCCCCAATACCCGGAATTTGCGCTGGCGGAGCGCATTCAGGGCGAGGTTGTTCTGAAGGCGCTGATCGGCAAAGACGGAGAGGTCAAGGAGCTCACTCTCGTCTCCGGAAGTCCTGTGCTTGCTCCCGCCGCCCTCAAGGCGGTCAAGCAATGGAAATACAAGCCGTACTTGCTTAACGGCGAACCGGTAAACGTGGAGACGCAGATTACCGTAGCGTTCCAATTGTTCACGCATTAGTCTTCATGTGATCGGTGCGCCTGACCAGCGTGCCACCGCCGAGACAGCCAAAATCGTCCAGACCGCTTCTAATCTAGTAGCTTATGCACCGACTCTTCGCCATCTTGCTGCTTTCCTTGTTCGCCGCTGCCCAAACTGCGGCCCCCAAGCCGGCCGTCAATCTGAACGACTCCGACAGTGCCCGCAAGGCGCGGGCGGTTCTCGATCAGACGATCCAGGCGCTGGGAGGGCAACCCTACCTCTCCTACCTGAACCGGAGCGAGACCGGCCGCTACTATCCGCTCTATCACGGGCGGACCAACAGCACCGGGATTTACTACAACTACTACGTCGAATATCCGGATAAGGATCGTTTCGAAGTCATCCACACGAAAGACATTTTCCTGGTCGAGGGGCAGGTCGGCAACGTCAAGGTCAAGAACAAGATCGACATTGTCCTGATTCACAACGGCGACAAAGGATACGAGACCACGTACAAGGGAACGGCGGCGCAGGAACCGGAGGATTTGCAGAACTACCTGCGCCGGCGGCGACATTCGCTCGAGTGGGTGTTCCGCAAGTGGATCCGCGATCCGAACGTGGCCCTGTTCTATGATGGGGCGGCGGTGGTGGATGGGAAGGAAACCGAGGGGGTCACGCTGCTCAACAGCCAGGACGACTCGGTCAGCGTTTTCCTCGATCTGAATTCGCACTATCCGGTCAAGATCAGTTATTCGTGGCGCGATCCGCAAGACAAGCAAAAGAATGAGGAAGAAGAGATCTACGACAATTACAAGCTGGTGCAGGGCATCATGACGCCCCACTCCATAACCCGCCGTTTCAACGGGGAAATGTCGCAGCAGCGCTTCATCAACGTGGCCAAGTACAACCTGTCGCTGCCGGATTCGATGTTCGAAGCGAGTGTGACTTACGACCCCTTGCGGCCTCCCGCAAAGCGGTAAGAACAAGCCCCCGAACCTAACCGAGCCCCCAAGAAACGGGACGGAAACCCTCTAGGTACCGCCCACAATCTGCCTTCGTCTTAACAGGTTAGGAGGATCATGCTTAAGCCAAGCCACGGAGTGTGGCTTTTTTGCCACGTACAGGAATTCAATCCCTCCGCTAAACTGATTCATAGTAAAAGACTTAATTTATCCCCCTTTGATCCACGAGCAGACAATTCGTGCTGCGGTCAGTTGCAGCGGAGTCGGTCTGCACAGCGGCGCTCCGGTCAATCTGCGGATTCTGCCCGCGCCCGCCGGAACCGGTCTGGTCTTTCGCCGCATCGACCTCGACGGCTTCCAGGTCGAAGCCAGCGGGCGCAACGTGGCCCGCGTCAGCTATGCCACCAGCTTGATGAAGAGAGGCGTGCTGATCTCCACCACCGAGCACCTGCTCTCCGCTTTCATCGGCGTCGGCATCGACAACGCCATCGTCGAGCTCGACAACTTGGAACTGCCCATCCTCGATGGCAGCGCCCGCCCTTTCGTGGAGATGATCCGGAAAGCCGGCATCCGCCGGCAGCGCAAGGCGCGCACCTACCTCCGGATGGTTCGCGAGATCGAGTTGCGCGAAGGCGACAAGTTCATCGCCGTCTATCCCGCTAGCAGCTATTCGGTCTCCTACGCCATCAACTTCCCTCACCCGCAGATCGGGCGGCAGACGTTTTGTGTGCGGCTCACCAATGGCAACTACCTGCGGGAGATTGCGCCGGCGCGCACTTTCGGATTCCTGCATGAAGCCGATGCGATGCGGCAGCAGGGCCTGATCCGGGGCGCGTCCGCGGAAAACGCCATCGTGCTGACGCGCGACGACGTGCTCAACCCGCCCCTGCGTTTCCCCGATGAGTTCGTCCGCCACAAGGTGCTCGACCTGATTGGCGACCTGGCCCTGATCGGGCGGCAGATTCTGGGCTCGGTGGTCGCCGACCGCGCGGGCCATGCCAGGCACACCGCGCTGGTCTCGCGCATCCTGCGCGACAAGTCCTACGGGGAAGAAACCACGCTGGACGAAGAGTCTTCCGAGAGGACGTTCAGCGCCGAAGCCAGCCTTAGTGCTTAGAGAAGATTCCCAGAAGGCGTACCCGATTTCTCCGCTCTTCACCCGCCGTGCCCATTTTGTAGAGACGCAGCTTGCTGCGTCTCCTGTGTGTGCCTTGAAGGCGACTCCGGGTACAGCAACCGTGAATCCGCTCTTGGTCCTGTCCCGTAGTTCTCGCCTAACGCGCTTCCCCTGTGCTCGCTGTGGTTAGGAATTCCGGCGGCTCCGAGCTTCGGGCTACGAGCGAGCAGAATCTCCGGTTTGCTCCCTGCTCGCAGCTCAAAACTTCAGTCTTCACTCCGCCGGCTGCGGCACGCTCCCGTCGTGTGATATCCCGCGCTCCGCCAACAAGCGCTCCAGCTCAGCCTCAGCCTGGGCGCGGACCCGGGCGGCAAAGGCGTTGACTTCCTGCCGGTGCTCGTTCCCCAGCGCAGCCACACGAACACGAAGGTAGGGCTCGTCCTCTTCCAGGCGGCGCAACAGGCGCTCGGTTCGAGAGATCTTTTCTTCCAGACTGATCATGAATCAATACCCCTGGAAATCTTCTCCCAGAGTGCCATACCAACGGCAGCGCGCAAGTTCTTAGGTGGATTCGGGTGATCGTACGGGGGTTCAGGGCGGGTTAGGCCGCAGGACTACTGCGGGGTGGCGAAGCCTTCGGGGCGGTTGGGCCGTGCATTCTGCATGCGCTCGGTCAGCCATCGATCGAGCTGGTATTGCGAGCTCTGCGGGACCTCAACAAACTTGATGCCGGCGTGGCCTTCGTCCACCCAGGCGACTTTGCCCTGCAGCTCCAGCGAAGTATGGGAGCCGGGAAGCACGAACTGAAGCTTGCATTCCGCATCCTTGGCCAGCTTTCCCGTGAAGCGGATCGCCATTCCGCCTTCGCTCAAATTGCTGGCGGCGGCGCTGATCTCCGCGTCTGGTGCCAGGCCGACGCGCACCGCCATTTCGACGGGATGGCGGAAGTACCGGCGCCGCTCCCGCACCATGAAACTCATGGCAGCGTTGAAACAGCGGGAGGCGTTCAGCGGCGTCAACGGCTTCTGCAAAACAAAATTGGCGCCGATTTGGAAGGCCTCCTGGGTTGTGGTTTTGCCGTTGAGGACGGCGAACGCCACCGACGATGCGTTGCTCTGCGTCCCCCGCAGGCCCTTGAGCAGATCGACACCGCCGCTGAGGTCGTCACAATCCACAATGACGGCGTCGAACTTGCGCTTGCCCAGCAGATCCGCACCCGTCTGGGTGCCCGAACAGACCTCCACGCTGACCGACATCTTCTCCAACGTCGGACGTAACACTCCGAGCAGTGCCGCATCACGGCTGATCAGCAGGGACTCCAGATTCATGTCTTTCTGATGGTAGTGGTGCGCCCGGACGCGAGAAAGTAACTAAGGTGCTGGGCCGGGCAATCCCATAGAATGAGCCATCGCCCCTCATTGGGGCGACTGGGTTTAGGCGCGTACGGGTCGTTCACCCTGCCTGCGACATGCCGGGAATTCCGTAGCCGCGTTCAACTTCGAAATGTTTACCGGCGGACGGGCCGGGCAGTTCGGCCGTCGCGTCTCCGCCCCAAAGGTGACTACGTGGCCGAGCTTGTCTATCTATCCCTCGGATCCAATGTGGGCGACCGGCCGGCCAACCTGCGCGCGGCGATCGCCCGCCTTGCCCAAGCCGGCCCGGTGCAAGCGGCTTCTGCGTTTTACGAAACCGAACCGGTGGACGTGCGCGACCAGCCCTGGTTCCTGAATTGCGTGGTCGCGGTCGAAACCGCGATGCCGCCCCGCGAATTGCTCAACCTCGCGCTCGCCATCGAACGGGCGATGGGACGCCACCGCACCCGCGACAAGGGTCCGCGCACGATTGATATCGACATCCTGTTGTTTGGAGGTCGTGTGATCAATGAGCCGGGCTTGAAGATTCCGCATCCCGCGATGCACCAGCGTCGGTTTGTGCTGGAGCCGCTGGCGGAGATTGCTCCCGGGGTATTGCACCCCGCGATCAACAAGACTGCGCGCCAACTGCTCGAACGCCTAGCGCCCGGGCAGTCCGTGCGGGTGTTCACCGTGCTGGAGTAGGCTGTGAAGAGCTCAAATCGCCTTGGCGTTTAAAGTACGTTCTCACAGTCTTCGTGTTCAGCCAATAGAGCAAGAAAATGCCCAGCGTACCTTCAGAAACTACCATGACCTGTTTGATCCCGGGCCCATGCGACCAGTAACGCAGGTTATAGAGGGCCAAGAGGGAAGTCAGCAGGACCGCGATGCGTGCCCAGTTTCGGCCTTGCCAGTAGTACCAGATGAAGAAGTATCCGATCAGTATGAGTATCGTGAACACGCCAAAGGTGAAGCCAGCGTGCGGCCGGTTCCAATCCACAATGAACCAACCCATTGCGTTGGTAACGCTCATTAATAGCGCTGTTGCCGAAAGGCCCTTCGGTCGGTTGGGGCTCATAGACACGATACTCTACTACGGAACAATAATCCGGCTCGCCGTCTCTTCCGGCCCGGCGATCGCCGACTGTTTCTCCGGAAATTGCGCGAAGAGAAAATCCACGAAAGCCCGCGATTTCGGACGCCCCGACGTGCGCCTCAAGCCCATGCGCAGCAGGAACACCAGGGCTTGCAGCACTTCCGGGTCCCGCAACCGGATGGAGCCCGTGTGCTTCTGCTCGGCTTCGCGGTACTCCTTGATCATGCTCTCCACGTCGGCCACGACCGCCTGTTGCGCCACATTGGTGTTGGGCTGCTCGTAGATCAACCCGGATCTCACCAGGGTCTGGTAGCTACCAGAAAGCGAACTCAGAGCTGCAATCAGGTCCCGATCTTGCAGGCTCCGGTTCACCCGCGCGCTTCTGGCCAGCGCAAAACTGAGCCCCATGATCAGGTGTTCCTGCTCATAGAGGAATTGTTCCCCGATCTCGACCCCCGGAAACATCGCCTCCCGGTCAAGTTTCGCCAGGTCGCGGGGCTTCTCATGCTGCCGGGCCTGCTGGAGATAAGGACATTCGCTGGGGCAGTCCAGTGTGACCTCGCGTTGCTCGCCGCAACACTGGGCGCAGATTCGTCCTTGCACGGCTGGACAGAACCGCTTCTCTTTGCGTACTCCACAGATGGCGCAACTCAAGCGATGCTTCCTCGGGGTTTCATTATTTCATGACGCGGTTCCACCGCCGAGACGCCGAGGCCGCCGAGAGAAAAACATCGGGCAGTCTAACCACCGGGTCATCGAAAATCACCGATGACCCGATGGCTTCTAAATGTCGTAATAGAGGTGGAACTCATACGGATTCGGGCGCATCCGGATGGGGTCCACTTCGTTCTTGGTCTTGTAACTGATCCAGGTCTCAAGCAGATCTTGGGTGAAAACGCCGCCCTCCAAAAGGAACTTGTGGTCGGCCTCGAGCGCGGCCAGCACGCCCTCGAGCGAGCCGGGCACGGACGGAACCTTGGCGGCCTCCTCTGGGCTGAGATCGTAGCTGTCCTTGTCGAGTGGTTCACCGGGATCGATCTTCTTCTTGATGCCGTCGAGACCGGCCATAAGCATCGCTGCGTAGGCCAGATACGGGTTGCACGAGGCATCGGGCGGGCGAAATTCCAGCCGCTTCGCCTTGGGGCTGTCCGAATAAACCGGGATGCGCACGGCGGCGGAGCGGTTGCGCTTTGAGTAAGCCAGGTTCACCGGAGCTTCGTAACCGGGAACCAGGCGCTTGTAGGAGTTCGTGGTCGGCGCGGCAAAAGCGAGGATGGCTGGGGCGTGCTTGAGAAGACCGCCGGCGTAATACAGCGCGAGCTCGGAAAGGCCCGCGTACTTCTTGCCGGCAAACAGCGGCTTACCCTTGAGCCAAAGCGACTGGTGCGTGTGCATGCCGGAACCGTTATCGCCAAACAGCGGCTTGGGCATGAAGGTGACCGTCTTCCCCGCCTGATAGGCCGTATTCCGCAGGATGTACTTGTACTTCATCATCTTGTCCGCCGAATTGACGAGCGTATCGAAGCGCATGTCGATCTCGGCTTGACCGGCGGTGGCGACCTCATGGTGATGACACTCGACCTCGATGCCAGAATCAATCAGGTGCTGGACCATCCTCGAGCGCAAGTCCTGATGCTGATCGGTGGGAGGAACTGGGAAGTAACCTTCCTTGAGGCGCGGGCGGAAACCAAGATTGTCCTCCTTGCGCCCCGAGTTCCAGCGGCCCTCCTCGGAGTTGACAAAGTAGAAGCTGTGCTGGGTAGCGCTATCGAAACGCACGTTATCAAAAATAAAGAACTCGGCTTCGGCGCCGAAGAAGGCCTGGTCGGCGATGCCGGTGGAAGCCAGGTACGCTTCGGCTCGCCTGGCGACGCCGCGGGGATCGCGACCGTATGGCTTGCCCGTTGGGGGATCGATCGCGTCACCGATCATGACCATCGTGGGGATCTCGCGGAAGGGATCCATGAAGGCAGTGTTTGGATCGGGGACCAGATTCATGTCCGACTCGTGAATGTGAGCCCAGCCTCGAATGGAACTGGCATCAAAGCCGAAACCGTCCTTGAATGACTCTTCGGTGAGCTCGGTGATGGGAAAGCTGGCATGCTGCCAAATCCCGGGCAGGTCAATGAAGCGCATGTCGAGGAACTTGGCGTTATGCTTGGCGGCGAATTCGAGTACACCCTTGGCGTCCATTCACACCTCTTCGCTTGAGGATTCCCGAGAACCTAACTATGGAACGTGCCAGCGTATCGAAGGCGATCAGAGGGGTCAATACAATAAAACTGATTCACGGAATTGGGGAATCAGTCGGCCGCGTTGATCGGTCGCATAAATAAATTTTATTTGTCCCGAGTGGCTGGCACGCGATAGCCTGTAAATTTACTTCCGGGCACGGGAACCGTGCCGGGGTACCGCCCAACATCAAGGAGAACTAATGTCAACAGAACTGCGGAATTTTCTAGCCATACCCTATGACGAACTGGAAGAAATGAATTTGAAGGCGAAGAAGCAGCGCCTGGACCGCGTGGCGGTGCACAAGATCCAGGAGGAGCGGCTGAAGTATCTGACTGACGAGAAGCGCATCAAGGCGCTGACCGTACTGTTCAGCGACCTGGAAGGCCGCCTGCACATGCTCGATTACGACAAGAAATTCCTGCTGAAGAGCTTCGACAATCTGACTTTCGACGGCTCTTCGATCCGCGGCTTCACGGCGCAGCGGGAAAGCGATCTCCGACTGGGGATTGACTGGGCCGCATTCTACTGGGGTCCCGCCGATGTCTTCGGGCCGGGCAAAGTGCTCGCCTTCGGCGAGGTCATTGACAAAAACGGCGAGCCCTATACGGCGGACATCCGCAGCATGCTGAAGCTGTTTGCCGACGGATTGCACAAGAAGCACGGTTACACCTGCAACGCTGCCAATGAGATCGAGGGCTTCCTGTTCCAAGGGCCGCAGGCCGAGCGCCGCTACCACGAGACGGGCAAGTTCGAGTACGTCAACACCGGTGGCTATTACCACTCGTTGCCGGGCGATCCGCTGCGCACGTTTATCGATACGACCGCCGAAGTGCAGCGCGCCATGGGCTTCCAGAACGAGAAAGACCATCCGGAGGTGGCGCCCTCGCAGTTCGAGATCAACTACAGCTACGCCGAGGTGGTGGCCGCCGCCGATCATATCCAGCTCTACAAACTGATCTGCCGCCAGGTGGCCCGGAACATGGGATTGACCGCCTGCTTCCTGCCCAAGCCAGTGGTGGGCGTGAACGGCAGCGGCATGCACACCAATGTTTCGGTCAGCCAGAACGGCAAGAACCTGTTTTGGGATCCCAAAGGCGAGGAGAAGCTCAGCAAGCTGGGCTACGAGTTCCTGGACCGCGTTCTCACCCACGGTAACGACCTCTGCCTGGTGTTCAATTCCAGCGTCAACGCATATCGCCGCCTGGATCCGCACTTCGAGGCGCCCAACAAGCTCACAGCGTCGCCGGTGGATCGCGGCGCCATGATCCGTATCCCGATCGGCAACGAGCGCAGCATGCGGATCGAAGTGCGCGCGGTAGCTCCCGACGCCAACCCGTACCTGGTGATGTACTCCATTTTCAAGACCGGATTGGAAGGCACGACCGCGAAGATCAAGAACCTGCGGCAGGCGGAACGCTACCTGCCCGACAACATCTACACGGCGATGGACAACTTCCGCAAAGCCGAATGGACAACCAAACTCCTCGGGGAAGACGTGAAGTCCCGTTACGCCGACCTGAAGGAGGCCTCCGCCGACCGCTGCCCCCGTCTGCTGGGGTCCGTCGTCAAAGCCGCCGAGGTGCAGTTCCACCACGAGGTTTACAACCAGTACCTGTGGCATCTGTTCTAGAGAGAGAGGCAGGACTCAGGAGGGGCGCGGCTTTCCGTAGCGCCTTTTTTCTTGGAGAGTGAGGGAACTCTCGTCTCCGCTTTTTCCGGACCAGGAGCTATTTGCAAAGTGTGCGCTCGGGTAGTTGGGGTGATGGGCTGTGGCTGTTGAAAAACTCTTTTCAGGGCGTTCCAACGACGAACTTCGTTCGTAAGTTATTGAATCTTCGATCGCTGGAAGGGCTGAAATTCACTGAAATTAATGCTTTGGTTCCTTTTCAACAGCCACGGCTGTTCTCGACAGTTGA
>Ga0187804_10000065_pt1 | contig 21717 bp, 19 predicted proteins | sample NC_wetland_sal_i_3_FD_132961 | JGI IMG/M metagenome (GOLD analysis project Ga0187804, IMG submission 132961) | Wetland sediment microbial communities from Neuse River Estuary, North Carolina, USA - Control_4 | ecosystem: Environmental > Aquatic > Freshwater > Wetlands > Sediment | place: USA...
AACCGAGACATCCTTCTGTCCCTTGTACTGCGCGCGCCACGCCGCGCCGCAGGCGATCGGCAAATGCGCACCGATGATCGCGTAGGAGCCCATCACGCCGTGGTCGACCGAGGTCAGATGCATCGAGCCGCCTTTACCCCGCATCAATCCGTTGTCGCGCTGCATCAGCTCGCCCAGCACCTTCTCGATCGGGACGCCGCGGGCCAGGGTGTGGGCGTGACCGCGATAGGTGCAGAACGAAAGGTCGCCGGGCTTCATCGCCGCCGCGCAGCCGGCCGCGACCGCTTCCTGGCCCAGCGAAAGATGACTCGTGCCCTTCACCAGGTTCTGCAAAAACAGATCGAAGGCGCGCTGCTCGGCCTCGCGGATCTCGACTTGCATGCGATACATGCGAAGTCGCGTTTTCTCGCCAATGTCGTCGTTAAGCTGCACGGTTTTCATTCCAGCCTTGATGACGTTATGTCGATTTTCGCGAGCTTCATGCCAGCAGACTGAGCGATAGCGTACCGTGATCAGATCGCTAGTTGCGCAACCCTCGATTTAGCACAGTGGAGCAGGATTGGCCTGTCATGAGGTTCACGCGACCGCAAGACAGTTTTTAGTAATACCGGCCCTACAGACGGATCTCGCCGATGTTGACGCTCGAGCCTAGCTTGGTCTCTATAGTCTTTGTTCTGCCGTCTGTGGCAGCAACCACCACCGCATACACCCCAGAATTTTCATCTAGGCGATCAAACTTGAAGTCGCCAAAATTATCGCTCGTCGTCTTGGCAACCACACAACTATCCTTGATGAGCTCGACCTTCGCGTTCTCAACGCAATCGACAATTCGCCCTTTGGTCGCCGAGATGGTACCTGCAATAAAACATTTCGAGTAGCGCCACAGATTGCGGTAATAGACACGCGGCCGTGTATTTAGCTCAGGCTTCATGACTTCGAGTTGCTGCTCGCGGGCAATGTGTTGCATCTTGGCGTCGTCAACTTTGATGGATTGCATAGCGCCGGTTGGGCAAGAGAGATGCCCCCGCGTCTGCGTCCAGCCTTGATCAATCAAATGCGCGTCGAACGTCCACGTTTGCGGAATTTTCAATTCTTCATTCCACCAGATGTGGCCGTACGGACAGGCATCAACCAGGTCCTCGCGATTCTTAGCCTTGATCGGATCGATCAGCACAATCCCGTCGTCGCGCTTCTTTACTGCGCCACGGCCTTTTGCAACACACGGTGCATTGTCACAGTGATTGCACATGGTCGGCACATAGGCGATATCAATCATTCCCGCTTGGCCGCGCTCTTTTTGAAGGATGTTAATCCACTTGTGACCGTGCCTTGGCATCGGTGCCGAATAGCCCGGCCAGTTGTTATCGACGTACTCATCCATGGTCGCCAAAGTACACAGATTGCAGTTCGTGCACTCAGCAACGTCTATGATCATGTTCCATTTTTTCATCACATATCTCGCTCGTCCCAGCTCCGATACCTTCGTACTCAAGCTTTCGTACCGAGGTGATCTCAGTTGTTCGCCCATATGTGCTGGCTGATCTCATCTCGGTATTTGTGGCACTATCAAATGAAAGAGTTTCAGTGACGCGCCGCTCGATGGTTTAACAGTCGCTGTCTCCGACGGGCCGAGGTAAATGCCAGCACCTTTTCCCACGTCGTAGTTCCGGTCGTTGAGCCGGATGTGACCTTTACCTTCCATCAGGTAAATGAGCTGATGTTTGTTCGTCATTTCCGGCTTGAAGGTTTCCGTCGATTTGAGCCAGCGCAGTGAACCCTGCACGTTGCTCGCTCCACACAGCTCCTCATTCAAGACCTCGGTGACTTCGCCCTGGCCGGCCGTTGGTTTTTTAGCGAGTTTGTTGGTGTCGATAAATGTCAGCGACATGATCATAATCCTCTGCTGTCAGGATGATCTCAGGTCTGGGTCCAAACGCGGCCGTCTTTGCGGTTCCAACGCAAGTCGTCGTCCGTGCCTTCGAGGATTGTCGTCTTAAAGCGATTGGGGGCTTGAAATTCGAAGTAGAACAGCGGCTCGGTGGCGCGCAGACGGTGCTTCTCTTCCGAGGGAATGAAGATCATGTCGCCAGGCCCGACCGGGCGCACGCCGTCGTCCGATTCCACAGTGGCCCTGCCATTGATGATAAAGTAGAAGTGTTCGCAGTTCTTGTGCAGATGTAAGGGTGAGGCCGCACCGTCCTTGTAGTGCATGACACCGGCCAACATGTCGTCAATTTTTGCCAGTTCTTGATTGACGAAGAAAATGCGCTCGCGCGCCCCTTTGGCATCGATCAGAGACGGCAGTTCGTCCTCCTTAAATACATAAGCCATTCGACATTCTCCTCTTGTTGCAGTCGCATCGCGACCTGGCGTCCTGCCCATTTGGAGGGAACATCAGTTCGCCATTGCCGGCGCCGGTTCCACTAAGCGGTGGATCGGTGTATCGATTTTCGTTCGGGCAAACGCCTCCGATACGTATTGGGTCTCGCCATCCCACAGTTCGATTTCGACGAGAGCGTGCGACCCGGCAAGCGAATGTGTGGACTTGGTCTGCGATCGGTGCGGCATCAACAAGTTGACGACGCCACCACGGTCCACGGATCGTCCGGGCTCGCCCATTGGCTCGTACAGAGCCGAAGATTCATAACTATGCGCAACACCGCGTGCCAACCGTTCGGTTAGCACCGCCGCGCATATGACCGCTCCGCGGTCGTTGTAGACCTTGACCAGGTCATGCTGTTTGATGCCGCGGACGGCAGCATCGAGCGGGTTCATACGCACGATCCAGTAGTACCAATCTTTCACCTTCACCCGATGATCTGGGATGTTGAGTAGGAACGAATCCTTGCCGTCGCCTTGGGTGTGGAAGCTGTACTTGGAATGGGGTGTGAGCAACTGAAGCGGATATTTCTCGAAAAGGTCGCCCGACTGCGGACCTTCCCAGGACGGTACATACTCGACGACCGGCGGCCGCTCAGGATCATCTAAGCGTTTGAGACTGTTGCACTCAAACTCGAGTTTGCCGGATTGCGTCTGCAAGCCCTTGAGGAATTCGACCGAATAGTCGGATGGCAGTGGATGTGGCTCCGGAACGTCCTTCTTGCGGCCTTCCCAAAACCACCGGAAGGATACCGGTGCTCGCAGATGCTCCTTCTCTGTGGGCACAACGAAGTACCCGCGCCGAATGAATTTCTTCCATGACATCACTTTAGGTAGATCCGATGCGTCGAATAGGCGCTTGACCCAGTCGACCTCGTTTACGCCCTCGGAAAAGTAGTTAGCGAGACCGAGGCGCTTACAAATCTCATTAAAGATCCAGTAGTCCGACTTCGACTCACCTAGCGGTTCAATAGCGGGGGCCTGAAAGATAATGACGCGATGGTTGAGCTGCTGCTGGCCATGATGACCGTAGCCGCCGAGTGCTGCCCATTCGCTGATGTCCACTCGCTCGAAGTTGGTGCAAGCGGGCAGGATGACGTCCGCGAATTTGGTGTCACCCTCGAACCAGATGGCTTGACTGACGATAAATTCTAGATTCGGTGACTGGAACATCCTTACATGACGGTTGGTATTGCTCATGGTCGGAATAAGCGATCCGCCGTATTTAAACAGCATCCGCACAGGTGCGTGGCCGGCTGCCGGATAACTGAATTTCTGGAACTGCGCCTCGATCGATTTGCCGTTCCATGGATAGCCATCATCCACCTTTCCATCGAGGATCGCCTCGGGCAGGTAGAGGCGTGGGATTTTCTGGGTTGGCGTATTCATGGTCGGTAACTGCGGCATACGCTGAAACAGCTCAACCGCCATCGAAGTCGCTTCAAGATCGCCGGACATGCCGCCGTCGGCGTAGCCGGGGAAATAGAAATTGAGATCGACCGGCGCGCCCCACTGTAGATTGCCCATGTTGATGCCGGGCTTGCCCAATCCTTGCATGGCAATCAGGCACACCATGGTGCGCGCCCATTGGATGCCGGTCTGGTTACGGCAAGCCCCACCGTGGCCGTTGCCCCACCCCCCACAACCGAGGTAAGTGCGTTTTCTGGCCCACTCCCGAGCCAGCGCGCGCACGTCCTTGGCTGGGACTCCGGTTTCTTTTTCTTGCCACTCCGGCGTTTTTGGAACGCCGTCTTTATCGCCCATAATGTAGGTCTTCCAGGCATCAAAGCCGACCGTGTGGGTGGCGACATACTCTTTGTCGTAGAGTCCTTCATTGATCCAAACATACGCAATCGCCATGGCGAGCGCCGGCGAGGTTGTCGGCTTCGGGCAAATCCATTTGCCAGGCAGGAATTGCGCTGAGGAATTATAGAAGGGATCGATGTGAACGATTTTGACGCCGAGCTTCTTCAGCCATTGCCGGCGTACCGTTCCTTCTTGCGACCCGTAGGAGCCGCTGGTGGTATCTGGATCAGACGCCCAGAAAACGACCATCTCACAGTTCTGCAGCAAATCCTCAACAGTACCGTAGGTCTCGCATTGGCCGACCCGCAATGTGTAGCCCCAGTGATGGGCGGCGCCCCAGTACCATCCTTCCCAGCTGTCCGGATTGTGATGGATTGGCGTGTGGCCGACGGCGTTACGGAAGCGAAACAAGCAGGACAAGTAGTAACCAATATGTCCCCATGTGTGATGTGAGCCATGCGACACCGTCATCGCACCAGGGCCATGATCGTGTCTCACTCGTTTGATTTCGTCGGCGACGATGTCGAGCGCTTCGTCCCAGCTGATGCGCACGTAGCCCGACTTGCCACGGTTGCTTGTGTTGCGTTCGCCCTTCGGATCGAAGTCGACACGTTTCATCGGATAGAGCAAGCGATCCGGCGAATAAATCATCGACCGACTGTTCTGGCCGTGAGGAGCAAGTGTCGTCTTTCGCGGTGGTGCAAAATCAATCCCACGCGCATGGATCGTCCATGGCTTCGGATCCGTTTCATCGAATGCGATTGGCGTGGTCCGAATGATTTTACCATCCTTGACATAGACGAAGAGCGGACCGCCATTCGCCATGTTGCAATATCGTACCGTGCCGTCAGCCATGCGCACGCCGAACTTCCAGCCGGCCGTCTGCATCATCATGAGGGTCTGCGCGAACCAATTCGAGAGATCCTCCGGCCCATCGACCGTCAGCACAAAATCCTGCTGTGCGTTGATTTGATTGAGCCAGTTAATCGGTGGCGTAAGTAGTGAGGCGCCGATGGTCGCGTTCTTAAATGACAAGGTGACGTCTGGCTCCGCATGCATACCATTGCCGGAGGCAATCCTTCCGTCGCGAATTGAGATCCAACGACCGATCCGCTCGTCGAGAGCCTTGATCTGTGCAACAAGGTTACGCTGCTTAAGCCGTTCAGCAAATCTAGGATAACAGAGCCTCACGACCTTCAGCATTACGACCAAGGCAAAAAGAATGATTGAGAATTTCAACCGGGCAAACATGATCTGCTTGGCCTTCCTCCTGACGATGCGCCTATAGGCGAGGCGCAAGTCGCATTGTTACTAAAGTCTACAGGATGTATGATCATCAATTGATGCAGATTGTCGGAAGACTGATCGAATTTTGCGATCATTCCAATGGCGTATTTTTAACCGCGGGCGCATTTTTAGCCGCGATCGGCAAGTTGACCGCCCCTATCGCGGCGCGTTTGTTTCTTCCCTACGAGATTTGACCAGACGCGCCAAAAAACGCGGCCATTTTCGCTGAATCGAGCGCGAGATCAGCTGATCGTCCGTCATAAACGATCCGACCGCGATCGAGAACAATAGTGCGTGGTGCAAAGTTGAGCGCTAGATTCACATATTGTTCGACCAAAATCATTCCCATATTTCCGGTGTCACGTAGTAGTTCGAAGACCTCAAACAACCTTTCGACAATCAGCGGCGCAAGGCCCTCCATGGGTTCATCAAGCAGCAAGAGCCGCGGATTACCCATCAGCGCCCGCCCAATGGCGAGCATCTGCTGCTCTCCGCCGGAGATCTCCAGACCGGTGTTACGACGCCGCTCGCCAAGGTTCGGAAAAAGCTCATAAACATTTTCGAGATTCCATCGTCCTGGCTGTGCGGCAATGAGCAAGTTTTCTTCAATGGTCAGCGAGCGAAATATCTCGCGTGTCTGCGGCACATAGCCGATACCACCGCGCGCGCGAAAGTAACTGGCCAGAAAGCTGATGTCGCGGTCGACAAATGCAACGTGGCCTGTATGCAATTGCGTCTGACCCGCAATGGTTTTCATCAAGGTCGATTTGCCGACCCCGTTGCGCCCAAGTACAGCCAGCATGGCGCCTGGCTCAATGGTGAATGATACGTCCTCGATGATGACCGTCTGGCCATATCCGGCGGTGACCCGGTCAAGCCGCAGCAGGGCGGCCATGTTTGCGGTCTCCAAGATAAACTTCACGCACGCGCGGGTCGGTAGCGATATCCTGTGGTGCGCCTTCCACAAGGATTGAACCTTGCACCAAAACTGTAATTTGCTGGGCAAACCGGAAAACTAGGTCCATGTCATGATCTATGAGCAACACAGCGATTTCTTTGGGCATCGTCTCGATAATATCGAGGATGACGTGACTCTCTGCGGTTGGGATTCCCGCCGCAGGTTCATCGAGTAACAGGATTTTTGGACGCAACGCCAGCGCTACGGCGATCTCTAGAAGACGCTGTCGCCCATAGGGTAACAATTGCGCGGGAACGTGCGCCACGTCGCTTAGACCAACACGATCTACCAATTCGTCGGCGCGTGCTACCTGCGGACGATGATAGAATACGGAGCGGAACAATTTTCTAGCTATTCCTTCACACTCAGCAACTGCGAGAAACACATTCTCGCGCACGGTCATTCCAGGAAACAACGAGGTAATTTGGAATGTCCTGCCAATGCCGAGTCGGATGCGGCGTGCTTCACCAAGTTGGGTTATATCCTCGCTGTCAAGCAGGACCTTCCCGGACGATGCTTGCAAACGGCCGGTAAGCAAATTGACGAATGTCGTTTTACCTGCGCCGTTGGGACCGATCAGCGCACGACGATCGCCGGGGCGAAGCATAAAATTCACGTCACTGATTACTAGATTTGAACCGAAAAAACAGCTGAGGTCACGGGTTTCAAGCGTTGCGGTTTCCATCATGCGCGCCCCCGCACCTTGACGGCACCGATGATACGCTGCGCAACGCCGAGAATACCGCCCGGTGCCAGCATTACCATGGCAATCAAAATTAAGCCCTGCCCCAGAAACCAGTTTGCTGGATCCTGCTTAGCAAGCTGGTCCTGAGCGAACATGAAGACGGGGACACCGACGAACGAGCCGTAGAGGCGGCCCGAGCCTCCTAGGATCAGCATTATCAAAATGTTGCCGGATAATTCGAAACTGAGCGAATAGAGCGCGACGAATTGCGTACTTTGCGTCTGCAAGGCACCGGCAAGGCCGGCCAGAGCCGATGAGATCACATAAACGATGAGGCGCCGCCGCATAATCGGACAACCGATCGCCACCATGCGAGTGTCATTTTCGCGGATGCCTCGTAGCGACCAGCCGAACGGCGACTTGATCAGGGCCCGCACGAAAATGAAAGTCAGGAATAATGCCGTCAGACTGTAGAAGAACGCCGTCTTACCCCGGAAGTCGAATGCAAATAAACCCAACAGCGGTGTGAACGACACACCCTGCAACCCGTCCTCTCCGCCGGTTACACTCGTTGCTTTGTTGGCGATTTCGTACAGCAAAAACGCTGAAGCCATCGTCAGCATTAGCAGCGTCAGTCCCTTGGTGCGCAGCATGGCGACACCAAATGTCAGTCCGGTGATCGCCGCCAGCAGCATTGCGCAGACTGCAGTAAAGATTGGATCGGTTACGCCGTGTACAGATAATATGCCCGCCGTATAACCGCCCACGCCGAACAGCCCGGCATGACCGAGCGTGACAATACCGGCATACCCGACTAACAGGTCGAGCGACAATGCGAAAAGGATCATTACGAAAACCTGCGTTGCTAGCGGCTCGTATCCAGGAAGCGCCAGCGGCAAGGCCGCCACGACCATCCAAGGCAATAACGTCAGCAAACGCATAAAGCTGAGCGGCGCGTTTCCATCAATAGGTTGACTGGAAACCGCAGCCATTTCGCCAGCTCAATGACGTTCAACGATGCCATTAGGGCGCCAAATGAGAACGAAAAAAACAAAGGCAAAAATGAAAATCGATCCGACTTCCGGTAGAAAATATCGGCAAGCAGTGTCAGACAATCCAATTGCCAACGCTGCGATGAATGGTCCCTTGATACTGCCGAGACCGCCGACCGCAACAACGATCAGAAAGTAGACGATATATTGCAGCGGATAGGCTGGTGCGATGGCAAGGATATCGGCCCCCAGGCCTCCACCGAGTGCAGCTAATCCAGTTCCCAGACCGAAGGCGGCGGCAAACAGACGATTCGTGTTGATCCCGATCGACTGCGCCATGGCACGATTGTCGACGGCGGCGCGGATGCGTGCGCCAAACAAAGTTCGATCAAAGATGAGCCAAAGCCCTGCGATGACCGCTGTACCGAACCCGACCAATGCTAGCCGGTAAGCCGGCATCGTAACAGCAAAGATCTCCACCTGCCCCTTCAGGTATTCCGGCAAGCGAATCGGCTGGGCAAGCGGTCCCCAAACGATGCGAACGATTGCGACCGAAACTAGAATGAGGCCGAATGAGAACAGCACCTGATCAAGTTCGCTTCTTCCATAGAGATGGCGATAGAGCATACGCTCCAACACAAAACCGATCGCGGCAACGAGAAAACAGCCCGTTACGACCGCGACCAGGAAGGGAACCCCAAACCGGTTCATAAGGGTTACGGTGACATAGCCGCCAAGCATGGCGAAAACGCCGTGCGCGAGATTGACAAAACCCATCAACCCCATCGTGACCGAGAGTCCGACGGAGATCAGGTAAAGGATCATGCCATAAGCGACCCCAAAGAATAGGATCGTGGTGATCGTCGTCACTGCGTGCGCCCAGCCCGTCCGTTGGTTGAGGCTTAAGCCTACTGTTTATTGAACGTCTTCCATGGATCTCCAATCTGCTCGATCGTTGCAAATTCGATGTTCGCCAGCTGCCCATTCTTTTCATCGACGCGACGCAGGTAGAGATTCTGAACGAGATCGCCGGCACCGTCGATCCGGATCGGCCCTCGCGGACTGTTTGGGTCTGACCACTGGTGCAGCAATGTCATGGTCGCATCAGGATCGATGTGTCCTTTTTGCGCCTTGATCACGTCGTAAATCGCATGCATGCCGTCCCACCCGGCCATTGCGAAGAAGGTCGGGGTCGACTCGGCACCATATTCCTTTTTCCAAGCGGCTATGAAGTCAAGATTAGCTTGCCGCGTTGCTGCCGGCGAATATTGGCCCAGCGTGACAACGCCGAGGGCGCTGCGGCCCATATTCGGTAGCTCGTCGTCAGACGTAATATCGAGTGGACCGATCAGTTTGATCTTTGAATTGATGATGCCGACATCGTCAAAAGCCTTCATAAACGCGGTTGCCTGTGGGCCGCCGGGATTGAAGCAATAGACGACCTCAGGGTTTATATCCTTGATCTTCTGGAAGTACGGCAGATAGTCCGTCGTGGCCAGTGGAATACGCACTGATCCGACGATCGTTCCGCCACCTTCCGTAAAGCCTTTGATGAAGGCAGCTTCGCCGTCATAACCGGGAGCAAAATCGCTGACTACAGTGTAGGCGTTTTTCCACCCCTGTTTCGCTGCCCACTGAGCCAGTGGGTAGCTGGTTTGCCACAACGTCCAGCCAGTGCGCACGACGTAGGGTGATTGCAAAGTCACCGCGCTGCCGCCGGCGGTCATGGTGACGAAGGGCACCTTCGCCTCCTTGGTCAACGCGGCGATCGCCATGGCATTAGGTGTCCACTGTCCACCCGTCAGGATCTGCACCTTATCACGCAGCACCAATTCCTGGGCCAGGCGCTTTGCGAGGGAGGGATTGACACCAGTGTCATCACGCTTGACCAATTCGACTTTCACGCCGGGCGGCAGCTCGCCCTCGTGTAACTTGGCAAAAAGATTGATCGCCCGGTCGATTTGCTCCCCGAGAGCGGCGTCGCGTCCAGAGTACGTCATGATCACGCCGACTTTCACAGTCTGGGCCGCAGCCGAATCATGGCCGCCGAGCGCTGGCATCAACACTGCAGCGACCACAGCACCCAGTCGGACAAAAGTGGCGGCGATCATTTTTGTTTTTATAAAATGCATAGGTCCCTCCGTGCGTTTGGATCGGAAGATCCGACCCGTGCTGCAAGTTTCGTCCTGTGGAAGTGCGCAGCATCATCGGCCACGACTATTTGTCATTTGATTATTTGCCATTATAGATAGGACACGATCTTTACTTGATGCCGTTTATCGAAATGTTGATCGATTTGGGCGATCAGCCGGAGGCGCGCCCTATCGCCGGCGATTGATTGGCAAGTCGAACCTTGCCTTTTGGTGGCGCAATTCCGGCTGCCATGCGCTCGATTTCAGCAAGAAAGGCGAGGCAAACCGCGGATAATTCGTGCCTGGCATGCGAGATGACGGCAACCTGCCATGGTTGCATTGGCGCGTCGAGCGATAGAAGCGCGATCGAGTGCGGCGCATGTCCCTCTAGGAAGAGTTGCGACGGTACCAGCGTGATGTAGTCACCTTTCTCCACGAGTGCGAGCGCGCAGCTAAAGGACGTACATTGGATTGTGCTCTTCGGCAGGGCGAGGTGGTTGGATGCGAACGTCTGCTCAAAGACGTCAAGGCCGGTATGACCGCGACGATAGATAATCCAATCGAAATCAAGCAGGTCCGCCAACCTAAGTCTGCGCGCACTGATCAAGGGATGGTCGGCACGAACGGCAGGAACCAGATGATCCTTGACTAGGCTGACGAAACTCAGAATCTCATCGTGCGGCCGGGACGGCACGAGACAGATCGCGAAATCAAGTTCGCCCGTACGGATCGCCGGAAGCATGTCCGGATAGACATCCTCCGAAACGGAAAAATTCACTCGTGGACGCGAACGCTGGAAGGCGACGATTGCACGGGGTAACAATCCCATGGCAACCGTCGGCGACGCGCTCACGCGAATTTCGCCCACCTCCGCACCGCTGATCGTTTGCACATCGTTGCGCGCGTGGCGAAGTTCAGCCTCAATAGCTTTAGCGCGTGAGAGTAGAGCCTTACCTGCCGGGGTTGGCGCAACCCCGCGCATGCTGCGGTGCAACATTTCGGTGCCGAGTTCAGCTTCCAACTGTTGGAGGCTTTTGCTGATTGAAGACTGCGATAGATTCAAGTTCCTGGACGCCTGACGGACTGTGCCAGCCTCAACTACCGCAATAAAATTCCGGAGTTGACTGAGCTTCATTCAATCACCTTTGAGCGAGTGATCGTGAAAACCTATCACATTATTCTCATTCTGCATTACTAGGCGATCGCGTATCGGATAAACTTTCGCGGACAGGGCTCCGTCCGCCCTTCCGGCTATGTACAAAGCTGGCGTTCACCGACGTCGAGAGAGCCACGGCGTTTCGAGGAGGGCACATGAAATACAACAGACCGCAGGCGACAGCCAGTTGGGGCATGATGGCCAAGGATTGGGAGAAGGGGATCGATTACGATCGTCTCCGCAAGCAACGCCTCGCGCGCGCGCAAGAGGCGATCCGTCACGCCGGCCTCGGCGGCGTCATTGCCTTCAACTTCGACAATGTCCGCTACATCACCGGTACGCATATCGGCGAATGGGCGCGCGACAAATTTATGCGCTACGCCCTCTGCCCCGTCCAAGGCCCGCCATTCCTTTGGGACCCGGCGCCACCCGCTAAACGCCTATCCTCACCCTGGATAGCCGACAATGTCTCGGCTCCAATCTCGACGATGCAAGGAGGTCTGCCGCCACAGATGAACGTCCAGGGCGATTTTGCCAAACAGATCAAAAAAGCGCTGGTTCACTTTGGTATTGAGAAAGAACCGATTGGCATTGATCTTATGGAACTACCAATGCTGCGTGCATTGGAGAAGGAGGGTATTGAAGTCGTCGATGGTCAGCAGGCGCTACTCGATGCACGCGAAGTAAAAACTGCGGACGAGATAGAACTCCTGAAGGTGGCGTGCGCCATGGTCGATGCGACTTATGTGGACATAGCTAGAGCGATCAGGCCAGGCGCTCGCGAGAACGAGCTTGTCGCAATCGCGCATGATCGCTTGTTTCGGATGGGCTCCGAGCGCGTCGAGTGCGTGAATTCCGTCTCAGGCCCGCGCGGGCGGCCGCATTCGCATACTTTTTCGGATCGCCTGATCCAGCCGGGCGATATGGTGTTCCTCGACATCATGCACTCGTTCAATGGCTACCGGACCTGCTACTACCGCACCTTTATCTGCGGCGAGCCGAACAAACATCAGATCGACGCTTATGAGACAGCGTCGAAGTGGATCAGCGCCTCGATCGATATGATTCGACCCGGTATCACGCCTGACCAAGTAGCGCAGGTATGGCCTGACGCACAGGAATTCGGGTATCGCGACGAAGCTGAAGCTTTCCTGCTCCAGTATGGTCACGGCGTTGGCTTGTCGCTATGGGAGCGACCAATAATTTCCAAGCGGTATAGCGGCCAAAACACACCCCTAAAAGAGGGGATGGTTTTCGCGCTCGAGACCTGGAAGGGGGCTGAGGACGGCTCTGGGGCAGCGCGTATTGAGGAAGAGGTTGTGGTCACCAAGGATGGTTGCCAGATCATTACGAATTTCCCGTCCGACCGGCTGATCTCCTGTGGGCTGCCTGGCTGTGAAGTATTCTAGGCGCGCTACCAGTAGGCGAAAAATTTCGCCTACTTCTTTATAAATTGCCAACGATAAGAGGTTGGTCTTGCCTCACACACCAGTCAGCATTCTGACGGGCTTTCTTGGCAGCGGCAAGACAACGTTGCTCAATCAGGTGCTGCGCGACCCTTCGATGGCCAACACCGCCGTGGTCATCAACGAATTCGGAGAAATAAGCCTCGATCACGTTCTTGCAGCTCAAAGCAATGATACAATCATGGTGCTCGAGAACGGCTGCTTGTGCTGCACCGTATTCGGCGATCTCGTCACGACGCTTAACAATCTCTACCATGCTCGCGAGGACGGTGAGATACCGCGTTTTGATCACGTCGTGATCGAAACATCGGGGCTTGCCGATCCATCGCCGCTGTTCCAAGCGTTCCTGTCCGATCCAATCCTCGTCGGTCTCTACCGCATCGGCACCGTCGTTGCGACCGTGGATGCGGTGAACGGCCCGGCGACGCTCGACAAGCACATCGAATCCATACGCCAAGCCGCACTTGCCGATCTGATTTTGATTACCAAACTCGACATGATCGATAAGGCGGAAGCCAGCAGGACCGAAACGGCGCTGAGGGCGCGTCTTCAACGCCTAAATCCTGCGGCCGAAATTTCGCGGATTGATGATCCGGCATTGCACATCCGCAGCATATTGCACACCAATATTCCTGGACGGGGAGATGCCAAGTTCGATGTGCGCGCATGGCTCAATGCAGGTGCTTACGAAAGACGAGATGACCATCGTCACGATCACGGCGATGATCACATGCATCATGATCATCAAGGCCTCCACGACCGCGATATCGCCTCATTCTGCTTTGTACGCGACGATCCGGTCCCGCGCGAGGCACTACGCTTACTTTGCGAGGCCTTGCAGCAAAACCTCGGACCGAATCTCTTACGAGTGAAGGGTATCGTTCACGTTGCCGAAGAGCCCAGCCGGCCAGCGGTTATCCAAGGCGCGCAACACCTCCTACACAACCTGTCTTGGCTCGATCGGTGGCCGGATGCAGATCGACGCACCAAGATCGTGTTTATCACGCAAGGTTTCGATCGTGTTGAGGTGGAAGACATGATAACGGTGCTAGATAGAGTCGCAGCACGTACGGCCGCGGCCCGAGCCCGGGCTGAGGGTCTGGTAGCTGATCGCAGGAAACTATCAGTAATTTCTGATTCTGAATAACTTGGAGATCTCGGGGTAGGTTACACTTGTACAAGTTTAGCGCCGTCCCGATGTGTGCGCGGAGCGTGGCTTATGACGATTCAGCAAAACGAAGCCCGTAACGCTAATAGCGGCCAAGCAACGGTAATCCTCAAGAGTGTTTGCCGCTCATGCCACGGCGGATGTGGCACTCTGCTGCATGTTCGAGATGGCGTCCTAGTTAAAGTCGAAGGCGATCCTCAGGCACCACTCAGCCACGGCCGGCTGTGTCCAATCGGGACAGTTACTGCGGATATCGTAAATCATCCGGATCGCCTAAAATATCCACGGCGACGAGTCGGCCCGCGCGGCTCGGGCAAGTGGGCGCGTATCAGCTGGGACGACGCACTCGGTGACATTGCTGAGCGCCTCAACACCATTCGCGCCACTTTTGGTCCTTGGGCGATTGCGCTTGGCACAGGAACCGGCCGCCATCACATTCGCTGGGTTTCGCGTTTTGCTCACGCTCTTGGTAGTCCAAACTGGTGCGAGCCAGGTTTTGCCCAATGCTTTCACCCGCGGGTTAACACCTCTATTCTCACGTTTGGCGACTTTCCTGTCTCTGATTTCACCGGCGGGACCCCGCCCGCATGCATGCTTTTTTGGGGCCACAATCCGCTTAATTCCGGCCCCGACGGCGAGACTCGCTTCAACGTACGCGAGGCGCTCGACACGAACCCCAAAATAATAGTCGTCGATCCACGCGCAACGGAGCTCACGGGGCGGGCCGCGGTATGGCTACAGCTTCGCCCGGGAACGGACGACGCTCTGGCGCTAAGCTTTCTGAACGTCATTGTTGACGAGAAGCTCTACGACGAACCCTTCGTCGTGCAGTGGACGCACGGCTTCGCCGAGCTTGTGTCTCATGTGCGTCAATTCACACCGGAATGGGCCGAAACAATCACCTGGGTGCCAGCCGAGAAAATCCGTGCTGCAGCGCGACTATTTGCGCGGACGAAGCCCGCGATGCTGGAATGGGGTTGTGCCATCGAGCATACACCAAAATGCATCCAAACCGTGCGCGCCATTTCTATGCTACCGGCACTCACCGGTAATATCGACGTACCGGGCGGATGGGTATTTGGCATGCGAGGACTGGGTCGATTCCCAAGTCTGATCGAAAATCTTACCCCTGAAGCCAATTCTAAGCGGCTCGGTGCGGACCGATTCAAGTTGTTGGGTGGCGAGGGCGCCGACCTCCCGGCCGCGCACATTCCAACGCTGCTGAGCGCTATACGCGAAGGCAAGCCATACCCAGTAAAGGCCTTCCTGGTGTTCGGTAACAACACGCTCACCACATACGCCAATTCCTCTGACGTGTACGATGCATTGACAAAGCTCGAATTCATGGTTTGCGCCGATTTGTTCATGACACCGACTGCAGAATTGGCCGACATCGTGCTCCCGGCAGCATCCTGGCCCGAAATCAATCAGGTCGTTGGCCTGCCTACGGTCGCCGCTAACGTGGTACTGGCGAATCAACAAGCGGTGCGCATCGGCGAATGCAAATCTGATGAAGAGATCTTTGTTGAATTAGCGCGACGCATGAAGCTTTCGGTCGGCACCGAGGCTGTGGAAGATGTACTCAATGCACAGCTCCAAGCTGGCGGTCTAGGCATTACCTTCGACGAGCTCAAACAGAAAGGATGGATTAAGGTCCCATTTCGTTATCGTAAGTATGAAGCGCATGGCTTTAAGACGCCCACCGGCAAGATCGAGCTATACTCGACGCGTTTTCAACAGATGGGTTACCCTCCCCTGCCCTACTACGAAGAACCACCGGAAAGCCCGATCGCCCGGCCTGATATTGCCAGTGAATTTCCACTTGTGTTGACCACAGGTGCGCGAATTCCATATTTTTTTAATTCTGAGCATCGGCAGATCGAGAATTTACGCAAAGCACACCGGCAACCGGTGGCCGAAATTCATCCCGACACGGCGCATCGCCACGGCATCAAAAATGGCGATTGGATGTGGATCGAAACGCAACGTGGCCGAATTAAGCAACGAGCCAAGGTCACTGACGGCATTGACCCGCGGGTGGTCGCTGCCCAACATGGCTGGTGGTTCCCCGACAAACCTGCACCTGAGTACGGTGTGTGGCAGTCCAATGTGAATATGCTCACCGACAACCAGCCACCTTATGATCCCGCCATGGGGACCTATCAATTGCGTGCGCTGTTGTGCCGTGTGTCCTTAGCCGATCCGCCATAACCCGGCTGGCATTGATCCGATGCCCAAGCGATCGCAGACCTTTGTGAACAGCTAGCCAATAGGTGGGAGGTGGTGGCTGACAGCGCGACTAGAATCCAGTCGCCGAGGCGTTGCCGACGCCGCCTCATGGACTGAGTACTGCTGCCGCTCTTGGGTCTGCACGTCGAAGCGATGGATCTAATTATGGAGAAAAAAATGCAACACAATCTTCCCTCCGCAGCTGGACGCATGGCTTTAGCGTTTTCCAAATATATGGGCAGCTTATGCGCAAAATGGCGAGACCGCTGCAAAAGCTGGTCCGCTTGATGCCAAGACCCGCCGGCTGATTAAGTTGGCGCTTGCAATTGGCTGCTCTTCGGAAGGAGCCGTGCATTCGCACGTTCGTCGAGCAGTCAGCGATGGAATCTCACGTGAGGAATTGCACCACGTAATGCTTCTAGCAATTCCGACACTTGGGCTTCCTGCGGCCGTCAAAGCCATGACTTGGATTGACGATATCCTCGGCGATGGTTAGATCCCATGAGTGCGCGATGTCAGCCCATTGTTTGATGTTACTCGGCAGAGGTAATCGGTAATTGTTTCCTGAGGTAGCTGTTGAGATCGCAAGACAACGTCAACTGAATGACGCCCCTTGCTTGATCGGCGCGCAACCACGAAATCAGTTGCATTGACCTAATGTGGTTGCGCGCTCGTGTGTAATAGCACGGCCCTTTGTCACCGGCACTCACTGAACGGGCCATACGAACTCAGGAATCGACCGGCTAATGTCTTTGCGACCACTTTTGGTACCCGGTCATATGTGCGAAGAAGAACTCGCCGGGAAATTTCTTGCGCCCGGCGAATTCCTTGCCTTCCTTCAGGAAGAACGCTTCGACGTGGCGACCCCCGTGTACGCCACGCCAACTCCGAGCAGCGTCGATCCAATTCCAAACGCCGTCAACCTATCGCACCAGCGAACACGAAGTTCGCTCGCAAGCGCGCCAATAAACGTTTCACGTAGCCACCTTGGGAGGAAATGATGATCGATCGCCGTACCATGCTTGGCCCAATAGTCGGCATCGCAATTGCTGGTGCAGCGCTCCCAGTCTTCGTTTTAGCCGCGGCTGCAGAAGAAAGCGTGAAAATCGGCGTCATTCTGCCAATGACTGGTCCGTTCCAATCCACCGGAGCGGAGGCAGACGAGTTGCGGATAAAAGAGTCGAACTTGTTGTCAAGGATGATGGTGGCATGGCTGACAACGCCAAGCGGCTTGCACAGGAGCTTATCGTTAATGACAAAGTTCACGTGCTGTTCGGTTTTGGTTTAACTCCGGTCGCGCTCGCGGTCGCACCTCTGGCAACGGAGGCAAAGATTCCGATGGTCGTGACAGTGGCATCAACCTCGATCATTGTTGATCGCTCTCCCTATATCGTCAGGACTATCCAAACTATCCCACAGATTGCCAACATCGTCGGTGAATGGACGGCTAGGAATGGGATAAAGACCGCGGTGTCGATCGTCTCGGATTACGCCCCTGGAAGTGATGCGGAGCAATGGTTCGCAAAATCGTTCGAACAAGAAGGGGGCAAAGTATTGGAGAAATTGCGCGTGCCGCTCGCGAATCCCGACTTCTCTCCGTTCCTTCAGCGTGCTAGTGATGCCTCCCCTGATGCGATTTTTGCATTTATGCCTGCGGGAGTCGGGGCAATTTTCGCCAAGCAATTCGCGGAGCGCGGCCTCGATAAGTCAGGTATCCGAATCGTATCGATGAGCGACGTCATGGACGATGACGTTCTCAATGGGATGGGCGACCCAGTTCTTGGGGTCATCACCGGTGGACCTTATTCGGTCGCCCACGATTCGCCTGAAAACAAGACATTCGTCACAGCATTCAAGGCGGCGAACAACAATCGCAGACCGAACATTGTTGCGGTCTCGGCTTATGACGGAATGGAATTGATCTTCCGGGCGCTGGAGGTCACGAAGGGATCAGCGGATGGGGCCGCTCTTGTCCAAGCAATGAAGGGGCTGCAATGGAAAAGCCCTCGCGGCCCAGTCCAAATTGATCCCGCGACGCGCGATATCGTGCAGAACATCTATATGCGTAAAGTCGAGCGGCAAAACGGCGAACTTTACAACGTGGAGTTCCAGATATTTCCGGCCGTGAGGGATCCCGCTCACGCGAACTGAGCACCCGTCACGTCTCAACTCAAAAATATAGTGGTTTCATGACGTACTTCGCCGCAATGTCTCGCGTCGACAACTCCTTGACGACACTGCTGCGTAACGTTTCCGTAGAGGTTACTCCCGTCGATACCACTTCTATCGAAGCTGCATCAAAGGTGCTGCCAGCCCAAACGGAAGTTTTCATCGCCTGCCCTCGAAGCGTGGGCTCAAAACCAATCATTTCAGCCGCCGTCCGCTTGCGGGAAGCTAATATGATCCCTGTGGCTCATTTGCCAGCACGAAACCTCTCGGACGAATTCGAACTGACATCTCTTTTGGAACGACTATCGGGTGAAGCCGAGGTCACGCGCGTGCTCGTCGTTGGCGGCGATCGCGATGTACCCGCAGGCCCTTACGATTGCGGCTTGCAGATCATTCGTGCGGGCCTGCTCGAACGTTATGGCATTCGGACCGTGTACCTGCCCTGTTACCCTGAGGATCATCCGCGTATCGAGACTGCCAAGCTAGAGGCGTCCCGCCGTGAAAAACTGGCCGTCGCTCGCAATGCGGGCTTCCAAATTGGGTTCATCAGCCAGTTCTGCTTCGAGCCGGAGCCTATTATTGCCCTGGCAAAGCGCCTGCGGGGCCACGGTCCGGTACCCTATCGGGTAGGTGTCGTCGGCCCGGTGAGTCATGGAAAGCTCTTAAAATACGCTTTGATGTGCGGGGTCGGGCCGTCGATCCGCGCACTCCGCGAGCGGCGGAATTTGGCCAAAAACATGCTGAGCAGAGAAAATCCAGAACAGCTTTTGCGGGAAATTGCAATCGCAAAAGCCACCGACGCGACGCTCGGCATCTCTGGCATTCATTTTTTTACGTTCGGAGCGCTGGCCGCTAGTGCCGACTTCATCAACCGAATGACAGGGATTCAAAAATCGGAAGTCAAGTGAAGATGGAGAATGGAATGGCCTATGAAAAGTCACTGCAGCAAAGGATGGAGGAGATAGGCGATCCCGTCGAGATGCTGAGGAATTCTCAAACGGGGCCTTACGTCTTTCCGATACCGCCAGAATTTTCGAACTGGCGCGATGAACAGGAATCGTGGCGAAAGACTGCTGTACTGTTCGATCAGTCTTTTCACATGCCCGATCTCTACGTGGAAGGACCCGATACGGTCCGGTTGCTATCGGACCTTGGGGTCAACACATTCAAGAACTTTCGTCGCAACATTGCAAAGCAATTCATCGCTGTTAATTACGACGGTTACGTCATCGGCGACGCAAGCTTGAGGACAACAAGGTCAACATTGTTGGTCGGCCTCCTGCCGGCAATTGGGTCGAATTTCATGCTAGAAGGGGCGTCTATGACGTCAAAGTCGAGCGCGACGAGAGGAGCGTCGTCAATCCCAAGCCACGCAAAACATATCGCTTCCAGATGCAAGGCCCGAACGCATGGCAGATTCTCGAAAAGGTGAACGGCAAAAAGATTCCCGACATCAAATTCTTCAACATGGGCGAGATCACGATCGCGGGCCGCACGGTACGCGCTCTCAGACACGGCATGTCCGGCGCACCGGGCCTGGAAATCTGGGGGCCTAGCGAGGATGCGCCGCAGATTAAGGCCGCGCTCGTTGAGGCGGGCAAAGAGTTCGGATTGAGGCAAGGTGGAGCGCGCGCATACTCTACCGTAGCCATTGAATCCGCCTGGATTCCGTCGCCCATGCCGGCGATCTACGGCGGCGAGAAAATGAAACCGTATCGAGAATGGTTACGTGCGGACAGTTTCGAGGCGAATGCATCACTTGGTGGCAGTTTCGTGTCTAAAAATATCGAGGACTATTATCTGCCGCCGTGGGACCTTGGCTACGGGCCTATGTGAACTTCGATCACGATTTCCTTGGGCGCGAGGCCTTGGAGAAGCTTCAACACAAACCGCATCGCAAGAAGGTGACATTGTCCTGGAATGACGACGACGTACTGCGAATTTATGCGACTATGTTTCAGTCTGAGAACCGAGCCAAGTACATGGACTTGCCGGCGGCGCACTATGCAACACTGCCCTACGATATGATCTTGCAGAACGGGAAAATGGTCGGCATCTCGACCTATCCTGTGTACACCTCCAATGGACGACGCTGGATCTCGTTGTCGATGATCGACGAAACTCAGAGCGCGCCAGGCACGGAAGTCACGGTGCTCTGGGGTGAACCCGCTGGGGGATCTTCAAAGCCCACAGTTGAGAGGCATGTGCGGAGTGAGGTTCGTGCCGCCGTTGGCCCTGCGCCATTCTCCGATCAGGCACGCGAAGGCTATCGTCCGCATGCTCTTAGACTTTGATAGTACTGCGAGCCGTCGGATTGTCATATCGAGGGAAGATAGCAAAGAGCCATGCCTGACTTGACTGACACTTTCAAGGCAGTTCTTCGCTTGTTATCCTTCAAGGAGCTGCAGAGTTCATAGGGCAAATGTTGATTTAGGATCAAGGAGGCGGCCTTGCCTATTGTTCGAATGATTATCACGACCGTTCCTCCCAGTTTGGGTAGCCAAGCCGAACGCAATTGGAAGGAAAAATGCGCTCCGCTCATGGTCAAGCAGCCGGGTTGCCTGCTAGAGCGTCTGCTCCGATCCAAGGATAATCCGGGCGAATACATTTCGTATGCCGAGTGGGATAGCGAGGAAAGTATTCGCGCATACCTTAGTAGCACCGATCATCAGGAGATTAAGCGGCACAACACAAACATCACGGGCGCGAAGGTTTTGGTGAAGCAATACGACATTGTTCGTTGAAATAGAGTTGCACTACCAGAAGAACGACTGAATGTTTAGTTGGAGCAACTACGGATCTCAGGCCATCGGCTGTTGCGCACTGCGACCCCATACCTCGCGGCACCCGGCGCCGGCGGCCGCAGCAGCGTTCGCTCCGAACCGATATCGCTAAAAAGAAGTCGGCGGCTCGCGCGGGTCACTCGTCATCGCCCGGCACCCCTCGCGCGCGGGAATCGCCAGAGAAAAGGTAAATGCGGCAACAGCGCATCACCTTACCGATGAGCGCGGAGTCATCTTGGGCGGCGGTTGTTTGGTCGTTCACCTAAGAAGTAACCCTTACCTGTCTTTGTTTGGCTCAGTCCGGAAGGAATTCGGGTCAAACCTCGACCTAAGGGAAAGCCCTTAGGGTCAATACCTAAATTTTTCTACTTGCGCTTGAGGCTTAGCATCGCTTCCCGAAGCCCTCGGAGGTAAGCCATGCAATCCGCAACTCACATCGATGGAATTCGTCACGCGCCCGCAAACCGCACCGTGAATGTTGTGCGCGCCGATACAGTCAAGGCCGAC
>Ga0187804_10000067_pt1 | contig 21581 bp, 11 predicted proteins | sample NC_wetland_sal_i_3_FD_132961 | JGI IMG/M metagenome (GOLD analysis project Ga0187804, IMG submission 132961) | Wetland sediment microbial communities from Neuse River Estuary, North Carolina, USA - Control_4 | ecosystem: Environmental > Aquatic > Freshwater > Wetlands > Sediment | place: USA...
AAATAATCGGGATCGACGTTGTGGCCAAGCTTCAACGTGCCCGCGGTAAGGGGCTCGCTTCCCGCCAGCAGCTTGATCAGCGTGGACTTCCCCGCTCCGTTGACGCCGACTAGCGCCACCCGCTCGCCGCGCTCGATCATGAAGCTGACGTTGGCGAAGACCTTCTTTTCGTCACTTCCGTGTTCATCAATTCCGTGGCCGCCATAACTTCTGGCGACGTTTGCGAACTCGGCCACGATGCGCCCGCTCGGCTTCGGCTGCGGGAAAGAGAAGTGGACGGTCTTTTCTTCTTCAGGGATTTCGATCCGCTCCATCTTCGCGAGTTCCTTGATCCGGCTCTGGACCTGCTTGGCTTTGCTGGCGGTATAGCGGAAGCGGTTGATGAAGACTTCGAGCTGCTCGATGCGTTCGCGCTGCGTTTTGTAGGCGGCTTCGAGCTGCTCCTTGCGCATCGTTTTGGCGGCGAGGTATTGGTCGTAGTTCCCGGCGTAGGTGTGCAGCCGCTTGTTCCAGATTTCGATGATGCGCTTGACGGTGACGTCGAGAAAGTAGCGGTCGTGCGAAATCAGGACGTAGGCATGGGGATAGCTGCCCAGATAGTCTTCGAGCCAGTTGCGCGCTTCGAGATCGAGATGGTTGGTGGGCTCGTCGAGCAGCAACAGGTTGGGCTTCTGGAGCAGGAGTTTGGCGAGCGCGATGCGCATTTGCCATCCGCCGGAGAACTCTTCGGTCTGGCGGGTCCAGTCGTCGCGCTGGAAGCCGAGGCCGGTGAGCACTTTGCCAACCTCGGCTTCAAGCGTGTAGCCATCGCCGGCGCGAAATTCGTGTTCGAGCTGCTGATAGCGGTCGGCCACGCCGGAGTATTCGGCGCCCGTGTGGTCGAGTTCGGACATGCTGCGGGTGAGCGACTCCATCTCTTTTTCCACGGCATGCAGTTCGTCGAAGACCGACATGCACTCGGCAAAGATGGAGCGGCCGGTGAGGGTGAGGCCGTCCTGGGGGAGATATCCGGCGGAGATGCCCTTGGCGCGTGAGATGGAGCCGTAGTCAAGCGTTTCCAGGCCGGCCAGAATCTTCATGATCGTGGATTTGCCGGTGCCGTTCGCGCCGACCAGACCGATGCGCGACTCGGGCGTGATCAGCCAGTCGGCGTCTTCGAACAGGAGTTTGTGGCCATAGCGCTTGCCGGCAGAGGAGAGCTGGATCATGCTGTATTTATCTAAACACAAACGGTGCAGATCGGGGCAGGCAGTGGTTGGTGATTTGTGATTAGAACGCAACTCCTAGATGTGCTGCCGCGCGGTTGCTGGTGTAATTGATTCCATAACGATGTCGGCTCCCACGCCCGAGTAGACTTTGGTGGTGCCAACCAACCAAGGCCCGGGTTTTGCACAGTCGCACCGTACGGACGGAGGTGCAGTGCACCACCAGTGTGCTCGGCAGAGACATTTCCTGCTCCGTCTAACTCGACCGCAGACTTGGGGGTAAGAACAACCCTAGTGCGGCGCAACATTCCCGCGGATCACCACGACCGACGACGCCGGCAGATCGTAAAGCGTCTCCTTGGCCCCGTTCTGTCCCGAGCGCAAGATAGGCCCGTCGGGATCAGCCGTGCCGTTCGTGTAGGCAACAACCGTGGGCGCGGCAGCTATTTCGGCGTGCGCCATGAAGCGAGTCCGCGGCGGATTCCACTTGTACTGCGCGCTGCCAAAGGTTGCGATCTCGACTGGGCCGGCAAAGCCTGCGGCCGAATCGGCGACCCCACGAAACGCGATGCGAACACGGTGAGAGTTCTGCTGATCGCGATTGACGACGAGCAGTGACCATTTGCCATCGGGGCGCTTCAGGGCGTAGGCAGTGACAAGTTCGTGGCCGGCGCCGTCGTCGATATCGGATTTCGCCGAATAGACCTGATGCTCTCCGCGACCAGGCTGCGCCCACTCCAAGTTGATGAGTTGAGCAACAAAGAATTGCGCCAGTGGTTGTTGAATTTTGTAGGAAGCGTCAACCGTAAACATACCGAACGTACCGGGAGAGCTGTTGCAGCCGGGCTCCATGTGCAAGGGCAAATAGTGGAAGAAATAAACGCCATTGCCTCCCGCGTTGAGCAGCGATCCGATGTAGTCCGCCAGCCAGAGGCCGGAGAAAATGTCCTGGTAGGTTTCGCTCGCACCCGAGGAGAGATTTCCCTCGGTAACGAACATCGGCACGTCGGCGGGCACGCCATCTTCATGCCACACCTGAATGATGTGGCGGATGAGTTCGGGCTCGTCATAAAGAACGCCCCACGGAGTTTTGCAGGGATCGTAGGGATAGTGCTCGAACGAGAAGAAGGCGAGATCCTTCATGCGGCCGTGTTGCTTAAGATAGTCGAGGAAGCGCGTGGTCCAGGAGACTCGGCCGCTGGCGTCGGGCCAGACTTCGATGTCCTTGTTGACGCCCGAAAAAGAAGGACCGCCAAGTTTGAGGGTCGGATCGAGATGATGAAGCGCACTCGCCCACTGCAAATAGAGGGCGGCGTAATCCTCGGGGAGCATGTATTGGCCGTCAGCCTCCTCGCCCATCTCAACGTAAGAGATCGGATAGTGGCGGTGCTCGATGTATGCAATCTCGGCCACAGCATTGTCGGGAGTGTCGTAGAGCATTGCGACGGGAATCATGGCAGGCAGTCCCCGGGTGACGCCGCTGGTGAAGAAAAGGTCAAAGCCCACTTGGGCCTGTCGCGTCGAGCCGAGATTGGAAGGCTCATGCCAGGGATCGACAGACGAGCAATAGGTAGTCGTCTGCTCCTGATCGGGCGTGTGGCGCAGGGAGTCGTGGAAAGCGCCGTCTTGAGTAGTGGTTCCAAGGTAGAGTTCCCGGATGGAGTAGCCAACGCAGTTGCGGAGATCGGCGGGGCCGTCGGCATCGCAGGTGTTGGAAGATTCGGTCATCCAGATGCGAACGAAACGCACTGCGACGGGAGCTGCGACGAGGCGAACCGTTTCGGTGCGGCCCTTGCCGGTGCTGACGATACCCTGCTGGAAGGTCTCCCAGACGCCGCGGGTGGGCGATTTAATGGGATCGTCGCCGGTCCAATACTGGACGACGTAGTGAGTAGCATATGGCTCGCCCCACGCGATGCGAATGCTGTCAACGAGCTGCGGCTGCGCCAGATCGAGGACGATCCACTGTGGATGGAGAGTATCGCTTTCGCCGGTGAAATGTTGGGAGAGATAGGGATTACTCTTCCAGAAAGTGTCGAGGTCACCGTCCGTGAGGCGGGAGAACCCGGCGTTCTCCGTTCCGTCGTTGCGGGTAAAACCGCGACGGGGGAGCGCATATCCGTAGGAGTAGCGAATACTTTCAGACGGAACCGCAGCACCCGTGAAATAGCCTTTGCCCGCTGGATCACTCCAGCTTCCCTGGGGGTTCCAGTGCCAGGCTTCGACGGCCAGCTCGGTATTCTGGCGGTAAGATACCGTTTGCCATCCCGAGGCCAGCGTTGCCTGCAGCGAGGGTGGAAGCAGATCTTTGTCGATGGCCTCGGCGGGAATGCGGTCAATGCCGGCGCCCAGAGTTTCGCTAGGGACGAAGTGGTTGGCGGAGTGTGAGACGTCAACGGTGATAGTTTGGGCGGCAGCGAAGAAACTGAAAATCGTGACGAGGGCAAGAACCGTGGCCGGAATCTTCACGCGAACGCCTCCAAGTGCCAACCAGAATCTTTATTGAAACGATTGAATTATACGGATTATGCGGCTTGGCTACGAGCAGTCTTGGTAAACGAATGTTGAACGAATGGGGATATCGCAATAGTCCGCGAACAAAAATGCGCACAATGCAGGGTTAAGACGGCTGGGTTCAATCGATCCCGCAAGAACGGAAAGAGCCGCATCGACCTGCCTGATCGTTTGGTCAACTCGGCGGCCCACGCCTTGATTGGAATAGCTCCCGGTTTGTCGGCGATCCGGAAGTAATCCAGATGGGCACCGAGCGGATCGGTACCGGGGAGTCGGCAAGGCACCCCGAACCCCTTTGCGAGTGACGTGCCCAAGAATGAGCATCGTGATGAGCGTTTGTCGGTACTGATCCGGGTAGGCGTCGGATCGGCTCCGGGTTCTCCGGCACTTGCCCTCAATCGGCGACGAGCACCATCGGGACGTCCGATTTCTTAGATGAGGACTTCTGGCCCGCTTCAATGACTCGTCATGCGATCTGCTCCATTTACGAGCAGAACCTCAAACGGCGCAGGCGTCTGCCGCAATTAAAACGGAGCCCGGCATAGCAACAAAAATTAAAAACCGGAGCGCGAGTCCCTCGATTGCGCCCCGGCACCACAGCCAGGAGACCAGCTGGGGTGAGTTTTTGCCTGCCATGGGCTTGCCTATCCCAACGAACCGGATTGGGCCGGCGCCGTTTGCTCAATCGGCTTCTACTTGCCGGTTCCGCTGAGTTGTACGGTCTGCGTGCCCACTGCGTCTTTGATATTCAGAGTCGCAGTGCGCGCGCCAGAGGCCGTAGGTTTGAAGGTCACCGTGATGGTGCAGTCCCAGCCCGCCTTGCGGCTCGATCCGCACTTCGATGTCTCGCTGAAGTCGCGGGGATTTGTGCCGCCTAGCGTGATGCTGCTGATCGCCAGCGACGTTTTCTGATCGTTGGTGAGAATCACGGTCTCAGGTTTTTTGGAGCCAACCGTGACCGAACCGAAGTTGACGCTGAGCGGCGAAACGCTGACTGGCTGCGTGCTGTTGAACATTATGGAAACAAAGCTGGGAACGAAGGTGCCGACGTTGACGAGCGCGACATCCGGCATGCCGTCACCGTTGAAGTCGGCAACTACGGCGTTGGTGGCTCCCCGGCCAGTGTAAAAAGCCTGCGAACTGGTGAAGGTGCCATCGCCGTTACCCTGGAGCACGGCGGGGCCGGCAGGCTCGCCATTGCCTGTTGCGTAGGGAATGACTACATCGAGTTTTCCGTCTCCGTTGAGATCGGCCACGACTGGAATTTGCTGGCCGCTAAATGGCAGGCAGTTGATCGGGCCAGGCGCAAACGTGCCATCGCCCTTCCCTTGAAGGAAGGCATAGCCAAATTCATCATTTGTGCAGCCGTTAGCTGTGGTGGTGACCAACAAGTCCGCATTTCCGTCTTTGTTGAAGTCCGCGGAGGCCAGCGAGACGGGATAGTACGGCGTTGCCGTCTGGATGGGCGTGCCAAACGTGCCATTGCCGTTCCCCGGCAGCACATAAACAGCCGCCGGAGGATTCGCGGAAGCCGACGCCGCGATGTCGATGTTGCCGTCGCCGTTGAAGTCGGCAAAGGTCAGATGGGTGCCGAAGCTGAAGATGGAGGTAAGGCTGGTGTTCAAGACACCGGAATTGAACGTGCCATTGCCTTTGTTAAGCAGCACGCTGATGGAGCCGTCGGCGTTTCCGGTGACGATGTCGAGCTTGCCATCGCCGTTCACGTCGACCAGATAAACGATCTCCTCCTGCGCCGTTGAGCCGGTGGGGTAGTAGACAGCTTTATTGAACTTCCCGGTTCCTTTGCCGGTTAACACGGCAACGGTATTGTTTTGGCAACCGGGGCCGCTGTTGCCATTGAGAGTCGCAACGAGATCGGCTTTGCCGTCGCCGTTCACATCGCCGGTGGCGAGCCACACGACAAAGTTTGCCGTGCATGCGCTGGCGGTGACATAGGAAGTCGCCCCCAGCACACCGTGCGAACTGCCCAGGTTGATGCCGATCTTTCCGTTGACGCTCGTACCGTTCACCGACTGCGCGATATCGGCGAAACCATCGCCGTTAAAATCTGCGGTCACAATGTTGTCCGCTTGATTGGCAGTGGTGTAGTCGTAGAGCTGGGTAGTCTGGAAGGTTCCGTCGCCCCGGCCCAGCGACACCGTGTTGGTATTGAAACCGTTGGTGTCCAGCAGGTCGAGCGTGCCGTCGCCGTTGAAATCGCCGACAACGGCAAGAAAATTGCCGCAATCGTTGCAAACTTGGAGCGGATACGCGGGTCCGGCGGTAAAGGCGCCAGTGCCTTTGCCGTAGAACGTGAATACATCTCCCGCTCCGTCGGGAATAACGATGTCCAGTTTCTTGTCGTTGTTGATGTCGGCCAGCACCACGTTGTTCGTGGCGTAAATGGGAATGCTGCTACCGACCGTGCCATGGACTGCGAAGGTGCCGGCGCCCTGGTTCAAATAGAGAATGACGCCAACATTCTGATCGGTGACGACCACGTCCGGTTTTTTATCGCCGTTCAGGTCACCGATGGCAACGCCGCCACCGGCGAAAGCGCCTCCGATTCCGGACGCGTAGTATGTGGCCGCTCCAAAGGTGCCGTTGCCGGCGTTCAGCAGAATGCTCATTCCATTGATAGCGGCAATCGCCAAGTCAGGCTGGCCATCGCCATTCAGATCGCCGACTGCCAACCCATTGCAGCTTCCAGAACCAGCTGTACAACCTGTCGCGTAGGCCACCGGCGTTTGAAAGGTGCCGTCGCCCTTGCCCAGGTATATGAATACTCCGTTGTAAGGAGTCAGAGCGACCAGGTCTAGTTTGCCGTCGCCGTTCACGTCGGCGGCCACAATGCTGCTCGGGCCGGGATTGAAAGTGCTGCTGTTCGGAGCTGAATAGGTACCGCTGTAGGTGAGGCCGCCAGCGCCATTGCCCAGGAAAATATGAACCTCAGAGTTGCCGGTTGTGGAGTTTGTCGCCCACAAGGCAACGTCGAGCAGGTGATCGCCATCGAAGTCGCCCACGGTGATGGCGTCGTAGAAAATGTTGGCCATTGCGATATCGATCGAGATCGGCGTCTGGAACGTGCCATCCCCGTTGCCCAACATCACGTTGAGACGGGAACCGGAATCGACGTTGACGACATCCAGCTTGCCATCCCCATTGAAGTCCCCGGTAGCGACGGCCACGGTTGAGCTACTGGTATCCAGGGCTGGGGCCGAAAGGAAAGTCGTGGGGGCCGGAAAAGCAACCGGAAGAGTTTGTGCCTGCGCCGGAACGGCTGCCCCAGCGAACATAACCACAGCGGCGAGCATGGTGAGCGCCATTGCAATAACGCCCGAGCGCCTACCTTGACGATGATTCGAGTTCATTGGTGTTGTCTCCTGAGAGTGAATTACGTTTAGGTCTTTTTTCGAAGGGGGGGACCTTTTCCGCCACATCTGCTGCGACTTTTGCCCGGATTGCGCCGCTCGGTCAATGGTCTGGAGATAGTGGGTGGCTAGTGTGCTTCTGGCGAGGTAAAGCCCCTATTTATATATGCTTACGTGAACTTATTGCCTGGCAAAAAAGCCGCGTTCGTCGGAGCCAAGTAATGCCGTTCCCGCGTTCGGTCAGGTGGTAAACTAGAAACTTCCCCACCGGTCATTTTTATGGGCTCAGCACAAGCGCCTCCGTCTGTGGTTCGCTTTGGTGTGTTCGAAGCCGACCTCCGTGCGGGCGAGCTCCGGAGGAATGGCATCAAGGTCCGCCTTCAGGATCTGCCTTTCCGCGCGCTGACGCTGTTGCTGACCCGTCCCGGGGCAGTCATCACGCGCGAGGAGTTTCGTCAGGCGCTCTGGTCCCCCGACATTTATGTGGATTTTGAACAAGGGATCAGTAGCGCCGTCATGCGCCTGCGCGATGCCTTGCGCGACTCCGCCGACAATCCCGTCTTCATTGAGACCATCGAGCGCCGCGGCTACCGCTGGATCGGACCCATCCAACTGCAGGAACCTGTCCCGGCAAGGCCGCACGAAAAAGAATCGCTCGAAACACAATCGCTGGAAAAACCCGCAACTCCGGCGGCCGCGCCGCCGCGGTCACGGCGCTCGCCGTGGTGGAAGATGGTCTATGCCGTCCCGGTGCTGGCGTTGCTTTTCGCCGTGTGGATCTTCGGTCCCCGCTATCGCGACGCCAGAGCGAACGCGAAATCCGCTTCAGCCCGCGCCCGAAGCCTGCATCAGCCCACCAATCGCGAGGCCGAAGACCTTTACCTCAAAGGCCGCTTCTACTGGAACAAGCGCACCCCCGAGAGCCTGAATCAGGCTCTGGAGGCCTTCACCCAGGCCATTGCGCGCGATCCCAACTATTCCGACGCCTACGTTGGACTCGCCGACAGCTACAACCTGCTGCGGGAGTTCTCCGCGATGCCGGCGAATGAGGCCTATTTCAAAGCGTTTGCCGCTGCGAAGAAGGCGGTCGAGTTGGCCCCGCAGTCTTCCGAGGCGCACGCCTCGCTGGGCTTTGTGACCTTTTTTGGAATGTGGGACGCTCCGGACGCCGAAAAGGAATTCCGCCGCGCTATCGAACTCGATCCAAACAATGCCAAGGCCCACCACTGGTACGCGACGTTTCTGAATACCCTGAACCGCCACGATGAAGCCCTGACCGAAATTGAGCTCGCGCGCAAACTCGCCCCTGACTCGCCATCCATCATGGCCGACAAGGGCGAATTGCAATGGGCCGCGGGACGTCACGAACCAGCCTTGCAATTGTTGAAACAACTCGAGTCAGCCGACCCAGATTTTATTTCGCCCCACCGCTACTTGAGTTTCGCTTATTTTGAAACTGGCGACTATCCCAACTACATCGCGGAGTCGAAAAAAGACGCTCTACTCAGACACGACTCGGCGCAATCATCGGTGGCTGAGGCGGCGGCCAGAGGCTTCGCTCAGGGTGGCGAACACGGCTTGTTCACAGAGCAACTTTCGGAACAGAGGAAGCTGTATGAACAGGGGAAGTTGTCACCGTATTATGTGGCACAGACCGAGGCTCGGCGCGGCAACGCGCGCGAAGCGCTCAAGAACCTGACCATCTGCATCCAGTCGCATGACGAACGCGCGCTCGATCTTAGCGTTGACCAGAATTTCGCCAGCCTTCACGGCGATCCGGCCTTCGCGCAACTGCTCGCCAAAATTGGCCTGCCGCCTGTCCACTGAAGGGCACAGAAAAACCAGCGCTCGACCTATCGCGCCGAGCTCCAGCACCATTTCGACTTCCTGCCAATCGACTCGGTTTACTACTTTGGATCTCCCGGCAAACGCTCTCCTTGCATTGACTTCTCAGGAAGACAGCACTATCGTTTGTGCCCTAAACGGAGGTGGATGTGGGGTCCGACTTGCCGAAGCCGGTTACTGAGCTGCTCATGAACTGGAGCAAAGGTGACCTGGAAGCGCGGGAAGCGCTCATGCCTCTGGTGTATGACGAACTGCGCCGTCTGGCCGCCTCCTACTTGCGCCGCGAGCGCCCCGACCACACGCTGCAACCGACGGCCCTGGTCAACGAAGCCTATCTTCGATTGGTGGAGGAGAAGAGCGTCAATTGGCAGAGTAAGAGTCATTTCTTTGGCGTTTCCGCCAAGCTGATGCGGCGCATTCTGGTGGACCACGCCCGCAGCCACCTGGCGGAGAAGCGCGGCAGCGGACTTCCGAAGGTGGGTTTGACGGAAGCGATCGCGATGTCGAAGGAGCAGCCCGCCGATCTGCTGGCGTTGGATGAGAGCCTGACCCGCCTCGCCGAGCTCGATCCGCAGCAAAGCCGGATCGTGGAGCTGCGCGTTTTTTCCGGTCTCACGGTGGAAGAGGTAGCCCAGGCACTGAGTATTTCCCCCGCCACCGTTAAACGCGACTGGGCGGTTGCCAAGGCCTGGCTCCTGCGCGAAGTGCATAAGGCGGAGCCGTCGTGAATCCCGAACACTGGGAGCGGATCAAGGAAATCTTCGCGTCGGCTGTGGAGCGACATCCCAGTGAGCGCGCGGAATTTCTGCACCAGGCCTGCGGCGGCGACGAGTCGGTACGGGCCGAGCTGGAGTCGTTGTTGTCCTCCTACGATTCGGAGAAAAGCTCCACCAGCAAGGCGCCGCCGGCAGCTCAGGGCGCTGAAGACTTGGCGGGTCAGAAGATCGGTCCCTACCAGGTGATCCGGCAAATTGGCGTGGGCGGGATGGGCGCCGTGTATCTGGCGGCGCGCGCCGACGATGTCTACAGCAAGCGAGTCGCGATCAAACTGGTGCAGACCGGAATCGACAAGCAAGAGATCGCGCGCCGCTTCCGGCACGAGCGCCAGATCCTGGCCACGCTCGATCATCCCAACATCGCGCGACTGTTGGATGGCGGCACCACGGAACGCGGCTTGCCTTACTTCGTCATGGATTATGTGGAGGGCACGCGGATCGACGAGTACTGCGACAGCCATAAACTTTCGATCAGCGAGCGCATCAAGCTGTTTCGCGACGTCTGCTCGGCGGTCACCTATGTCCACCAGAATCTTGTGGTCCATCGCGACCTGAAACCCAGCAACATTCTTGTGACCGCCGAAGGCATTCCGAAGTTGCTGGATTTCGGTATCGCCAAGCTGCTCAAGCCCGAGATGTTTTCCAATCTCGCGGACGCCACTATGGCCGAGTTTCGCCTCATGACGCCCGGCTACGCCAGTCCGGAGCAGGTGAGAGGCGAACCGGTCACGACGGCGAGCGATGTGTACTCGCTGGGCGTGATTCTGTATGAGCTCCTGACGGCGCGCCGTCCTTATCGATTGAACACCGATGCTCCCGGTGAAGTCCTGCGGGCAGTTTGTGATCAGGAACCCGAACGTCCGAGCGCGGCGGCGATCCGCATGACGGAAGACGAGAAAGGAAAGGGTTCGAGCCCGGAGGCGCTTGCGGACAAACGCGCTACGGTGCCGGAAAAGCTGCGTCGGCAGCTGAGCGGCGATCTGGATACCATCGTGTTGAAAGCGCTCCGCAAGGAGCCGCAGCGACGCTATGCGTCGGTGGAACGGTTCTCCGACGACTTGCATCGTTATCTGGCGGGCCGGACGGTGTCGGCGCAGCGCGATACGTGGTCCTATCGTGCGGAGAAGTTTGTCCGCAGGAACAAAGTGGGAGTGGTGGCGGCAAGCCTGGTAGCGGTTTCGCTCGTGGGAGGAGTACTGACAACGACGTGGCAGGCCCGCGTTGCGCGCGCCGAGCGGGCCAATGCGCAACAGCAGTTCAACGACGTCCGCAAGCTGACAACGTCATTCCTCTTCGACTTTCACAATGCCATCCAGAACCTGCCCGGCTCGACGCCAGCGCGGCGATTGGTAGTGCAGAGGGCGACGGAATATCTGAGCAAGCTGGCGCAACGCGCTCAGGGGGATCGCAGTTTGCAGCGCGAACTCGCCGAAGCCTATTTGAAAGTCGGCGATGTACAGGGAAATCCCTACGCGCCCAATCTGGGCGACACGCAAGGCGCGGCTGAGAGTTACGCCAAGGCGCTCGTGATCAGTCAGGCGCTGGTGAGCGCCGACCCAAAGGACTCGCAAGCGCAGGGATACATGGGCCGAAGCTATAAGTCGCTAGGGGAAGTTCTCCCGCTGCTCGGAAAGCCCAGCGAGGCCGTCGGCAACCTCCGCAAGGCGACCGAGGTGTTCGAATCATTGGCCGCGGCTAAGCCCGGCGACGAAGGGCTGCGCACCGAGTTGGCGAGTTCCTACCAGGTGCTCGGCGATGTACTGGGTCACGCCGGCGTGCAGAATCTCGGCGACCGCGCCGGCGCTTTGCAGAACTACAGCAAAGCCCAGGCTATTTACGAGGCCCAGGCTGCCGCCGATCCGAGCAACCGGGCAGCGCGACGTGGTGTGGCGGTTTTGCGGATGCGAGTCGGCGACCTGCTCGTGGCCAAGGACGACATGCAGGGAGCGATGAGCAACTTTCAAAGTGCGCTCAGCATTCTGGAGGAACTCTCATCCGCCGACTCAACCAACGCCGATGCGAGCCGTCTGCTGGCCCTCGGATACAAGAAGGTTGGAGGCGTTCACGAAGTGAGCGGCGATTCCCGCGAGGCGCTGAAGTATTACCGCAAGGCGGCCCTGATCAATGAAAGCCTCGTGAAAGCCGATCCGGCCAATGCCCAGGCCAGCATGAACTATGTGGTCACCCTGCGCTATATCGGGGACCTGTCGTACAAGATTGGCGACCGCAAGAGCGCGCTGGAGGAGTATCAGAAGATTCTGGAGATACTCGGAAGACTTTCGGCAGCGGAACCGGAGAATGTCATGGTGCGTGGCCGCTTCTCGGAGATGCTGATCGCGACCGCTGGCCTGCTGATGGAGGACAAGAGGCTGGCGGATGCGCGCGCCTTGACGGCACGCGGCCTTGCCATCACGCGCGAGTTGGCCGGACGGTCCGATGCGACGCCGGACGATCTGGCCCAATACGCGATGAACTTCCTCACCTGCGAGCCGAAAGATCTGCGCGACCCCGCAGCTGCATTGCGCTATGCGAAGAAGGCGGTGGACGAGTCCGGGGGCACGGACAGCGACAATCTGGACATCCTCGCCCAGGCTTACTTTCAAAATGGCGGCCGCGCGCAAGCCGTTGCCAGCGAGGAAAAGGCACTCGCCCTGCTTCCACCGGTGAAGGGCAATGAGGCCTCGCCCGCCCGGCACCGGATCGAGGCCCAACTGGCGAAGTTCAAAGCTGCGCGATAGATCTTTTCCGCGCGGACTAAGAGAATCTTGGATTTTGAGCGAGAACTGGTTTCAGGAATACTTTTGAGGGTTAAGAAGGCCGACCATCAGGGGCTAAAGCCCGAATTTTTGGCGGGCCTTGGCGGCACGGCTGAAGCCGTGCCCTACCCAAAACCGATTCTTGAAACCAGTCCTAGTGACTCGTCGTCATCATGCGCCAGCCGTTGCTGTAGTCCGGCGGCGTGTCGGTCATGGTGCCGGCGATGGAGCCATCGGGCCGCGTCCAGTAGTAGTTGTAGTCGTTGGGGACGGTGTGGCTGACGCCGAGGTAGTCATCGTTGGCGGTGGTCACTCCGCGCCGGACTTCGTCGCCGCGCCGCATGGTGGCGTCCATCGTCTTATTTCTCGCTTCCCAGCCGGACATCACGTCGATCTGATCGTGTGAAGCTTGTTCGCGGGCATGCTGTGCGATCGAGGCCGCCATCTGCTGCTGGGCGCGGGTCACGGCACCGCTGACGTCTCTCGTGGTCTGAGCTTGCCGGGCTTCCCATTGCGGATCCCACTGGAGACTGCCAATGATGTTGTTGAGGGTGTAGCGGGCAAACGTAACCTGGGATGGATCGGCAACCATGAAGCCGCTGAGTTCCAGTACCGCCCAAACCTGCGCCCCCGCCGGTGAGCCTGCGATCACCGTCGAAGCGCGGACGTAGCCGCTCTGCGTTCCGCAACGGAACGTCGCTTCTCCGACCCATGCCTGCGCGGGAGCGCCTTGCGCCCTGCCATAATCCTGGGCCTTGGCCGTAAGCTGCCGGGTTGCATCCGGCACGATGTTCGACGATAGAATCTGCGCCGCCGGGCAAAGCCGGGGCACGTAGCTGCGGGCGAATTGTTCTCCGGTCTGGTAGCGCGCGATGAGCACCGGGCCTCCCCAGGCTCCCTTCATCGTCTGGCCTTCGCGCAATCCGGCATAGGCAAGCAGCCGGTTGGGCGCCTCGCGCGGTATCAGGTTGGGATCGCCGATGAACAGTTGGGTGTGTCCATCGGGAGAGGTTGCGCGCAGACTCTGGCGAGGATCGATTGCCGACGAGCGGGTGGTTCCGCCGTTCACCTGCCATCCCTGCGGCACGTTCACGGTGAACGCTCCCTCGCGCGGATCGCGCCAGGACACAAACATAATGATGGCACCCTTGGGGCCCGCTCCGGGCGCGACGGCGGCGGGCTGCGCGTTGCTTTGCGCAACCGGCGCGGCAACGATCACGTCACCGTTGGCTGACATCCAGTAGGGATTCTGCGCGGGCGCCTGCGCGGCAGCCGCTGTCGTCTGCGTAGCCGTGGTGGAGTCCGTTGCCAGGTTGCTTTCCGGCTGACGGCTCGTTCCCACTCCAGACATGAACGCACTGGTCCGGGAGAGCACCGCGCTTTTGATCGATCCGCCAGTTTCACCGGCCTTGCTGGTGAAGTCCGTGGCTGCCGAAGAGAGCGCCTGCGCCACGGCGCCGTTGGACGCGAACGCCTTCAGCCAGGCGTGCTTTTTCTTCGGCTGAGCGTCTGGAACCTGAGATACCGGCACGCTGGCAGTCTGCGGAACCGGAGTTGCGGCCGCCTGCGAAGAGGATGGCGCCTGGTTCCTGTTCATTGCCGCGAACATCGCAGCCATGACATTCGGAGTCACTCCACTCTGCTTCAGCTTGAGAAGCGACAAAGCCGAGGTATCAAAACTCGACTGTTGCGAGCGGATGGCACTGATGATGGTGTTCTCGTCCAGCCCGCCCTGCGCCATGACGGTGACGTCATCATCAGTTAGCGGCTTGGATGTCGGTTGGGCAAAAAGCGGTGCAGCGAGAAGAGAAGAGGCCAGAATCGCCGAAGTGAGCATGTGTTGCAGCATGTGCGGCTCCTTGAATCAGGTGTGTTTCGCTCTCAACTGTCATCGCGGAAAAGAGAGCCCGCAGGGCTCACCGGGAAGAAAATGAACGCGCAACAACCGGCTTCCACGATCAGAAAGCGTATAAGCTATTTACTATCAGCGAGATACGGCGATGGCAGCTTTGCCATTCCCGGCCGTGGTCTCCTTCTGTACGCCCTCTTTAGCTTCTTTATCGGTTAAGAGAAAAAAAGCCTGAGCCACCGAGGGTTTCACGTGAGCCCCTTTGCGGCCGGATTCCGCGATGTTTGCTGTGAGTAAGAAATCTGTCCTGTGGAGGTGGCAAATGAGAACTACAAATCGCAACTTCGTTTCGTTGAGCAAAGATCCCGGACCAGTATCCGGCTGGCTGGTGTTGGTGCTCCTTGTCGCGACGGCGGCGAGCGCGCAAGTCAAAGTAACTACCATTGCTGGTGGCGCCACCAACGACAAAAAGTCGGGAGCGGCGGTCGCCTTCCAAAGCCCTGCTGGGGGGTGGGGGGACAGCAAAGGTAACGTGTACGTGGCCGACATGCACAACCAGCGGCTGCGCATCATCAGTTCGGCGGGTGTGACCACGACCGTGGCGGGAACGGGAATCGCCGGCTTCAGCGGAGACGGCGCCAAGGCCAAATCCGCAAAGGTGAGCTTCCCGGCCGACGTGGTGCTGGATGGCAGCGACAACATCCTGTTCTCCGATAGCGGTAACAATCGCATTCGGAAAATCAGCAAAACGGGAATCATCACCACCATCGTGGGCACCGGCGTGGCAGGCTACATGGGCGATGGCGGACCCGCCACCTCCGCCGAGATCAACGGGCCCGGAGGCCTGGCGCTGGATGCCAACGGCAACCTGTTCTTCGGCGACACCAACAACCAGGTGGTCCGCAAAGTGGACACTACCGGCAACATCCATACCGTCGCGGGAAATGGCACCAAAGGGTTCGGCGGCGACGGCGGACCGGCGCTGTCGGCCAGCATGAGTACTCCGTATGGAGTCGTCACCGACAGCAGTGGCAATCTCTACATCGCCGATCACGACAACCGCCGCGTGCGCGTAGTGAACTCCAGCGGCATGATCAACACCCTGGTCGGCAATGGCACCGCTGGGTGCGCGGGCGACGGCGGTCCCGCCAACAAAGCCAGCCTGGGACACCCTGTCGGAGTTCGGATCAGCGGCGGGAATCTGCTCATCAGCAACGCCTGCGAAGCCCGGATTCGTGCGGTCAACCTCTCGACCGACATCATCACCACGGTCGTGGGATCGACCAAGGGCTTTGATGGCAATGGCCACGCGCCCTTGGCGTCGCAGTTTCTGACCCCGGCCGGTCTCACCTTCGATCCCTCGGGGAATCTCGTGATCGTCGACACCGGCAACGACCAGGTTCGCAAGCTCAACAACGGCACCCAACTCGTCAACTTGATTGCGGGCGGCTTCACCGGAGACGGCGGGAAGGCTACCTTGGCCAATATCGATAACCCATACAACATCGCGTTCGACAAGGCGGGCAACCTCTACATCGCGGAACCGGCAGCCAACCGTATCCGCAAAGTCACGAAGACAGGGATCACCAGCACGTTTGCCGGATCGAGCGCAGGAATCTCCGGATACTCCGGAGATGGCGGCCCGGCCGACTCCGCCACCCTGCAATTTCCCTATGGCGTTGCCGTAGACCCAACCGGGAACGTATTCATCGCCGACGACGGGAACAGCGTGATTCGGAAGGTGGACACTGCAGGGAACATTTCGACCTTTGCCTCCAACGCCGGCTTCGCAGGTATCGTCAGCCTGATTTCCGATTCGGGCGGGAACCTCTACGCGGCGGACTACTTCGACTGCGTGGTTGGGAGAATATCCTCGGCGGGGGCGGTGTCGGTGGTGGCCGGAGTACAGGGCGTGTGTGGCTATAACGGGGATGGCATCCAAGCGACTCAGGCCCAGTTGAACTCTCCGTGGGGATTGGCTCTGGACTCGAAAGGCAATCTGTACATCGCCGATGCCCTGAATAACCGCGTGCGGGTGGTGAATACGAGCGGCGTCATTTCGACGGTGGCCGGCACCGGCACGTGCGGCTTTTCCGGTGACGGAGGCCCGGCCACCAGCGCGAAGTTGTGCGTCCCCGAAGGCCTGGCGCTCGATACCAAGGGGAACGCTTTCATCGGGGATTCCGGCAACTTCCGCGTCCGGACGGTCAACAGCGCGGGCACGATTTCCACATTCGCCGGCACGGGTAACCGGGGATACAACGGCAACGGGCTGCTTGCTACCCAGACCAACATTGACGCCCCGATTGGGTTCGCGATTCGCAGCAACATCGTCTACGTTGTAGACAACATTCAGTCCCGGGTCCGAAAGATTCACTGAAGGCATCGTCGGGGACTGGAAAACAGATTGGGTTCCGAATTCGGAGGGCTCGCTGGGCAAAGCCGGCCAGCGGGCCCACTTCTTTTAAACGAAGAGTTACTTGCGGGAACTTAATTGAGCTTCGGACCGAGAGCGATGGTTATGGCGTTGGCCCCTTGAGGCAAATGGCGGGCATTGCGCGCCGGAGCCGCGGGGCCGATAATCGGGGCCATGTCGCAAAGCTCCCGGCGGCGGCGGATTGTGCGGGCCGAAGAACTCGCTACACAGTACCCGCTGGCGGCCGAGGTGCTGCGCTTCTTCGTGGCCGTCACCGGCTTTCAGGACGAGTTGTACGGTGCTGCTGAGAACGCCTTCAAGGGCGGGGAACAGAGCGCTTCATTCGCGCAACCGGTCGCGGCGGAAGTTGCTGAACGCTTTCCTAAATTTCTGTCCTTGATCGAAGCGAGCGGCCCCCGTCCAGTCGCGGCAACGGCTCACGAGCTGCGGAATGGGACTGTGGACGGTCACCGCGAGTTGCTGAGTGCTTTCTGGACGAGAGCTGGAGCTCCGATCATGGGAGACAAGGAATTCTTTGCTCGGGCGTTTCTCCAACCCTACGCGGAATTCGTCCGAGAGCGAGCGGGAAAGCAGGAGAAGGGACCCACGCCCTGTCTGTGTCCTTTCTGTTCGCGCAAGCCGGGGGTGGGTGTTCTGCGGCAATTGGGAGACGGCGGACAGCGCTCGCTGGTGTGTTCGTTCTGCCTGGGCGAATGGGAGTTCCGGCGAATCGTCTGTCCCGGATGCGGGGAAGAAGACTACTCGAAGCTTCCCGTCTATACGGCGGAGGAGTTCAAGCATGTGCGCGTGGAATGCTGCGACGGTTGCCGGAACTACATCAAGACCGTGGACCTCACGCGCAACGGATTGGCGGATCCGGTGGTGGATGAAATTGCCTCGGTCCCGCTCGATCTTTGGGCGCAGAAACAGGGATACACGAAGCTCCAGATGAACCTGATGCTGCTTTGAGCGGAGAGCCGCGCGCGGATTGAACGGCTAGGGTGCGCGGCGGCCACGTGGCCTCGTCCGCCAGGAGCGGACGCCTTACACCTGCCACAGTTAGTCGTCGCCGGCTGCGGCCGGAGTCCGGCCGCGACGGTCACCTTCCGTGGTTACATACTCTGTACCACCAACGGACGCCGACGGGGCGCATTGCAAGCGTTCCTCGGCGGAATACACCAGGAAGCGCCTTCCGCGGAGGAAACCCACCAGAGTCAGTCCGAATTCGCGGGCCAGGCGCACCGCCAGGCTGGAGGGCGCGGAAACCGACGCCAGCAGCGGCACCCCCGCCAGCAGCGCCTTCTGGATGATTTCGAAGCCGCCGCGACCGCTGACCATGAGCGCGTGATCGGCCAACGGGAGCCGGCCGGCCAGCAGGGCCCAACCCACAACCTTGTCTACGACGTTGTGCCGTCCCACATCCTCACGTAGCACAACCAGTTTTCCCTGCGCATCGAACAGCCCGGCCGCGTGCAGCCCGCCCGTGCGGTCGAAGATGCTCTGCGCGGCCTTCAAGATGTCGGGGAAAGTGCAGAGCACCTCGGGGTCGAGAGAGAAGGCGGGATTGGGCCGCCGGATGCCGTGTGCCTTCACCGCTTCGATGGAAGCCTTGCCGCAGATGCCGCAACTGGAGGTCATGAAGAAGTTGCGGCGGGTCTGCTCGGGTTCCAACGACGTGCCGGTTAGTTGCACTTGCACGATATTGCCGCTAGCTTGCTGGCTCTTCGTCTTGCCGTACTCCAAGGAAACGATCTGTTCGCGTTTCTCGATCAAGCCTTCAGTGAAGAGGAAGCCGGCGGTCAATTCCAGGTCGTATCCCGGCGTCCGCATGGTAACGCTGAGAGGCATTTCGCCGAGGCGAATCTCAAGCGGCTCTTCGGCGACCAAGCAGTCTTGGGCGCGGCGCACCTGCCCGTCCTGCCATTCCGTGACCTGCGTCACGTCGATGCTGCGTGGCTTATGCAGATGGTTCTCCTCGTCGTCTGCGGCGGGTTCGGGTTCAGCGGCCAAGCAGCTCGCGCCGATTACTATTTCCCTGTCATTCGGCGACGCTCTTCCTCGCAGGCTTGCCGGGCGTCGCGTCCGGTAATCTGCTTGTACCAGGCAGGATGAAAAGTCCAGGCCCAGGCCTCGCTGACCGCGCCGCGGGTCATCGCCTGAAAAGTGCCGGGCTGGCCGAAGGTGCTCTCATAGACGTGAATGAAGATTCCGCCCAGCATGATGAGCGCAGAGATGTCATGGAGTACGTAGCCGATGGCGACTGGAATTCTTCCAAACGTCCTGGCGCCCGCCCACATCACGATGCCCGTGATCAGGTAAACCACGCTGCCAATGACAATCTCCCAGAACTGGACCTTCTGGCCGGCATTGAAGAACCCGGTATCCGGGGGCTCCATTTTTTCTTTGCCGCCGATGATCTTGCCCATGTTCCGTATCCAGTTGGAATCGGCGGAAGTCCAGGTCATCGGCTGGATCCAGTTCAACGCCTGCAATCCGAAGAAGACGACGAAGCCCAGCCCAAACCAGGGATGCATGATGCGGACCAGTTGTCCGCCACCGAAGATAGGAGTAAACCAGCGGAACAACCATGGCAGGTAAATGCCGAATCCGGAAAACAGAGCAAGAAAGAAGAACAGCGCCACCATCCAATGGAGAACGCGAGTGTAAACGGGATGGCGGAGCAACTCTCCGCGGTAAACCGTGGTCTGGCCTGCCGCTTCGAAGCTGTGGCGGGCCGTGTTGTCGAAACGCTCAACCGCGCTGGCCATTCCCGTCCTCCTTCCTGGGCGGCTCGGGCTGCACCCGTCGCGGACCGACGCCCACGTAATGCAGGAAAACGCCTACCATCCCAAACAACGCAGCCGTCCCCAGCACGGGCTTAAACAGCCACTTCCAGACCGTATAGCTCCAGGGGATCTGCGGATTCTTCGGCAATCCGCCGTAGCGCTCGGGATCGGTGGCGTCGTGCAGCACGTAGATCACGTGCGTTCCACCGACAGATTGCGGATCATAAACGCCGGCGTTTTCCATGCCGAATTTGTCACGCAATTGCTTGGCGCGTTCCTCGGCGATGAATTTCATGTCGTCCTTGCTACCGAACTTCAGGCAGCCGGTCGGACATGCCTTGATGCACGCCGGTTCCAGCCCCGCTCCCACGCGATCGGAACAGAGCGAGCACTTATAAACACGCTTGGTTAAGGGATTGAACTTCGGAATATCGAACGGACATCCGGAGACGCAGAACTCACACCCGATGCAGTTCTCCTGGTTGAAGTCCACGATTCCGTTCGCGTATTTGACGATGGCGCCGTCGGCCGGGCAAGCGGCCAGACAACCTGGATCGGCGCAGTGCATGCACTGATCCTTGCGCATCAGCCACTGGATGGTGCCGTCTTCCTTCTGGTGCTCGTTAAACTTGATCAGGTTCCAGAAGTTCCAGCGGGTTTCCCGCATGGTCTGGTAGGTGTTGTCGAAGGTGGTCGGACTGAACGGCATGTCGTTCCACTCGACGCAGGCCACTTCGCAGGCCTTGCAGCCAATGCAGATGGTGGTGTCGACCAGCTTGCAAACTTCCAGATCGCGCTGCATCCCATGGCCGGGAGAAGGGCTGGGATGGGCCGAGATCATTTCGGTTTGCAATGTCTTGCGTTCTGTCATCTCGTCCCTCCCTCCTAGGCCTTCTCGATCTTCACAAGGAAGCCTTTGAATTCCGGGGTGAATGCGTTCGGATCAATCACCGTTGGGGTCAGCTCGTTCGCCAGGTTTTTGGCGGTTTTCCCTTCGTCCTCGGCAATGCCGCGGAAGCCCCAATGGATGGGGATGCCGATCTGGAACGTCTCCTTGCCGTCGATCTTCATCGGACGGATGCGCCGCGTGACCATGGCCTTGGCAATGTAGTGAGCACGCGCGCTGGTCACCTTCACTTTCTCGCCGCCGCGCAAGCCCATGCGGTCGGCAAGTTCGACCGGCACCTCGACGAAGGGTTCCGGTACGAGTTGAACGTTCATCGGATTGTTCTTGGTCCAGTAGTGGTAGTGCTCGGTCAGGCGATAGGTGGTGCAGATCACGTTGAATCCCTGATCCACCGTTCCATACTTGTCGTGCGCCCCCTTGTACTTCTTGACGACCGGATTGTTGGACTGGTTGGGGTGCAAGGGATTCGGAATCGGGCTCTCGATCGGCTCGTAGTACTCGGGGAAGGGCCCGTCCGCCATTGCGCCCAGAGGAACGAATAGCCGGCCCACGCCCTCGGGATTCATGATGAACGGCCCCATGTGATCTTTGGGAGCGGAATCCACTTTGAAGTCAGGCACATCGTTTCCGCCCCAGGACTGTTTGGCTTCGTCCCACCAGACCTGGCGACGCGAAGGATCCCAGGGCTTGCCTTCGAGATTGCAGGAGGCCCGGTTATACATGACGCGACGATTCATGGGCCACGACCAAGCCCAGTTCGGATATATGCCAAGACCCGACGGATCCTCGGTTCCTCGACGCTGCGTCATAGCGCCAGCCTCGGTCCAGGAACCGCAATAGAGCCAATTTCCGGAGAGAGTCGTGCCGTCGTCTTTCAGCCACGCAAAACCCGGGAGTTGCTGTCCGGCCTTGATGGTGGTGTTGGTCTTGGGATCGGTAATGTCAGCGAGAGCTTTGCCGTTGATTTCCTTCGCGACCTCGGCCAGCGACGGATTGTACGGGTTCGTGTACGGGAACCAGGCGTGCAGGATAGGATCGGGGAACTTGCCGCCTTCCTTCTGATAGAGTTCGCGCGTCTTCAAGAAAATGGTGGCGAGGATTTCCTCGTCCAGCCTGGCTTGTCCCGGCGGCAGGAGAGCGACGTTCTTCCACTGTA
>Ga0187804_10000069_pt1 | contig 21368 bp, 20 predicted proteins | sample NC_wetland_sal_i_3_FD_132961 | JGI IMG/M metagenome (GOLD analysis project Ga0187804, IMG submission 132961) | Wetland sediment microbial communities from Neuse River Estuary, North Carolina, USA - Control_4 | ecosystem: Environmental > Aquatic > Freshwater > Wetlands > Sediment | place: USA...
ACGACGAAGCCGTTGACCTCAACATGTCGCCGCTCGCGCCCGGCCAAAGCAAGCCCTTCCGGCTGACTTTCGAGAACATCTCGGCCCAGTGGAACCATGCGTATCCAGACATGCAGATCACGCAGGTCAATACAAAGTAAGAAGTCAGAAGTCAAATTGCAGAAGTAAAAACCGATTGCAGAAGTCAGAAGTCAGATTGCAGAAGTAAAACCTGTTTGCGCGGGCGGGACAGGCAAATGCAAAAGCCTTTACTTCTTCAATTTGACTTCTTACTTTTGACTTCTTGTCTCTCCGCTACAATGTGCTCGTGCCTGACGTGAAACCATTCCGTCTGACGGAGTCCGTCAAAGCTGCGGGTTGAGCGTCCAAGCTGAGTCCGGCGGTGCTGGACGCGGTGCTTGGGAAATTAGCCCGGCAACAGGACCCCAATGTGCTGGTCGGCTTCGATCACGCCGACGACGCGGGAGTGTATCAACTCACGCCCGAGACGGCGCTCGTCCAGACAGTCGATTTCTTCACGCCGATCGTGGACGATCCCTACACCTTCGGTCAGATCGCCGCCACCAACTCACTCAGCGACGTCTATGCCATGGGCGGAAGGCCGCTCACGTCGCTGGCACTTGTCTGCTTTCCCGATAAAGCCGATCTCAACATCCTCGAGCGCATTCTTGCCGGCGGCTTGTCGAAGATGATCGAGGCCGGATGCACCGTAGTGGGCGGCCACAGCATTCGCGATGAGGAAACTAAATTCGGATATTCCGTTACCGGCCTCATCCATCCGAAGCGCGTGCTGGCCAATCAGGGCGCTCAACCCGGCGACCGGTTGCTGTTCACCAAGGCGCTCGGCACCGGAGTGATTTCGACGGCCATCAAGAAAGGCGTCGCCCGCCAGGAATGGATCGACGCGGCGGTGAAGTCGATGACAACGTTGAACAAGGCGGCGGCCGAGGTAATTACCCGCAGGTCTGGTGGAGTTCAAGTTGATCAAAGCTCTCCGAACGACCAACGACGAACGACGAACGACGCTTTTTCCGTCCACGCCCTCACCGACATCACCGGCTTCGGCCTGATCGGCCATGCCCGCGAGATGGCCCTCGCCTCAAACGTGAGTCTGGTGCTTCATTCCGCTAAGGTTCCCGTGCTCGAAGGCGCCCTCGACTGCATTCGCGCCGGCCACATTCCCGGAGGCCTCAAAGCCAACCGCGAGTTTGCGGAGTGCGTGGTCGAATATGAAAGCGGGATCCCCGAGGACGTGAAAACGGTCCTCTTCGACCCGCAGACTGCCGGCGGATTGTTGATCTCGGTTGCGGCCGGGGATTCCGCGCTCCTCACTCGAGCTCTGCACACCGCCGGAGTTCCCACCATCGAAATCGGCGAAGTATTGCCGCGCACGCAACCCCTGATTCTTGTGGCATAAATCCAACGCTGTCATCCTGAGCGCAGCGAAGGACCTCTGTACTTGAATTCGCGATACATAGGTCTTTCGCTTCGCTCAAGATGACAAACCCAACTTATATCGCGAACTTCCGGGACACGACGCTAGCCCGCGTTGATCAGTTCCCAGATGTCGGCCAGGTGGTGGTCATCGTGCTCGGCCGCAAAGTACAGATGGTCCACCATCCGCATGGGTATTTTCAGCCTTGGATGGAGGATGGTGCGGGCGAAGATTGCAGGGTCGATTTTCTCGACCCGGCTCACCAGTCGTGAGCGCGCGCTGCGGAATGCGGCCAGGATCTCGCCGATCGGGCGCTGGTTGTGCTGCGCGTCGTGTGTCTTCTGATTGCTCAGGTCGGCCACGGTAAGCGCTGACGCTTCCGTGAAAAAGTCATCGACCCGCGCCAGCCATAGCGGTTCGAGGTCCAGCAAATGTCCGGCATGTTCCTGGGCGGACCATTTCCCGCCCGGTTTCCTCACCAAAAGCTCGCGCGCAACGCCGTGGACGGCTTCCTCCAGACGGGCCGGGGTGCCTCGCAAACGCGCGCACAGGTTCGGATGCAACTCCACCGGAAACGTGAACTCAAACTTACGTTCAAACCAGATCGGCGGATTCATGGCTGCAGGCGAATCAGAATCATTCTTATTACAAGATGCCGCAGTAAGCGGGAGCGACGCAATTCGTCCGCACTTCTGGTTGTCGGAACCTTCTCCGCGGCTGTCGCATCTATACACCCAAATCGTGAACCATTGATCTTCGAATCTCTGGCCGTCTTTCTTGTTCTGCGAAAGGAGCTTATGCTAACTCGCAATCTTGGACGTTCCGGTCTCAAAGTCTCCGCCCTCGGCCTCGGCTGTATGGGCATGTCGGAGTTCTATGCCGGCTTTGATGATGCCGAATCCATCGCCACCGTTCACCGCGCCCTCGAACTCGGCATCACCTTCCTCGATACGGCTGATGTGTACGGTCCGCTCAAGAACGAAGAACTCGTCGGGCGCGCGATCAAAGGCAAGCGCGGCCGGATCGTACTCGCCACCAAGTTCGGCATCGTGCGCGATCCCACCGATTCGCAGATTCGCGGCGTGAACGGCACCCCCGATTACGTCCGGAAATCCTGCGAGAGCAGCCTGAAGCGCCTGGGCGTGGATCACATTGACCTCTACTACCAGCACCGCGTGGATCCCAAGACGCCTATCGAAGAAACCGTCGGCGCCATGGCTGAATTGGTGAAACAAGGCAAGGTGCGCTACCTCGGCCTTTCCGAGGCAAGCGCAAAGACCCTGCGCCGCGCCGTGAAGGTGCACCCCATCGCGGCGCTGCAGACGGAATATTCGCTCTGGACGCGCGATCCCGAAGACGAAATTCTCGCCACCTGCCGCGACCTTGGCATCGGCTTTGTCGCCTACAGCCCGCTCGGCCGTGGATTCCTCACCGGCCAGTTCAGAAAGTTCGACGACCTGCCCGCCGACGATTACCGCCGCTTCTCGCCGCGCTTCCAGGGAGAGAACTTCCAGAAGAATCTGGATCTGGTGAAGAAAGTCGAAGACATCGCCCGCGAGAAAGGCTGCCAGCCCTCACAGTTGGCTCTGGCGTGGGTGATGGCGCAGGGCGACGACATCGTTCCCATCCCCGGCACAAAGCGCCGCAAGTACCTGGAAGAGAATGCGCGAGCGGCTGATCTGAAGCTGACGGAGAATGACCTGCGCCGCCTGAACGAGGTCTTCCCCAGCGGGGCGGCCGCCGGCCAGCGTTACCCGGAGCACATGATGGTCCTGATCAACGCCTAGTAGCAGTGTGGGACGGACATTCTTGTCCGCCCCTGCCAGCAGTGTAAGTGCTGCGTTCACGCGGGCAGGAATGCCCTGCGCCACGCGGTCAGCCGCCCATGATCTTATTGACTTCCGCATGTGGCACGGCGCCTTCCAGCGCGCTGTAGGTGCCCGTAGCCTTCAACTCCTCCGCCATTTTCCGCAGCAACGTGAGCGTCGCCCGCATCGGGCCCGATCCCAGGCTCACCCGCGCCACGCCGAGTTTTTCCAATTCCGGGACTGAGGGCGTCCCCGAAACCGCGAGAATGTTCACCGGACATTCGAGGTCACGCACCAGCCGTCCGATCGTCGCCGGATCTTTCAGCCCCGGCGCAAACACGCACTCCGCGCCCGCGTCGCGATAAGCAAGCAGCCTGCGCCGCGCTTCGTCGTAGTCGATCGCGGGATCGCCGCCAGGCAGCAGGTACACATCGGTGCGCGCGTTCACCACGATGGGCACGCGCAACTGCATGGCGGCCTCGCGCGCCGCCTTGATCTTCTCGACCGCCAAGGGAAGATCGAGCAGCGGGTGATCCGGATCGCCGCTCGCGTCTTCCAGGTTCATCCCGATGGCCCCGGCCTGAATGATCTCGCGGGTGGTGCGGGCGGCATCTTCAGGGCGCGATCCGTAGCCGCCTTCAACGTCGGCGGTGACTGGCACCTTCGCGGCGCGGGCAATGCGACCGATGCGGGCGATCATCTCTTCGGGCAAGATGCGCTGCCCGTCAGGATAGCCGAGGGAAAAAGCAATGCCGGCGGAAGTTGTCGCGAGGGCCGGGAAGCCGGCTTGCTCAAAGATGCGGGCACTGGCCACGTCCCAGACATTCGGCAGGATGAGCGCGCGTGCTCCACGATGGAGTTGGCGGAACTGGATGGCTTTTTCGATCTGGGGATTCATAGATGCTACATAGATGTTGGGACCGCGTGTTTGGGATCCGGGTACCGCGTGTTTCGATTTGCGTAGAGACGCAGCTTGCTGCGTCTCGCTCATCGCGACTCTCGAGGACCGCGTCCTTAGACGTGGCAACGAGAGACGAGGCAACCCTCTTCTCTCCAGGGCGTGGTCAGCGCCCGCCGGCCTTCCCCTGGAGCCGCTGCATGAATTTCGGCAGGTTAACGACAGCGCGCCCAATCGTCCCGCTGCCGATCTCCCGCACGCCATCATGAGCGCTCACGCGGAACGTGTAGAAGCGCCCGTCAAACGACTCCAGCACGGCTTCGGCGCGGATGCGCATGCCCACGCCGGTGGCCACCCGGTGCTCCACATGAATCGCCGTGCCCACAGTGATCTCCCCATCCTCGCAATAGGGTTGGAACGCATAGAAACAGGCGGTTTCCATCAGCCGGATCATGCTCGGAGTCGAGTACACCGGCGGCAGTTCGGGATGGTTTGCGGCGAGCGTGTGCTTAAGCTCGACAGTCTCTGCGGCTTCGCCGCGCACACCGAGCGGGACGGGAAGGGCCATCGTTCTATCTCTCCGCTGCCTGGGCAAGTTCCTGGCGGCTTGCGTCCGGGCTGAGAATGGGCATGGCGATCACTCCTACCATTCGATCGTACGCACCATGGATAACGATTGCCAATCGTGGAAAACAGGAGCAACCCTCGGGTACGGACTCAGTCCTACGCCGCGACGTGCGCCAGCCGCCGCGCTTCCATCCCGTCGAGCGCCTTCCAGAGAGCCTTGGCCGCATTCTCGGCAGCAGCCAGCGCCTTCTCAGCGGCTTGCGGATTCGCCTTGATCCGCTTCTCCAATTGCTTGCGCCAGACCTGGGAGTGAGCCACGTCGGCCGTGGTGTGCAAGGTGAAATAGGCGCGGGTCCTCTCGTCGGCGCCGTAGCGTTGGCGCAGACCGCGGTCCTTCTCCTGGGCGATGCGCGGCACCTGCGACTCGTAGGCATAGAATGCCGCCAGCGCTTCTTCGGCAGTCCCGGCGCTGGCCACGCGGTGGAACCAGGCTACCAGCTCTCGAATCTCCCGCACCGGCTTGCGCTTGGCAAGACGGCTTCCGCCCATGCCTTCCACAAAGTCCAGCCACAACGCGGAATGCGCGCGTTCCGGCTCGCCGAAGGAATCTTCGCCACCCTTTTCTTCGGTCATGTTGGCCAGAACGGCGCGCCGCAGCTCGCCCTCCTCCAGCCGGATGCCCAGTTCCGCCAGATAAGTCGGGAAAGCTGCCACGTGATGGTAGTAATCCTCGGCATATTCCCGCAGATCGTCGCGGGTCAGCTGGCCGGAAGACCAGGCCTTGTAAAAAGGATGGCAAAGCAGATCGTATTTATGAATGCAGTTGTCGAGACGAGAAGAGAACACACGAACCTCCACAGATCACCTCGGGAAACCTTCCTACTATACGAGGCGCCAATTCCAATGACAAGGCGGCAGGCACGGGTTGAGCGGGGATATCTTCAGGGTGGACCCAAATGGGATTGGAGCGGCGCGGACAGACTGTCGAGGCAAGAACCTCAGAGCACTATCACCTGCTTGACATTGCGATTGATGACGAAGATTCGCTCGTTGTTGTCGCTCGGATCGCCCGGTTGCATGAAGAAACCCAGGTTTTTCGGGTTGTAGGCCACCGAAGAGCCGAGCAGCTTCTCGCCATCGGCGAAGATGACTGCGATCTTCTTCCCCGAGAGTTGGAAAGCGCCGGCGGCTTCCTTGTGGCCCGGGTCTCCGGCAAAATCCTTAACGAAGAACAAGGCCTTTAGGTCGGCGACCCGAACCGGTGTTCCGCGATCGCCCGGTTTGGGATCCACGCCCTCGGGAAACAGGAAAAACTGGTCGCGTACCGGAGAAAAATCGTTGGTGTAGCCCTTGAGCCGGCGGCCATCGAGGTAGGCTACAACCACCTTGGCGCGGTTTGGCATGGTTCCTGCCCTCCGAACGGGGCTTGCTTGTTAGAATTATCGTACTTCGGTTCCTCCCTGCGACCGGAATGCAAGAAACTGTAGTAACCATCTTGGGAACCAGTCTGAGCTAAGGAATGTCGTTTAACGAACATTTCGACGTAGTCGTAGTGGGCGCCGGTCACGCCGGATGCGAGGCGGCCATGGCCGCCGCTCGCATGGGCCTGAAGACTGCCCTGTACACGCTAAACATCGACCTGATCGCGCAGATGTCCTGCAACCCGGCGGTCGGCGGCATCGCCAAAGGGCACCTGGTGCGGGAAGTGGACGCGCTGGGCGGCATCATGGGCGAGGTCACCGACGCTGTCGGAATCCAGTTCCGGCTGCTGAACACCTCGCGTGGCCCGGCCGTCTGGTCTCCGCGGGCGCAGTGCGACAAGCAGGCCTATCGCCTCAAAATGCGCGAGGTGCTCGAATCGCAGTCGAACTTGAAGATCAAGCAGGCAGAAGTGGCGGAGGTGATTGTCGAGTCGTTGGTCGTTAGTTGTTCGTCGTTCGCGGAGCATGGTCAGGATCGACGTCGGGAACAAAGTGAGGGGTCCGAATCAGCAAACGGCGAACGGTCAACACCCAACGACCAACGACTAACCACTAGCGACTGCTCTTTTGCGAACAGCGAACGACGAACAGCGAACGACGACGTTGCCAACGACCTACGACCAGCGACCAACGACCGCGTCATCCGCGGCGTCATCCTGCGCGACGGCCGCCGCGTTTCCGCTGGCGCCGTCATCATCACCACCGGTACGTTTCTCAACGGCCTGATTCACTGTGGCGAGCAGCAGTATCCCGCCGGGCGATCGGGAGAGCCCCCGGCGGTCCTGCTCGGGGAAGCGCTCAAGAAACTGGGGCTGAGGGGATGCCGCCTCAAGACCGGCACCCCGCCGCGACTGGACGGGCGCACCATCGACCGGTCGAAATTCGCGGCACAACCGGGCGATCCCGATCCCACGCCGTTCAGCTTCCGCACGAAGCAGGTCGCTCACCACGATTCGCAGGTGCCCTGCTATATCGCGTTCACGACCGAAGAGACGCACCGCATCATTCGAGAGAACGTGCACCGCTCACCGATGTACAGCGGGCAGATCCACTCGATCGGGCCGCGTTACTGCCCGTCGATCGAAGACAAGATCGTAAAGTTCCCGGACAAGCTCACGCACCAGCTTTTTCTCGAGCCCGAGGGCTTGAACACCCACGAAATATACGTCAACGGCATGAGCACCTCGTTGCCAGTTGACGTGCAGCTCGCGATTCTCAAGTCCATTCCGGGGCTCGACAACGCCGAGATGATGCGGCCCGGCTACGCCATCGAGTACGACTCGATTGATCCGACCGAACTCCACCGCACGCTCGAAACCAAGAAAATTTCCGGACTGTTTCTGGCCGGGCAGATCAATGGAACCTCGGGCTACGAAGAAGCGGCGTGTCAGGGGATCATGGCGGGGATCAATGCCGCCCTGAAAGTGAAAAACGAGGCGCCGCTGGTGCTCGACCGCACCGAGGCGTACACGGCGATTCTGATTGACGACCTGATCTCCAAGGGCACCAACGAACCTTACCGCATGTTCACTTCGCGCGCGGAGTTCCGCCTCCACCTGCGCATCGACAATGCCGACCGCCGCCTGACCCCCCACGGCCGCCGCGTGGGATTGATCCCGGACGCGGCCTGGGCGGAGTTTCAGGCCAAACAACAACGACTCGAAGAAATGAAGCAACTGCTGGAGCGGACAAAGCTGACGAGCGCAATGGCCGGGCAGATTGAAAGCGTGGCTCCGTGTGGGGCGGACATTCCTGTCCGCCCTCCGAGCGAAGCTCGGCAGGTTCTCGATCTCTCACCCGCCGTCGGACAACCTCTCGCGCAGCTCCTGAAGCGGCCGGAGATTACCATTGAACAACTCGCCCCCGGGCTGCTCGAGCTCGCGCCAGGCTTCTTTGCTCGTCCCGCTGGCCACTGCCCGCTGCCCGCTCCCCACTTGTCTTCCGAAATCCGCAACGAACTCAAATCCATCGAAACCGAAATCAAGTACGCGGGATATCTCGATCAGCAGCAGCGCGCCATCGAGCGCCTCAAAAAAGCCGAGCAGCGCCGCATTCCCGAGTGGTTTGACTACCGGGCGGTGAGCGGACTTTCGCGCGAAATGCAGGAAAAACTCGGAAAGGTCATACCCCAGACGCTGGGCCAAGCCTCGCGCATTCCCGGCGTAACCCCCGCCGCCGTTTCTCTGATCAACGTCTACATCGAGATTCAGGCGCGAAGACGGGAGCAGGCGGCGAACCTCGCTGGATAGTCTGTTTCGACCGAGTCTGAGAACGCGGGATTAATCCATTCCTGCGCGCTCGCTCCTGCGCTCCATGAGAAGCACATCGCGCCAGCGTCCATCCATGCGGCCGAGGCGGCGTCTGGTTCCCACAATGATGAATCCGCAGCGTTTGTGGAGTTCGATGCTTGCAGTGTTCTCTGGGAAGATTCCGGCCTGCATAGTCCAGATGCCCTCGTGTTCAGAGGCCTGACGAGCGCACGCAACAACCTGGAGCCGATTTTCTGACCGCGAGCGCGTTCGGATACGTAGACGCTCACCTCGGCAACACCGGAATACACGCGCCTGCTGGAGACCGGCGACAAGGCGGCCCAGCCAAGCACCTCGTCCGCCGAACGGGCGACGAGCCGACAGATCCGGAGATGACCAGCGTCCCATTTTTCCCAGTCGGGCGCGGATGGTTCGAAGGTAGCATTGCCGGTCGCGATGCCTTGGGAATAAATCGAGCGGACGATGGTCCAATCTTGCTCGGTCATCGTCTCAATTGATACCGATTCCGAGGCTCCGGCATTTCCTGTGTCGAGCATGGAATTTGGACAACCGGTGCGATCCGCACCGTGGATGTTAACGTTCCGCTACCTTCTGCAGCACTGCCCGCAACTCCGCATACGGCATCGCACCCGGATGGTACATCGCCACCTGCCCCGCACGATTCAGCACGACCAGCGTAGGAGTCGTACTCGCCCCATAAGCATCGAAATTCTGTTTGCTCAACGGCACAGGCATGTCCTCCAGGCTGGCGTAATAGCGCTGGCGAACGGATTCGATGTAGGCGCGCTCCTTGGCCGGGGTGGCATCCGCGCCCTGTGCCGCATATCCGTAAAGCTGGGTGGGCCCGATCACGACCAGGCCTTGCGCAGCGAACTCTTGCCGCAAGCGGGCAATGACGGGAACTTCAGCCTTGCAGTCTGCGCACCAGTGGGCCCAGAAAAACAGAAGCACCGGCGAGCCTTTCAGCGACGCCAGGACGGGCGGCTTCGGTCCCAGATACTGGTTCGCCTGCAAGGGTGGTGCGGGTTGGCCAACCAGCGCGAGCAGGTTGAGGTTCTTCTGCAGTCGCGGTCGAATGGATGTGTTGCCATAGCGCGCCAGCGCCGAGCGGAGCAAACTGACCGCCTGCGTGTGCTGCCCTCTTTCAGCCATCCCCTGGGCCAGAACTTCGTAAGCGGCGCCGAGGGCGATGGGCAGATGGGGTTCGGCGTCCAGTTTGCGCTTCACCAGTTCGTGTTCCGAGAGGCGGCGCGTATCGCTGGCGTAGGCGACGGCCTGGTCCCACTGCCGGAGCGAGGCGGCGCCGCGACCCATCCAGGAAAGGGCTTCCAGGTATTCCGGGGTGACGCCATGCTGGGCCTTGTACTGGCGCAGTTCGGCTTCGGCCGCGGAATAGCTGTTTCGAGCCAGTTGAACCTGTACGTCGTCGATGACGCCCGCCCCGGCGATCGAGGAATGGACGAACAAGAGTGTCATGACGGCGGCGGTGCGGCCCCAGTTCCCGACGGGAAAAGGCATATCGTGATGATGAATGAGGCCGCGGAAAGTTGCAATCGAGCCTTGGCAGCGCATTGATAACAAAGGACCTTACGGACGTAACGCGAAAATCCTGTAGCTATTTGGCTGCCGAGTTGGGTACAATTGAGTTGCGTTTGATCTTTGCGGTTGTAAGCAGTACCCCGCTCTACAGCGTGACCTGCCTGCACTATCCTGCGAGTTCCAGCGCACATTTCAACAACAAAGGAACAAAAGCAACACCATGGAAACAGGAACAGTAAAGTGGTTTAACGATGCCAAGGGCTATGGTTTCATCAGCCGCCAGAACGGCGAGGACGTGTTCGTTCACTTCTCCGCCATCCAGTCAAACGGCTTCCGCAGCCTGCAAGAAGGTCAACAAGTCCAGTTCGATGTAGTCAAGGGCCCCAAGGGCTGGCAGGCGGAGAATGTAAAGCCCGTCTAAACCACCTACAAAATTCGAAAAAGGGCGGCCGGCAGGCCGCCTTTCTTTTTGTGCGGGAAATCTGCCGCGCCAATCTAGATTTCGTCTAACCCGCTGCAAAACCACGGCGCTGCGTTGACTTGCCTAGGCACGAAGCCTACCATGCTGGTTCCAAAGGGCTGGGGATGATCGGCAGAACCATCGGTCACTACCGCATTCTCGAGAAACTGGGCGGCGGAGGCATGGGTGTTGTCTACGCATCTGAGGATCTCAACCTCGGTCGCCGGGTTGCGCTCAAATTTCTGCCCCAAGAACTGGCCCACGATCCCCAGGCCCTCGAACGTTTTCGCCGTGAAGCCAGGGCCGCGTCGGCTCTGAACCATCCCAACATCTGCACCATCCACGAGATTGCGGAAGACCAGGGACAGCATTTCATCGTGATGGAAATGCTGAGCGGCCAGACCCTGAAGCACCGGCTGCAGGCGGGTGCGCTCCCGCTCGAGCCGCTGCTCGAAAACGCCGTCCAGATCGCCGACGCGCTCGACGCCGCGCACAGCCAGGGCATCGTGCACCGGGGACATCAAGCCTGCCAACATCTTCATGACCAAACGCGGCCCGGCGAAGATCCTCGACTTCGGGCTGGCCAAGCTGACCGGCCAGCCGGAAGCCCCGATTCGGCGAGGGAGCGACGGTCGAGTCGAACCTCACCAGTCCAGGCAGCACCGTCGGGACCGTCGCCTACATGTCGCCCGAGCAGGCCCGGGGCGAAGCGCTTAATAACCGCAGCGATTTGTTTTCTTTCGGTGCTGTGCTCTACGAAATGTCCACCGGCCGCATGGCCTTCGGCGGAAACACCACGGCGCTGGTGTTCGACGCCATCCTGCACAAGACCCCGACTTCGCCGGTGCGCATCAACCCCGATCTGCCGCCCGAGCTGGAACACATCATCAACAAGGCACTCGAAAAGGATCCGGCGCTGCGCTACCAGGGCGCTGCCGAGATGCTGGCCGACCTGAAGCGCCTGCGCCGCGACTCCAGTTCCGGACAGGTAAGGGCCACCACCGACTCGCGGCCCGCCGCGCGCAGCCGCAAGCTGCTCTTCGCCGGTGCCGGCGTGGGCGCCGCCGCCCTGCTCACGATTCTGGCTGCCCTGTTCTTCAGTTTCCGTGGCCAGAGCCAGGGCAAGGAGATTTCCTCCATCGCCGTGCTTCCTTTCATCACCAGCAGCAACGACCCCAGCGGCGAGTTCCTCAGCGACGGCCTCACCGAGTCCTTGATCGCCAGCCTCGCCCACGTGCCCCAGTTGAAAGTGAAGTCGCGCAACTCCGTCTTCCGCTACAAGGGCAAAGAGGTTGACATCCAGAAAGTCGGCAAGGAGCTGACCGTGGATGCCTTGCTCACCGGCCGCTTGGTGCAACGCGGGGACACGATCCAGGTCAGCGCTGACCTCACCAACGTTCAGGACAATACGGAAATCTGGGGCGAACAATACGAGCGCAAAGCCAGTGACATCATCTCCCTGCAGCAGCAAATCGCGGGCGACATCGCGGCCAAGCTGCGCTCGAAATTGAGCGGAGCGGAAAAACAGCAGGTCACCAAGCAAGGCACGCAGAACCCGGAGGCCTATCAGCTCTACGTAAAAGGCCGTTACTACTGGAACAAGCGCACCAACGCCGACATTAAGACCGCGATTTCCTATTTCAATCAAGCCCTCGACAAAGATCCCGGTTATGCGCTGGCATATTCCGGACTGGCGGATGCCTATAGCGTGTTGACCAGTTATGGCGGCGACCCCAACGACGTCATCCCCAAGTCGAATGCTGCGGCCGAAAAGGCCCTGGAACTCGATCCCACTCTCGCGTACCCGCACGCTGTCCTGGGCTTAAACAAGATGCAATTCAATTGGGATTTTTCCGGCGGCGAGGCCGAGTTCAGAAGGGCCCTGGAGCTGGATCCCAGCGACGCCACCGCCCATCAGTGGTTTGCCCAGAATCTCGCGTACATCGGTGGCCGGGCGCAGGAGTCGATCGATGAAGCCAACCGGGCCCATCAACTCGATCCGCTATCGCCCATCATAGGCCACCTACAAGGGGACGTTTACCTCACAGACCGTCAATTTGATAAGGCGATTGAGATGGAGAAGAAAGTCATTGCTGACAATCCGACGTTTGGCGTGGCGCACTTGGGCATGGCAGTTTCGTATTGGGGCGAGCATAAATATCCGGAGGCCATTCAGGAATTTAAGTCCGCCGCTCAACTATACGGCGACAAGAATTTCGTTGAGTTCGCCACTGCCTTGGATACGGGCTTCCGCTCCGGCGGATGGCCGAGCGCTCTGCGCAAAAGCATCGAGGTTTTACAGGCGCAACGCAAAGCCAAGGCTGGATACATTTCTCCTTACAGTATCGCGCAGTCATACGCCGATTTGGGCGACAAGGATCATGCATTCGAGTGGCTCAACACCGCCTACCAGGAGCGCGATAGCTCGCTGATCAACCTGCGGACCGATTTCACGATGGATTCCCTGCGCTCCGATCCGCGTTACGCCGAACTGGTGCGCAAGATCGGTTTCCCGCAATAGTGATATTCGGAGCAGATCGAGGTGGAGCGGGGCGGACCGCCACCGGTCCGATGACTGTAAGATGATACAAGGAGAAACATGGCCCTCAAAGCAGGAGACCCGGCGCCGGATTTTGAGCTGCCGGCAGTAGCCGGCGACAGTCGGGTCACGATCCGCTCGCGCGATTATCTCGGCAGGCAGAACCTGGTGGTGACGTTTCATCCGCTCAACTGGACGCCGACTTGAGCCCTGCAGGTGCCGGCGCTCGATGCGCGCAGCCAAGAGTTCGCGGCACTCAATGCCCAGGTCCTGGACATCAGCGTAGATTCGGTCCCCAGTCATGTGGCGTGGCGGCTGAAGGAAGTTGGCCCGGTGAAGATACCGCTCTGTTCCGATTTCTATCCCCATGCCGAGGTGACACGCAAGTTCGGCATTCTGCGGGAAGGCCCGCCGGTGCCCGGCATCAGCGAGCGGGCGGCCTTCATCGTGGACAAAGCCGGAAAGATTGCCTTCGCCAAGGTCTATACCATAAGTCAGTTGCCGGACATCGACGAACTGCTCCGGGCTTTGCGCGCGCTGGGATAAAGACAATGCGAGTGGGAACGCCCGTGGCGTCCCTGCGGAGTCTGTGCCATAGCTCGATGGTCGTCCGAAAGGCGGACCAGGGATACTGAACTAAGCCGCGAAGCGGCGCAAGAACTCAGCCCACGGCGCAAGCCGTGGGTGGAAAGTGGAACGAGAGCAAGCCCCAACGGGGCGAAAGAGAAGCTATGACACAGACTCCTGCGGGACCCCGGCATTTCCCGGCCGCAGGACTTTCCGTCCTGGGCTAACATATTCCACCCTGCGGGGCTGGATCGGAGGCGATCATGAGGCGCGGATTTCTAAGTTCTTTTGTTTTTCTGGCATTTGCCATGTCGGCGCTGGCCGTTGCCCAATCTAAAGAACCAACCGCCGCTGAGTTGAGCCGGAAGGAAACCGTCGGTTCGGCGATGCTGGCGAACTTTGAGAACCAGGAGTACGAGGTGCGCTCGGCCGCCGAAGCCATGCCTGCGGAGAAGTACAGCTTCCGGCCCGCCGAAGGCATGTTCAAGGGGGAGCATCCAGAGTTTGGACCAGCCCAGGTGCGGACGTTCGCCGAACAGGTGAAGCACATTGCCTGCTCCAACTTCGCGTTTGCCGCCGAAATGGACGGCAAGACGCCGCCCGAGCGCTGCGATATGGGCGGCCCGTCTCCGGCCAAGACGCGCGCCGAGTTGCTCGCCTATCTGCGGGATTCGTTCGCGGCGCTGAAGAAGTCAATTGGCGCGATCGACTCGAAGAACATGTTTGACCCGATCGAAGGGCCATACGCCGGCCCGACGACGCGGCTGCGGCTGGCCGGGGTGTGCATCTGGCATGCCGCCGATCACTACGGGCAGATGACGATCTACCTGCGTTTGAACGGGATCGTGCCGCCGGCGAGCCGGCCGAATCCGCCGGGCCTGAGCGACAAGTAAGGGGAACAAGACCCACTCGTCGCAAAGTGCGCGATGAGTGTGGCGTCCACCATCTACTCTCCGCCGACCGTGAGCCCGTCGATCCTTATCGTCGGCGAGGCGACGCTGCCGCGGAATTCCAGGTCGTTCGCGATCTCCGAGATGTTGTTGAAGATGTCTTTGAGATTGCCGGCCACCGTGATCTCTTCGACCGGATAGGCGAGCTCGCCATTCACGATCCACAGGCCGGAGGCGCCGCGCGAGTAGTCGCCGGTGACCAGGTTCACGCCCATGCCTAGAAACTCGGTGACGTACAGACCATCTTCAATGTCGCCGATGATCTGCTGCGGCGTTTTCGTCCCGGGTTGCAGGAAATAGTTGCCGGGTCCAATGCCAGGCGTGCCAGCGAGTCCGCGCGAGGCATTGGCCGTGGTTTCGAGGCCGAGCTTCTTCGCCGTGTAGGTATTGAGGAGATACGACTTCAGAACTCCGTTTTCGATGACGACCGTGCGGCGGGTGGGGATGCCTTCGCCGTCGAAGGGTGAGGTGCCGAAGCCGCCCGGCATGGTGCCGTCATCGATAACCGTGACGTTGTCGCCCGCGATCTTCTGGCCCAGCTTGCCCGCCAGGAACGAAGCGCCGCGATAGACCGCGTCGCCATTCACCCCTTCGAAGATGTGCTCGAGCATGGAAGTGGCGACCATGGGATCGAACACCACCGGCACATGCGCGGTCTTCACTTTTCGCGCACCCAGACGGCGCAGTGTGCGGCGCGCCGCTTCTTTTCCGACCTGCTCCGCGGATTCGAGCTTTGCCAGGCTGCGCGCCACCGCATACCAATAGTCGCGCTGCATGTGGCCTTTTTCGTCTTGCGCGATCGGGATCGCAGCCACCGAGCAGTAGGAGCGCCGGTATTCGTCCACGAATCCGTGCGAATTCGCCAGTACCTTGCGGCCGGTGGCGGCGTCGAACGATCCGCCTTCGGAATTCTTGATGCGCGGGTCGGAGTCGAGCGCGGCCTTTTCCGCGCGGCGAGCGTACTCGATGCGCTCGGGGCCGGGCAAAGAGTAAACGTCTTCGTGATAGAGATTCAGTTCGCCAGCCAGCGATCCGAGTTTGGCAGCATCAGGAATGCCAGCGCAGGGATCTTCGGAAGTGATCTTCGCCAGCTCGAGCGCGGATTTGAGCATGCGCTCGAGCCCTTCTTTCGAGAAATCGCTGGAGTAAGTCGAGGCAGCTCGCTGTCCGAAGAAGACGCGCACGCCGATGGCCCTGGAGCCCGATTCCTTCAGGGTCTCGACTTGCCCCAGCCGCACGACGGTCGAGAATTCGTCGCCTTCGCGGACCACGCACTCCGCGGCGGTTGCGCCGCCCTGCATCGCGCGGCTGACGACGTCGGTGGCGATCTCTTTCAGATCGGTGGCGAGTTTCTGGTTGCTGGTTTCTAGTGTTGTCGTCATTGTGAAAATCTAAAACCTACCACGGAGACACGGAGACACGGAGAAAAGCAACTTCTTCCTTACTTCATTCGAGGATATGCGCAGCAGTAGAAAAGGAATTCGGTTTCCTCCGTGGCTCCGTGCCTCCGCGGTGGAAGTTACTGCATAAATCCGCCGACATCTTTCTTGGCCGTCCCGCCGACGGTCAGCCGGTCGATCTTAATTGTCGGGATGCCGACGCCGACGGGAACGGCTTGTCCGTCCTTGCCGCAGGTGCCGACGCCTTCGTCGAGTTTCAAATCGTTGCCGACCATGGAAACGCGCGTCAGCACGTCGGGGCCGTTCCCGATCAGCGTCGCGCCTTTGATCGGGGCCGTGATCTGGCCATTTTCGATCAGATACGCTTCCGACGCCGAGAAAACAAACTTGCCGTTCGTGATGTCGACCTGGCCGCCGCCGAAGTTCACGGCGTAGATTCCGTTCTTCACCGAGCGAATGATGTCCCCGGGGTCATCCTGTCCCGCCAACATGTAAGTGTTGGTCATGCGCGGCATGGGGATGTGTTCATAGCTTTCGCGGCGTCCGTTGCCGGTATCGGCGAGGCCCATGAGCTTGGAGGAAAGTTTGTCGCTGAGATATCCCTTCAGAATCCCCTTCTCGATCAGCACGGTTTCCTGTGTGGGCTGGCCCTCGTCGTCCACGTTGAGCGATCCGCGGCGCCACGGCATGGTGCCGTTGTCGACCACAGTACATTTTTCGCTGGCCACGCGCTTGCCAATCAGTCCGGCGAATGCGGACGTCTTCTTGCGATTGAAGTCCGCTTCCAGTCCGTGACCGACCGCTTCGTGCAGCAGCACGCCCGGCCATCCCGGACCCAGCACCACTTCCATCTCACCCGCCGGAGCCTCGCGGGCATCAAGCTGGAGAATCGCCTGGCGCGCCGACTCTTTGGCGAAGTGCTCGGGATTTTTCTCGCCGAAAAAGAAGTCGAGGGCGACGCGCCCGCCGCCTCCGGAGGTGCCGCGGGCCGAATTGCCATTCGTCTTGGCGATCGAAGAGACGTTCAGCCGCGCGAGCGGCTGAGAATCTTCGGCGAAAGTGCCATCGGAGCCCACGACGAGGATGTTGCGCAGTTCGTCGGCGTAGCTGGCGCGGACTTCCTTAATGCGAGGATCGTAGCCGCGAGCGGCGCGATCGGCGCGCATGAGGAGCTCAACCTTGGCGGCGACCTCGGCGTCCACCGAGGGCAAGGCAACGGGATAGAGGCTGCGCGCGGGCTTCTGCTGGAAACCGGCGACGGGAGTTTTTGCCGGGGCGCTGGCGATCAGCGCCGCGGTGCGAGCGGCGTGCAGAATGCGCTCCGGGGAAAGGTCGTCGGTGTAGGCGTATCCGGTGCGCTGGCCGGAGACGACCCGGACCCCGCAGCCGGCGGAAATTCCCTGCGAAGCCGACTTCACCAGCGACTCATCCACCATCAGCGAAGTCGAGGTGAGGTACTCGAAATAGAGGTCGGCATATTCGCCGCCGGCCGAAAGCGCGGCCGCCAGATACCTCTCAAGGTCTTGATTCGTAAGGCCGTAATGGTCGAAAAAGAAACGGTTTGGAAGCGCAGTCACGATATTTGGATGCCCTCGGTGGGGAAAGGACTCGGAGTCCGAAACAGCATTATCCCACGAGGCAGCGGGAAGCTGAAAAAGGTCGAACTAAAAGGGGATCCACGACTATGTTTTTCGCTGATTCGATACAGGCAGCTTGCATAGCCCCGGGGTGCTCTGGTTCCAGAGGACAGACTTCGAAGTCGGCGAAGATTCGGTTCTTGAGTGGGTCGTACTCTCGGCGGACATTGCTTGGAAATTCGGGATGTTCGTTGTCCTCATTGTCGTTGTGATGAATTCCTACCGACGGTCCGCTGTAAATACCGAGCAAGTGGTGCGTGCCGGTAGGCCAAAGGCGAAATGCCGGGGTACCGTTGTAGAAACTCAACCGTCCGTGCGTCCAGTAGCATGAGTTCGCGATCGCCGGGGTCTTACAAGGAATCGCACGTTTCCGGGGATGTTGGTCCGAGCCTACTGCTAGCCATGTCGAGAGGATGATTGCTGCCAGAAGAAGAGTCCGCCTCATAGGGCGAATCTACCTTTTGGGCGTGCTTCGGACAAGATGTTTCGCATGGGACTCGTACGAGCCTCCGATTCGGCACAATTTCGGGGTGCGCGCGTCACAGATTCAAGTTCGGAGCAGGCCAACAATGATGGAGTATGACTCCCGAATCGCTTCGACAAACGGTCGCAGAGTTTCTCGCCGGAGCTCTGGCCGCGGTGGTCGTCGAGGACGGGGCCATCGTCTTCGATCTGGCGGAGTCGAAGTATTCCATCTCGGGTGAGTACAACAAGTGCCTGCTGCAACTATGGTCGAGCGAACGGAACGTGGTGCGGCGCGTCCTGGATGCCGAGGTAAAGGGCGGCAACCTGCGGCTTCTGGTGCAGCGTATGGGGCAGAGCCATCCGACCAAGCTGGAGATCTGCCGGGACCGTGACCGGCGTTCGCCTTCGTCCCGCAAGGTGGCGCGCACCGGCTACGAGCACAGGCTGCGGCGCATGCTGGAGCGCCGTTTCCCCGACTGGCGCGTTGGCCGTCTCATGACCAGCATGGATCTGGAACACTCCTTCGGTCCCGCCTACGCCCGGGGACTCATGTGGCGGGGACAGAGCGCGCTGGCCGTCGTGGGCGTGAATGAGCAAGAGACGCAGGCGACGGTGGATGCGGCGCTTACGGTTGGAATCCTGTGGCTGGATTCCTGCCGGCACCGTCAACAGGGCCATGCGGTGGTCGAGGGATTGGCGCTGGTCCTTCCCCAGGGAATCAGCGGGTTGACGCGGGAACGGATCGCGAACTTGCACTCCGGGGCCGCGAAGTGGCGGCTCTACGAATTTTCGGAGAGCGAAGCGCTGCTCGAAGAGGTGGACTGCGCCGACCGCGGCAATCTCCACACCCGCCTCGTGCACTCGACCGACGAAGAATCGGCGCGTTCCCGGTTCGCCGAGTCGGTGGCGCGAGTCCGCGACATTCTTCGCGGCTGCGAAGTGGCCGTGCTATCACCGGTCGAGATTTCGTTTCGCCTCAAAGGACTGGAATTTGCGCAGGCCCGGGTGGCTCACGATCCGCGTTCGTTCGAGAGCGGCCAGGAGATCGTCTTTGGTGTAGGAGCCGAGGAGCGCGTGCTGGACTCCCGCAATGCAGACGACTTCACGGACCTTTTGCAATTGGCCGCAGCCATCCGGCACAAGGACGGTCCCAAAACGCATCCCTTGTGGCGCATGCATCCGGAACGCTGGCTGGAGTCGGCGGTGCTGGGCAACGTCACCGCGCTCGACGGGCGGCTTCGTCCGGAACCGGTGTATTCGCAGGTCCCGGCGTTTTCGGCGGCCGACCGCGCCATGATCGACGTTTTGTCCCTGACTCGCGAGGGCCGCCTGGCCGTGATTGAACTGAAGGCGGACGAAGATATCCACTTGCCTCTGCAAGGGGTGGATTACTGGTCGCGCGTCGCCTGGCACCAGAGCCGCGGCGAGTTTCGGAAGTTTGGCTATTTCCCCGGATGCGAGCTCGCATCCGGCAAGCCCCTGCTTTTCCTGGTAGCGCCCGCGCTGCACGTCCATCCGGCGACGGACACGATCCTGCGCTATCTTTCGCCGGAGATCGAATGGGAGTTGCTGGGCATCGACGAGCGCTGGCGGGAGGAGATCAGAATCGTCTTCCGGAAGAGGCCGCGCATTTTCTCAGTGGCGGCGATTCCCGCGTAAAGCTGCAACGGCGCTCAGGACCGTCGTCCAGCCTACTCAGGTTTCCCTGTGTAGTGTTGTTCGCGGTGGACATCGGCATGGTCTTCCAAGGCCTCCAGGTGGGTAATGACTTCAGTGGGCATCCCTAGTTCGGCTGGCAGACGTTCTTCCACAATGGTTGCCAGGCGGTGGGCCTCGCTGACCGATGTCAGGTGCGGGAACAACAGGCGTACTTCGATGATCTGGCGGTATCCGGTGGTCCGAAAGCGTACGCCATGGTATTGAATGGCCAGTTCCGCGCAAATTGCATCCAGCCTGTCCCGAATTTTCCGGCCGGCTTTCGGATCAGAATAATCCAGGAGCCCGACTGCCGATCGCCAGACCAAGTGCCCTCCCGACCAGAGGATGTTTGCGGCGACAGCGATTGCCACCAGCGGATCGAACGGTTTCCAGTGCGTCAACAGCACCAGCCCCAGTCCTCCCACAACGCCAAAACTGGTCCAACTGTCGGTCAGGACGTGTTTGCCATTGGCTTCGAGAATGAGTGAATTTGTCCGCCGGCCGGTCTGCAGGAGATAGTAGCCGAGGCCCGCATTGAGTATTCCAGCCATCAGCACCAGCAATGCGCCTGCTCCCAGGTGCTCCAGCTGTAGTCCGGCGATCCACTTCCGGATTGATTCATAGAGAATTGCGATCGCAGCCACAATGATCATGGCTCCTTCAAATCCAGCGGAGAAGAAGGTGATCCGCTCGTAACCGTAAAGAAATTGCGAGGAAGCTGGTTTTGTGCTGAGCCGAAGACTAAAACTGGCAAACCCCACCGCGATCACGTGGATGACCGACTCGGCCGCATCGGAAAAAATAGCAGCCGAATGCGTCATGAAATAGGCTGCGGTCTTACCGATCAGCATTGCCAACCCAAAAATCAGGGAGAGACGCATGGCGAAGCGCATATCGCGCAACTCTTGTTCATCTCTCCGTGTTGCGGAGCTAACCGTGGCTTCCGTTGACACGCTCTGTATCCCTGGATCCGAAGTTTAACAACAGCCACAAGCCACCACAGAGGTGATTATGCCATCCAGCGGTGGCCGATTGTTGGCGAGAAGTCGCCATTTTCACCGGAAACGCTGGGTTTTGAGTTCGCCCCCGCCTTTCTCGGCGTCTCGGCGGTGAACAACTCTTCACGCGGGAAGGACTGGCGGCGTTGATGCCGTCGCGCTGACCTCCGGCGCTTCGCCTTTGTACACTCGTCCGATTCCCCGCACCACACGCCGCATGGGCAACTCTCCGTGGGCATCGGCAAAGAAAATCTCGCCCGCGCGGCTGCCACGGTAGAACCAGCGCTTCAGGATCGCCACGTGCTCCATGCGTTCGAGGGCGCTCTTCGGCGCGGCGGCGGGAAAACCAGAGAGAGCCGCCAGGATGCGAGCCTCCATGGATTGCGATTTGGCGTGCTCGAGGGACGAGATCGGGAATGCCAGCGGCCCGGCGATCGCGCCCGCATCCACCCGAAACAGGGCAACGCTCTCCGGCTCGGGAGACTTCTGCACGGACTGTTGCACGATTACGGCGTGCATCCGGTCAATCCGGCACACCGCTTCGGGCATCTGCTGCAGCACGGGAGCGAGCTTGTCAAGCCGCGCGTGAATGGCGGCGGCATCTTCGAACGCCAGGTTCTCCGAGGCCCGGTTGCGCGCGGCTGCCAACTCCCGCT
>Ga0187804_10000070_pt1 | contig 21367 bp, 16 predicted proteins | sample NC_wetland_sal_i_3_FD_132961 | JGI IMG/M metagenome (GOLD analysis project Ga0187804, IMG submission 132961) | Wetland sediment microbial communities from Neuse River Estuary, North Carolina, USA - Control_4 | ecosystem: Environmental > Aquatic > Freshwater > Wetlands > Sediment | place: USA...
AATCCGCATGGACCCGCGGGTGAAGACTTCGCCCGAGGACTTGCGCCGCCAGTTTGAACTGGACCGCAAGATCGCAGACGCACTCCATCGCGATTTAGACGCGTTGCAGCAGGTGCGCAGTTTGCGGTCACAACTGAAATCGCTCGCAGGGCGCGGCCCGGGTGCGGAAGTCGCGAAGGCGATTGCCGAACTCGATGCCAGGGCGGCACAGATAGAGGGTTCGGCGGGAGGTTTTGGCGCCCACATCCTGAGCACACCGGAAGGCCGCAGCCTGGTGCGGCTGAATGGCGGCCTCAGCGCACTCGTCAGCGCTCTCGATAGCGCCGACGCCGCGCCCACGACACAGCAGGTGGCGATGTTTAACGAACTGGGAAAGGCGCTGGACGAGCAGTTGTCCGCCTGGGCTCAAATCAAGTCGAAAGATGTTCCCGAGATAAACCAGCGGCTGAAGAAAGCGAGCTTGCCCGCGATCGATAACGGGCCTGCGGTCAATTGATTTATATAGACGCGGCGGCTTGCCGCGTCTCCGCACCTCGGCCGCTTCGCCACGGACGACCTCATGCGTGTGAACGCAGGTGCCGTCCCTACGGAACTCTGTCGTTATCTCCAGCTACCCAGGACTTACGTCCTGGGCTAGTATGTGCCGCCCCCTTCGGGGGCTGGACCTTGGAGTTCGCGGCCCACCGATTCGCCACAGCGTTCGGTTTTCACGGACGCGAGGCGCCCCTACACCTGAAGATCAACGCGGAAATTCGCGCGCCACTAACTCCATCGCCGCCGCCCGCGACTCGAGCCGTCCTTCGAGTTGAGCGTCTTCCACCGCCCCGAGGATTTCTTTGAAGCGCGGTCCGGGCTCGTACCCTGCCTCGATCAAGTCGCGGCCCGTAATCAACGGCCTGGGGCGGATCGCCTCCGGTGGAAGAGATCGCAACTGTCCGCGCGCGTACTCGAACGACTCCAGCTGGCCGTGGCTGGAAAGGCAGTCGATGCGGTGCAGTTCCAGGTGCTCGTCAAAGCCGGGCAGGCGCAAGAACTTTTTCAGCGTGGACTCATTCATCCGCTGCACGTCGGCGAAACGCATGTGATTATCGACCAGCGCCAGAATCTGATCCGTGTCATGGTTTGAAAAGTGCAGGCGGCGGCAGATGTCGGCCGCCATTTTCAGGCCCACTTCAACGTGGCCGTCAAAACGGATGCGATCCGGAGCGACGCGAAACGTCGGCGGCTTGCCGACATCGTGAAGCAGGGCGCCCCAGGCCAGAGTCGGCGAGCATCCGGCCTGAAGTTTTTCCAGCAGGAGCAGCGTGTGCACAAAGACGTCGCCCTCGGGATGGAACTGGGGCGGCTGCTCGACTCCCTTCATCGCCGAAATTTCCGGCAGCACCGCTTGCAGCAGGCGGCTCACGTCGAGCAATTCGAAGGCGCGCCGGGCGCGACCCTCGGTGAGCATCTTGGTCAATTCATCGCGTACGCGCTCGCGCGAAACCTGATGAATCTGCGCTGCCAGCCGCCCGACCGCTCCGAGCGTTGCCGGATCGAGCTTGTAGTCGAAGCGCGCGGCGAATCGTGCTGCCCGAAGCATGCGCAGTTTATCTTCGGCAAAGCGCTGCTCCGGATCGCCAATGGTGCGGATGATTCCGGCGTTGAGATCGTCGCGGCCGTGGACATAATCGAGGACTTCGTCCGTCAGCGGATCGAGCAGCAGGCCATTGATGGTGAAATCGCGGCGCAGCACGTCTTCGCGAGGATCTTTACTGAAGCGGACCTCGTCGGGATGACGGCCATCGGAGTAGCGGAGATCGGAGCGGAAGGTGGCGACCTCCACCACTGGAACCTTTTCGTCACGACTTTCAGCGACCTCGCCGGACTCGGACTTCGGAAGTGGCACCAGCACCACGCCGAATTGCGCGCCCACCGCGAAGGTCTGCGGGAAGACGCGCATCACTTCCTGTGGGGTGGCATCGGTCGCAACGTCGTAGTCGGCTGGCTCGCGGCCGAGCAGCAGATCGCGAACGCATCCGCCGACAAGATAAGCCTGGTGGCCGCGCTCCCGCAGGGTTCGGACAATGTCGGTCGCGTGTTGTTTGGCAGCGTTCAATCAGCACTTATCTTCAGCCCGGGTAATGTCGGGTGTTCGATCCCCGGCGCATTTCCGAATCGTCTAGTAAGCTGCGGGAAAATTCGACTTTGCACCCTCAGCCCCTAAAGGGGCCGTTGATAAAGAGTAGGGCGTCGGCATCGCTAAGGCGATGCCCTGATACGAAACCCGCGTCCTTCCGCAGCCTGCTAGACTCGAACCAACCGGCACCGGACACTCATTATGCCTGACGCCTCGATCCTCGGCATCGAAAGCTCGTGTGACGAAACCGGCGCCGCCGTGGTGCGCTCGGGTCAGCAGATTCTGTCCAACGTAGTCGCCTCGCAGATCGCGACCCATCAGCCCTACGGCGGAGTGGTCCCGGAACTGGCTTCTCGGGAGCACTTGCGCGCGATTGTTCCCGTGGTGCGGCAGGCACTGGCCGAAGCGGGGCAAACTTACGAGTCGATTGATGCGATCGCCGTCACGCAGGGGCCGGGTCTCGCCGGGGCACTCTTGGTTGGCATCAGTTTTGCCAAGGCGCTGGCCTTCGCGCTGGAAAAGCCACTGCTTGCTGTCAATCATCTCGAGGGCCACATCCATGCCGTACTGCTGGAGCAGCGGCAGAAGGGAAACCACGAACTCCAGTTTCCCGTGCTGGCCTTAGTCGTTTCCGGCGGGCACACGCATCTGTATCTCGCCCGGCGGGAGGGCAGCGGCTGGAGATACGAGAACATCGGCCACACCCGCGACGACGCCGCCGGAGAGGCGTTCGACAAGGTAGCCAAGCTGCTGGGACTCGGATATCCCGGAGGGCCCATCATCGACCATCTCGCCGCTCACGGCGATCCGCACGCAGTTAAGTTCCAGAGCTCGCAGATCAAGCATCGCGACCGGCGAGAACGGGGGCAACCCGAGTCTGCCGGCGCCCGGCCGCGTTTCGATTTCTCCTACAGCGGAATCAAAACGGCCGTGTTGCGTTATGTCGAGACGCACAACCTGGGCCCGGCGATTGCGGCGCGGCGCCGGGCACTCTTGGCGATGGAAAAGCCGAGGGGAGAAGACTACCTCCGCCTCTCGGACCGGCAAACCCTCGATCTGGTGGCTTCGTTCCAGCGCTCGATGGTTGAAGACCTGGCCGAAAAGACGCTGGCCGCAGCCCGCGAGCATGAGGTCCGGACGCTTTTCGTAAGCGGCGGTGTCGCGGCCAATCGGGAGCTGCGCGCGACCTTCGAGCGTGAAGCGGAAATGCAGGGCCTTCCCGTCTTTTTTCCCTCGCGTTCGCTTTCCACCGACAATGCCGCCATGATCGCCGCCGCGGCCTTTCCGAAATTTCTGGCGAAGGAATTTGTGCGGGTGGATTTTTCCGCGGAAGCGGGCATGGCACTCCGATAACAAGCCGCCCCCGGGCGATTTCAGCCACTGCGAATCTGCCTCGTTCCGGCTACAATGGTCGCCGTGAAGCCGACCATCTTTGTCGTCGAGGACGATCCGGATATTTCCCGCCTGGTCCGCCATCATCTGGAGGGAGCCGGCTTCAATGCGCGGCTGTACTCGACCGGCAACATGGTGGTCCCGGACGCGGAACGGCAGCGCCCGGCGCTGTTTCTGCTTGACATCATGGTGCCCGGCAAGGACGGTCTGGAACTCTGCCGCCAGATCCGGCAATCGCTTGCGCTGGCGTCGGTGCCCGTGATTTTCCTGACCGCGAAGAGTGGTGAGGCCGACCGCGTGCTGGGACTGGAACTGGGTGCGGACGACTACATCCCCAAACCCTTCAGCCCGCGCGAACTGGTGGCCCGGGTCAAGGCGGTGATGCGGCGCTTCGAGCGCCCGCTGCCCCCCTTGCCCACGAAGGTGGACGAAATCCAGATTGATCCCGGCGCCATGACGCTGACGGTCCGGGGCAAGATTGTGCCCACCACCGCTACCGAATTCCGCTTGCTGGATTACTTCATGCGCCACACCGGGCGGGTGTTCACTCGCGATCAATTGCTCGACGCTGTCTGGCGCGACACGGCATATGTGACGCCGCGCTCGGTGGACGTGTACGTGCGCCGGATCCGCGAAAAGATCGAGCCCGATCCCGAGAGTCCCCGCTACTTGAAGACGGTCCGCGGCGCCGGCTACCGCTTCGAGGTTCCGCGTTGAGAAGGCGCATTTTCTTCAAGTTGATGCTGGTGTTCCTGCTGGTCATCGGGGCCAGCGCCCTGACCCTGGAACTGTCCGTGCGCAGCGCCTGGGAACGCATCCTGCGCGAGCAGATCGAGCGCAACCTCCGGCAGAAGGCCCAGATGTTTGCCCACCGGGTGGAGACCGATCGCCAGCATTCGCTGGCCGACATTGCCGCCCAGGAAGGACAGGCGGCCGGGGCCCGGGCCACCATCATTGACCCGACGGGCAGGGTACTGGCGGATTCGGAAGCCGATCCCGGCACGATGGAAAACCACGCGCATCGCAGCGAGTTTGTAGCGGCGCTGGCCGGTCAGATCGGAGTAGGCGAGCGGAAAAGCCACACTCTGGGTATCCCGTTTCTCTACGTGGCCGCTCCCGTTTCGGGGGGCGCGGTGCGTTTGGCTTACCCGCTGTCGGAGATCGAGACCACCAATCATCAACTGGGGAAAGCCCTGCTCTGGGGATCGCTGGCCGCGTTTCTGTTTGCCCTGATCATTGCCGCGGCCGCTGCGCAATATGTCGCCCGCCGCCTGCGGCGGATCGTGGAGTTTGCCGAGCGTATTGCCAGTGGCGACCTGACCGCCAGAATTGCCTCCACCTCCGTGGATGAGATCGGACGGGTCGCTGCTGCCCTCGACAAAACCGCCGGCAAGCTGGAAGAGAGCTTCGCGCGGGTCCGGACCGGCCAGCGCGAGCTGGAAACTTTGCTCAACAGCATGCAGGACGCGGTGATCGCCGTGGACGCCGAAGGCCGGGTGCAGTGGGCCAATCGCGGCATGGACCGTTTGCTGCCTCATGCCCCGCGGTTGAATGGACCCGTCGTGGACTGTGTCCGCGACCCCGACTTTCTGGCCGCGATCCGGGGAGCAGCGCGCAACCAGGCCTATACCTCGGCCCGCTCCATCACCATTGCTCCCGGCCGCACTTTCGACGTTACCGCCGCTCCCATGCCCGGCGGCGGGGCGGTCGCCGTGTTGCGCGATCTCACGGAGACCGAGCGCATGGAGAAAACCCGCCGCGATTTCATCGCCAACGTGTCCCACGAGCTGCGCACTCCCCTGACGTCCATCCAGGGCTACGCCGAAACCCTGCTCGACAGTTCCCAGGGAAACGACCACGTTCGCGAGTTTCTGGAAATCATTCGCAAGAATGCCGCGCGCATGTCCCGCCTCACCGAAGACCTGCTCACGCTGGCCCGGGTGGAATCAGGCGAGCAGCGCTTCGATGTCCAGGACGTGGCTTCCGAGGAACTCCTGCAGGATGCGCTGGAAAGCTTTCGCGAAATGGCGCGCCAGTATGGGGTCGAACTGCTCAAGGAAGATGCGGCCGCTTCCGCCAGCGTCAATGCTGACCGGGAAGCCATCCACCAGGTCTTTGCCAACCTGATCGAGAACGCGTTGAAATACGCCGCCGCCGGGAAACAGGTCGTGCTTGGCGCGCGTGAAGTGGGCAACGCGGTCGAATTTTATGTGCGGGACTTCGGCCCGGGGATTTCGTCGGAACATCTTCCGCGCCTTTTCGAGCGCTTCTATCGCGTGGACAAGGCCCGCTCCCGCGAATCCGGCGGTACGGGACTCGGTCTGGCGATTGCCAAGCATATTGTGTTGGCTCACGGCGGCGCGATTCGCGCCGAGAGCGAGCTCAACCACGGCTCGACCTTCCTGTTCACCCTGCCGAGGTCGTCTAAGCCTCAAGCCACGTAGTCGCTGGCGCAGCTTCCTCGCGGCGAGAATTCACGTTTTATTAATCCGCCTTGAAAGCAAACGGATTATGCTCGGCTTGGAGTCTTCTGCGCAGTTCACTAGGGGAGTCCGGATTTGCGTCCCCGGACCTGGGCTGAGCATCCAACAATGCGGGTCGCGCTCATATGACCACAGCCAGCGTGAAAATGCCGGACCCTGAGCCGTCGCATGCTCATTTCGTCCGCCGGACGGTCGAGGCCTGCGAACTCGCGCGCGAGGCCGCTTCCATTGCCGCCGAGGGGATTGCCACCGGCTCCATGTCGCACCTGAACAGCATCCGGCAGTGCGAGCGGGAACTGGATGCGATTGACGCGGAAATCGACTCCGGCGTGACTTCCACCATCACGCAGGTACCGGAAACCGAGACCCGCCAACTGCTGGCCTGTATGAAGGTCATGATCGGGCTGGAGCGCATTGGCGACCTGCTGTTGAGTTTTGCCAACAGCGCGCAGTCGGCAGGCAGCCGCATCGATTCTCAGGACGCCCGCGATCTGACCCAAATGGCAACTTTGCTGGAAAAGATGTTGGCCGACGTGGGCCAGTCGTTCTCCAGCCGCGACGTCAGCAAAGCGATCGAGGTCCTGCGAGCCGATGCCGAGATGGACCGTTTGCGCAACCTGATTTTCATGCGGCACATCGAAAATCCGGAAAACGTCGCCCGCCAGGCCAGCCTGCAGGTCATCTTTATGACCCAATCGCTGGAGCGCGCCGGCGATCACGCCAAGAACCTGGCGGAAGAAGTCTGTCACTTCGTCAGCGGACACAGCGTCCGCCACCTCCTCATGGCCTACGACAAACCGAAAGAGCAGATGTTCCTGGACTGGCTGCGCCAGAAAGACGGTAAGGCGTAGCCCCGGCCCGGGTCCCAACTGGCGGAAATTGGTATGCTGGACCCGCATGCCGCACCCTGCGGGATTCCTCTCCGAGACCCAAACCCTCTCTGGCACCGTCATCTTTCTGGCCAGTTACCTGGTCTTCGCATTGGGCAAATTCCCGGGCCTCAAGATCGACCGCACCGGCGCAGCCATTATCGGCGCGATTGCCATGGTGGTCTTTCGCGTTGTGCCGGCCGGCGGCGCGCTCCGCGATGTGGATTTCGGCACCATTGTGCTGCTGTTCGCCATGATGCTGGTGGTCGGCGCACTGCGGCTTTCTGGGTTCTTCGAGTGGAATGCCGAACTCGTTTTGCGGCACGTCAATCCCGAAATGCTCCTGCCCGCTGTCATCCTGACCTGCGGCGTGCTCTCCGCTTTCTTCGTGAATGACATTGTGTGTCTGGTTATGGTTCCCTTCGTCCTGAACCTCACCCAGAAACTCCGGCTGCCGGCCTTGCCGTTTCTGCTGGCAGTCGCGACCTCATCCAATATCGGCAGCGTGGCCACCATCACCGGCAACCCGCAGAACATGCTCATCGGGTCGTTTTCCGGAATCGGTTACCGGCAGTTCCTGTTTCACCTGGCGCCGGTGGCGGTCGCAGGACTGGCTCTGGACTGGCTCGTGCTGCATTGGACGTTTTTTCGAAGCGGGCAGAAACCACAGGCACAGACCGACGTCATTCCGCTGCCCCCGCTGGATCTGTCCCATCTCATTAAGCCCGTACTGGTCGCCGGCGGCGTGGTGATCGCATTTCTGGCCGGCGTCGCGCCGGTGTGGGCGGCCTCGGCGGGCGCCGCCATTCTCCTCATCAGCCGCACGCGCGATCCCCGCAAGCTCTACGCGGAAATCGATTGGGGCCTGCTGGTGCTCTTCGTTGGCTTATTTGTGATCGTCGGTGGCGCCGAGAACACTGGCCTCGTTGGCCGCCTGCTGCAATTCACCGAGCGCTGGAACCTGCAGACTACGGCGGGATTCACCGCCGTCACCGTGCTGCTCAGCAATCTGGTCAGCAACGTGCCAGCCGTAATGCTGTTGAAATCGTTGGTCGGGAATTTCGCCCATCCGCAAAAAGGCTGGATGATGCTGGCGATGGCCTCGACCCTGGCGGGCAATCTGACGATCACCGGATCAGTGGCGAACATCATCGTTGTCGAAACGGCCAAGCCCGATGTTCACGTCAGTTTCTGGGACTATTTTCGGGTCGGATTTCCCATTACCGCCTTCACGATTCTCTTTGGCGCTCTCTGGCTAGCCTGCACGAGTTGAATCGGATTTGTTCCCGGGTATCCGAGTTGCCCGTGATTCGAACGCAAGCCAGAGAGGCGCCGCGGGTCAGTCAGGGCAACCAATCTGCTCCCTTTACCGGCCAAGTCGGACCGGTGAATGGACTCCGCAACCTGTGTCGGAGAGCGGTGATCCATTTTGCCCGGGTACTTCTTAAGGGCCTATAATCCGCCGTATCCATGGCCCTGACGAATGGCGTAAAACTGGGTCCCTACGAGATCGTCGCGCCGCTCGGCGCGGGCGGGATGGGCGAAGTATATCGGGCGCGGGATACGCGCCTGGACCGTACTGTCGCCATCAAGATTCTTCCGGCGCATCTCTCCGACGATGCGGCGCGCCGCCAGCGCTTCGAGCGCGAGGCCAAAGCGATTTCCAGTCTGAACCATCCCCACATCTGCACGCTGCACGACGTCGGCCGGCAAGACGACATTGACTTCATTGTCATGGAATACGTGGAGGGCGTAACGCTGGCGGCGCGGCTGGAAAAGGGGCCGCTGCCCGTGGCACAGGTGCTTGAGTACGGGACCCAGATTGCCAGCGCCCTCGACAAGGCGCATCGCAACGGCGTGACCCATCGTGACCTCAAGCCCGGCAACATCATGCTGACGAAATCCGGCGCCAAGCTGCTCGATTTCGGCCTGGCGAAAGCTGCGCCGCTGGCCGCGGGAGCGACGCTGACGGATGCGACGCCGCGAGCCACGCCCATGACGCAGCAGGGCGCGATTGTCGGAACTGTTCCCTACATGTCGCCGGAGCAGGTGGAAGGGAAAGAAGCGGATGCGCGCAGCGACATCTTCTCATTAGGCGCTGTGCTGTACGAAATGGTGACCGGGGGCCGCGCGTTTCAGGGCAAGAGCCAGTTCAGCGTGGCTTCCGCCATACTGGAGAAAGACCCGGAGCCGATCAGCACGCTGCAGCCTCTCACGCCGCCGGCGCTGGACCGCACCATCCGAGTTTGTCTCGCGAAGGACCCGGACCGACGCTGGCAGTCGGCGGGCGATCTCTGGAGCGAGTTGCGGTGGATCGCAGAAGGCGGTTCGCAGACCGGAGTGCCGATTGTGGCAGGCGCGCGGCGCGCGGTCCGCCCGAAGATCGGGTGGGTCGCCGGAATAGCCACGGTGTTTGCTGCCGTTGCGGCGGCCGCGCTGCTGCTCTCATCACGCTCCGGACGCGGTCCCGAGCCGCTTACCTTCCGCCAACTGAACTTCCGGCGCGAGGCTGTCTTCCAAGCCGCTTTCGCCGCCGAGAATGACAGTGTCGTGTACAGCGCCGCGACGTCTGGCAACACGCCGCAGATCTACGTGGTTCGCCCTGACTATCCCGAGCCGCAACCGCTCGGCCCACCTGGCACACATCTGCTCGCCGTCTCGTCCAAAGGTGAACTCGCCGTCCTCATGGGTGCGCGGTATGTGTCGTATCGGCTCTTCAGCGGCACGCTGGCGCGCATGGCCCTGGGCGGGGGCGCGCCACGCGAGATACTGGAAGCGGTGCGTCAGGCCGACTGGTCACCGGACGGATCGCAACTCGCCATCATCCACGAGGTCGGGGGCAAGGACCGCCTCGAGTACCCAATCGGTCACGTGCTTCGTGAGGTCAGCGGCTACATGAGCGATCTGCGCATCTCTCCCCGAGGGGATCGGATCGCGTACTTTGAGCACCCCCGGAAATGGGATGACCGAGGCTCCGTAAACATCGTTGACCTCGCCGGGAAAAACACCGTGCTTTCGGAAGGCTACTGGAGCGAACGGGGGCTGGCCTGGTCGCCGAGCGGCGAGGAGATCTTGTTTTCCGCGAGCCTCAGCGGCGGCAGCTTCACCGTCTACGCCGTGACGCCGGCCGGCAAGACGCGGATCGCCTACCAGGCGCCCGGCGGGATTACCATCCAGGACGTGGCTCGCGACGGTCGGTGGCTCGCGACCCGCGTGGACTACCGCTATGTAGCGATGGTCCATACTCCCGGCGACATCGAAGATCGCGACCTCTCCTGGCTCAACACTTCGCATGTGCGGGCGCTATCCCAGGACGGGCAGACTCTTCTCTTCGCCGAGACCGCCCTCGGGACGAACTACGCCGTATGCCTGAGGAAGACCGACGGCTCGCCCGTGCTGCGCCTCGGGGAGGGATGGCCCGCCGACCTGTCCGCCGACGGCAAGTGGGTGCTCGCCGTCGTCCAATCCCGCCCGCCCCAGCTCGTGATCTATCCCACCGGGGCCGGAGAGACCCGCCAGCTCGAACGGGGCGAGATCGAGAACTACGTCACCGCCCAATGGTTCCGGGACGGCAAGAGCGTTCTCATCGGCGGCAATGAGCCCGGGAAGAGCACGCGCTTCTACGTGCAGGAAATCGGCGGCGGCGCGGCGCGGCCGGTGACACCGGAAGGCACTCGCGACGGGTGGCTCTCCTCGGATGGGAAGCTCGTTCTGGCGCGCGGACCCGAAGGGAAGTACTTCGTGTATCCGATCGCGGGTGGAGAGCCGCGGCCCGTGCCGGGGCTGACGGCGGCGGACGTCGTCGCCCAGTGGAGCGCGGATGGGCGGTCGGTGCTGGTTTATCGTGGTGCCCAGATTCCCTGCCGCCTCGAGCGCGTCGACCTCGCTACCGGACAGCGGAAGCTCTTCACGGAACTCGCGCCCGCCGATCGCGCCGGACTGCTGTCCACGCGAGAGATCGTCGCTACTGACGACCTGCGCTCTTACGCGTACACGGCTTACTACCAGGTGTCGAGCCTGTTCGTGTCGGAGGGCAGGCAATGACACGCACACTCGGCATCCACGCCATGCGTCGCCGGCGATGCCTGCTCAGGCGATAACTCCCGCATAGTCGGCGACTCTGAAACTGACCCACAAGCGTGCCCCGGCCGTCGCTTGACAGCCGCAGCGGGGAAAGCGAGACTCGGTGGAATCCCTGCTTTCGCGCCTTGCGCCGGTTTCGGCTGACGCGAAACGCGATGACACGGTATCCCGTAGACGGATCTCCGCAACCTGATGGTGCATTTCAGGCAAGAACAAAACCGGAAGCAACGCCGGATCGCCTCCAACCGGCAGCCGGAGGGAGCCGTATGACCGCTGCCGGCGGCGCCCGGGCTTTGGAGGAACACGACCTCGAGGCGGCGCTCCAGTTGCTGGTAGAACGGGCCCAGTACATCACCGGCGCGACCGGCGCCGCCTTGGCCTTGCTTCAGGGAGAAGAGATGGTTTGCCGCGCCAGTGCCGGTGCTTCCGCGCCGGCGGTGGGAGCACGGCTGCAGGTCCGCTCCGGACTGACCGGCGAGAGCATTGCCCGCCGGCAGCTCCTGCGCTGTGACAACGCCGAAAGCGACGGCCGCGTCAACCTCGACACTTGCCGGGAACTGGGCATTGCTTCCATTGTCGTTCTCCCGCTCATCAGCCGCAGCGGGCGCGTTCTGGGGCTGTTCGAGCTGTTTTCCGACCACGCCTATGCCTTTGAAGAACGCGATCTCAGCGCCCTCGAACGCATGGCCGGATTGACCCTGACGGCGCTCGATCTGGCGGGGAAGCGTCCGGTCACGATGATTGTTCCCGCACGCGCTCCTGAACCCGAGCCACCCGTGGAACCGGCGGAAACGATCAGCCCTGGCGTCCCGAGCACAGGTCCGGCTCAGGCGCAGGTCGTCGCTGACGAACCCGCGAGGCAGCCGCAGGCCTCCGCAAGCCTCCCGGCCATTCCTTTGGAAGAATCTTCGGTTGCCGCTCCGGCGCAAGCTGCGACGCCGCTGGAGTCTGCCGGTGCGGCTCAGCCCGGTTCCGTGCCCGAGGCCATGCAGCGGGTGCAGAAATGTGCCTCCTGCGGATTCCCCGTTTCCGAAGGAAGAACCTTGTGCGTGGATTGTGAGGGGAAACAACGCAACGATTCGGCGCCCGCCGAGACCATGCCGGCGGAATTTGTGCCGAGCTTTGCTTCCGCGCAGCCTGCGGAAGAGTCCTGGCTGGCGAATCACGTGAATCTTCTCGCTGTCGTGGTGTTGATCCTCTCCATCATTGTCGCGGTGGTCGTGTTTCGCTAGCAGGTTGCTGAAGAAGTCGAATTTGCAACGGGAGCCCCTAAAGGGGCGGTTGAAATCTGAAATTTGCGGCATCGCTAAAGCGATGCCCTGATACAAACGGTGAGTTTTTCAGGAGCCTACTGGAGCGTCGATCCTGCGGGAAAACCGCCTTCCGCTAGCCTTCCCTGCACGCAAGACAGCCGAAACGCTGCTGCTCCGGCACTCGATCTGACACCTGTTTTGCACTTGTTCTTCTTGACAAATCGGGGGCCTGACCATACATTGCGCTTAATCGTTCGTTTCCCCAACACAGGTGCCCGCATGAAAAACGTTTACGAAGTCTTGAGGCAGAAAGAACTCGAACTGACAAGGCTGGAAAAGGAAGTGGAGGCCTTGCGGATCGCCGCGCCCTTGCTCTCCGAGGAAAAGGAATCGGCCACCGAGATCTCCAAACCCACGTTAGCCGCAGCCGTACCGCAACAGCCGATCCGGATTCCGCAGCCCCCTGTAACTCAGGCTGCCGCCCCGCCCGGGCGCGCCGCCGGCTGGGAAGATTCTGCAAAACGCTGGCCCTAAGTAGATCTTTCGCCCGTTCATTGAAAAGCCCAGAATCCCTGGGCTTTTTGTTTGCCAGTAAGGAAGGCTCAGCCCTGCGTCGTGAACGCCAGCGCCAGCAGCGTCTTCTGCTCGACTTCGTGCGCCTTCGCCGAACCGGTGGCCGGACTCGGGCTGCCCGAACGCTTCACCGAAAGCACCGGACGTTCGTCAGCAATCCTCCGCAGGCGCGGCAGCACGTAGAACAGCGGCCCCATGTTGGCTGGCTCTTCCTGGACCCACACGATGTCGCGCGCCGCGCCGTGGCGCTCCAGTTCGGCCGCCACATCGGCCTCCGGGAATGGATACATTTGTTCCAGGAAAACAATGGCAGTACTCAAGTCCTGGCGCTTTTGCCGTTCCGCGCGCAGTTCGTGCCCGATCTTCCCGCTGCAGATCAGAATCCGTTTGGTGTCCTGTGCTTCGGTGTCGGGCAGCACCGGCAGGAACCGCTCGTGTGTCAGATCTTCCAGCGGAGACAGCGCATCGGGGTGCCGCAACATGCTCTTCGGAGTGAAAACCACCAGCGGTTTGCGCCAGTGGCGCAAGGCCTGCCGCCGCAACAGGTGGAAGTATTGTCCCGCATTCGACGGCTGGCAGATCTGGAAGTTGTCGCGCGCCGCCAGTTGCAGGAATCGCTCAATGCGCGCGCTCGAGTGCTCAGGCCCCTGCCCTTCGTAGCCGTGCGGCAACAGCAGCACCAGCCCCGACAGCAGGCCCCACTTGTCCTCGCCCGCGACCACAAACTGGTCGATGACCGCCTGGGCCACGTTCGCGAAGTCGCCGAACTGTGCCTCCCATAGAACCAGGGCTTCCGGATAATCGCGGCTGTAGCCGTATTCGAACCCCATCACGCCCGCTTCGGAGAGCGGGGAATTGTAGATGCCGCACGCCGCCTGCCCGCCACTGATATGCCGCAGGGGAACATATTCCGTCTCGTCCTCCACATCAATCAGCACCGAGTGCCGCTGGTTGAAAGTGGCGCGCTGCGTGTCCTGCCCGCTCATGCGCACGGGAATCCCCTGCTTCACCAGGCTGGCAAATGCCAATGCCTCGGCCATGCCGTAGTCCACCGGCTTCTTCCCCGCGCCCATTTCTGCTCGCTGCTCCAGCAGCTTCTTCACCTTGGGGTGGATGTGGAAGGCTTCCGGATACGCCGTCAGGCGCCCGGCGAGTTCCACGAGTTCGTCGCGGGCGACGCCGGTGGTTACTTCATACTCTGGTTCATAGCGGCCGCCGAAGTAGCCGTCCCAGTACCCGGGCAGTTCGCGCAACAGGGGCTTCTTGGTGAGTTGCAAGGCGCGCTTCTGGGCTGCCTCGAACTCCCCTTTGATCGCCTGCGCCTGGTCTTTGACATTGACATTTTCTGCGCCGATTTGCTTGGCGTAGATCTCCCACAGCGGTGGGTGTTCTTTGATCGCCTTGTACATCCGCGGCTGTGTGACCGTGGGGTCGTCCACTTCGCTGTGGCCGTGGCGGCGATAGCCGATCAGGTCCACCACCACGTCGCTCCCGAACGTGTAACGGTATTCGGTGGCGATCCGCGCCATGCGCAGCACGGCATCTACATCTTCGCCGTTAACGTGAAAGATCGGGATCGGCTGCCGTCGCGCCAGTTGCGCGGAAAAGCGCGACGAATGCTCGTCGCGGGCGTTGGTCGTGAAGCCCAGCAGGTTGTTGACGATGACGTGGATCGTGCCGCCGACGGTGTAGCCATCCAGGTCGGCGTAGTTCAGCGTCTCTGCCGTGATGCCCTGGCCCGCGAAGGCAGCATCGCCGTGCACCAGCAGCGGCAGATACTTGGCCTTGCCGCCTTCTCCGGCGCGATCCTGCTTGGCGCGCGTGCGGCCCACCGTGACCGGATCCACCGCCTCCAGGTGGCTGGGATTCGACGCCAGGTGAATGTGCACCTTGGCCCCGCTCTTCGTCACATATTCGCCGGTTGCGCCAACGTGGTACTTGACGTCGCCCGAGCCCAGCACGCTGCGCGGATCCACGTCTTCAAACTCCCCGAACACCTGCTCGGCCGGACGCCGCGCCACGTGCACGATGACGTTCAAGCGTCCGCGATGGCTCATGCCCATCACCAGTTCGACGGCGCCACGTTCGCCCGCCCCATCCAGAACCTCGTCCACGAAGGGCAGCAGCGAGGTGTTTCCTTCCAGCGAGAATCGCTTCGTGCCTAGATAGCGCTGCTGCAAGGTCTGTTCGAACAGGTCGGCGCGCATCAGCAGATCGAGCGCGCGCTCCTGGTCAACGGGCGCCGGCTGGCTCTCTATCCGTTCCTCGATCCAGCGGCGCCGCGCGGGGTCGGCGATGTGCATGAATTCCACGCCCACACTTCCGCAGTAAATGCGGCGGGCGTCCCGAGCCCACTGGTTGTCGATTGCGAGGTCCGGATGCGGTTGCGGAGGCAGCACGGCAAGCGGGTCCAGCCTGGCCTCCAGATATCCCCACTGCCGGAACAGGCTCAACACGCGTTCTCGCTCATAATCTTCGGCGAGTGCCGAGGCCGGGTCGCCCCGCACAGTATTTTGGGTGGAAGCAACCATAATTGAGGTCTTCTATAGAATAACGGATGATCGAGTTTCCGTGGCCGATTCCCACGCGGAATCCCCAATTGGAAAAGAAGAAAGGTGCTTTATGGCACAACCTCCCCCTCCGCCCAAGCCCGGGACCCCCGTCATTCTCGGCATCCCCTTCGACGCCAACTCTTCCTGGTTGCGTGGCGCCGCCGGTGCGCCGCCCATCATTCGCGTCGCTTTCCGGTCGGATTCCTCGAACTCATGGACGGAAACCGGCCTCGATCTCAGCGCCGAGGGCGCCTACTGCGATGCCGGCGACTTGAAATTCACCTTCGAAGAGCCTTTCACCGCCATCGAACACCGGGTTGGCGAATTGCTGGACAAGGGCTTGCGGCCGGTCTCGCTCGGAGGCGACCACTCGGTCACGCTGCCGATCGTTCGCGCCTTCGGGAAACGAATCCCGGGATTGACCATCATCCATTTCGACGCCCATCCCGACCTTTATGACGAACTCGAAGGCAACCGGCACTCGCACGCCTGTCCCTTCGCCCGCATCATGGAAGAGGGAGCGGCAAAGCGATTGATTCAGGTCGGGATTCGGACCATGACCGGACATCAGCGAGAGCAGGCGAAGAAATTTGGCGTGGAGGTCGTCGAAATGCGGCACCTCCCGGCGCTCGACCGCATGAAGGTCGAAGGCCCGATCTACATCTCCTTCGACATGGACGCGCTCGACCCCGCTTTCGCGCCCGGCATTTCGCATCGCGAGCCGGGCGGCTTGTCGGTAAGAGAAGCCATCGCGCATCTACATGCCATCACCGGAAAAATTGCCGGCGCCGACATCGTCGAGTTCAACCCGGCTCAGGACAGCACGCAAATCACCGCGACCGTGGCGGCGAAGCTCCTGAAAGAGATCTTGGGCAAGATGATCGCCGGCTAAGTTCCCGCAACGCCCGCGCGCCAGCTTTCGTCTAAGTCAGTCGGAGGTACTTCCGATGGACCGCGGAATCGTCGATTTGCCCAGCCGCTACTCTGTTCCCGAAACGCTCGATCGTCTCGAAGCAATCCTCAAAGAAAAAGGACTGACCATCTTTGGCCGCGTCGATCACGGCGGCGAAGCAAAGAAGGTCGGCCTCGAAATGCGCCCGGCCCAGTTGCTGATTTTCGGAAGCCCGAAGGCCGGCACACCACTTATGGTCGCCACGCCACGCCTCGCCATTGACCTTCCCCTCAAGGCACTGGCGTGGCAGGACGCGCAAGGCAAGGTCTGGCTCTCCTACAATTCGCCAGAATACCTTCAGCAGCGGCACAGTATTCCGGCGGACCTCGTGAAAAACATTTCCGGAGCGGGTGCGCTGATTCAGAAGGCTGTGGAATAATGACGGGCTGACCTGCGCATGCTTGACGACCCCAACCGCGCCCGCGACCACCTCGCCAACGAGCGCACGTTCCTGGCCTGGTTGCGCACCGGGGTAGCGACCATCGTGTTCGGGTTCGCCGTCGGCCGCTTTTCCATCGCCCTCCAGGAAATCATGCAGTTCGAGGGGAAGCCGGCGCCGAGTCCGGGTCTGACGGCTTGGTTCGGCGTGTTGGCCATCATCGCCGGCGTGCTGGCGATTCTTGCCGGCCACATGCGCTACCACCAAACGCGAGCGCAAATCGAGGGCGGCGCCTTCAAACCTGCCGGTTTCACCATCGACGTGTCCGCGCTCTTTCTGGCTGCCTTCGGCCTGGTGCTTGCGGGATACTTGGTTTGGATCAAGCTTTACGGATAAGGCAACTCGCCATGGCGAATGAGCGGGAAAAGGAACTTGCGGGTCGCGCCGCCGCGAAACTGGTGCGCGACGGCGATATTGTCGGTCTCGGCACCGGCTCCACCGCGTACTTCGCCGTCGTGGCTCTCGGCGAGCGCGTGAAGTCCGGCTTGAAAATGACCGGCATCCCAACTTCCGTCGGGACCGCCGAACTGGCGGGCCAGCAGGGCATTCCGCTGACCACGCTCGAGGAGCATCCGGAAATCGACATCACCATTGACGGCGCGGATGAGGTCGATCCGCAGTTGCGGTTGATCAAGGGCGGCGGCGGCGCGCTGCTGCGGGAGAAAATCGTCGCCTCCGTAACCCGGAAAATGGTCGTGGTCGCCGATTCCGGCAAGATCGTTCCCGTGCTCGGCAAGTTCCCACTGCCGGTGGAGATCATTCCCTTCGCGCGGGCCGTAGTCGAGAGGAAGATTGCGAGCCTGGGCGCGACCACCAAGCTCCGACTCAAACCCGACGGCAAGCCTTTCATTACCGATGAAGATCACCACATTCTCGATTGCAGCTTCGGGAGGATCGAAGATCCACCGGCGCTGGCGCGCGCGCTAAACGACCTGCCTGGCGTGGTCGAGCATGGGCTGTTTATCGGCTTCGCCAAGCTCGTCCTCGTCGGGAGAGGGGATCGCGTCGAAGAGATTCGGCTCCAGCCGTGAGAGCGGGCCCTCGCGTGCTCTCAGCGCTTCCGCCGGGCAAGCTTCAACCCCGCAAAAATCACCGTGCAGATGCAGAAATCCACCAGCAGACCCCAGTCTTCCCGGAAAAGGGAATGCCGCGCCACCAGCGGCAGATGCGGCATCAGCAAAAAGTAGATCGCGTTCCCCGCCAGCACCGCCACCAACGCATCGAGAAAATTCCTCAGCGTCGCGCTCTTGCTCAAGTCGCCCTCCTCTCCTCCACCCCATCGCGCCAAAACCGGGCGCAATGGGGACCCCGGCTGCTAACATCCCACTGAGATGCTGGAATTGTCCACTCCCGTTCAGTATGTCAAGGGGATTGGTCCGCGGGTGGCCGAAGTGCTCGCCGCGAAGGGCATGGCAACCGTGGACGACCTGCTCCACTACCTGCCCTTCCGCTACGAGGACCGTCTGAATCCGCGCTCGATCACAGAGTTGCGCGCCGGCGAAATGGCGACGGTGATCGCCGAGGTCCGCAACTTCGGACTCTTTCGCACGCGCCGCATGCCCATCTTCCAGCTCACCGCCGGCCAGGGACGAAACCGCCTCAAGTGCCTCTGGTTCAACGGCACTTATCTTCGCGACCGCTTCCAGGCGGGACAAATGGTCGCGCTTTACGGCAAGGTCGAAGCTGACCGCGACGGTGAATTGCAGATCATGCAGCCGCAGTTCGAGATTCTCGGCGACATCTACGAAGAGGGCGGCGCCGATGAAGCCGAGAAGAAAGCCGCCGCTTCCCTCGAAATCGGACGCATCGTTCCCATTTACGAGTCCACCGGTCAGGGACGGCTGACCCCGCGCTGGTTCCGCCGCATCATCCGCTGGGCGCTCCAGAATTTGAACCCCGATCTTCCCGATCCCATCCCCGCCGCAGTGCGCGCGCATCTCAGCCTGGTTTCTCCGCGCGAAGCGCTCTGGAAAGTCCACTGGCCCGATGCCGGCGAGAGTTTTGCCGATCTCCAGTCCTCGCGCACACCCGCCCACATCCGTCTGATCTTCGACGAGCTCTTTTTCGTCGAACTCGGACTTGAACTCAAGCGCCGCGAGCAGAAGGCGCAAACCGGCATCGCCTTCCAGATCGACGACCGCTCCCGCCAGGCCATCAAGAAAATTCTGCCTTTCCATCCGACTGGCGCCCAGAAGCGCGTGCTCAAAGAAATCGCCTCCGACATGCAAACGCCCTTCCCCATGCGCCGTCTGCTGCAGGGCGACGTGGGATCGGGCAAGACGATTGTCGCTTTCCAAGCCGCCATCATCGCCATCGAAAACGGATATCAGGTCGCCCTCATGGCGCCCACCGAAATCCTGGCGCAGCAGCATTACTTCTCTGCCCGCCAGATTCTGGAAAAAGCCGGATACCGCATCGTGCTCCTCACCGGCTCGCTCGAAGCCGACAGCAAGCGCGACATCCACCGCCACATCGCGCAAGGTAACGCCCAGCTTGTGATTGGAACCCACGCCCTGATTCAAGAGCAGGTGGAGTTCGAGCGGCTCGGCCTCGTCATCGTGGACGAGCAGCACCGCTTCGGCGTCATGCAGCGCCTCAAGCTGATGAAGAAGTCAGACGAGACGGCGAAATCTGCCGAGCCCGACGTCCTGGTCATGACCGCGACGCCCATCCCGCGCACCCTCGCCCTCACGCTGTATGGCGATCTCGACGTCTCCGTGATCGACGAACTTCCGCCCGGACGCACTCCGGTCGTCACCCGCACCGTCCCCGACGAGCGCTCCTCCGAAGTCTGGGACTTCGTTCGCAAGCAAATCGCCGCCGGCCACCAGGCCTACGTCGTCTATCCCGTGATCGAAGAAAACGAAGAGCGCGAGCTGAAGGCAGCCCGGCAGATGTTCCGGCAGTTGCGCGAGAAGATTTTCTCCAATCTGCACATCGGCCTTCTCCACGGCCGCCTCGATCCCGACGAGAAAGAACACGTGATGCGCGAGTTCCAGAAGGGCGAAGTCGACATTCTGGTCTCGACCACCGTGATCGAGGTCGGCGTGGACGTCGCCAACGCCACCGTCATGGTCATCGAGCACGCCGACCGCTTCGGCCTGGCGCAGCTCCACCAGCTCCGCGGACGCATCGGTCGCGGGGCAGGGAAGTCGTACTGCGTGCTGATGTACGGCGGCAAAGTATCGGAAGAAGGCCAGCGGCGCCTCGATGCCATGGTCCGCACCAGCGACGGCTTCCAGATCGCCGAACTCGACCTCGAACTTCGCGGCCCCGGAGAATTCTTCGGCACCAGGCAGGCCGGCATCCCCAGTTTCCGCGTCGCCAATCTCATCCGCGATCGCCAACTGCTCGAGGCTGCCAAGCGCGAGGCCGCTTTTGTCGTCGCTGGACCAAGTCAAGAGATTTCTCAGGAGGAAATCAGCCGCGCCTTGAAACATATGCGCGCGCGCTGGCAGCAAAGTTACGGGCTGGTGGAGGTGGGATAAAAGCTTAATCCAAGCCAATTGCAAGAAACCGCCATTGCGGAATTTCGCTGAGAAAACTATCCCGTTCGAATTACTATCCAGTTAATGATTTCTCGCCTTCAACGATGGCTTCGCGAGCCGCTTTTTCTCTTGTGTCTGACCGCGGGGCTGCTCGCCTTCGTAGTGCAATCTGGCGAACTGGGGACGGCCGACACGGCGCATCGCCTGCAAACCACGCACTGGCTCTGGACCTCAGAGCCGCAGGTTTTCCCCAACGAGTATCCCGAGTTTGGCCTGCACGGCCGTGGCGGACGTCTTTATAGCTGGTATGGCATCGGTCAGTCGCTGCTCATGCTGCCCGCCGATCTGCTGGGGACGTGGATTGCGCACTGGTCGATCTTCTCGGGTTATGGCGACGACCCTGCCGTGCGCAGCATTGTGGTCAGCTACACCACCAATATTGTGGTGAGCATTCTCACCGCGCTGATCGCATTCCGGCTGCTCGGTCAGTTGCGCTTTGGCATAAAAGAATCTGTGGTGGGCGCGCTGGCGTTCATGTTCTGCACCACTCATCTTCACTACACGCAAAACATGATGGAGAACAACTACATCATGCTGCTGACGTTCGTTGGGTTTTCATTTCAGTTCGAATGGCTGCGTGCGGACAGCCGGCGCGCACTCTTCATCGGTTCTTGCGCGCTGGGGATGAACCTGCTTACGCGCCTCACCACTGGATTGGATCTCATTGCGGCAGGGATCTTCGTCTTACTCGCGCTGTGGTTCGAAGGAACACGTGGCCGTGATTTGTGGCGGCGTCTCGCCGCTTACAGCAGAGTCGCAGCGCCCGTTTACTTATTCTTTCTCGTAGTCGACCGTGCCTACCAGTTTTACCGCTTCGGATCTTTCACTAATACATACGTAGCCATATTCGCCCGGGAATATCGCCAGCGGGATCCTGCGCTGCCAGCGAATTTCCCCTGGAGCACGCCCTTTCGCGCCGGCTTTCTCGGTCCGCTATTCCAGCCCGAGAAGTCTATTTTTCTCTTCGATCCTCTGTTGGTGCTGGCAATCTTCCTCCTGGCATGGCTCTGGAAGCGGCTAACTCCGGAGGTGCGCGCGTATGCGGCGACATCTCTTCTGCTCGTGCTGGCCTACACCTGCTTTTACGCGAGATACACCTATTGG
>Ga0187804_10000071_pt1 | contig 21355 bp, 14 predicted proteins | sample NC_wetland_sal_i_3_FD_132961 | JGI IMG/M metagenome (GOLD analysis project Ga0187804, IMG submission 132961) | Wetland sediment microbial communities from Neuse River Estuary, North Carolina, USA - Control_4 | ecosystem: Environmental > Aquatic > Freshwater > Wetlands > Sediment | place: USA...
CTCCAGGCAAACCAGGTGGACTTCCCGCGCGCCCATGCGCAGAGCCGCCCGGGAAACGTCCATCAACTCCTTCATGGCCACGCTCATTTCGCTTTCGCTCAGGCTCTCCGGCAGCAAGGAACTGCTCAGAGCTTCCAAGGTCAGCTTCTGCTGCGCGCGGAGCGCCGATCGCGCCACGTCAATCGCCACATTGCCGCCGCCGATCACCACCACTTTCTTGCCGATGGAGAAGCGGTAGCCCAGATTGACGTTGAGCAGGAAGTCGATGCCTTTGACGACGCCATCCAGTTCGTTTCCGGGAATGCTCAGATCGCGGCTGCGGTGCAGGCCAAACGCGAGCAGTATGGCCTTGTATCCCCCCGCCCGCAGGTCGGCGATCGTGAAGTCCTTGCCCAGGCGCGCGTTCACTCGCAGCTCGGGTCCCAGGTCCAGAATTTCGCGGATCTGCGCTTGTAAGACGTCGCGCGGCAGGCGGTACTCGGGAATGCCGAGGTGGAGCATTCCGCCCGGGATGGGCGCCGCCTCGAACACCGTCACGGCGTAGCCGAGCAAGGCCAGATCGTGCGCGGCGGAAAGTCCTGCGGGGCCGGAGCCGATGACGGCAACTTTTTCCGGCCGCGTCACAGCTGGTTTTTCCGGGAACACATCGATCGGGTTGCGCGACTCCGGGCCGTAGCGTTCCGTCAGGAATCGTTTCAGCGCACGAATGGAAATCGAAGAATCGAATTTTCCTCGCCGGCAAGCGGTTTCGCATGGGTGCCCGCAGACCCGGCCGCAAATCGAAGCGAATGGATTGGGTGTGCGCGCATAGCGATACGCTTCCTCATATCGCCCATCGGCGATCAAGGAAACGTACCTGCCAGCCTGCGTGTGGACGGGACAAGCCTGCATGCATGGGAAATTCGACTCCAGCCAGTCCAAATCCACCAGTTTGGTGCGGACCTCCAAGATTCTGCTCCGACGCGCTCGCTGGACTTATTTCTTCACAACCAGTTCAACGTTTACGGTGTCACTTCCCACGGTAACGGACTGCGTTGTTGGTTTTCCGTCTTCGCTCCAGGTTGTGAGTGTGTAAGTACCCGGCGGCACGTCCTTGAGCTCAAACGAGCCGTCCTTGGCGGTCAGCGTGTAGTAGGGTGTCGGAACAACGACAACATAGCCCACCATTTCAGGATGGAGATTGCAGAGGAGTTCCGCCGCACCGAGGTCGTCGAAGCGATACGACTTTTTCTGGCCCGGCGACACGATCGTCATATTGTGCGCCAGCATTTTCTTACCGCCCTGGGATGGCCAGTACACATTGTGAGCCACTTGGTCGCTATTCAAAAAATCCACCGTGGTTCCCTTCAAAATGACTTTCACGTGTGGAATGAAAGTCATCTTCTTCTGGTCGATGGACACATGCTGCGCCGGTGGCTCGAACGTCTTGCCCGGGATCGCATCAATATATACAGCGATATTCTCTGCGGACTTTAGGCCTTGGACCGCCACTTTGCCTTTCACGTCTCCGGCCGAGGCGAGACTCGCCATAAGCAGCGCGGCGAGAAAAATCGCTCCAACAATCACTGACCGCTTGAAAGTGCTCATCATTGTCTCCTCTCAAAATTTCCGTCGGCCCTCGCGGGCCTGCGGCCGTTAATCTAGGAAAGCAGATCCAGCCTGCTGCTTGATTCTCTAGAACGCGTGGTCAATGGAACTGAAAGCCATTCCTTTCGAATCCCTCTCATTAGTCATACAGTTGAGGATGATTGCTATGACGGGTGGTACCCGAAGCCCGGTATTAGCATGAAACCGCAGGCATCGCAATCGCGCACGGCAGCGAGTCAAAGGTACGGCTCAACGGCCCAAGAAAGGCATGAGTGGCGCTCAAAGCGGCGCGTATCCACTGCTCCTCCGTTGGCCATTCCCCCGATGGAACGCACCGCGAAACATAGCGAATCAGGATTCTTAGCCAACCGCGGTCGCATAATGAATGCTGTGTGATACAGGGGGATATGACCCACGTCACCGTCGGCCGTGACGGCCGTCACACGGCCACACAAGAGCGAATTCCGCTAGATTTGGCAGGCGGTATTTGCGCTCTCCAAGCTGAGGGAAGCAGTTCCTCTCGAGATTCTTGAAATCCTATCGAAAACAAAATGCCATCAAGCTGCCGATTTCGTTAGCGCCCCTTCCGACCGCTTCGATTCGCTGAGCGCAACCCAGAGGACCCGCTCCAGTTCGCCGGGGTTCGGTGGGTAGCCCACATAGTCGAAAGCTCCCGCACCGACGGCAGCCAAATAAGAGTCCCAATCATCTCGCCGCGAGACGATGACGACGGGAGCAGCCGCACCCTTGCTCGTCCCTCCCCCCATTTCGCGGATCAAGTCGCGGAAGTCTCCGTCCGCTAGCGAGTCGTTGCAGAGGATGGCGCTAAATTCCTGCTTGGAAACCAAGGCTTGCGCCTCAGCGATTGTTTCGCAGCAAATGGGCCGCAGACCCGCCTTCGATACCCGACCGGCGAGCTTCTTCCTGTAGTCGCTTTCGCCGCTCACAATTAGTATTGGGGGGAGCCTCAGCATCCGATCCCTCATGAATCCCGAGATTCGGCTCTTCGGACTCGCCTCGGAGGCAGCAGCTCGCTGTTAAGCGCTTCCACTCGTCGCCCGCTGCCGCGCCTGAATTCCAAGGCGCCTGGATCAAGCTTCATGCCCGGGCGTCGCCTCAGAACGAAGGACGGCGGCCACGATCCATCTAGCGGCTGCGTACTACCTTCGTGAAGCTGAACTGTTAAAACTCGGTGCTCATCAGGTCTCTCGACCTTTCAGGCACCGACCTCATTCGGTCGCAGCCTCCGTCCTTCGACAATCCTTTTCTACCTCTTGCTGCATGCACTTGGCTGTGATTAAGGTCACGGCTCGCCGTGACGGAAAGCACGCCTTTCGGGAGGCCTGCTCGGCTATAAAGGCGATGGTGACAAGGAAGGGAGACTGCCGATGCTGAATGCAGGGAAGTTGGAGACGCTTTCCCGGTTGCCGCAGCCTTTGCTGACGGCTTACCTCAACACATTGTCGGCCGAGCCGTCCCACCACGCCCCGGTTCCCCCTCATCTCGCTTGGCTGAGGAAGGAAGGAAACTCCTTTGTTGAGAGTTTGCCTCCGGCCGAGCGTGGCCTCTTCGGCGAACAATTGCACCGCGTCGAAGAATTTCTGCGTGACCGGACGCCGGCTGAAAAGAGCCTTGTGATTTTTGCGGGCTTCAAAGCGTGGGATACCGTGCCATTGCAAATCGAGATTGTTAACGAACTCCGTTGGGGAAAGCCCGTCATAGCCCAGTTGCTGTGGCTTGTCGCTGAACACAGACCTTACTGCATTGTAGTTGTGGACCAAGGCAGCGCTCGCTTTTTTGGCTACCGGCTGCGAGAAATGCGCCTGTTAGATGAGATGAGCTTTGATGTGGATATTTCACAGTGGAAAGAAGAGGATTTGGGGCACGTTGCCCGCCCCGGCATCCGGACGACGCACGGTACTCAGCGAGATGTGTTCAACCATCGCATGGATGCGCAGTATAAGCGTCTGTTTCGGAATGCAGCCGAGAAAACAGTCCATCTTCAAGAACGAGAGCATTTCGCCGCAGTTTTCCTTGTCGCCTCCGAGCGTTTGACAGCGCCGATCGTGGCCGAGTTCCCTCGAGAACTGCAGCGACGCGTTCGATCCATCAAGAAAGATCTCGGCAAGTTTGAGCCACACGAATTGCAGAAGCACCTCGAACCCGAAATTGACAAATGGGAGCGCGAGCACGAATCAACTCTGGTCGACGAGTTAATTGCCAGCGAGCGAGGAGCAGTGATGGGAATTGACGAAACTCTCGCCCAACTGCAAAAAAAGAAAATACGCACTCTCGTGTTATTGCGGGGCTTCGATGCCCGCCTGCGCAAATGCAACAACTGCGGTTGGACCGATTCCGCCGCCGACACCCTCTGTCCCGTTTGTCGCGGAGACCGGTCTTCTGTAATGCTGCGTGATGTCCTGCCTGACCTCGCCGGAGCCTCGGAAGCCGATGTGGAGATTGTAAGCGATAAACCGGGAACGGGATTGAAGGACGCCGGAGGGATTGGAGCCTGGCTCCGTCAGCGGAAAGAGTCCGGGCTCAGGAAAGCTGCGGCCCAGTCATTATAGACGCTGCTTGTGCGGCGGCCCGGAGAGTTATTCTCTCTTTGTAATCCGTCTAAGGTGACTAGGGGATTTTGCGCCGGCCATGGCCCGCGGACAGATCGAATAACATCCCTACGGGCGAAAGGCGCAGCCAGCTTCTGCTCGCATATTGGGAACGCCCGCTTCGCCGGGGAGCCCTGCGTCGCCGTATGACCCCGCTCACTCTTGGTTGTGACCTACCTCACAGAACCGCCGTCTGGAACAAAGGATACTCAGCGCAGCGAAGGCACTCGAAACAGACAAGGCTTCGCGCTATCCTGTTGGCGGCGGAGGTGTTGCCATGGTTCATCGAGGAATTGCCACCCTTGCGTCGGCTCTGATGATGTGTTTCCTGCTTCTCAGCCATTTTGACCCTCAGTTTTTTCTGATCCACTTCTACGAGTCCCTGATCTACCTCGCGATCGTCCTGATGCTGTTTTATTTCGAGGATCGCTGGGCCTACATGCTCGGCATTGTGGGCCCTGCCGGCTGGCTGCTGTTGACGTTCGTCACCGGCGGCTTCGGCGAGTTCGCGCGCCAGATTGGCCGAATGATTCATGCACAAGCGCCGGATCCTGCCACTTTCCTGGGCGGCTCTATCTCTCTTCTTTCAGTGGCAATGATCATATTCTGCGCCTACCGGTGGAAGCGCGAGTTCGCAGGCCTCGGAAAGGGACGAAGCACCTTGCTCATCAGTATCGGGATTGTTGCGGTTTATTACGGGGTGATGATTCTCTGGTTCTGGCGGTCCGTGTCGGCATAATCCCGCGTCTAGCAAGCAACCGCTGCTTGGCTTCTTGGTATGTACGCTGTCTTGTATCTGAGGCGGACGCGCTCTTATGCGCGGCTGCAGGTCAAAAGTGGCGTGGGAATTCCACGAGCCCCTGGAAGGTTTGATGTTGTGGTGCAGGCTCCGTTCGAGAGGCGCTGGAGTATCACTCCGCTTTCATCGCTAGACCGCCGGCGGCAGACCGGGCTCGACCGCCCGCGCCAAGGTGCCGCACAAACCAAGTGGAGGCGATGCGGGCAACGTCCTCCAAAGTCCCGGGCTCTTCGAAGAGGTGCGTTGCGCCGGGAACGATGATCAGCTTCTTCTCGGGGCATTTCAGAATTGCGAGCGCCGTACGATTCATGGCGATCACCGGCTCGTCCTGTCCGCCTACGATCAGCAGCGTGGGAGCTTTAACGGCGCGCAGGGCATCTCCCGCAAGGTCCGGCCGGCCTCCTCGAGAAACCACCGCTCTTACTACTTCAGGAAGCCTCGAGGCCGCCACCAGCGCCGCGCCCGCTCCTGTGCTCGCGCCGAAATAGCCGATCCGTAGATCCTGCAAGTCGGGCCGCTGCATCACCCATTGCGTCGCGGCAATTAATCGCTCGGCCAAAAATGGAATATTGAATCGCAGTTGGCCGGTAAATTCATCCACCGCTTCTTCCGCACGCGTCAGAAGGTCGAAGAGCAGTGTTGCGGTTCCCTTCGACTGCAACACCTCTGCAACGGTATGGTTCCGCGGACTCCGGCGGCTGCTGCCACTCCCGTGGGCAAAAAGAACAATTCCCGTCGAGCCTTCCGGAACATTCAGCGTGCCCTCAAGCAGCACGTTGCAGCCCTCAATCGAGACTTCACTCTCGATACCGTCCTTTTGAGATATTCGGCCGGGAATCATGGGCGTGCTCCTTTCTGCGCGGGTCCTGCGTGAGCGTGCGCCACCACGCCAGTCTCCTGGGAAGCACGATCCAGCAGTTCATTTACTTCTTCGTCCGACACCTGGGAGAAGTCATCATAAAATTGTCCAACTCCAAAAAACGGTTCCGGCATCTCCACGCAGATCAGGTCATCCACCTCCGTTCGGAGACGATTGCAGGTGGAAGCCGGGGCCACCGGAATCGCAATCACTATGCGCGCAGGTTTCATTTGCCGCAGAGCGCCAATCGCAGCCCGCATGCTCGAGCCTGTGGCGATGCCATCATCGACGAGAATGACGGTCATTCCCTTCACATTAAGCGGAGGACGGCCGCCCCGGTATATGCGTTCGCGCCGTTCCAGTTCTCGTTTTTCTGCCGCCGTGACGAGCTCGACATCCAGATCGGAGATTTGCAAGCCCTCTATAATGTCCCGGTCAAGAACCCGGACGTCTCCGCTTCCGATTGCTCCGAACGCCAGTTCCTCGTGCTCGGGGACGCCCAGCTTCCGAAGCACAAACACATCCAGCGGCGCTCCGAGAGCTGTGGCTACCTCGAATGCGATTGGGACGCCGCCGCGCGGGACTCCCAGCACAATCACATCGTGACGATGGGCGTACTTCCTCAATTTCGTTGCGAGCTCTTGGCCCGCTTCGATTCGATTTGAGAAAATCATGTTTTATACCTCACGCCGGCTTACCCAGTTGCACATGCGCAGGCCGCCTGCCGGCATCTATGTCTTGCTCTTTCCACACCACAACGTTGACCCGCTTTGACGACGCGCACAATGAAGCCTGTCACGCCGTCGGGTGACACCCGTCACAAGGCGGCGGCCGGTACCACCAAGATTTTAGGAGGAGGAGGCTGTCGTCAGTTGAGCGCCTTGTCTGGCCCCGTAACTGCGGGCAATCCGCACAGTGCTCGCCTGCGGGCCTTTCTCGCCCTGCTCTTCCACAAAAGTTACCTGCGTTCCGATTTGCATGCGCGGAAATCCCCGGTGGAGAACGCTGCTCTGATGGAAATAAAGTTCTCGACCATCATCGGTGGTCAGAAAACCGTAGCCTTCGTCTTCATGAAGGCGGCTCACACGCGCCACCGGGACAGACTCATGCGTTTTCACATCACCGCGCTGGCGTCGACCGTAATCCCTTAGCCGGCGGGCAGCCGCTTTGAACGCGTGATTGATCGAGAGGCGCAGATCCTTGTGCGGGACATTCACCTCCAGATGCTTCTTCATCTCCGCTTCGCCCATTTGCCGGCTGCGCGCGGCCAGATTCGGCTCGCGTTTTATCACCAGCTCGCCGCGAGGAACGGTCAAGTCAATTCGAATGTGATACAGCGAGCCCTTTCTCTGGTGGTGGTGCGGGATTTCAACGGTCACGCGACAGCTCATGATCTTGTTGTAGAAAGTTTCCAGCTTTGCTGCCTCTGCATGGATCCACTTCTCCACTATCTCCGACGGTTCCACGTTTCGAAATGTCACCTGCACTGGAAGTTTCATGTGGATACCCCTTCCTCGCGAATTTCCTCCTGCCGGCGGCTTCTCAGTTTCCCGAGGATGGCCATGGGGCGCTCGCGCCAAACCCCGTTTTCTTGATACTTGAGCGTGTAAATGTGCAGCAAGCGCCAACCCGCCTCCAGCAATCGATTCACCTCTTCCCTGCCATGCGCCTCGAGGTTGTGCCCCGTCAGCTCGGCGATATCGAGTTGCCATAGCGGCAGTATTTCAACTATGTTCGCGACAACCTCTGGTGAAATCTCTTTGCCCGATATTTCCCTCTTCGCCATGCCTTTCCCAGAACGCGCAAACGCCCGAGGCGCAGTTGAATCAGCCAATATGATCACCCCGAGCGAGCCGTAGCACGCCTCGCGGCTGACCCTCTTCCCACATTCAGCCTAACAAACATGAACGTGCAAGTTAGTGATGCAGGTCACCGGCTGGCGTGATTCCAGGCCCCCCAATTAAAGATACTGAAGGCTTCTAGAATGACGTCGTCAAATGGACCGCCTGGCCGATTGATTCCGAGCGGAGGGTCGCGGGCGAAGATACGGTCTTCTCAATCTTTTCAGTCCCATCAGGCGGCGTGCTCCAGGGAACTGTCTCAGAACTTTTCTCGGAAATTCCGTGGCAAGTTTTTCGCGGATGAAGCTCCCCGGCCGATTTGAACAGCAGGCGTTCATCGAGACGCACTGGAATTCTTGCGCCAGTTAAGAGTCACTGGGCGCCCCCTCCGAAAACTACCCCTCGCCTCGATCAGGTCATCGTGAAGCGTCCCTTTGAGATCGATCACAGCCAATAGGGTGCCGTCGGGCTTTTCGCTGTGCATCCCTATCTTGACGTCTCCCGACGTAGCCACATCGCCTGCCAGATACATGGTGATTCCCGCCTTGGGCGCCACCACCCATTGGCCGGTGATTTTTTGCCCGCGGATGGTTCCCTCGGCGCGATAGCATCTCGTTGGTTCGTCCGTCGTCTTGCCGTAGCAAATTTGTCCCGAGTACACCCCATCAAATGGGCCGGCGCTCAACGCAGGTGCCGCCGCGGCAGGGGCAGCGGCAGCAACGGCGCTCGGTCGAGATGGCGCGTGCGCTCCGGACGGCCGGGGTGCCGCTGCTGTCCCCGCTTCCGGGCCGTCTGCCGCCCGAGCTGCGTTCGCCGTCCGTACGGGTTGCTCCGCACCGGATTTTTCAACGCTGGCCTTCGCAGTCTCGGGTGTTGCAGTCGCAGGTGGCGCTGACGTGGGCGCCGGCAATTCCGGCGGGGCCGCCGCGGCGATCGCGCGCACATTCTCTGCTTTCTTCCGCTCCATGGCGGTATACGCCCAGTAGGAGCCGCCTGCAAGGAGCAGGAAGAGCAGCCCCGCCGCGATCCATTTCGCGGGAGTGTTTCCCGCGCTGCCGGGCTTCGGAATAGGTAGAGCACCGTGGCCCTCGGCTTCTACGATTGAAAACGTTCGGACCGGCTGCTGTATGTTCTTGAAATTTTGTTCTCCGTGCGACTGGAACGAAAGCGATAACTTGTTGCGGATCTGGTCGTGCACGCTCCCGGAAATGCAGATTCCGCCCGGTTCCGCAGCCGTCTGCAACCGCGCGGCGACGTTGACGCCATCCCCCATGAGATCCCCACCCTGCACCATCACGTCACCCAGGTTAATCCCGATTCGGAATCTCACCTGGCGGGAGGGCGCCAACTGATCGTTGCGCGTGCGCAGCGCCGCCTGGATATCCGTCGCGCAACGCACCGCCTCCACCGCGCTGCTAAATTCCGCCAGAATCGCATCCCCGGCCGTATTGAAAATCCGTCCGCGATGCATCGCCACCAGCGACTCGAATACTTTTTTGTGGCCGCGAAAAGTTTTCAGCGTCTGCTCTTCATCCTCGCCCATCAGACGACTGTATCCGGCAACATCCGCCGAAAGAATCGTCGCTAGTTTCCGCTCAAGGACGCCTGAACTTTCGCCTGCATCGGGCATGTGGGTCGCTCCGGGATTGGATTTGCGGCGAATGATAGCACCGCCGTCTTGCATCCGAAACACGGCTGGCTGCTCAGATTTCTTGCGTAGCTCGGTGATCGCGAAAACGCAAATGAATTCCAGCCCGGAATTCGGGTTCGAAACACGTGAAAGGATGCCGGCAGAGAAAGTGGAAGTGAGTCTGTCGAGGGAAGTAGTGCCCCCGGCAGGACTCGAGCCCGAAGCATCCTGCTTAGATTTTCCCCCGCGTGTTTCTCGTCATCGCCATCATTTCACTTCACGCCTTTGCCTGTGGACGTTAGGACAAGCTTGCCGTGTTTCACTCCCCGCATCGCCAGCATATGATCCGCCAGATGCTGGACTTCCTCACTCCGCCCTTTCATGATCACCACTTCCAGGCAGTTGTCGGCGTCCAAATGCACGTGGGTTGCCGCCATCACATGCTCGTGCGAGTGATGCTGAATTTCGTTCAGCCGGTCTGAAAGATTGGGGCTGTGGTGGTCGTACACGAGAGACAGAACCGCCACGACCGGCCTGTTGGAACCAATCTCCTCATCAACCAGGTCGTCGCGGATCAAGTCGCGGATGGCTTCCGACCGGTTCTTGTAGCCGCGAGCCGCAATCCTGCGATCGAATTTCTTGAGAAGGTCTTCTTCGAGCGAAACGCCGGTCCTCGTTAGTCCCGACATGGATCTCCCCCTATCTCCAACTTGCGGGGCCTGGCCGTTCCGCATTCTAGCTCACGGTCATCTCGTGAGTTTGGATCCGGCATCCTCGGATCCCAACACGATCCTGAGCATAACATTTGGTGACACGATTCTAAAAAGCATGTTATAGCTCTCCTTGCCCCGGCTGAATTGGGACCAGGGGTGCCGGGCGCATTGCCCGGGACCCCGAAATCGGTGTTCCGAAGTCAACATGCGAAATTGGATTCGCGCCACTGCCGGAGCCGAACGCCACTCTTCTTGTTTCGTTTTCGCCCCAGGTCGCCGCATCCGGCATGCAAAAGAAACCTGATTCACGGCGCAGGAATCGCTTGCCCGCAGTGACCGGAAGCATCATGCGATTGAGTAGAAGAAGAATCTGCCCGGGAAAGGCCATTTGGTGCAGCGCCATCGCTCTGTGCGCAGCCGTCCCTTTATGGGCAGCGGCTACTGGAAGCCTTTCGGGCACTCTCACGGACCCAAGCCATGCAGCCGTCCCCGGCGCGACGATTCTGCTGGTCAACACCGCCCTGAAAACCGAATTCAGGACCACCTCGGACGGGCAGGGATTCTATTCGTTCCCGACCCTTCCCGTGGGTCACTACGATCTGACCATCGGAGCGCGGGGATTCAAGACCCAAAAGAAAAAGAATTTGACCATCGATACGGATTCCGCTCTCAAAGTTGACGTCGCATTCGAACTCGGCGAGCGTTCCGAGAGCGTGACGGTCGTAGCCACGGCGGCAACCACGGAAGCTCAGGTAGACACTGTGTCCACGCACTTGGGCGAGCTCGTCACAGGCGAGCAGATGACCGCGCTGCCATTGAACGGCCGGAGCTTCACCGATTTACTATCGATTCAGCCCGGCATTATCCCGGTAACGACCTTGCTGCCCAATTCCGTGATTATGGCGGGAGTCACGGGAGGTCTTTCGCCATCGGGCGATTTGAATCCGGGCAATTTGTCGATTGACGGGCAGAGGGAATCGTCCAACGGCTTCTTGGTGAACGGAATTGACGTGCAGGAGCACATGAATGGCGGAACCTCCATCGTGCCGGACCTGGACTCGATCGAGGAATTCCGTGTGCTGACAAACAATTTCGATCCCGAATATGGCAATTATAACGGCGGCGTCGTCAGCGTTGTCACGAAGTCGGGAAGCGACTCATTCCACGGAAATGCATTCGAATTCCTGCGCAACACGGACCTGGATGCCCGCGGCTATTTCGATCCAAGCCGCGCCGCCTTCCGGCAGAACCAGTTCGGCGGGACCCTCAGTGGCCCGGTGAAGCGCCAAAAGATCTTTTTCTTTGCGGATTATCAAGGCACGCGGACGACCGAGGGGGTGGAAACGGGATTGATCACCGTTCCATCCGTTGACGACCGATCCGGCAACCTCATTGACCAAGCCCCCTCCTTTGCAACAACTGCCGTTTTCAATGGTATGCCGGTGAGCGTTCCGACGACGGTGAGCGGCTCGTACTTAGCAGATAATGTTCTCGCTCCGAAACTGAAATACGCGGTTTCCTCAGGCGAGCCGTATTACTTCACCGCGGGCCAGCACATTCCACAAAATCTTGCCATGACATATCCCTCCAATTGCACTTCCCCGGCGGACTGCGTATTCCCGAACGCGATGATTCCCATGAACGCGTGGCCGGCGCCGGCGCTCGCGCTTCTGAAATACATCCCCCCGCCCAACAATGGAGCCGATCAATTTTCGACGTCGGCATTTGCGCAGACGGTGCGGGACGACAAGTTTTCAGGGCGAATCGACGCGAACAGCCGATGGGGTCAGCTTTCCGTCTACTATTTTTTCGACGACTACAGGCTGGACAATCCATACCCCGGCCAGCAGGGTGGGGCGAGCATCCCCGGTTTTGACGCGCTGACTTTCGGCCGTGCCCAGCTCGTGAGCGTAGGCGATGCGAAGGTCTTTGGCGACGGTACCGTCAACGAGTTCCACGCAGGGTTCCTCCGCTACGCCAACGTGATTGGACAGCCCAAGGGCGGCCTCGGCGTCAGCCTGAGCGCGCAAGGCTTTGCCCCGCCGCCGGCCGGCATTGTCGTTCAGGCGCCGCAATTTGAAGGCGTGGAGAATATTACCTTTCCCACCTTCGTCATGGGCGTTCCGGTGACCAATGAAACGCAGGTGAACAACACCCTTTATTTGAGCGACACGGTTTCAAAGGCCCTCGGCTGGCACACCCTGAAATTCGGCGGCCAGTTTCATCTGGATCAGGTGAACGAGCATCCCAACGCCACGTTCAACGGAACTTTCAATATTGACGGATCGGAGACAGGAAATGCATTTGCCGATTTCCTGATCGGCGTGCCGAGCAATTTCACGCAGTCGTCCGGCCCGCCTTTCTATTTGCGAAATCGATATGCGGGATTGTTTGTCCAGGATAGTTGGCGGGCCCGCAGCAACCTGACCCTCAATGTCGGCGTGCGCTGGGACTACATCATGCCGTTCTGGGAGAAGTGCAACCAGGTGCAGACCATTATTCCGGGCAGGCAGTCGGTCCTCTATCCTGGGGCGCCGGGAGGGCTTGTGGTTCCGGGCGACCCGGGAATCCCGAGCACAATTTCGCCGTCGAAGCCGGACAACTTCGCTCCCAGACTGGGGATTGCTTACGCGCCAAGATTCGATCACGGAATTCTGGGAGCAATTTTTGGAGGAAGCTGGAAAAGCAGTATTCGCGCGAGCTATGGAATCTTCTACGCCGCTTTTCCTGGGCTATCGGCCGGCGTGATGTATGCCGTTCCCCCGTTTGGGTACAGTTATTTGAGCCCAAACCCGCCGCTGTTTGCGACGCCTTTCATCAACGCCCGGGATGGCGGGCAAAACACCAATCCGTTTCCGCTCACTTTTCCTCCGCACAACGTATCGGCGAAGAATCCGGACACGACCTTCGACTGGCCAAGCGTCATCCCCATTGCCGCTGACCCCTACTTCTATTACCGCAATTCCGTGCCCTACACGGAGAATTACATGCTTTCCTTCCAGCGGCAGTTCACCCCCAGCATGCTCCTGACGACAAGTTACGTGGGAAATCAGGGGCATCACCTTCTCGCCGTGGTTTCGACGAACCCGAGCGACCAGGCCCTTTGCCTCAGCCTCAGCCAGCAAAGTGAGGTAGCCCCCGGCAGCCTTACCTGCGGACCCTTTAGCGAGGATTCACTCATTACCAGCAGCACCGGCCAAGTGCACCACGGGACGCGCGTCGGCCTGGGCCCCAATTACGGCGAGGATACCGCTCAGAGAACGATCGCAAATTCGAATTACAACGCGCTCGAGACCAATCTCCGCTACGTCGGCCGCAAGTCCGATTTCCTGCTCGGATACACTTATAGCAAGTCGATTGACCAAGCTTCGAATTTGGGGGAACAGCTCAATCCCTTGAACCTGCGGGCGACTCGCGCGATTTCAGCCTTTGATCTGCGGCACAATTTTGTGGCCAGCTACAAGGTGCAGATTCCTTTCGATCGCCTTTTCGGGCAAACCAATCGTCTGACGGATGGATGGAGTGTCGCCGGCACCACACGATTCAGCACCGGCTTTCCCGTCACTCTGTATGACGATTCGGACAACTCTCTGCTCGGCACCCTCGGGAACGGCATCAACAACTACCTGTTGGATACGCCCGAGTACACCGGCGGGCCGCTCGACATCAACACCAATCCTCGAAATGGCCGGCCCGAATTCAATACTTCTGTTCTGGTCCCGGAAAAGCTGGGGCAATTGGGAAACGCGCCCCGGCGATTCTTTTACGGCCCCGGCATCAGCAACTTCGACATGACGCTGATTAAACAGCTGCGAATCAATGAGTCGAAATCATTTGAGTTCCGGCTGGAAGCTTTCAACGTCTTCAATCATGCCCAGTTCTACGGACCCGCATCGGTTGATGGCGAGGTAAACGATCCCCATTTCGGCGGTGTCGTGAGCGCGGCCGCTCCCCGGTTGGTCCAGCTCGCGGCGAAATTCACGTTCTAGGATTCCTTGGCCAGAGTCAGAGCCGCGCTGCTGCGTTCCGCCAGAATCGCATCCCCGGGCGTATTGAAAATGTCCCGGCGGTGCATCGCCACCAGCAACTCAAATGCCTTTTTGTGGCCGCGAAAAGTCTTCAGAGTCTCTTCTTCATCCTCGCCCATGAGACGGCTGTATCCGGCAACATCCGCCGAAAGAATCGTCGTTAGTTTGCGCCCGATGCGAGGAAACGCGTTATCTTTCTCGCTCTCGAACCCGGCCTACCGTGCGAAAGTTCGGCGACGCCGGGTCAGGATGGGGAATCCGCCATCGCCAAGCCGCAGATCACTAGTTCGCCCTCGGCAGGCTCCGGCACCGCGGCAGCATTCGTAATCGTAATCGTTCCGACGTCGACCGTGAAATCGAGATTGTTGGCGTTTGAGTTGGCCAAGCTGGTAAAAGGGTAAGCCACAAAGTTCACGGCGAAAGGGCCGGTCGCAGCGCCGGGCGCTACGTCGAAGAAAATGCGCCCCACTCCAACGCTCGCACCGCTGCCGAGATTGTCGTCCACGCCGCTGTTGGATAAATCAGAGGCTTCGAGCGTCTGGCCGCCCAAAGAGCCCGTGTAAAGCGTGAATCCGTTGATATCGACGAACGAGTCTCCAGCGTAGATGTAAGGAGCAGTCGTCGAAGTGTCCGCGCCGGTGAAGCTGATGTCGGTGTCGGACGTCGTGATTTCATACGCGAAGGCCGCCACGTTGATAACCGATGGGCCGGTATTTTCGAGGAGCACATCGAAGACGTTCCCCGTTGACCCGGCACTGGCGCTAATCACCGACTGGAACTCAAAGACAAGACCGTCCGCGCGAGCGGCCGGCGAAACAGGTAAGAGGGCAGCCAGCGCCGCAGCGACCAGGATTCCAAGCTGGACATTTCGCATTGTGCTTCGTATAGGACCTCCGTTCGATTCTCACGTGTTACGGCTGTGGCGTTCCGATCCTGCCGCGGGTAACGTTCACGCCCAAGCAAGAAAAATGCGCTTTGCGGTTGCCCGTCCTGCGACCCCTTCCTGATTCCTGGGAGGCAGAGACAATTGCGCGCCTCGGCGTATGTGCGATTTCTCGCAGGTTCGCCAGAGATGGGACGGACGCGGACGACCCCATGAGGCGCGCAGACTACTGCCGAAACGCATGAAGTGCCAACGAAATCTGGTTCATGCCACGGGCACGTCGAAATCTCCGGATCAATGAGCAGGTATTCTGCGCGGTCGTAGTGCTTCGCTCAGCGCGTGGTTTGCCAGCCGAAGGGCAACCCGGAAGGGCAATTCTCCCTACTTTTTTCTGTTCCAAAAAATGGCGCGCCCTAGGGGACGATCTTAGAACTTATTTCACCCGTCAGAGCATGGAAGATCTTACACAGTTGAACCCGTCATCAGCTCCCTAAGTCACAGCTCCGGTAAGCGTGCCGAAAAGCCTCTGCGGGGTTTTAGCAGGGGCTAGCGATCATGTGAGGAAACATTCCCGGGTCTCGAAATCTAGAAATTGGAAAGGCAATCCTTTCGGCCGATTTGTCCGGTAACCGGAGCTGTGGAGTCCTAGGACTGGACTTGTCTGGTTATCCGACGCACCAGGCACTGACAGACCGGGGGCACGACGAGCCTGCACCCCTAGGCTGCCTGGAGACTAATGAAGCTCCGCGTATTCGGACTTTGCAGCAATCAGAATTGGAATATCAGGGTCGGCGTCCTTCCAAAGCGTGAGGAAATCTTTGTAAGCGGCGAGCGCCCGTGTGCGAGCGGCATCGGCATCCGCGCCCTGAGCGGTCTTTGCTTGCAAGGCATTGGCGCGAGCCACGCCTAGATGCGCTAATGCTCCTGTCCAGCAGTTCCACACGATGCCGCTGTGGTCGAGAATCTTCTGAAACTCGGCGGCGGCAGGGCTGCCTTGTCCGGCTGCCAAGTATGCCTCTCCACGAACAAACACGTGATAGAGGCACGAAACATTGTTGACAAACCTGATTTCCCCCAATTCGATGGCGGAAGCAGTTTGCAGAGTATTCAGAGCGACAGCCGGGTTCTTTTTGTCCAGCGCCAATTGCGCCTGAATCGCAGGCAGCCAAAGCGACTGCATCTGCGTATCCAGCGGGAAGCGTTTCCTTAAATCTTGGGCCAAGGATCCGGCTCGCGCTGTATCGCCCGCCATGGCAAATGCAAGCGCGGTCTCGACCCCGACCCCTTGGCTCGCGGGAACCAGCTTTAAAGCCTCAGCCGCTGACTGCCGTGCCTCCGCGGGATTGCCGTAAGCGGCCTGTTGCAGAGCAGCATTAGCCAGATAGACCGCCCCACTTTCTTTGTTATCCGCTCGCACTGCGGAGTCCACAGCCCGCCTGGTCAGTTCCCGTGCTTTGCCCACACGACCGCCATAGGCCTCGGTGTCGGATGCGAGGGCCAGTCCATCGTTCTCGTCAACAGGCTTGCCCGCAAACCACTGTTGCTGCTGCGCCATCGCAGCGGAGTCCGCCCCAAGAAAAGCGAGAGCGTAGAGAGCACTGTGAAACCCGGCATCCTCCAATTTTCGTGTCTGCGCTTCGTGGATAATCTGCCGCGCCGCGTCGAAGCGCTGCAAGGCAATGGTGTCGACGGCGAGGTTCTCGTACAAGGCTAGACTACCGGGTGCGAGGAGCATGCCTTGCTTCGCGGTCGCCGCGGCCTTTTCGTATTGTCCCCGTGACGCGAACACATTGCTTAAATCCTCGTACGCTACGGGCTCCCGCGGGTAGCTCTCCATTCGCTCCTGAAACGTCTGGGCTGCTTTATCCAGCTCCCCGGTCACATACTCGTAGTAGTCGGCGGTGATCGTCAGTTTTTCCCGCTCGCTGGCATGTTCCCGCAGCTGGAATGCCTTGGTGAAATATTCGCTCGCTCGTCTTCCCTGGCCGAGAGTAACGTTGATGCCGCCCAGTGACCTGTAGGCCATGACAAAATTCGGATCAATCTCTATGGCACGTTGATAGTAAGGCAGGGCTGCGGTGAGGCCCTTGTCGTTATAGACCTTTTTTCCGAGGCTGAACTCCTTCAGAGCTTCGAGCGAAGGCGTGGTGGCTTGTTGGAGCGGAACATCAAACATCTGCACCGTAGCCAGCGACTCGCCCAGTTGGCCGCGCAGCTTGGATGTTGCTTTGCCCAACGCGTCCAGCACCTTTTCCTTGGACGGCGCCGTGGCCAGCTCCTCCGCCAGCTTGTCTCCGCTCCGGCAATTCACCGCCTTCAACCCCAGCACGTATTCACTGCCCAGACTGGCAATGGATCCGGCAAGGTAAGCTTTGCTGCCTGCGCGCTGGCAAAGCTCGCGGGCGACCCCGGACGTGAGTTTCGTGTCAGCCGGACGAGTCATCAGTTGCAAGGTGTTCGCCACTTCGCTATCGGACAGCACGTTCAGGAAAGGTGATTGCCGCAGGGAAACGTTGAGCGCGGTATTCAGCGTGTCGTCGAAGATGGCATCGCCCGTGGTGTTTGTGAAATCGGCAAGCACGACGGTGTCTTTGTCGGTGAGCTTCGGCATTCGATGGAGCATGTAGTAACTGCTGGCAGCAAGCGCCACTACCGCCGTCACTGCGGGCACAAACACCTTCCATCGGATTCGTCGCCGTCCCCCCGCGCCCGCGACTGCGCTCGATGCTGCTGGCACTCCGGCAGAATCTGTGTCGCGCCTCAATCGTTGCAAGCCGGTCCGAATCTCGGTGGCACTCTGGCAACGGAGCTTGCGGTCCTTTTCCAGTGCCCGGTTGATGATTGCCTCAAGCTCGGCCGGGATTGCGGGATTGAGGACGCGCGCGGGGCTGGGCACCTCCTTGAGGATAGCTTCCTGAAGCGCAACGCCGGTTTCACCCTCGAATGCGCGTTTCCCTGTGGCCATTTCATAAAGCACCAAACCAAAGGAAAACAGGTCGGTGCGCGCATCCAACCTCTCGCCGCGCACCTGCTCCGGGGACATGTAACCTGCGGTCCCGATCGCCGCACCGGTTCGGCTGAGGAACAGATCGGTTGCCGACTGCTCATTTTCGCGGGGCGTTTGCTGTGCGCCAGCGTTGCGGCGAGGGCCCCGCCCTGGGGCATTCTCCTCGGACGAAACAACATGAGCTAATTTCGCCAAACCGAAATCCAAAATCTTGGCCTGGCCCTGGGTGGTCACAAAAATATTTGCCGGCTTGATATCGCGATGGATGATGCCCTTCTGATGCGCCGCATCTAATCCGTTGGCGATTTGGTCGGCGAGATCGAGCAGGGTGGCGATCGGTAAGGGAGCTCCTTCGGCGATTCGATCTCGCAAGGTCTGACCTTCCAGCAAGGGCATGACGAGGAAGGGCTGGCCTTCGTGTTCTCCGAATTCATAGATGGCGCAGATATTGGGATGGTCTAAAGCGGAAGCGGCACGCGCTTCCCGCTCAAATCGCTCTAACGCTCTTGCATCGTTTCCAAGTTCTTCGGGAAGAAACTTCAGGGCAACTCGACGGCCCAGCTTGAGATCCTCGGCTTTGTACACCAACCCCATGCCGCCGCCGCCCACGATCTCCAATACGCGATAGTGCGAGACCTTTTTCCCGAGCAGGTTCGCAACCGTGGAAGCCGGCCCATGCGGGGCAACCTCCGCGTGAGTGACCTCATTGACGGGCGCGACAAACCGGTAACCGCGCTTTGGCACGGTTTCGATGTACTCCCGCCCCCCATCCCACTCGCCCAGAAGTCTCCGCAAAACGGAGATGTTCTTGTTGAGGTTTCCCTCCTCGACAAAAGCATCCGGCCAGACCCGCTTCATCAGCTCGTCTTTGTCCACCAAATGCCCAGCGCTTTCGACGAGCAAGAGAAGGGTCTCCGCCACTTTGGGAGCGAGGGGAACGGGGACGCCGTCGCGCACCAGAACGCGCTTCTCGGAGTCCAAGCGAAAAGGACCAAACGAGTAGAAGTGCCTTGTTTCCTGGCTCATAGGTGCTGCCAGAACTTTTCCAGAATTTCCCCAGAACTTTGGAAGGACTTCCAAACCGCAATCACGCTAGCGTGCCTCACGGGCTGTGCCGGATGCGATCTCGAAAGCCGTCTTAGGCGAATTCTAGTGCGGCAAGGCTGCTCCAGGCAATGGCGAATATTGACATGGTCGCCCTGATGGAAGGAACCTGCACCGTGGCCCGGCAAAGCGAATGCGGTCTCGTGGAGGCGTCATGAAAAAATCTCTGTTGCTCCTAATTTCCATCGGCAGTCTGATCTTCCTGGGTGCTTGCTCTGGTAGTAGCCCCACCACGGTTATAGTCATGGTCCAGCCGCCTTCGGCAACAGTGCCCCTGGGTGGGGGGCAGACGTTCACGGCGATGGTCACCGGCACGTCGATCATGGCGGTAGAGTGGACCATCCGGGAAGGCGCAGCGGGCGGCACAATCGACAGCCAGGGGAACTATACCGCCCCGCAAGTTGCTGGGACTTATCACGTCGTCGCCACCAGCGCCGCCGATCCGACCATTAGCGGAACCGCGATCATCACCGTTCCGCTCGTAATCAATGTACTTCCAAACCCGGCAACCGTGTTCCTGGGTGCCATGCAGAGATTCACCGCGACGGTCACAGGATCAAACAACATGGCGGTAACCTGGTCCGTTCAGGAAGGCGCGGCGGGCGGCTCAATCACCAGTGCGGGGGTCTATACCGCCCCGCAAGCCCCCGGGACCTATCACGTCATCGCCACCAGCGTAGCCATTCCGACCCAAAGTGCACCCGTGACCGTCACCGTTCCGCCCATCTCGGTCACTGTCCTTCCAAACGCGCCAACAGTGTTTCTGGGTGCGATGCAAACCTTCACGGCAACTGTCACTGCGACCAACATGGCGGTAACGTGGACTGTCCAAGAAGGCGCGGCGGGTGGCACGATCGACAATCAGGGAAACTATACCGCTCCGAATGTCGTCGGGACCTACCACGTGATCGCCACCAGCGCGGCCGATAACACCAAGACCGGAACCGCGACTATCACCGTTCCTCCCGTCTCTGTCACGGTTTCGCCGAACCCTGTAACAGTGACCCAGGGTGCCATGCAGCAGTTCACCGCCATGGTCACCGCCACCAACCCGGCTGTAACTTGGGCGATCCAGGAAGCTCCTGCGGGCGGCTCAATTACCAGCGCCGGGCTCTATACCGCCCCGCAAGCTGCCGGGACTTATCACGTGATCGCGACCAGTGTGGCCGATATCACCAAGAACGGGAACGCGACCATCACGGTTCCGCCCGTGGCGATCTCCATATCCCCCACTATGGACACTTTGGGTCCAAAGGGACTCCGAACCTTCGGCGCTACAGTTACGGGAACAACTAACACAGCGGTGACTTGGACCATCATGGAAGGAGCAGCGGGCGGCACGATTGACGCTAGTGGCGATTACGTCGCGCCCTCAGCCCAGGGCACCTTCCACGTAGTGGCCACCAGCGTGGCGGACCCGACGAAGACCGCGACAGCCACCGTCACCGTTGTGGCCTCCGGCTTCCTCCCCACGGGGAACATGACCACTCCGCGCGGTGACCATACAGCTACATTCTTGAGCACTGGGGAAGCGTTGGTCGCCGGGGGAATCAACCATTACAATCTTGCTCTGAATCCTAATCGTTGCGTTCCTGTTGCGACCAATATCGCGGACTTGTTTGATCCCGCAACGGGGACCTTCACAGCAACTGGCTCAATGACGACTCCCCGCTCCGGTCACACCGCCACGGTGCTGCAGGACAACAAGGTGCTGGTGGCAGGAGGATCTACCCCCGCGCCACCGACGGCAGAGATCTATGACCCCGCCACGGCGGCCTTCACTGCTACAGGCAACATGCTGTCGGCGCGCCAATTTCACACGGCGACCTTGCTTCCTAGCGGAAAAGTCTTACTCGCCGGAGGATCCGGCGGCGGGGCCAGCGCAGAGCTGTTTGATCCCACAATGGGGACCTTCACGGCGACCGGCTCCATGACGGACTCTCGTTTCTCTCACACCGCGACGCTACTCCAGACTGGAAAAGTCTTAGTAGCCGGAGGAATGGATGCGTCTGAAACAGTTTCCACGGCAGAACTCTACGATCCCGTGGCTGGCACCTTTACCGCAACCGGCAGCATGGAAACAACGCGTAGGAATCACACGGCAACGCTGCTCTCCGATGGAACAGTCCTGATTGCTGGCGGGACTGATCAAGCGGGCGTTACGCTCGGAAGCGCGGAGATCTACAACCCCGTGACCGGGATGTTCACTGGGACCGGCAATATGGTAGCGGGGCACACCGAACACACAGCGACCATGTTGCCAAGCGGAATGGTGCTGGTGGCCGGTGGCGGCAA